>Ga0256404_1004966_pt1 | contig 24246 bp, 18 predicted proteins | sample RumenRJG_01DNA_FD_185990 | JGI IMG/M metagenome (GOLD analysis project Ga0256404, IMG submission 185990) | Bovine rumen microbial communities from Lethbridge, Alberta, Canada - RJG_01 | ecosystem: Host-associated > Mammals > Digestive system > Stomach > Rumen | place: Canada: Alberta | collected... | reverse complement strand
CTTCCAGTCGCTGCCCATCGAGGGCGTCGTGATCGTAAGCTCCCCGCAGGACCTGGTCCAGGTCATCGTCGGCAAGGCCGTCAAGATGGCCGCCATGATGAACGTCCCCGTCCTCGGCGTGGTCGAGAACATGAGCTACATGGAGTGCCCGGAGTGCGGCCACAAGCTCGAGCCCTTCGGCCCCTCTCACCTGCAAGAGATCGTGGACGAGTTCAAGGTCGCCGACCTCGGTCGCATCCCCATCGACCCCAAGGTCGCCGCAAGCTGCGATGCCGGCACGTTCGAGTCCGAGCTCCCCGAGGGCCTCATCCCCAAGGCGGTCTCCGCGGTGGAGGCATAGCGCATGTCACAGGGCGGTACCGGCAGGCAGAGGCGCGTCTCCCGCGCAAAGCTGCAGGAGCGCAGGCTCCAGGCAGCGGCAGCGGTTGACGTCGCCCCCTCATACGACGTCATCGTGGTCGGTGGCGGGGCATCCGGCCTCGTCGCCGCGATCTGCGCAGGCGAGAAGGGCGCGCACGTCCTGCTTCTGGAGTCCTCTCCCGAGTGCGGACGACCCTTGCTCGCCACGGGAAACGGTCGATGCAACTTCAGCAACGTGGGACTTGCGCCGAAGTACTACAACGACCCCGCGTTCGTGCAGGCCGTCTTCGGCGACGACCCGCTCGCGGACATCCTCTCCTTCTTCCGTCAGTGCAACATGCGCTGGTGCCTGGAGGAGGAGAGGCTCTACCCTCTCTCGCGGCGCGCGACATCGGTTAGGAACGTCCTTTTGCGCCGCGCCTGGTCCGCCGGCGTTACCATCGCCTGCGCCAGAAGCGTCATCGGCGCATCTCGCACGGACGAGGGCTTCACGGTCACGTACCGCGAGGAGTTCACCGGCAATGCGAAGCGGGTGGTCGAGTCGCGTAGCCTCGTCGTGTCGACCGGTGGCACGCAGAGCACGCATGACTTCGACGCGGCGGACTCGCTTGGCCTCGAATCGAAGCCCGCGCAGCCCATCCTCTGCCCCGTAGGCTGCGAGCCCAACCCGATCCTCGATCTGGACGGCCGCAGGCTGCATGTGCGCGCACAGCTCACGCACACCGCCTTCCCCGCATGGAGCGAACGCGGCGAGGTCCTCCTCAGGAGCTACGGCCTTTCCGGCATCGTCGTGTTCAACATGTCTCGTCAGGTCATCCCGGGCGACCTTATCGAGCTCGACCTCCTTCCGGACCTCACCAAAAGCGAGCTGCAGCAGATGGTGGACCCGTTCGCTCGCGGCTCGTTCGAGTCTGGCTGTCTCGACGGCGTGCTCGACCCAGACGTCGCCTCGACGCTCGAGGGCCTTGCGCGCAGCCGTTGGACACTCGAAGACGCCGGACGGGACGAGCCCGCAAGCGACTCGGAAGCGCTCATGGCCCTTGCGAAGAGCTACCCGTTGAGGGCGACGGGCACGACCGGTCACGAGCAGGCCCAAGTGCTGCGCGGCGGACTCTGCACGAACCAGTTCTCAACCGAAACGCTCGAGTGCACCTCCATGCCCGGCCTCTTCGCCACGGGCGAAGCGCTCGACGTCGACGGAGAATGTGGCGGGTTCAACCTCTCGTGGGCGTGGAAGAGCGGAATGGTCGCAGGTACGGCCGCCGCAACCAGATAGTCGCCTCCCCTCCCACACCGCCAAGGACGTCCGGGGAGGGGACAAGCCTGCATAGACTGGAGAAAACGTGCTCGACATCTCTGCCATACGGATTCCCGTCGACCAGCTCGACGGCACGCTGCGAACGGAGGAGCTTTCGCTTCGCAAGGCGGTACTGCATAGACTCCGCATCGCACCTGACGACCTGCTGTCCGTAGAGCCGCGCAAGCGCTCCATTGACGCTCGCAAGAAGAGCGACGTCCATTTCACGTATACGGCACGCATTGCCCTAAGGGGAGGCACCAACGCCGAAAGGGCGCTTCTCGCAAAGCTTCGGGCGCGTCGTGCCGAGAAGGGCGTGCGTCCGTCCACGGACAAGCCGTTCGGACTTCCGGCCCACTTTGGCACCACGATCGCGAGCAGGCCAGTCGTAATTGGGGCGGGATGCGCCGGTCTCTTCTGCGCGCTTTCGCTTGCGAGCGCAGGGCTGAAACCGCTTCTCGTGGAGCGCGGCCAAGACGCAACACGCAGGACGAAGGCCATCGAGCACTTCAACAAGACCGGCGAGCTCGATCCGGAGTCAAACATCCAATTCGGCCTCGGGGGCGCGGGAACCTTCTCCGATGGCAAGCTCGCAACCGGCACGAAAAGCCCGGCGCACAGATTCATACTGCAGACGCTTGTCGACGCGGGCGCATCGCAAGAGATTCTCTGGGACGCCAAGCCGCATGTGGGCAGCGACGTCCTGCCAAGTGTCGTGACGCACATCCTGCAGAGAATAGAGTCACTCGGCGGCGAGGTGAAGCTCGGATGCCGCATGGCCGACATGGGGGTATCGCAGTCCCCTTCGCCACACGTCACATCGGTCACGCTGGAGCACCGCGACGAATTGGGACTTCTCGTTGAGGAGAGGATTCCCGTCGACAACCTTGTAGTCGCGTGTGGCCACTCCGCTCGTGACGTGTTCGAACTGCTTCGAAATCGCAACGTCACGCTCGAACGGAAGACATTCGCGATGGGCGTCCGCATAGAGCACCTCCAGTCTATGGTTGACAGATCCCAATATGGCCCGTTTGCAGGGCACCCGGCCCTGGGTGCCGCCCCCTACAAGCTTGTCGCTCACCTCGACAACGACCGCAGCGCCTTCTCGTTCTGCATGTGCCCGGGCGGCTACGTCGTTGCCGCCGCCAGCGAGCCCGGTGGCGTCGTCACGAACGGCATGAGCCTCTCTGACCGTGCCGGGACGAACGCCAACTCTGGGTTTCTCGCCAACGTGTTCCCGACGGACCTCCCCGGAGACGACGTCCTTGCCGGCGTGGAACTCCAACGCCGCTGCGAACACCTCGCCTTCGAGGCCGGTGGCGGGTCCTATGTCGCGCCCGCCCAACTCGTCGCAGACTTCCTCCAAGGAACGCCGTCGACTGCCTGTGGAAACGTCGTGCCAACGTACCCGCGCGGCGTACGTTGGGGAGACGTCACGACGTGCCTCCCCTCCTACATCACCGAGACGCTGCGCGGCTCGATTCCAAAGATGAACCGACAGCTGCATGGCTTCGAGACGGCGGATGCCGTTCTTACCGGTGTGGAGACGCGGTCGAGCTCACCCGTGCGCGTGACACGTGGCAAGGATTGCAGGTCCGTCTCAACCGCCGGTCTTTGGCCATGCGGCGAGGGGGCGGGATATGCCGGGGGAATCATGAGCGCCGCAACCGATGGCCTCCGCGTCGCGCAGGCGCTTGTCGACTCCCTTTCCTGAGGCCATGTGACGGGGAGCTGACACAGCGCGCCTCTCCTCGTCACGCCTCCTACCGTGGCGCCTCCTTCGAATTTGGTTCGCGAGGCAGCCAAATGCGGCTGTCGTCATCCCCGCGGCAAGCGGTATGGCTCGGGGGTTCGTTGCGCAATTCAAGCCATGCTCCTTCCCCGTCGCGCTTGGCTTTGTCCTTCTCCCCGTCACGAGAAGCCTGTGGTCGTTTATGCCATACGGTGTGCAGGTGACGAGCGTGCACAGGTCCTCGCCCATGGAGACTTTCAGGTCCCGCACCCCTTCGGGCTTGACTACCCTCGTTTCCACCACCGTGTATTCGAGGGTCTTCCCAAGCGTGTGGAGTATGAAGCGGTCTCCTCTCCTCAACTTCCTGATGTCGTCGAACATCCTGCTTCCATAGAGGCCAGAGTGTCCCATCAGCACCGCATGAGTCGACCTTCCTCCCACGGGAAGCGAGCTTCCCTCGAGATGGCCGACGCCGGAGGAAAGGACGTCGTCGCCAGTACCCAGGCGGACGGGCAGGCGAACTCCGATGCTTGGCACCTCTACGCCCGATACGACCTTGCCATCCTCGCCATCCAGTTGTCGTTCGTAGTCCCAGATCTCGCTCGTTGGAATCTCGGTGCGCTCTCCCGCGAGCACGCAATTGTAGGAACGTGCCTGTGACAGCAGCCTCCTTCTCTCCCTCGGATCAATCCCGTCTGAGCGGTCGCTCATGGACGTCACCTGACGTCCTGCCCATGCCGACGTAACCACATCCATTGCCAGGGGTGCCGCAAGAAGCGCGATGCCGACCATCATCCCGAGTGCGGGAAGGACCCTGCCGAGGCGTCTCCCTCTCTTGCAACTCTGGCACCGTGGACTAAGAGGAGGTGCGGTCCGCAACGCGAGTCGCCTCCCGCTCTCGTACTTCTCCCGTACCAAGAACCCTGTCGTCAGAAGCCAGCTTCCTCGCAAGTCCCAGGGCCATCATCGCCGCTACCAGTGCAGATGCCGCAACCAGAGGTTTTGGCGCGTCGTCGCCGGTCTTCGGCACACCTTGTCTGGCGACACCCGCCTTGGCCTCTCGGGCATTCTTCACTGCCACCTCGACCGTGCCGGACCCCGCATCGACCGCCACGAGACGCGCACCGTCGCCCTCGCACGTCGCGCCGAGCCTCTTTTGGCCTAGATCGGCTCTCACTTCGATGGTCGCGTCCTTCGCAAGGCCGAGGAATCCCTTCGGCGCCCTCGCCTCGCGAAGTCGATACGAACCCGCATCCAGGGCGCGGAATACGGCCGTTCCCTCCTCGTCGCAATCGAGAGTAGCCGCCGCCGCGTCATCCACCCATCTGCCTTCTGGCGATAGGTACCTGCCGTCCCCCCGTTGCAGGGTAAACGCAGCCCCGGGGACCCTCTTTCCATCCTCGTCCACCTTCACAACCCTGACGGCGAAGGAATAGACGGTTGCGTTGTCCGGAGCGCTCTCGCCCATCCCGCCCTTGGTCGCGGAATCGGTGAACTTGACCACGGCCTCGTTCTCGTTCCCGTCGTCGAAGCCTATGCCTGCCTCGTCAGCACGAAGGTGCGCCTCGTACGAGACCTCCAACCTATCCCCGAACGCAAGCTTCGGGCACGACTTCTTCAGGTCTGCGAACTCGACCGTGAGCACGCTTCCCTTCACGTGCACCTCGTATCCATCGTCCACGGCCCTCCTCGAACCATCGGCGCGCACCACGGCGACGCGGACTGAGTCGGCATTCAGCTTGATTGCGGCACTCGCGCGGTCCTCAAACGCGTATCTATACGCACGGTACGCGCCATAGTCGCTTGGAAGCGTCCCCGTCAGCACGAACCTCACGACGTCTCCCGAGGAAGCGCTCGTCTCCTTCGCACGAAGCCCCGTCCCGTCGGCCCCGCGCACCAAAATCTCCTTCTTCACGCTCGGACGAACGCCCTTCTCATTCACAACCACGTCGTCACCCCCAAGTGCAAGGAGGATTGGCTGCGACTCCTTGCAGACGAGGAGCCAGACGCCTTCCCCAAGATGCGTCGCCCTTCCCGACCGAACGCTCTTGACAGGCTTGGACTCGCCATCTTCCTCGGCAAGGTCCGCAAGCCTTCGTATGTAGCCGGCCGCATCGCCGCCGCGGGCTCCGCGCACGACCGCGACCAGCGCGTCCTGCGCACTCGAGAACGTGCCGAGCCCCTGGTAGAATGCGGGCCCCATGCAGTCGTCCCATGACGCACCGGACACCTTCCCGTCTTTTCCGACGTGGGCGGAGAAGAGCCTGTAGGCCTCGTACGTACGTGCCTTGCCGGCGGCGACCACGGTGACGGCACCGCCTTGTCCCGCCTGCTCCTCAGCCACCGCGTGGCCCGCGAGCAAGGCAAGCGCCGCCATCGCCGCCGCAAGGACGACGCAGATGCGGGCGGGCACGCCGCGCGCCTGCCTCTTCCCCATGGGACCCATGCCTGCCTCGAGAACGTCACCCACTCGCATCGAGCGTCTCCCTCCTACTCAGCTTCCTAATCCACCTGGTCGTCTCCACGCCTGCGGTTGAGCGCGACCACAGAAGCCGTCACGATGACGAGTCCCGTGCCCACGGCCATCGCGATGCCGCCTCGACCAGTGACCGGCAGGCTCGTCTGCAGGCGGTCGCCCACGGTCACGCGCGCGGTTCCGGTCGCGGCGTCCGCGATCTTCTCCCTAGAGTCCTTGTCGTCGATGACTCCGTCGCCGTTCGCGTCGATGCCACCCGTGACGTAGTCGTCGCCGCCCAGCGTCCTCACCGTCAGCCTATAGGCGCCGCCATCATCCGAGCCAAGGGAGTTTGGCAACACGTACGAGGGCCTGATCTCCACGCTGAAATCGGGTACCTTGTCGTAGGTGCCGTCGTCCGTCTTCGGCGCCTCCGTCTCGTGGATGGTGTAGGTGCCCGCGTCGATCCTCGGCGCGTCGATCATGCCCTTCTCGTCCGTCGTGAACTCGAACGGAGTGTTTCCCAAGGATCCGTCCTCCTGGACGTACTTGTTCTTCGACTCCTCGTCGTCTGGCTTGGTCGCCTGGATGGTGAACTTGGCGCCCGCAAGGGGGCGCTTCGTCGCTGCATCGACCTTGCAGATGTCGAGTCGGAACGTGTAGTTCGTCGTACCGCCACCATGGGACGTTCCCTTGCTGTCCGAGTTGGGGTTGTTTGAGTACGTTATCTTCGCGTCGTTCCTGTTGCCCTTGCCGCCCATGACGGCCTTCTCGTTGATCTTCGCCTTGTAGGTGACCCTGATCGTCGAGGACGCACTGAGCCCGTCGATGGCCTTCACGTCGTCGCAGGTAAGCCTGAGCGTCGTGGACTCGTCGGCGTTCGGGACGCGCTCCATCTTGAACATGCCGGTGACGTCGCGAGTGACGGGGTTGCCATTCTCGTCCGTGCTAACCACCTGCACCTTGACGTCGCTGCCAAGCGTGAGGCCTTTCGAAAGCGTGTCCTCGAACTGGTAGTAGTACTTGTCGTAGCTGTCGAAGTTCATCGGCAGGGAGCCCTCCAGCTTGTACGAGAGCTCCTGGCCCATCTGCGAGTCCGCGGCGATGCTCCGCCTGCCCGCGTCGTCCGTCACGGTCTTTCCCACGTGGGGAAGGTCGGTCTTCTCGGTCACGCTCACGGGGTCCGCGCCAACGAGCACGAACAGCGGCGACGTGCCGCCGAGGTAGACCTTGTCGTTCGTCGAGGCGGGGTCGGTCACGAAGAGCCAGTACCCCTGGTCAACGTTCGCGGCGACGCCCGGCTTCGCCGTGACGGTGCTCGTCTTGCCGGAGATCGCCTTCGCGATCTTGCCCACAGGGTCAGTCGCCTTGAGCCAATAGGCGTCCTTCTGCACGTGCGCGCGAATCCACACGGCGGCGTCCTGGGCGGTCGTGCCCTTGTACGAGGCGTCCTCCGCCTTGATGACCCCCTCGACGGCAGCCTTCACGTCGTCGTTTGCCCACTGTACGGCAGAGACCGACCCGTCCTTTCCCACGGCCGCCTTGAACACCTGGTAGCCAAGGTAGGAAAGCTCGCCCTTCCTGTAGTTGTTGGAGTTGATGGTGATCGAGCCCTTGGTGGCATCCTGGGCCTCGCCCTCCGCAAGCGCCGCTACGGGCGCCAGCTGCCCCAGCGCCATCGAAGCCGCAACGCCGCCCACGAGGGCCACTCGCCCCATGGTCCTTCCAAGTCCCGCAAACCGTGCCTGCCTCGCATTCCCACTCATGCGTCCTCCTTCGTCCGGACCGTCATGGTCCCGTGCCTTGCCCGGCAGGCGACTGCCTTTGCCCGCCGGGCCCCGTTTGGTCTCTCCGCGCGCTCGGGGATGGATGAAGAGGGTGCGCCACGGCACTTGCAGCTGCTTCTCACGCGTCTTGTCGAAGTCTTGCAGCAGTTTCATTTTTTGTATCGTCGCAGCTGGGGATGGGTGTTTTCTCGCTCTTGACGCGTCGGGCGGGCAACGCCAGAAATGCAGGTCACAACATCTACACAATCGGGCCCGCAACGGGGCGGGGCGCATTTCGGACGAGTCTTGGGCGCGGTCCGACACACGCCGAAGCCGCCGCCTCAAAAAGCGTTGTGCGCCGCAAATAAGCGCCCCGCACTGCTAGAATTGGACACATTGTGAAGAAGACGTTGGAACGCACCTGGCCTGATGGGAGACCAACATGGTTGAAGACGCGGACGAGAAGAGCACGGTCATCCGCATAGGGACCGCAACCTACGAGGAGGGCGCCAAGACGGGCCGCCCGACCGAGGACTACGGCGGAGCGAGCATCGAGGAGCGCGCGGAGGCGATGCGACGCGGCATGACGGACGAGGACGTCGCCGTCCGCAACCGCAAGCCGCAGCTTGACGAGGACGGGATCCCCCGCGTGAACCCGCAGGGTCGCGACCTGCGCATCATCAACGCACGCGAGACCTTCGTGGAGAACGACGGCGCGAAGCACTACGTGCCGTCCTCCGTGGACGCACCGGGCCCGGCGTCGTCCGAGGCCCCGAAGCCGGGCGTTCTGCGCGAGGCCGCCAAGATGACGGACCGCATGCTCCACAAGACCAACTACGACGACCCCGACTACTGGGGCCTCGCGTCCGTCATGACGGAGGAGGAGGCCGCGCTCACGCGCCACATGAAGCGCCGCGTCCCCGAGACCCTGGAGCAGGTTGCCGCAGGCGCGGGCGTGTCGGAGGAGAAGGCCCAGGAACTTCTCGACTCCATGTCCATCAAGGGCTGCATCGAGTACAACTGGGAGAACCTCGACGGGAAGAACCCCAAGGGCGAGAAGCGCTACGTCCTGCCCATGTTCGTCCCCGGCGCCGCGGAGTTCACGGTCATGAACCAGCAGCAGCTGAACGACCACCCCGAGCTGGGATCGTTCTTCGAGCGCATGACCTACCTGCCGCTCACCATGGCCACGAAGATGGTCCCGCCCGGAGGTGCCGGCGTCGGCATGCACGTCATCCCCGTGGAGCACGCCATCAAGCACGAGAACCAGTCCGCGGACGTCGAGCACCTCTCGCACTGGCTGAAGAAGTACGACCACTTCTCGGCGGGCGCGTGCTCGTGCACGCTCGCGGAGCGCGCCCGCACCAACAACGCCGGCCGCGACCCGCAGAACTGGTGCATTGGCGTGGGCGACCTGGCAGACTATAGCGTCGAGACCGGCAAGGGCCACTACATCACCTACGACGAGGTCATCGACATCCTGCTGAACGCCGAGAAGAACGGCTACGTGCACCAGATCACGAACATCGACGGCGAGCGCAAGATCTTTGGCATCTGCAACTGCGACGTGAACGTGTGCTACGCGCTGCGCACGTCCCAGCTGTTCAACACGCCCAACATGAGCGCAAGCGCCTACCGCGCCCACGTGGACGAGGAGAAGTGCGTGGCATGCGGCGGCTGCGTCGAGGTCTGCCCCGCGGGCGCCGTGCAGCTTGGCCAGAAGCTCCTGACCAAGAACGGCCGCGTCACCTATCCCAAGCAGCCGCTTCCCGACGACCACGCCTGGAGCGAGAAGGACTGGGATCCCAACTACAAGAACAACAACCGCATCGAGTGCCACGAAACCGGCACCTCGCCGTGCAAGGTCGCGTGCCCCGCGCACATCGCGATCCAGGGCTACCTGCGCATGGCCGCGCAGGGACGCTACCGCGACGCGCTGGCGCTCATCAAGAAGGAGAACCCGTTCCCGGCGGTGTGCGGTCGCATCTGCAACAAGCGCTGCGAGGCCGCCTGCACGCGCGGGCTGGTGGACGAGGCCGTCGCCATCGACGACGTGAAGGCGTTCATCGCGGCGAAGGACATGGAGGCGGAGCACCGCTTTGTGCCTGAGCCGGTGATTTCCTCCAACCGCGGTCGCCACCTCGAGAAGATCGCCGTTGTGGGCGCGGGACCCGCCGGCCTCAGCTGCGCGTACTACCTGGCGAACATGGGCTACAACCCCGTCGTGTTCGAGAAGAACCCGCTTCCCGGCGGCATGATGGTCTACGGCATCCCCAGCTACAAGCTCGAGAAGGACGTCGTGGCGGCAGAGATCGACATCCTGCGCCAGATGGGCGTCGAGATCCGCTGTGGCGTGGAGGTCGGCCGCGACGTCACGCTCAAGCAGCTGCGCGAACAGGGGTTCAAGGCGTTCTACGTCGCGATCGGCTGCCAGGGCGGCCGCAAGGCCGGCGTCGACGGCGAGGACGCCGCGGGCGTCAGCACGGCCGTGGACTTCCTGCGCCGCGCGCTTGACGACCCGCAGCACAAGGTCGAGGGCGCGACCGTCGTCATCGGCGGCGGCAACGTGGCCATCGACGCGGCGCGCGTGTCCAGACGCTGCGGCTCTGATGACGTGAGCATGTGGTGCCTTGAGCAGCCGGACGAGATGCCGGCCCTCCCGCTCGAGGTGCAGGAGGCGCAGGACGACGGCGTCACGGTCCACAACGGCTGGGGCCCCGCGCAGATCGAGCTCGACGAGGCGGGCCGCGTGCGCGGCGTCACCTTCAAGCGCTGCACGCGCGTCTTCGACGAGGCCAAGCGCTTCTCGCCCACCTACGACGAGTCTGACACCACGTTCGTGCCGTGCCAGAACGTGGTCCTCTCCATCGGCCAGTCCATCGAGTGGGGCGACCTGCTGGCAGGCAGCAAGGTCAAGCTCGGCCGCGGACAGGGCGCCGTCGCGGACCCCAAGACCTACCAGACCGACGAGCCCGACATCTTCGTGGGCGGCGACGTCTACACCGGCCCCAGCTTCGTGATCGACGCGATCGCCGCGGGCCACGAGGCCGCGATCAGCCTGCACCGCTTCGTGCAGACCGGCTCCTCGCTCACGCTGGGCAGGAACCCCCGTCACTACGTCGAGCTCAAGAAGGACGACGTGGTGCTCGCGCCCGGCGACTACGACCACGCAGGCCGCCAGGTCCCCGCGTGCCAGAAGGTGACCTCCATCGACCACAACTGGCACGACCCGCGCCGACAGTTCACGGAGGAGCAGATCCGCAAGGAGACCGCGCGCTGCCTGAAGTGCGGTGCCAGCATCGTCGACACCAACAAGTGCATTGGCTGCGGACTGTGCACCACGCGCTGCGAGTTCGACGCAATCCACCTCACGCGCGACGTGCCGGAGGCGTCCGACATGTACACGGCCGAGGACAAGATGAAGGCCATCCTGCCCTATCAGGCCAAGCGCTCGTTCAAGATCGTTCGCACGAAGCTCGCAGGCGAGAAGAACAAGGCATAGGGACGGCCACACGCCCTTGAACCGGGGACCCCGGGACCCCGCGGCAATGCGCCGCGCGAGTCCCGGGGTCCCTTTGCGTTGGGCTTGTCGCGCCTTCCCGACACCTCCGTGGTGGCTATTCTCCCATGACCTCCACGTAGACCTTCCTGCGCTGCGGGCCGTCGAACTCCGCTAGGTACACGTCCTGAGCGGCACCCATCACCGCTTGGCCGTCCACCACGGGAAACATGCAGCTGTTGCCCACAAGCGTCTGCTTGAGATGACCCTGCGAGTTGTTTCCCGTTGCGCCATAGCTTGGCAGAAAGTGAGCATGCGCGTACGGTGCGTCGAGCGGGACCATGCGCTCGAGCATGTCCTGCAGGTCCCTCTCTACGCACGGAAGACCCTCGTTCACGATGATGCCGCACGTGGTGTGCGCCGACATCACGGCCACGAGCCCGTTTCTGACGCCCGACTCCTCGACGGCGCGGAGCACGTCGCCCGTAATCTTGACGAGCTGAGTGACGTCGCTCGACAGGTACGAGAGCTTTTTGAGCTCGACCATGGCTACATCCCTCCCAGGTACTCGACGGCGTTCTTCTCGAGCAGCGCCTCGCGCGCGTAGTCCGGAAGCCCCAGCGCCTCGATTGCCCGCCTGAACTTGAACGCCCTGAAACGAGGAGTGTTGCTGCCAAACATGACTTGGTGCAGCAGGCTGCGCTGGAACCAACGGGGCCCCATGTCATGCGTGAACAGGCGCTCTATGGACTCCTCGGGCGAGTCCAGGTACAGCACGGAGCACTCCGTGTAGCAGTTGGGATACTTCAGCATGAGCATCACCATCTCGCGAACCCACGGCCATGCGAAGTGCGACAGGCACACCCGGACTTCGGGATGGCTCATGATCGCCTCCTCGATGGCAAGCGGATGTCCGTACTTCGTGGGGGCGCCCGGCTCCCACGAGAGTCCCGCATCAACCATCATGGGCCGGTCGTACTTTCGGCACAGTTCGAACAGCGGCTCCATGCAGTCCTCGGTCATCCAGAAGCGCTGCTTCGCCGGATGGAGCGAGAGCCCGCGCGCGCCCAAGCCCGTGAAGGCCCTCTCCAACGCCTCGGGCGCGTCCGGGCGGTGCGGGTCGACGCTCGCGAAGGCGACAAAGCGGTCCGGATGGTCCTTAACGATGCTCGCCACCTGCTCGTTCGTCGCAATCCAACCACCCGCCGTCGTCGTGAGGTCAAGCGGCAGCAGCACGCTCTTCTCTATTCCGCCGTAGTCGAGCTCCGCCAGAATCTCGTCGTAGTCCATGGGCCCCATGTGCCCCATGCCAAACTCCCGCTCCCAGAAGGCGAAGTCGCTCTCGTCGTATATCGACTTGTACAGCAGCGGATGCACGTTCACGTCTATTGCCATGCCACGCCCCCTAGTACGGCTCGAACTTAGTGATAACCTGGCTCGCGAGCTCCGCTCCCCTGCGCTGACACGCAGGCACGTCCCAGCCGTTGATGAGACCATACGTGAATCCCGCGATGTAGGAGTCGCCCGCGCCGACCGTGTTGACCACCTGGGGCGGGACGACGATTCCTCCCTCGTAGTAGCGCTCTCCGTCGTAGCTAATCGAGCCACGCTCGCCCATCGTGGCGGTCACGATGCGGGGACCCATCTCCTGCACGTGTCTAATCCACGCGCGAATGTGCCCCATGTCGTCGCCGTCGTAGCTCATGAACGCGTAGTCCACATACGGGAAGTAGTCCTCGCAGTGGTAGTCGGGGTCCTCAGAGAATACCGAGAAGTCCATTACGCCAAGCATCCCAGCCTCGTGCCAGGGTGCAAGGTGGTCGAGCACGTTGCCAAACAGGTCCGTGTGGAACATCTGGTGACTTCTCACGAAGGCGTCGTCCTCGGACGTGAGCGCATAGCCTGCCATCACGCCCTCGACCTCGCGTAGGTGCACCCGGTCCACGCCGTCTTTCAGCCCCATGAGCATCACGCAGGTGTCACCCTCCTCGACGCGAAGGTGCGAGACGTCGATCTTCTCACCCGCTAGAGCCTCGCGCATCCTCGCGCCGTACTCGTCGTCTCCCACGACGCTTACGACCGAGACGGGCACGCCCGTCCGGGCGAGGTGGACGCCCCAGTCGACGCCGTTTCCCGTGGGATAGAACCGGTCGAGGTCCTGGTACACGTCCGCGCAGCAGAACCCAACCGCAACGACGCTCCTTACGTCAGTCGCCTCCATGGCGCCTCCCTATGCCAGGGGCTCCGGCAAGCGGAGCCCCCAATACGTCGCCTCTAGTACCTGAGCCCGTGGCCCCAGCTTCCGTCCTGCGCGCAGCACACGTCCGACGCGAACTCCGCCGCAAACGCGAGCCCCGCCGCGTACGCCTCCTCGCGCGACACCCCGCGCTTCAGGCCATCGATGGCCTTCACCAGGAAGGACGTGAGGAACGAGTCCCCGGCGCCCATGGCGTCGCGCATGTGCTCCACGGGCTTCGACTCCTGGCGGTAGTAGCGCTCCCCGTCGAAGGCGTAGCAGCCGTCCGCCCCGCGCGTGGCGCTTACCCAGCGCGGACCAAGCTCGTGCACCTTGCGCAGGCGCTCGCGCGTCTCGTCCACGGTGAGGTCGGATGCCGAGAAGAACGCGTAGGTCACGTTTGGGGCGACCTCCTGGAAGTACTCCCACGTCGAGTCGTCCGAGAAGTCGAACGAGAGCGCGATGCCGGCATCGTGGATCTTGTGGAGCTGGCGCTCCGTGTAGCAGTAGTTGCCGGAGTGCACCACGTCGAACTGGCGCAGGTACTCGATGTCGAAGCGGTCGAGGACGTAGCTCGTCTCGCCCCGGATGCCGCCCTGGTTGTAGTCGCCCCAGATGCGGTCACCGTCCGGCGCGATGGAGACGCAGCTGTAGCCGTTCTCGCCCAGGAGCTGCCGACACTTGACGGTCTCGACACCCTCCTCGTGAAGGCTGCGTATGACGTGCTCCGCGCGGTCGTCGCTCCCGAAGTAGCCCATGTACGCCGCGCGCCCGACGCCCGCCTTGCGCGCGTACACCGCGAAGTTGACGCAGTTGCCACCGGGGTACATCGTCCTTGTGTGCTCGTACACGTCCACGACGTTGTCGCCAAAGCCACACACGGCAACGTCCAGGTCCTGCCTCTGCATGTGTCCTCCCCTCGGACCAGGTATGCCTAGTACTCGACGACGCCCATGTAGCGGCGGACGTCGGGGTCGTGGTCGAACGCCTTGCCGCGCTCGCCGCGCAGCGTGACGTTCATCTCGTAGAAGAAGATGGGGTCGAGGTAGGTGCGCACGGACTCGTCCACGTCCGCCATGTCGTACGCCGCGGAGTCCAGCACCATGAGGTCGTCCGTGTGCGTCTTCAGGAAGCGCTCGGCGCGCTCGTCGATGGCGCGGTTTGCGCCGGCGCCCTTCTGCAGGAAGTAGAACACGCCGTCCTCCGTGCACTCGAACGGGCCGTGGAAGTACTCCGCGGAGTTCACGTACGAGCAGTTCTGCCACTGCATCTCCATGAGCGAGCAGATCGCGAAGCCGTAGGTCTGGCAGAACGTGGGGCCAGAGCCCAGGACGTAGAGAAAATCGTGCTGCCGGCACAGCTCGACGAAGCGGGGGCCAAGGTCTGCCGCCACGCGGGGCTTTGCGGCCGCGATGATGGCGTCAAGCTGCGCAAGCCCGCGGGCAAGCGCCTCCCCGCCGTCGTAGCCGTCCTGCGCCGCCATGAGCTCGGCCGCAAACGCGAGCGAGAACCCGGCCGGTCGCGCCGCCTGCGGCGTGTCGTCCTCCCACTCGTACACCCAGCACGGCCACTCGCCGTTGTCGATCTTGGAGCCGGCGCGGTTGGTCATGGCAAGCACGTAGGCGCCGCGCTCCTTCGCAAGGCGTGTCGCGGCGATGGTCTCGGGCGTACCGCCGCTGTGGCTGCACGTGACGACGACGCTGTGGGCGCCAAGCTGCGCGGGCGCAAACGCGTTGAACTCCGCGGCCGTGTAGATGCCGCTCACGATGCTCTTGCTCGTTGCGTTGACGAGGCAGTGTGCGGGGTACAGGTCGATGACCGAACCTCCGCAGGCGACCCAGTACACCTGTGAGACGGTGCCTTTCTCGCCCAGCGCCTGCCTAGCGAAATCCTTTGCGTCCATGTTCTTCTCCCATCTTTCCATGTGTTAATAGACTGTCTACCTGCAGAGATGCAGAGGCATTGCCAACGTTACTCGTCCTCGAAGTAGCGCTCGAGGTTGTGCACGTTCCTGAAGTCCGCCGCGGCCGGGTCGAGCAGGTAGCGCTCGTCCGTTATCTCCTGCCCGAGGAAGCCGTCGTAGCCGCGGTCGGCGAGCGTCCGCACCCAGTCGCCAAGGCTGCGGTCGCCGTCACCCCACACGAGGTGTCCGTAGGGGTTGCAGTCGACGAAGTGCATGTTCCTGATGTCGCTCCCAAGGCAGTCGAACCACTGGTCGAGCGTCTCACCGGAAACGCTCATGGCGACGGTGTCGACCATGGCCTTGAGGTTGGGATGATCGACCTCGTCGAGCATGCACTTCGTGTCGGCGAGCGTCACGACGAGCTGGCTCTCCTGCGGACGCAGCGACTCGAGCGTGAGTACGACCCCCTCGACCTGGGCGAGCTCCGCCAGTGAGCGCAGCATGTCGCGGGTGCGCTTCCAGGCCTCCTCGCGGTCCTCGTTGAGGTAGCCCCATCCCGAGTTGATCGAGAGGCACGTGCAGCCCAGCTCCGCGGCGCAGCGGATGCCGTTGGAGAAGTACGCGCGGCACCGGTCGACGTAGAGCTCCTCCTGCGGGTTGACCTGGTACGGCGAGATGACGTTCTCCGGGCAGAGCACGTTCGCCACGAGGCCGCGCGACTCGATCTTGTGACGGATGCGCTTGGCGTCGTAGTATCCCAGGCAGTCGATCCAGAGGTGCGGCATGGCGGCCCAGAGCTCGACGCCCGTGAGGCCGAGCCTCGCCTGGCAGTCGAGGAACGCGTCGAGGGACCACTGCGCCCAGTGGATGTTCATGCCGTCTACCTGGTCGCGCCTGATGGTGGGACATCCCATGGCCTATGCCTCCTCCTTTGCGAAGAACCTCTCGAACGCATGGAAGTTGCGGCGGTCCGCCGCCTTCGGGTCTTCCAGGTAGCGACCGTCCGTTATCTCCTGTCCGAGCATTCCCTCGTAACCGAACTCGTTGAGCACGTCCAGATAGCGCTCGAGCGGGAAGACGCCGTCACCCCAGACGAGGTGGCCGTAGGGGCGGCCGTCCGAGAAGTGGCAGTGGACGATCTTCTCGCCCAGGCGCTCGAACCACTGGCGCGGGGTCTCGCCCGCGACGCCCATGGCGACGGTGTCGAGCGCCGCACTGAGCGACGGGCTGTCAACGGCCTCGACGAGGGCTGCGACGTCCCCGAGCGTGATGCAGACCTTCGACTCCTGGGGACGGACCGATTCGAGGGCCATGGTGACGCCGGCCTCCCGGGCGTAGCGCGCGATCTGCTCGAAGTGGCGGACGGCGCGATCGAACGCCACGTCGTGGTCCTCGTCGAGCGTCCCGCCACAGGCGTTCGTGAGCATCATGCTCGCGCCGAGCCTCGTGCAGACGTCCATCGCGCGCTTGAGATACTCCATCGAGCGCCTATGGGCACCGTCGTCCGCATAGTTGTTGCGCCACTGCATACAGGAGCACTCGGGCGTGAACAGCGCGACGCGCATGCCGCGTGCCTCGACCCTGCGACGCACCTCCTCCGGATTCTGGTTCCAGGACTCGTCCATATAGAAGTGCGGGGCCTCGCCCACGAGCTCTATCGCCTTGTAGCCCGCCTCCGCGTGCCCGTCGAGCATGTAGTCGAGCGGGTACATGACGTAGTGGATGCCGAGGGCGCAGAGCTGTTCCGGTCTGACGTGTGCCATTCTTCCCCCTACCCGAGCTCGTCGTACACGACGCGCCCGTCGCTCACCGTAAGCGCGGCGTTCACGCCCCGCGCGTCTACGGGGTCCATGTGCAGGGCATCCGCCTGCAGGACGGTGACGTCCGCAAGCTTGCCCTCCTCGAGGGTGCCGAGCCTCTCCTCCGCCATGCAGTCGTACGCGCCGTTCCTCGTCCACGCCACGAGCATCTCCGGGATGGTCAGCATGTTCTCGAGGCGCTCGCAGCCGCCGTCGTCGAAGTGGCCGCCGCACCCGCAGTAAATCGACTCGCCTATGGAAGGGAGCATGAGCGGAAGGTCCGTGTCTCCCACGACCACGCAGCCGGAGTCCCACATCTTCCTGCGCATCCAGTAGCGCTCGAAGCGCGTGGGACCCACCTGCCGCATGACCATGCCCACAAGGTCGTCCCTACGGTCGAGGGACTGGATCTGCGGGTACACCTCGCAGATGCCCCCCATCGCTCCCAGACGCACGAGGTCCGCGGGGTCCGAGAGCTCCATGTCCGTGATCGCATGCCGGTTGACAAGCCGTCCGCTCGCGTCGCGCCTGCAACGTTCGTACAGGTCCACCACGTGGCCAACGGCCCCGTCCCCCTGGCAGTGCAGGCTGAAGCGGAAGCCCGCCTCGTCCGCCGCGAAGAGCTCGCGCTCAATGAGGTCCCACTCCACGGGGACGGCGCAGCGGCGCGTGGGGTCCGAGAGATAGGGCTGCTTGAGCTCGGCCATTCCCGACGCGATGGAGCGGTCGGTCATGCGGTTGAACCCCGAGAAGGACACGAACGGACCCCGGAAGCGGTCCCTGGCAGCACGTCCGTACGCGAGGTCCATCCCCCTCCCGACGGGCTGGCTCATCATGCTGACGCGCACGGTGAGCTCGTCCGCCGCCTCCATGGCCTCCATCACGTCCGCAAACCCGTAGTAGTCGTCGAAGGCCATCTCCTTCACCTGCGTCACGCCGCGCGCGTTCAGCATGCGCATGTACTCGTGGTACAGGCCTCGCATTTGGGGCAACGGCAGATAGTCTGCCATCATGCGCCAGATCTTCTCGGCATAGCACTCGTCGGGCGAGAAGAGATAGCGCTCCCGCGCCGCGGCGTTCATCCAGCAGGTGTCGCGATCCTTGGTGAAGGCGACCACGGGCACGTCGGGAAACGCCGCGTCGAGGAGGTCCTCGGAATCGGGACCGAAGTCCGCGGCATTCCAGCCGTGACCGAAGACGGGCGAACCCTTGGGCAGGGTCTCGGCATACGCTCGAAGGCTCGAGACGCCCGTCTCCGCGTCGTGTGCGCCAGAGAGGTCGCATCCCAGGTGCAGGAGGGCCCAGCCCGTAAAGAACGTGTGGTTGTCCGTCATGCCCGGCATCACCGTTCGGTCTCCGGCGTCGATTACGCGAGTCGCACCGTTCACGTACGATGCCGCCTCGCTACGCCGTCCGACCTTCGCGATGCGACTGCCCTCCGTGGCCACGAACCCGTCGAAGGCCTCCGCGCCGGTGGCGTCGAACACGTTGCGCGAGAGAATCACCAGTCTGTCAGGCCGCTTTGCCATCGTCGACCATCCCCTTTCCAGCACGTCGCGCCACCTATGCGGGCAGGAGGCCGGAGATCGCCGTCACGACCACGCCGAGCACCGCGATGAGCAGGATGAACTTCCAGCACGTCTTCCACCACTGGCCGAAGCTGATCTTCGAGACGGAGAGTCCCGCGACCGTCATGCCCGCCGTGGGGCTGATGGAGTTGATGGTCTGGTTCGCAAGGCAGAGCGCGGTCACCGCGGCCTCCGGGTTCACGCCCATGAGCTGCGTGAGCGGCCCCAGGATCGGCATCGTGAGCGCGGCGAGGCCAGAGGAGCTGGGCACGAGCAGCGACAGGAGGCCGAGCACGATGTAGAGCAGCGTGGTGTACACGGGGGCGGGCACGCCGGCCAGGGCCGTGGCCATGGCGTTCAGGATCGTGTCGATGATCATGCCGTTCTCGGCGATCACGAGGATGGAGCGGGCGAGGCCGATGATGATGGCGGCGTAGGCGAAGTCCGCGATGCCGTGGACGAACTCTTCCGCGATCTCGCGCTCGCTCATGCCCGCGACGATGCCGGACAGCACGCCCATGCCAAAGAACACGGCGCTAATCTCGTCCATGTACCAGTGCTGCGTGACGAGCCCCCAGATGATGATGCCCATGCCGACCGCAAACACCACGAGCACGCCCTTCTGGCGTCCGGAGAACGGCTGCGCGATGGCGTCGTCCTGCACGGAGAACTCCACGCGCTTCTGGATGTCGTCCTTGTACGTGATGGAGCTCTGCGGGTCCCTCTTCACCTTGCGGGCGTAGCGCATGACCCAGACGATGGCGAGCGCGGTGAACACGACCCAGACGATGGCGCGCAGCCACAGCTGGGGATTGCCCTCGATGCCGACGATGCCCTGGGCGATGAGGACGTTGAACGGGTTCACGGTCGAGGCTATGTAGCCGATGTTGGGGCCCATGAAGCAGATGAGAAACGCGGTCATGGAGTCGTACCCCAGGGCCATCATGATGGGGATGAAGATGGCGTAGAACGGAAGCGCCTCCTCCGACATGCCGAACGTGGTGCCGCAGATGGAGAGAAGGACCATCACTATGGGGATGATGAGGATGTCGCGGTCCTTGAACCTGCCGATGACGTGGCTGAGGCCCGCGTTTATGGCGTTCGTCTTCGTGATGATGGCGAACGACCCTCCGATGAGAAGGACGAACGCCACGACGTCGGCAGCCGCCTGGATGCCCTGGGTCGGCGCCTCGAGCAGCTGCATCACGCTGCAGCGGAGGTCGACCTTCTCGCCCGTCTTGGAGTCGGTGTAGACCTTGTCCTGCGGCTTGTAGGTTCCCGCCACGGCGACTTCCTTCTCGCCCGCGGCGGTCTGGATGGTCTTGCGCTCGTAGGAGCCTGACGGAACGATCCACGTGAGCACTGCGAACACCACCATAAGCAGGAAGACGATGGTGTACACGTGCGGCAGGCTAAACGACCTGCGCTTTCGACTCGAGCTCTCCCCTGACATGCGGCACCTCCCATGACGACTGCTGACACGTACCTTCGCACGTTATATCTTGTTATATAACGTTATAGTACGTAATGCAATCGCACGGGCTGGCACCGCCCCAAGCGTTTTCCCGAGCGTAACAATATGGCCCGCAGGCGGTGCGGGCCATGGGCTGTGTCAGATGTTGAAGACGTACAGGCTACACACGATGTACTGCTTGCCTATCAGGAACGGACGTCCGTCCTGGTCCGTGAAGTCGATCTTCTCGTAAAAGAGGGGCTCCCCCACGGCCACCTTAAGGGCGGACGCCTCCTCGGGACTCGCGCGGACCACCTCGAGCGTGCAGAGGTCGTCGCCGCGGGGGACGCGTCCGGTCCGCTTCTGCACGTAGTCGAAGATCGACGTGTCCGAAAGGTCCGCCTCGAGCAGGAACTCGAAGCCCTCGAGCGGATAGAAGTTGTTCTCGAGCATGATGGGCACGCCGTCCGCCGTGCGCAGGCGCTTCACGTGGACGAGCTCGGCGCTCTCCCCAAGCCCAAGGAACTCCCTCTCTCCCTCGCGCGCCTTCACGACCTCGACGCCCAGCACCTTCGCGCCCGCGACGCGCCCGTCCTCCGCGCACGTCTCCGTGAAGCTCTGGATCTCGCTCTTCTGGTATATCTTGCGAATGAGCTTGCGCCGGTTCACGAAGGTGCCCTTGCCCTGCTTCTTGCTGAGGTAGCCCTCCGCCGCGAGCTCGGACACGGCACGCCTCACGGTGATCCGGCTTACGGAATACATCTGCGAGAGCTCCGCCTCGGAGGGAATGCGGCAGCCCGCGGGATACTTGCCGCGCTTGATATCGTCCTTGAGGTCCTCCATCACCTGCTGGTAAAGCGGGGTCAGTCCGCCTTCCTCAAGCTTCATGCCAAGCCCTCCAAACGCCAATGCCGGGAAAAGCCCCCGGTCATAACAACTCTTATCTAAATATAAGGTTTGGCCCTGTGCTTCGCACCCATCCCTTAGACGAGCGTGCCCAATATGGACGTCAGGACCCCCAAGCGCGATAACTGGCACCTTTCTTCGCAAATGTGATAACGTTCTATTACGTTTTAATCTTGCGCTCGAAGGGCTCGCCATGGGACGGCTTCGATCCAAACGGAACACTCGGGACACCGCCGGTGCGGAACCCCGCGGCAAGGACGCCGCGGGCGAGAAGAGCTGCATCCTTTGCGGAAGGCATACCGATGGCGTGGCCACCGTGTACCTGGGCCGCGAGGGCAATGCGGACGGAGACGTCGAGTGGAGGCCGTACCGTCGCGCCCTCTGCGACGAGTGCGTCGACGAGCAGCTGGACGACGGACCGTTTCAGGTGCTCGTGTGCCTCGCCCTCCAGGTCTGCTGGGTTCCGCTCTTCTCGCACGGCGTCTCCGCGCTCGGCATCGGCGGCGCGCTCGTGGCAATCGCCGGCATCGCAGGGCTCCTCCGCCGCATGCTCGCCCTCGTGTGGCGGCACGCGACGGAGGACGTCCGAAGCCGAATGCCAAAGTGGGCACGCGAAGACACCAGGGAGGAGCGGGCGAGCCGAGCGCTGGCCAAAGTCGTGCACGACGATGCCGCAAGCTCGGGGCTCCTCGTTCGAACGCTCAGGGAGCACAGGCGCACCGCCGGAGGGGACAACGCGTCTGCCTAGTGCTTCTTCCTCTTGTAGTGCCTGCGGGTGGCATGAGCCGATCCCTTTCTGGCACCGGCCTTCAGGCGGTCCATCACGTCCTTCTCGCTCGTTCCCTCGAGACGTGCCTGCAGCTCCACGATCTGGTCGCGGAGGCGCGCAGCGCGCTCGAAGTCCATGTCTGCGGACGCCTGGAGCATCTCGTCCTGAAGCGAGCCCATGACCTGGGCGACCTCCTGCTTCGGCAGGGCAAGGAGCTCGTCGGCCACGGACTGGATCGTCCTTTCGTGCTCCTCCTCGGCATCTCCCTGGTGCTCGCCCTCGCCTCCGGCCGCGGTGAAGAACTTGCCGTCCACGCGCGACTTGGAGCCAAGTGTCTCGTCTGCCTCCGCTATGAAGCTCGTGACGTCCGTGATTGACTTCTTGATGGTCTTCGGGACGATGCCATGCTCCTCGTTGAAGGCAATCTGGATGCGGCGGCGACGCGCCGTCTCGTCCATGGCCTCGCGCATCGAGTCCGTCACGCTGTCGGCGTACATGATGACCTTGCCCTGGGCGTTACGCGCCGCGCGGCCCATGGTCTGGATGAGCGAGCGGCGGTTGCGGAGGAAGCCCTCCTTGTCCGCGTCGAGGATCGCGACGAGCGAGACCTCGGGGATGTCCAGGCCCTCGCGCAGCAGGTTGATGCCCACGAGCACGTCGATCCTGCCAAGCCTCAGGTCGCGGATGATGTCGATGCGGTCGAGGGTCGCCGTGTCGGAGTGCATGTAGTTGACGCGGATGCCCTCGTCGAGGAGGTGGTCCGTCAGGTCCTCCGCCATGCGCTTCGTGAGCGTGGTCACGAGCACGCGCTCCTTGCGGGCGACGCGGGCCTTTATCTCGTCCAGAAGGTCGTCTATCTGGCCGCGTACCGGCCTGAGCTCCACCTCCGGATCGAGCAGGCCCGTCGGCCTGATGACCTGCTCCACCTCGTTCTGGCTCACGTGCTCCTCGTAGTCGCCGGGGGTCGCGGACACATAGATGAACTGGGGGATGCGCTGCTCGAACTCGTCGAAGCGCAGCGGCCTGTTGTCGAGCGCGGACGGAAGGCGGAAGCCGTGGTCCACGAGCGTGACCTTGCGCGAGCGGTCGCCCTCGTACATGCCCCTGATCTGCGGTACCGTCACGTGAGACTCGTCGATGATGCAGAGCATGTCGCTCGGGAAGTAGTCGATCAGCGTGTACGGGGGCTCGCCCGGCCTGCGGCCGTCCATGTGCCTCGAGTAGTTCTCGATGCCGGAGCAGTAGCCCATGGTCTCGAGCATCTCGATGTCGTAGCCGGTCCTCTGGCTCAGGCGCTGCGCCTCGAGGATCATGTCGTTGTCCTTCAGCTCCTTGACGCGGTGCTCGAGCTCCTCCTCTATCGTCTTGATGGCATGGTTGATCTTCGGCCGCGCCGTGACGTAGTGGGACGCCGGCCAGATGGGAATGGCGTCGTACTCGCGGACGATCTCGCCCGTGACGCCGTCTATCTCCGCGATGAGCTCCACCTCGTCGCCGAAGAAGCTTATGCGCAGCGGGTTCTCGGCATAGGGCGGGAACACGTCCACGGTGTCGCCGCGCACGCGGAACATGCCGCGCTGCAGGTCGTAGTCGTTCCTGTCGTACTGGATGTCGATGAGCTCGTGCACGAGGTCGTCGCGCTCCAGCGGCACGCTCTTGTCCACGTTTGGCGCGAGCCCCGCGTAGTCCTGGGGGCTGCCGATGCCGTAGATGCAGCTGACGGACGCGACCACGATGACGTCGCGCCTGCTGAGGAGGCTCGACGTGGCCTGGTGGCGGAGCTTCTCGACCTCCTCGTTGATGGAGGCGTCCTTCTCTATGTACGTGTCCGTCTGCGGTACGTAGGCCTCCGGCTGGTAGTAGTCGTAGTAGCTCACGAAGTACACGACGGCATTGTTGGGGAAGAGCTCGCGCATCTCGCTCGCAACCTGCGCCGCGAGCGTCTTGTTGGGCTCCATGATGAGCGTGGGCTTCTGCACCGCCTCGATGGTCTTGGCCATCGAGAAGGTCTTGCCACTTCCCGTGACGCCCAGAAGCGTCTGGTAGCGAAGGCCGTCCTCCACGCCCTTCGCAAGGCTTGCGATGGCCTTTGGCTGGTCGCCTGCGGGTTGGTACGGCGAGACCACCTCGAGCCTCTCGTCCCCGTGCTCCATGCCGAAGCGCTTGAGCTCCGCCCCATAGCGCTCCTTGGCCTCGCGCGTCCCGGCAAGGGGTTCGTACTCGATGGTCTCGCCCTTCTCGTCCACGAACGAGCGCTCGTCCGTTGCGGGCGCGTCTTCCCGCGGGAGTCCCTTGGTGCTGTCCGATGCCACCTGAGCCATGTGCCCTCCAAAAGCGAGAGAACCAAACTAGAACAAGTGTACCCAATCTAGCGCGGCGGCGTCTACCCCTGCGACTGGATTCCGTCCGGGTAGAACTGCTTGTAGCGGTCGTACGCCTCGTTCACCCTCACGAGGTAGGAGGCCGTCTCGGAGTACTGGATCTGGGAGGAGATGTCGTCCCC
>Ga0256404_1004965_pt1 | contig 24247 bp, 36 predicted proteins | sample RumenRJG_01DNA_FD_185990 | JGI IMG/M metagenome (GOLD analysis project Ga0256404, IMG submission 185990) | Bovine rumen microbial communities from Lethbridge, Alberta, Canada - RJG_01 | ecosystem: Host-associated > Mammals > Digestive system > Stomach > Rumen | place: Canada: Alberta | collected... | reverse complement strand
TCAAACGGCGGATTTCATCATCCGTAAGAACGACAGGATATTTCTTGTGGCGTGCCATGATGGAAACCTCCTTGCGAAGTGCATGATTGTTTCCATCATTGTACCATGAAGTTGAATTCAAAGAAATACTTTTATCATCAATTCGCTACACTACCTCAAACAGCTTGAACGATTGGGCTGGGCGCAGAATGCCGCATTAGCAACTGCATAAAGATATATCCAAATACCTCTTTGAAGAACCGCAGGGATTCTTTGCGCTCTTTTTCGGTAGTACGAGAAAACTTTTCATAGCAAAAAGGGGAATCCGCCATGCGGATCGGTTACGCCAGGGTCTCGACCATCGAGCAGCACGAGGAACGGCAGCTGCAGGCGTTGAAAGATGTCGGATGCGAGCGGACGTATCTCGACAAGCTCTCCGGCAAGAACACGGAGCGGCCGCAACTGAAGCAGATGATCGACTTCGCCCGCGAGGGAGACACCGTCTACGTCTCGGAATTCTCGCGTCTCGCACGTTCCACGAAGGACTTGCTCGACATCATGCAGAAGCTGAAGGACAAAGGCGTGCAGGTCATCTCGCTCAAGGAGAATTTCGACACGACGACGCCGGCGGGCGAGCTCGCGATGACGCTCTTCGCCGCCATCGCGACGTTCGAGCGGAAGATCATGCTGGAGCGGCAGAAGGAAGGCATCGCCATCGCACGGGCGAAGGGGGTCTACAAGGGCCGCAAGCGGAAAGAGAAGCCCACCGATTGGACGGAGCTCGTCAAACGGTACCAGTGCCGCGACATCCGCTCTGTCTCCGAGCTCGCCCGGATTTGTCATTGCAGCCGGAACACAGTGTATGCATGGCTACGGGAATTTTAGATATTGCAGTAATACACGGAATTATGTATAATTATGTGTAATTTCTACACATAATAATATAAAATTTCGTGTAGTCCCGTAAATTCGATGGCTCTATTTGAGAGGTGGTCATCATGCAACGTCTTTTGCTGGATCGGTTGCAGTCATGGAAAACGTCGCCGGTGCGCAAGCCTTTGATCCTGAAAGGTTTGCGGCAAGTCGGAAAAACGTGGCTCTTGAAGGAATTCGGACGGACGGCGTACGAGAACGTCGCGTATTTCAATTTCGAGGAGAATCCGGAATACAAGGAGTTTTTCGCACATACGAAAGACGTGCGGCGCATCCTGCCAAATCTGGCGATGGCCAGCGCGCAGACGATCGAGCCGTCGCGGACGCTCCTCATTTTCGACGAAATCCAGGAAGCGCCGGACGCGCTGAACGCGCTGAAATATTTTCACGAAACGGCGAACGAATACCACGTGGCCTGCGCTGGCTCGCTGCTCGGCATCGCCCTGGCGCGGCCGTCGTCATTCCCCGTCGGCCAGGTGGATTTCCTTCAGGTGCGCCCGTTGACATTCACGGAATTTTTGCTCGCAAGCGGAAAGCAGAACTTCGTCGATTACCTCGTCGGCATCGATGCGCTCGAACCCATCCCTGACGCGTTTTTTCAGCCGCTCTATGAGCAACTGAAAATGTATTACGTCACCGGCGGAATGCCGGAGGCTGTACGCAACTGGACGGAGTTCCACGATGTGCGCCTCGTAGAGGAGACGCTGCAAAATATTCTGGATGCCTACGAGCGGGATTTTGCCAAGCATCCGGACCGGACGACGTTCCCAAAGCTCAATCTCGTCTGGAATTCGCTGCCCGCGCAGCTTGCGAAAGAGAACAAACGATTCCTCTATAACGTCGTAAGGAAAGGCGCTAGGGCGCGGGAATACGAAGATGCGCTGCAGTGGCTCGTGAATGCTCAGCTCATCTGCAAGGTGCCGCGCATCACGAAGCCAGGCCTGCCGATTTCCGCGTACGATGATCTCAGCGCGTTCAAGATTTATGCGGCTGACGTCGGCCTCCTGCGCCGCATGTCGCATCTCTCGCCGACGATCTTCGCCGAGGGTAGTCGCATGTTCCGCGAGTTCAAAGGCGCACTCACGGAAAACTATGTGCTCGAAGCGCTGACGAATCAGTTCGAAGTGCCACCGCGCTACTGGTCGCGCCTCAATCCCTCGTACGAAGTGGATTTCATCCTACAACGTGAAAACGACATCTTCCCCATCGAGGTCAAAGCCGAGGACAATGTGCGCGGCACGAGCTTGCGGAAATATGCCGAGACGTTCCCGGAGCAGACGAAACTACGGCTACGCTTCTCGCTCGCGAACTTGCATCTCGATGATGATCTTTTGAACATTCCGCTTTTCATGATCGACCAGGCCGACCGGCTGATCGAACTGGCGCTCCACCTATCAGCGGGAGAAACGTTAGAGGATTGCCGCGGATGAAGGATGTCCATTATGGACATCCTTCATCCGCACAACCATATGGAACAAGGAAGCCTCCGGCTCGTCGAGCCGGAGGCTTCCAAATATATAGGATGGAAATGCGTCAGCCTGCAGGAGCATCCTCGCGAGACAGCTCGCGGAACCGTGATGCAGGATTTGCACAAGCGTTGAGCTTTGAAGCACAAACTTTGAGAAAACAAGCGTTGAGCGTTGAACCTTCAGCGTTTCACGTTGATCGTTGACTTCACCCTGATGTCGAATGACGCAGGATGGCCGGACGAGCGCTTGCACAGCGCCGTCAGGACTTCGCTTTGAGCCGGAATCGAACCGGCGACACCAAGCTTAGCAAGCGTGTGCTCTACCAATTGAGCTATCAAAGGATTACGGTTTTCGAGACCGTTCCGATGGCCAGATTGTTTTACATCGCCCAGCCGACGATTGCTGTCATTCAGGATTTTCGACGCATTGCCAAGGGTGTCAAGCCGCGTGCCTCTGCATCAACGCATCAAACAAACCAAGACAGCTGAAACGGTGGAATCTTTTTCGTTTCTGTCACACGAACTGGATCTGCAGCCGCTTCCCGAGCCCTCTGGCAATCTTGCATAGCGTGCGGACGCTCGGCGACTCCGTTCCGGTCTCAATCCGGCTCAGATTCGACTGGCGGATGCCGCAGATGTCCGCCAGCTGCTTCTGCGTGAGATTGTGCGCCTGCCGGGCTTTCAAGAGCATCAGATTGACCTCGTGCTCCGGCTGAAGGGCTTCCCATTCCTTTCGGAACTCATCATCCTTCAGCTTTTCTGCCAGATATTTTTCGTAATCATCCATTCTGATCACCCCTTGATATGATGTTGCAGCAGGTATTGGCGGCGATATTTTTCCGCCCTCTTGATTTCTTTCGGTGGTGTATGCTGCGTCTTCTTCACAAATCCATGTGTCAAGACAGCTTTGTCCCCGATGACAAAGAAATACAAGATGCGCGAAATATTCCCTTCCACCTGCGCCCGGAGCTCATAAATCTCGTCTTCCAGATGTCTGGAATGAGGGAGGCGGAGCGCCGGTCCGAGCTCGTGCAGGTAACGGATCTCAACGCTGCGGTTGCGCTTTTCGCTCGCGAACCTGCATCTCGATGGTAATCTCTTGAATCTTCCGCTTTTCATGATTGACCAGTCCGACCCTTTACCCGCACCTACGAGCGAAGAACTCGATTTCACACAGATACGCCATCGAGCAACCCAATTTCATACAGATTGCGGAAAATCTTGTCCGGATACAACAACAAGTATGGTTTCAAATCTAAGAAGGACACCTGGCTCTGACGCATATACGCAAGCGTTTTCCGCGAAAGCTCCGTTCCATCGATTTCCGCCAGCAAGTCCGCTTCCTTCAAAAAATCCAGCAGTTGCAGCACCTTGGCGTTTGTAGGAGTCACCTTGGCGCGTGGCTGGCGCAAAATGATATCCGTGCGCCCAAGGCGCGTTTTTTTGTATTTTGTTTTTGCCTTGTTCGTGACAATCTCATAGGCCATGGGCAGTTGGGTCGTCATGCCAATCTGATTTGCGAAAGCTACACCCGTCAAATACCCGCAGCAATCCTGCCCTTCCCGAAGGTATTTGCAGCGGATGACATCCGACAGCGATGGAGCCGTTCCAGATTTGAACAAGCTCGGCTTAGGCAGGTAGTATATTCCTGTATCGAGGCGCTTCAGCTTCCCGCTATCAGAGAGTCGCTTCAACTGCTGTCGGATGGTGTTCATGGGAATGCCAATCGTCTTGAGGTCTGAAATCAGGATGGGTTCATCTGGTGCATAATTTTGTTGCAGGTAATCATACAGCATGCCCATCCACTCCAATATAATAAAATAGAAAATAAATTTTTCTATTTTATTATATCGATATTTCTGTCAAACTTCAAGCATTGTTGCGAGCACTTCTGGATGAAGGATGTCCATTATGGACATCCTTCATCCAGCGGAGCTGTGATACCATCAAGCGCAAGGAAGCCTCCGGCTCGTCGAGCCGGAGGCTTCTAAAATATATAGGATGGCAATGCGTCAGCCTGCGGGAGCATCCTCGCGAGACAGCTCGCGGAACCGGGATGCAGGATTTGCACAAGCGTTGAGCTTTGAAGCACAAACTTTGAGAAAACAAGCGTTGAGCGTTGAACCTTCAGCGTTTCGCGTTGATCGTTGACCTCACCCTGACGCCGAATGACGCAGGATGGCCGGACGAGCGCTTGCACAGCGCCGTCAGGACTTCGCTTTGAGCCGGAATCGAACCGGCGACAGCGGGCTTAGCAAGCTCGTGCTCTACCAATTGAGCTATCAAAGTATTACGGTTTTGCGGCACCGTTCCGAAGGCTGGATTGTTTTACATCGCCCAGCCGACGATTGCTGTCATTTCAGGATTTTCGACGCACTGCCAAGAGTGTCGAAATCAGCCGAGGTCTACATCAATCTGCGTCAGCGCGTTGATCTCGGAGATCTTGCTGTCGCATTCGACATCAAGCGCCTCGTTCTGCTCTTTCAGCTGCTCGATGAGTTTTTCGAGACCGAGCGGGTCGACGAGCTTCAGGTCGTTGTTCTGATGGAAGTTCTTGCTGTAGGCATCGATGTCAGCAGCGGAGAGCTTGCTCTTGTCACCGCCTCCCATGGAGGCGAGGAACAAGTCGCAACGTTTCTCCACGTCTGCCTCGCTGCGAGAGACTTGGTTCTTCACGTTGACGAGCTGTTCTGTCAGTTCGTCAACGAGCTGCTGGCGATAGTGCAGCGCTTCCTGCGTGACGAGGATGCCGGAAAGCGTCGCTTTCCCGCCGTGGAAATCGACGGTGTGCAGATGCTCTGTGCCTTCGCCGATGCCGTTGTTCGCCTCGTTGATGGCCATCGAGAGTTTCTTGTAGTTCGCGAGCAACGCAAGGATGCGGTCGTACGCACCTTGGATGTTCTTTTCGACCTCGGCGACCGGCGTGCCTTTGACCTTGCCGGACGTTCCGACGGTTGTCTCGATGAACGTAGCCGTCATGATTTCTTTTTTGATCCGCGCCTTCGTCGTCTTGCGCTGCGCGAGTGCGCGGTGAAGTGTCATCTTCATGGTGATTGCCCCCTTAGTGGTTGAGTTTCATGAGCGTGTTGTAGAACGCGACGTAGTTGCTGCGGTCTCTCGGCGTGCAATAGACGGCGAAGACGATGGCATCGAACTGATGCAAGAAATCCGGCAGGACGTTCGCGTATGCCTTCGCCACGACATTCGGGTCGTTCTGGAACACGCCGCAGCCGAATGCGCCGAGGACGAGGATGTCCGTGCCATTCGCCGCCGCGATGGAAAGCAGGTGCCGCGCCCGCTGCTCGTGGAGCGCCAAGAGGTCGGCCTCTCTCATCTTGACAGGCTTGCCGGACGCGCGGTTCATGGCGTTGCTCGGTATCGCGCGGAGGTTCGGCGCGGCGCACGTAATGACATCGAGCTTGATCCAATCCGACGGATTCAAGCGGCGCGGCAGGTCGTCATCCGTCTTCACAGCGACGATGCCCGGCGTGTAGATGCAGGCATCCGTGTAGCGGACATCGTGACGCGCCCAATGGTAGTCGTAATACGCTTTCTTGTTCGCCTCGGTTTCGAGGGTGGGAAGGAGCGTCGTCGTGCGGCAGAGGCATTCCTCCTGCGCACGGCTGCCCTTCCGCACACCGCCGCCGGGATGCGTGGCCGAAGCGAAGTTGTGCACGGTGATGTGCGCGTCCGGGCGCTTGCGATGAGCGATGTACGCGTATTCAAGGGTCTTGTTCTGGTTGACGAGCACCTGCGCACGCTTTTCGCGCTCTATCGGCAATTCCGGCGTCTCGCCCTCCATGTAGACTTTCGTGTTTTCGATGGATGCCTTGACGGCCTCCTTGAGCGTCGCATCCGACTGATACCATGCTTCGGTATCCTTGAACACAGCGACGAGATCGTCTCTCGACGGCATGATGATTCCTTCTTTCTTCGATGTATGATTCGGGTTCAATCTTTGATTTTCCTGCCAAGCTGGAAATCCATCCACTCCGTGTTCTGGATGAACGGATAGGCGCGGAACAGCTGCATCCGTTCCTTCAAATCCGCTTCTGGATGATCCAGCCATGTGCGGATGCAGGTGATGCACATCATGTGCGAAAATGCGAAAACCGTGGATGTCTCCGGCATGCTTCGGATTTCTTGCAGGAAATGATGTGTGCGCTCGGCGAGCTCCGCGAAGCTTTCCGCATCCACGCCATCCACATACGTCGGATCGAGCCGCGCCCAATATGCATCGACGCGGGGACGGCGCTCGTCCTTCGTCGTGCTGACGCAGGTCGCAGGCGAGAGATACGTGAATTCCTGCAAATCCTCGGAAGTCCGCAAAAGCGCTTGCGGGAAGCGTCGGATGGTCGGCTGCGCCGTATCCTGCGCCCGCTGGAATGGTGACAGATAGATGATATCCGGTGTTTCCGTCCACGTCTTCGCCAGCGCTTCTGCTTGTGCTATTCCACGTTCCGTCAGAGGAATCTTGCGATGATCACTTGTGCGAAGTCCGGCATTGCCAGCGCTTTCGCTGTGTCGGATGAGCACCAGATGAATGGACATGAGCCTCGTCTCCTTGTTTCAATACCAGATGTTGCAACCCTCATCCGGCATCTCTCCCGCGTTGTGGTGTCGGATGAGCATACGGATGGCGTATTGCGCGTAATGGTAATGGCAGAGAGACTGTCGCTTGGACGGCCAGTCGTTCTCCTTGAGGGGAGGCTTTCCTTCTATCCGAAGCCATTCGTTCCAGCTTTCACGGTACTCGCACGGCCTTTCTGCCTTATATTTGATTCTCGGCTCTTCTTCGGCCGGCTTTTTAACGTAGACGAGCTCTTTTTCAAAATCCACGACGATGATACCTGGCTGCTTGTCCTTATGGCCTTCCGGCCAATATGCATACTGCATGGTTTTCTCGTCTTTTGACAAGAGCTTGTAAGTCACCATGGAAACGCCCTCCTTACAGATATCGCCGATAGATTTCAACGAGCAGGTCATTGATGGCCTCCTCATCTGGCTGGTCGGGGAGCGGCGAATCGTGATATGCCTGCTCGATTTCCTGCTCGTAGCCATCGACGAGACGGAACACTTCATCGAACGGGACATCGCCGCTCCGGATGCCCATCAAGAGGTCGTGCTCCTTCTCGCGGTAGGTCTGGATGCCCTCGCCTTTGAGGATGTCGATGCCCATGAGGTAGAGGCGAACGAGGTGCATGGCGTGCTTACGGAGGTGCGGCAGGTCTTTCTTCTTGTTGCGCTTGTTGAGCTTCCCGTAGTTCCGCAGCATCGTCTGGATGTCCGTGTTGATTTCGAGGAACTTCCGCAGCGGGATGCGGTCGATGTGGACGGACGTGAAGAGCTCCGGCGCGTCCACATCTGTACGCCGGTCGATGGCAAACGTCATGTCGCCCGCGTGGATCTCATACTGCGCTTGCATCTTCCGCATCATGGAATCGAGCGAGCGGCGGATGTGCTCCTCCTGCTGCGCGGGCGTGCTGGCATCGTGGCAGAGCGCGTTCTGCAAGCGCCGGAGCTGCGCGGTCGCGTAGCCGGAGAATGTGATGTAGGCGTGTTTGGAGAGGAACAAGTGCGCACTTTCGCGCAGGAGCATGCCAATCTTGTCCATTTCGAGCACGTGCTCGTATTTCGTCCCCAGCATCTCTATGACATTCGGGTTGCAGGCTTTGCAGAGGGAAACGAACTTCTTGAGTCCGTAGATGACAGTGTCTGTTTCCTTGTCTTCGAATTGTTCGAACGTCTCGCTGCCGTAGATTTCTTCCGGCCGTTCGAGCGTGACGCCACGGATGTCCGTATCGGATTCCGGAGTATCCGTGCCGTAAGCCCGGGAACCAGCAATCGTCAGGTAGCAGACGCGGCTTTTCAGATGCTTGTCCTTGCGAAGGAAGCGATACGGCGGGGCATCCAGGATTTTCTGGTTTTCAGCGGACATGTTCGGATCCCATCCCATGCAAAAACCATATTCGTCCTCGCTCATCATGTACTTGATGTTCTTCGCAATGCGATTGAGTTCTTCTTCCGTCATAACAATGCACCTCACTTCTCCCATGAATATCGATGGCGCATCATCTCGTCGATATCCTCTTGCGTTTTGCTGGTGTAGTATTCCTTTTCGCCCGTCATAAGATGCACGACCGTAACCATATAGTTCGTGCCGACGTAGAGCAGGTCTCCCGCGTCGACAACGGTGCTTGCGTCGCCAAACGCATATTTGTAGTCCCCGATCACAGAGAACGAACCATCCACGCCAATCTGCAAAATCTTGCTCTCGTCCCAGTCATCGCCTTCCATCGGATGCGCCCTGCCTGTCAGATAGATTTTTACATGATTCGAGTCCATGGACTTCCCGATGTAATAAAGGTTTTCGGTGTATTTTTCTGGCAGAAGAAGATAAAGGAAAAACGTTCGGGATTCAAACAGGCATTCGGCATGGAGATGCTTGTCAATCTTTTCCAAACGGAAATTCCCCGAACAAAGATGCGCCAGAGCAGATATTGCGTAGACGTAATCACCGAAATCAAACATATCTACGAAATTGCCGCTGAACTTGTGTTTTCCAATCTGGGCATGACCGCCGAACTCACCTAGATTGTAGTTTTCGAAGCGCCCGAACTGCGTATCGAAAAACTCCGGAGGCTCGCGGTCACGATTTTTTGTATCCGGCTCCCGATAAAAGATTTTGCCATCCTTCTGCATGACTTCGTAGGGATTATCGAAGCACAGGATGTCCTCATCGCTCTCGGTCAACCACAAATCCAAAATTTCGTCCTCGCTGATGAGCCCACTTTCCTCGTCGCTGTCTCTTTTGAGATGCTTTCCGACATTTGCGGGACTGCATGAACTGACGCGAAATCTGTCTAAGAACTGACGAGAAGCCGCATACTTTCGAGAGAATCTTCCATCCGAAATATCTCTGTCAATTTTTCGAAGCGTCAAAAACTCTTTCCATTCCGTGGTCATAGCCATCCCTCCATGTTTCTCTTATGGATTTCTAAAATTTCGTCCTCAGTCGGGACATGCTTGCGATCGACCCAGCTGCGCACTGTCCGCAGGAACTTGTGGTCAACGGGGAACAGCCGGTAGCCGTTGCATTCGAGCGCCAGCGGAAGATACAGTTTGCTCCGGTCGTCCATATGCAGGTCGTGCTGATGCCCGTGGATGTTGATGTCCGCCGTATGGTCGTACTGCGGATGATGCGAGAACAGGATACGGATGCCTTCGAGCTTCATCAGGAGCTCGTCGCAGGCAAACGCGAAACCATGCTCCATATAATACGTGATGGCTTTTGAATCATGATTGCCCCGCACGAGGATCTTCCTGCCTGGTAATTCAGCGATGCGCGTGAGCTGCGTGTCGTTGTGGAACGCGACATCTCCGAGGTGGAGCACCGTGTCCGCATCCGTCACCGTCTCGCGCCAGTTTTCCAAGATGAGCTCGCTGAAGCCGACAGGGCGTTGCCCTGTCCGTTCGAGCATGAGATGCCCGATATGGGTGTCCGTTGTCAGATAGAGCACGATGTTTCACCTCCCTTTTCATTTACATGCACGACGATTTTGGAGAAGCCTCTCCTTTGTCTAATCCATATGCCTTTGCCAGCTTGTCGAAGGTATTCCAGTCTTCTGGTGCTGCCCATTCTGGGAAGCCAAAATACGTGTAGATGGATTTCAGGTCATACTCTGACATGCCGAGCATCTGCTCTACGCGTCTGTAGAACAACTGATGGCTGTGGATGAACGGAAACATCAGCAGGGCGATGCAGGACATCCTCTCTGCCGGCGTGAACGCGTGATGTTCGAGGAATTCCGCCGCCTTCTCTGGCATCTGAATGGTGATTTCCTTCATCGGTTCGAGCTTCATTTCCATGCGATGATATTGCGGGGAAATCACGTCATGGATGCGTGCGGCGATGAGGCGTTTGAGATATTTCCGCCATATATGTGGAAGCACATCGACGCTGTCGATGAAGCGCAGGATCTCTATCTTCTTTGCCTCGATGACGGGGAACAGGCGATACATCACCATCCGTTCCACGGGATCGCATCCAAGGTTCGCTTTCAAGGACAGGAAAATCGGAATCGGTTTGTCACCACTCATATACGGACCATTCACACGGAGCACTGTCTCATGGAAATCCGCGTCCTTCTTCATGTCCCATTTCATTTTGAAATCGTCGCACCGACCGAAGCATCCGGTATTCCCGTAAACAGGAGCCAGCGTTTCCTCGCCTTCATATGACACGAGCATCCCCCAGTCCGTGTTGTCACGCGTGGTGTTCCCCAGAAGCGCGTCGATGAAGTACATTTCCCAGAACCGTTCTTTTGCTTCCGGGTGACGGCGCATCATCGGATGCCAGTCGAGGACGTGCAATATCATCTCAAGCTGCATATCGTCGCCATCCGTCGCTTTCTCGTACATTTTCAAATCGGGGCGGAACGTTGTCTTGATCTTGTTGAATTGCTGCAAGTCCAAGAACTCCTTCGGCCGCTGGCGGAAATCCTTGCAAGCGACAACGATCTTGCCGTTCCTTGTTCCGAGGATCGTCTTCTGCGCTGGGATGCCTAGAATCGTGTAGATGTGGGAGCCAATATATTCTTGGATGACCCCGACAGACTTCAGCATGTAATATTCGTCACGATACTCGATGCCGAGCTTCCCTCCATGCTTTCCGCCATAGGCGCGTTCCGTAACCTTGCATGTGTCAAAATTGACGAGGTTCACTTGTCATCAGCTCCTCTCTCGGATTCTCCTGAAATTCCTTGCTCAGATTGTAAATTTCGAGCAGCGATGCTTTCTGATTGCCCTCGGCCAGCCCCTGCGCGGAAATCGCGTGGATACTGTCCATCGCATCAACAAGGCTTCCTATCCGGTCCCGCGCTTCGAACATCGCAGTCCATGCAGCGTTCTCGTATCGCGAAAAATATTGCATGACGAGATTCTGGAGATGCTGGTCAGGGATACGCGAAATGGCAATCACGACCTGGTCTGATGGGAGCATCTTTTCCATGATTTCATCCAACGCAGCCAACTCCTTCCATCCGCTGCAAGATTCCAGTGGCACATCCTCGTCTTCCCGACGCCGTTCGCCGACAAGCGAACATTCCCGTTCATGTGGTATTCCAAAATTTCAACTCGGATTTGCACGGCAGGCTGCATGGATGGCGCGAGGATCTTCGCGATGGATGAATTCCACCATCTCGCCAACGAGACTTTCGGGAAGCCCTGGCGCATCATCCATGCCAAAGCCGTACAGGCTGTCATGCTCATAGTAGAACTTGTACATCTTGCCGCGAATTTTGACGAAGGCCGTGCCCATCAAGATGTCCATCGGGACGGGTTCGACAAGTGATATCGCCCGAAATTTTTTCTTTTTCGTATCAATCCGCAGATCGAGCGCAATTTCGTATGCTGGTTTCCTGCGTGCGCTCTTGTCAACATCGAAGATATTCACCCGCATCTGCTCATCACTCGATTCGTTTCAAATATTCTGGCGGCACAGCTTTCGTCTGCCAGACACCGTTCTCCGACAGGTAGAACGTGCCTCCGTCCCTGTGGTATTCTGCCGCATGGACTTTGTAGATGGCAATTGCGCCCTTTCGCCTCTCTGCGACCATCCGCGCCGTCTCGATGTCTGGCGAGAGATGGACATACTGCCGCTTCATTGGGAGCAGCCCGCGCTTCCAGATGGATGCACCATTCTTTTCGAGCGTCCCGTGGTACAAAAGGAAGGGAGGTTTTGCCTCTGGCATTTCGACATCGACATCAACGGTGTGCCCTTGGCTGGCGCGGATGCGCGTGCCGTCTGCGTTGTAGGCGAACCGACGTTTGTTGTTGTGCGCGACGATGCGGTCCATGCGCGTCCGGTCGAACGCAAAACCGCGTGCCCGGATGCTTTCGATGAGCGCGGATGCATCCGCCCAGCCGTGCGCGTCCAGTGTGAGCCCGAACGCTTCCGGACGATGCCGCAGCGCTTTCGCCATCATCTTCGAGATGCGGACATCTTCCGCAGAAAGTCCCTCGTCTTCCGTGGTCATCACCGGTATGCTCATGATTCCTCATCCTCCTTCCAATCAGATTCGCAAGTCCTGCGTTCTTCGTCGCTCCTCGGCAACCCGAGGCGGTCGAGCATGAACAGGAACTCGTTTTCCATCCACGCACGGTCGATGGTGTCATCCGCATACTCAGCCAACTCCCGCTGGAATCTTTTGAACGTCTGATAGTACAACGCCTCATGGATCCGCTGCACCATGCCATCGGACAATCGCTCTAAATGCTTTTTGCATAGGATGCACAGCCCCATGGTGGCAAAGAGGTCTGGATACACGCGGCATCTCGTGAGGAGGTCTTCCACCTTCGCTTCATCCCATGATTCCAGGATGCGTTCGATGGTTTTCCAATCCCGCATGCCGATTTTCTGGACGGCGTACTCCCGGTCCTCTTCCGGCAGGGTGTCATACCATTGACGGTAGGCCGGCCATTGCTCCGGATATTCTTTTCCGAGGAACGCATCGATTTCCGGCCAATGCGGGAGATGTCGCTGCTCCATGACGCACCGGAAAAATCCTGTCGAATACTCGTCCAGCCCGATGAGACCGCCGCATATGCCATGCAGCTGGTCGAAATCGCCAAGTTCCAGCAAGTCGAGACACGCTTGGGTAGGGTCTGCGACGGGATAAATGCCATCCTTCCCAGGGAGGCGAACGGGTTGGATACCCGCAGTTACGCCCCAGAAAGATCCACCCGCGTCGTGGCGCTGGATGCGGTTCCATGGAACGCCTTCCACATCCTTCGGATTTCTGCGAGAAAAAATTGACAGTGCATGAATCCCTGTGATGTACCGCAGGGAAAACGTGCCGAACGGAGCGGAAAAACCGTAGGATTCCAAGATCGCCCTGCCTTCATCGAAAATATCCAGAAGCCAATTCTCTTGCAGGCAGTCCTCCAGATACTGATGCGAGATTCCGCTCCGCTGGAAAAGTGCCGAAGGATGACGGAAGATGTGCCAAGCCGAAAAGCGGAATCCGAGGAACGTAAAGGCATCTTGCCATCCCGCTTTTACGCCGATGCGGTTCGTGCCGATGCGATGCGACAGATATTCCGTGCGATGCGCTTCCAGGAAGTTTCGGAGCTCGGACAGGCAGGCTTCGGGCAGATGGAATTCATACTCCCTGCGCTTCTCGCAGATGGTGCCGTAGGTATAAACGATCTGCCCATCCTGCAGGACGCGGAAGCCCCAATCGTCATGGTTGCTGCCCGTGACCTGGCTGCCATCGAACCAATAGGCGAACAACACATTCGGGTTGAGCGGTTCCTTCTGGAAGCCACGGATATAGTGCGCAGGCTTTTCCCGCCGCGCAGGGATGGAATCCACCCAACGGCAATCAAGCTTGTAACGCCAGAGGTTTTTCCCGTAGTACAAGCGGATCAGTCGCCGCTTCCGGATCACCATGGAAATCACATCCTTTGAATCATGTCACTCTTTGGGAGATGACTGCGTCTGTTTCGGCAGTTCTTCCTCGAATTTTTTCGTAGCATCCTGCGCAAGCTTCATCATGGTGTCGAGATCAAGTGCTCGCATCGCAAGGTAGCCGGAGAGGGCTCTCCTGTCCACGGCGGACATGGCCGCATCTTCCAGTTTGCCTCGCTGCGGGATCCGCTCCATCTTTTCATCATCCCATATCGTCCACGTCGCGTCCGATTCGTTGGCGCTGGCGAACACATATCCGCAAGGGTTTTCCATCTGGAAGTCAAAGGCGTACACGGCTTCGATGAGGTAGTAATTCCAGAGCGTGATGATGGCCTTTTTGGAAAGCCCCTGCAATGTCTCCTTCCACGCATCCGTGCTCTGGAAAAAGGATTTCCAATCGCTGATGGGCGGATGAAGATGGATTTCCATATCATAGTCTTTCTGCTTTGCTTCCAGCAGCAAACGCGCACCATCCTCGGCGCGTTGAAACGCTTTTCGGAGCTTTTCCAGATGCTTCGATGGATGTTGTTCCACGTACTGATGTAGGAGCGGTTCCTGCCAGAACCACGGGAAGCCATCCGTCATGTCGCAGATTTCATCGATAGCCTCCCCCGTTCTTCCTAGGAAATCGAACACGGCATTCAATTTCTGCTCCGTCCGCCAGCGTTCCATTTCATATGGCTCTGGCTTCCGTTTTGCCAAAGTGTCGGGTTCTTCCTGAAAGAATTCGAGGGGGAAATCTTCATCATAGGTCGTGTATTCCATCAAGATTTCCCCGTGCAGAGCCATAATCGCCATATCGTCAGGATCCGTGTCCCTATCCGTGCATTTCACGACAGCCGAGGCAACCGTTGCCTCATTGCAGCCATACTCGATCTCCACGAGCCCGACGTTCTGGTGCGGATAGCGACGCACGATCTCCTTCCACGTCAGCCGCTCCCCTCCGCTTTTCACCGTATTCGGATTCAGATAGCCGAGCGGATCGTCCTCGTCGAGCGTCGTGTAGCGCACCACCAAATCTGAATGCAGGAAACCAAAGACATCATCACAATGATATTGTGGTTCGGGTTCTTTCTCGCCGGCGTATTTGACGACAGCGCTCTTGACCCTATCATCTTCTTCGTATTCGACATCATCCAGGCCGACGTACATATGCGGGTATTTCTTCTGTATCTGTGCCCATGTCAAACGTTCCTCACTCATTTCAACTTCTCCCAGCCTGAAAACACCTGCGGACTGATGATGAGAACGTCCTCATCCCTTGTCGTGTAGCACATCATAATCTCGTTGCGGTATGCCGCACGGAACATCTCACCATACGGCGTGTCCTTGTCCGTGCATTTCACGACAGCGCTCTTGATATCCGCATCATTGATTCCCGTCTCGACATCCACGAGTCCGACGTTCATGTGCGGGTATTTCTGGACGATTTCTTCCCAAGTCAAGCGTTCCCCATTCATTCGATCCACCATCGCTTTCCTCACCGATACAATTCAAACTTCTTCATGATGGGACGCAGCCGCATCTCGTCCATGGGACGGTAGCCGATGGCGATGAAACAGTCCTTCCGTCCTTCATCTGGCAGGAGCTCCGTCGCGCAATCGTCGCGGATGCAGAAGAAGTCTTTGCCTTCCACAAAACCGCGTTCCTCCGACCAACGGACGGCGTTCTCCAACGCATGGAGATTCTTAGCGGACAAGAGGATTTTCGTGAACGGGCCGTGCATCCATCCGAAAGATTCCGCATCCAGATCCAAGACCACGTGACCATTCGGATTGCAATGCTCCAGCACAAGATGCGATAGAAAGCACATGGAAGCGTGAGCGGTCATCACGGCGAGTTTCTGCGGGGAAACGGGAGCGCCCGTCACGGTCGGAGCATCTTTCCGCAGGATGATGTATTGCTTCAGCGGCATCCTGTCCAAGCGTTCAACGTTCATAGACCACCACGCCTTTCGTTTCAATCTCGTGCATGAGATCGTCATCCACGGAGAAATTATCCCATTTGTCGAAGACCGCCGTATGGCTGCCGGTCGAAGGGTAATTGGAACGTGGCTCCTTCATTTCAAAATAGATGTCGATGTCGCTCCATGGCTTGCAGCGCATCGTGACGCTGCTGCCGAAGACGATGACCTTCTGGATGTTCTCGTCTTTCGCGCAAACCTCCACCATCTCGCAGACATCCTTCCGTTTCGTCGGGAAAATGCGGTGGATGTTTTTATACGGGGTGTCTCCCATGTTCATTCCTCGATTCGTTGTTCTCTCAACACTTGAATCAGATTCCGTGTTCCGTGTAATGAGTATGCCCGCAGGGACACGACCCGATGACGAGCTCATCGTACAGGCCACGGACTTCTTCTTGAATATGCTTCCCGCACTCCGGGCAAACGCGCTCTAACGTCCGATATCTCGGCTGTTTCGCGATGGGGTCATTCTCTTCCACGAGTTCGACGGCTTCCCCTTCCAGATGCTCAGGGAGATTCCAATCATTCGAAAGGGAAAAGGAATTTTTAGCATCGCGATTCCGATGCAGGCGGCGCATTTCCCCGTTGATGAACGCGAATTCCACTTTCCCCAGCCGAGCCGATGCGGGGAAATAGATCACCCGCCCCCGGTTCTCCCAGATGAATTCTTCTTTTTCCACTTTGCAACGCACGCCCATGACTCCAGCCTCCCATCAATATGCAAATATGCGGATGCACGGATCGCTGATATCACCAATTTTGTCGTTCTCCAGAGGGAATCCCTGCTTCTGGAGGAAAACGTCGCGAAGGATACGATAATAGCGCCCTGCGTAATCTCCTGCCTCGTAAGCCTCGTGCATGGCTTGTTCCGTTTGGTCATCCCGTTTTTGCTTGCCGAAGAAGACAGCCGTCCTCTCGTTTTGACACCAGTCGAAGGAACGGTCGGATGCTTCGAGCGCCCGCTGCGCTTCCGCGATCAGCTCATCGGTTGACATCTTCTGAAGTTCTTCTGTCGAATGTGCGTTGATCTTGTCCTGCGGATTGCTTCCCATGTCATCCTTCCTCCTGACGACGTTTTTGTGTTTCATGTCTTCAAATCAGCCGCAGCACCCTGTCATACAGGCAATGATACTTCCAGCGGTCGATGTCCTCATGCCAATGGCCGAAGTACCAACCCGTCATCTCTTCCTCGACCATGCCTTCCACCATCGTCAGCCAGCGACACGTCTCGTCGCCGATGGGATTGACGTGGAACATGGGCTTGATGAGCCGTTCGGGGCAGGTGTGCGTGAGGACGTAGTCGATTTTGAAGCCTTTCGCGTGATGCGCCTCGATGTTCTTCAAGCCGCGCTGCGCCTCTGCCATCGTCGGGATCTCGCCCTCCCACCAGCTTTCGCCTTCGGCACGGAAGTCGCGGTCGATGGAGAGCGCTCCGCCCATGACGAAGAACTGCTTCCCATCGATATCGAAGATGCTGCCGCGTGCGAGGTGGATGATGTTCTCCGCAACGTAGTGAACCGTTCCGCCATGCCACGTCGCTTCCGGCAGGCTCTGGATCCATTCGTGGTTCTCATGGTTGCCGTCCAGCCACAGGAGCGTGTACGGTTTCTCTTTGAGCCATTCCAGATAGTGCTCGAACGTCTTGTCCCAATGCCACAGCAGGCCGAAATCGCCGAGCACGATGATGTAGTCCTCCCGCGTCATCTGCTCCTGCTCGGGAAAGTCCAGCTTGTCGATATCGATGGGGATGTGTGTGTCTCCTGTCAAGAAAACCATCCAGATCACCTCATTCGTCCGCGTGCATTTGGTGGAGCTTCAGCCATTCCAGCAGTTTCTCTTGCGAGCTCTCCCCAGCTGCGATGCTCATAATGATGTCAACAAGCTCCGCTTGCGTGTAATGCAGCCGGATGCCGGAGAGCGCGAGGCAGACGAGCATCGCGTGTGCACCGATGCGCTTGTTGCCGTCCACGAGCGCGTGGTTCTTGATGAGTCCATAGCCGAGGACGGCCGCCTTTTCCAACAGCTCAGGATGCAATGCGTTCCCATCAAAGGTCATGAACGGTGCTGCGAGCGCCGCTTCGAGAAGGCCATCGTCACGCACGCCGACGGTGCCGCCGGTCGCAGAGATGAGCGCGTCGTGCATCCGAAGCACCTGTGTTTTCGTCAACTGGATCATTTCGCCAGCTCCTTGTAGGCTTCCATGTTTCGTTCCATCAACGTATCGGAAACTTCCGCTACCGTTTGGTCGGGAGCATCCGTGATTCCTTCCCCGTCCATCTTGCGCAGCCCGTCGAGCGTGATGTCGAACCCGTAGTCTCGCAGGATGGCACAGCCCTTGCAGAAGAGCTCCAGCACCGTGAGGTCTTGCTGATAATCGATATAATCTGTGCTTCCTGCTTTGTAGCTGTCGAGTTTTTCCTTCGCTCTATGATAGATGCACCACGCGGCCATGTCATAACCGAGGTATTCGAAGTTGTCCGTCCAACCATCCAGCCCTCTATAACTCGTGTGCATGACGAAATTCTGGAACTTCGGAATCTCCGGGCGCAAGAGCGCTTGCAGACGTTTCACAGCTTCGTCCGGCAGCTGGTACTGTTCCTCGTCGAACGGTTTCTTTTCGGAACGGTCGTGTTTGTGGACGAGCCGTCCATCCTTGTAGACATCGAAGCCCCAGGCGTTGTCCTCATCAATCACGTCGCAGCTCGATTGGAAATACCCGAACACGACATCATCGCTCTTCGGCGGTTGCACCTTGACGCGCTTCAAGCCGAAATAGCCGAGGATGAGGTCAGAAATCCTGTCCTGTTCTTCTTTCGGGAGTTTGTCGAATTCCGTCTGCTTTTCCATATGCCATTTCCCCCTTGCGATTTCCCTTCTGCCATCAATCCAGCCGCAGCACACGGTCGTACAAGCAATGATATTTTTCGAGGTCGGTATCCTCATGCCAATGACCGAAGTACCAGCCGGAAAACTCGTCCATGACCTTCAGGTGGATATCATCAAGGAGCTTTGTCGTCGGGTCATCGTTGTCGTAGACGGCGAACAGGATCGGGATGAGGAAGCGCGGGCAGGTGTGCGTGAGGACGTAATCGACCGTCTTCCCTGCGGCGTGAAGCTCCTGGATGTTCTGCATGGCCTCGAAGCCTTCCACCTCGCTCGGAACTTCGCCCGCCCACCAGCTCTTTCCTTCGACACGGTGCTGCTTGTCGCTCGACTGCGCCCCGCCCATCGTGAGGAATCGCTTGCCATCGATGTCGAAAATCTGCCCGCGCAAGAGGTGGAGGATGTTGTCCGCGATGCGATGCACCTTCCCGCCGTGCCAATGCTCCACGGGGAGGCTGCGGATCCAGTCGTGGTTCTCATGGTTGCCGTCGATCCAGAGGAGCGTGAACGGCTTTTCGCTGAGTCACTTCAGCCAGTGCCGGTATTCCTTGTCCTCATGCCACAGCAGGCCGAAATCTCCAAGCACAATGACGTAATCGCTGCGCGTCATCTGCTTCTGCTCGGGGAAATTCTTCATGTTGAGCTTGCTGATGTCGATGGGCGTGTGCGTGTCGCCGGTCAGATAAATCATGGATGGTCTCCTCCTGCTGATGTCTTGCGCTCCGCCCAGGGCGGCGTATGGTCTCGGGTTTTCCCGATGGTAAAGATGCGCTCGACGTTTTCCAAAACATCCTCGCCGTAAAACCGTCTCGCGTACTGCATCTCCAGCAGCACATCGCCGCCAATATAGCCGTTATATCCTGCGAAATATTGATCATAAATCGCATGGACGGGATTCCCTTCGATATCATACGTCCGGCTGGGTTTCGAGTGGACGCTTCGCAAGAACGCCATTTTCTTCTCTACATCCTCTTCGCCTGTCCAGCGCCGCGCCTTGGCTTTGGGAATCAATCGGAGATTCCGCCACGGTCGAAACGTCAGGGTCTTGCCATCTCGTGCCATCTTCAAAGACCCAGAAGCAAAGGATTTGTCGATGTCCTTCATGAACTCTTCGATCAGCCAGAATTCGACAACGTCTTGTTCCCCGTCGATATCTTCCATGGAGCTCCCCTCCCTTCTGGCAACGGATGTTTGCGGAATCACGAGTGCGATTCCGGCGGCACAGAGGTCGTGATTTCCTTCCGCGTGACCTCAAAGCCATACGTCTTCAGGATGGCGCAGGCAGCATCGAAGATGTCCATCATCGTGTTTTCCTGCTCCCAATCCAACCGACACTTGCTGTCCTCAGGGAAAAACGCGATGGCATCCAACGGTGTGCGCTGAACGACCCAACCGGAGACCTCATAGCCGAGGAACATGAAGCGCTCGCGGCAACTGTGGAAGAAATTCGCGCCAAGACTGCGGAAGAATTCCTTGAGCTCGCCTTCGCGAGGCCGCAGCACAGCCAAGAGCTCGTCGATGCATGCTTGCGGCAAACGGAACGTCGCTTTGTAGCGCGTCTTCCTTTTGAACGGATGGATGTAGATCAGCCGGCCGTCCCGAAGGATTTTGAACTCCCATTCTACGAAGTCAGCGTAGGATTCCGCGCTCCTGCGTTTCCAATAGCCGAGCAGGATATCCGAGGATTTCGGACGCTCCGTTTTCTTGCGGGAATATCCTAAGAACTCGGCGATGGAATCATCGCGTTCCTCGCTGTCCAGCGAGGTCTCATCTGGACGCAACTGTTTGGAATCTTCCACCTTCATGGCGCACGCCTCCCTTCTACGACGTTTCCTGTCGATTCTTCTGTCGGATGGTCTCCAGCATCCGCTTAGCGTCCGCGAGCGTGAAGCCCGTCCGAGCATCCGTGAGCAGGATGGGCATCTCCTCGCGGTCTTCCTGCGAGAATAGATGAATATCGTCATCGACGATGACGTAGGCATCCATCGCATGGCGTTTGAGGTAGTAGCGGATTTCCCTGCCGCGCTGCCCTTGCGGGAGTGCGCTCTGCGCCTGCGGCGTGATGCCGGCAATCGGGATGGCACGGCAGAGCTCGCGCAGGTGTTGAGGTTGCATCTGGGGATTCCAGCCCAGCCGCCAGGACGAAGACAAGATGACGGATACCTCGTCGAAGCGCGTGGAGACGAGCTCCAGCGCCGATTGAAAAGCTCGGACGCAGCCATGGTTGAGCGTCAAGGGCTGATGCCAGTCGGCTTCCGTGTTCAGGACGCCATCGACATCGAGGAAGATGCCGAGATGATGCCCCATCTTCCGCTTGCTTCGAAAAATAAAATCAAACACGCTGACCGCTTCCTTCATCCAGCATCATCAAAACACAAGTCTGTCGCATCCAGCCAGCGCAGGATGGCAAGGACATCCTTTTCATTTTCATCCGCAGCCATTTCGGGATGAAGCAAAACCTTCCGTATCATCCCAGCGAGCCGCCCCGACAGGAAATCATCCATCAACGGATCACCGCCGTGATAATCCGATGAACCGAACAAGTCTTCTTTCGCCTGGCAGATGTTTTTCACGATCGCTTCCTCAATATAATCTGCGACCGTCCATGCAGCGTACGTCTCCGGCCAAAGGATGCCACCACATCGAATCTTGCAGGATGGATTCGGGAAATGACGGAAGCGCCATTGTTCCGAACAGCCCAACGGACGCACATGGATGACAACAGGCTCTTCTGCATCCTCGCACCAATCATCTGTATATTGAGCAGTAAACAATTCCAGTGATTTCCGGCCCGTCAAAACAACTTTCTGTTGCTGCCTTTTTGCGTACTGGCAAGAAATGAATGGACTGGTGTCAAGAAAATATTTGAGCGCCGTTACCGCTTCCACGAAAAGGTATCTGATGTCTTGGAAGCAGTCTACCGTATCTGAGAGCGTATCGATGTCATCCGTCGCCTCGCAACGAACCCAGAGCGTATGCTCGTAATCTCCGACATTGCAGACGGCCTGCTTCATCATCGTGCGCTTGCCCGTCCAGAGCAGCCCGACGAGCATACAAACGCGGTCATCCGGTTTCGCCGCCAGATAATCGGCGAGGAGCGGATAGCAGTCTCGTTTTGGATATTGCGCAATGTGCTCCGCTTCCATCGCCTTGCGCAACGCGTCTCCTGTCCATGTCTTCATATTCTTCAACTCCCGTCTCTATGGATTGTCCATTCCACGCATCCATTTCATAAGCAACGGATGTAGCTATACAAGAACTCTTCGGCATCGTCTTCTGTGAATCCATGGGGAGAATCCGCATAATAGAATGGCAGCGTAGTGCGTTCGGATGCGCTGTAGTCTTCCAGATGACTGTCCACGACATGGTAATCAAGGAAAAGATTTTCCCGTTCGCTTGCCTTGTCATACCAACGGAAGATTTCCTTGTATTTCGCACCTGTTGTTTTCGGGTTTGCCAAGTCCAGCGAACACACCGGCATCTTTGACAACAGGGATGCATGCAGCCGCCAAAGCAGCTCGCCTTTTGTCGCATTCTCTATATCCCACAGGAAGATGACGGTCACGCGTCCGTAAAACGGACGGGCCGTTTCCAACACGCGCCGAAATGCATGGATGCTTTGCATGTTCAGATCCGCGCCTTCATGGACATCTCCTGACGGGAAAAAGATGCTGGCATCGACATAGAGGAAGAGCTCCAGCGCCATGCCAAGCTGCCGGAACATCTCCACGCGCTCCGCCCCTGTTGCAGCTTCGAACTGATGGAACATCGCTTCCCGCAATCTGCCCGACGCATTCCGATCTGTCGCATCATCCGGGGCGATGATGCGTTCTCGCAGGAGGTTCAGATACACGAATTTGAACGGGTTGTTGATGAGGTGATTGCGCCTGTAATGATGGATATTGCCATCGAGTGGCGCGTTTTTATACATCACATCCGGCTCATAGCGTACGAACGTCCATACCGGAGCGCAAAGCGTTTGTGCGATGGCATCAATGATCCAATCCTTGCGCGTCGGTCCCCCGTGCATCACGAGAGATTTCACCTCTGCCTTGCCAGCAGCAGAAGGAGGGATGTTGTCGCGTTCACAGGCATCTTCCACGAGCTCGTCCAAGGACAGCCCTGCGACTTTTGCAAGCTTCGCTATCTTGTCAGGCAAAACATAATACAAAATTGGCTCGTATTTCAGCATGATGGTTCACCTCATCCATTCATTACGCTCCTGCATCGGCGCTCTCATCGTGTTCGGGTGCTCCCACTAGATGGCAGACATATGCCAGTCGCCGCTCGTCTCCAGATTGCACGGAATATTCAGGGCATGAATGCCTGTAACGTACTTCATTGCTGCCTTCCTCCCCCGTGATTGCAGAATCGTATTCAAAATTTTCCGACGGTATTTTGGTGTGGAGGAACGGAAACGTTCCTCCCCTGCGTCAGTGGCTTTCGAGTGTTCGGATCATTCGGCTTTCATGCGCAGCATCGTCATATGCTTCCGTTCCGTGCATCTGGCGGTCTCTTCCACGTATTCGAGGACAGCTTCCACATCCGTCCCGCCCCAGCGTTTCCTGTAAATCAATGCAACCATCTGGTAAAAGAAGGTGAGCCGTACGGCCTCTGCCTCTTCCGACAGCTTTTCCTTCTCCAACATCAGAGCGTCGATGTACGATGACAAACGCTCGAACAGTGCCATTCTCGTATAACCAATGCTCCGCAGGTAGGCATCGACGATGAACTCTGGAGGACGCGAGGAATGACGTTCGTAAAAGGAGAAGCGGAATGGATTTTCAGGTACAGCGCAAGCCTCGCCCAGCGTATCCATCATGCTCTGATACAATTCCTGCTTGGCTTTTGGCTTGAGATCGCGATACTGGAGCGAACTCAGCTCCTTCTCCACACATTGGAACGGATCCTGCCGGATGAAAAACACGAAGAACAAGACTTCGCGATAGTTTGCGAACGGGAGCATTTCTCCTTTTTCTTCCCAATCCTCACGGACGATGCCGCAGTAGTCTTCGTACTCCTCGCGGAGCGTTTGAGCTTCCTCGTCCTCGAGGAATTCTTTCTCGATTGCTTGGTTGCACAGCTCGATTTCGTTCTCGTAGACCGCCGTTTTTTCGGCTTCGTCCATCTGCTTGCGGAGCTGTCGCTGCAATTCTTTCTGGAACGCTGCGCGCGCATGGACGACTGCTGATTCCATCGCTTCTGCCGGTATCCGGCACGTCCCGAGGATCTTGTGCCGCACGATGCCTTCCCCGCATTCGATTTCAAACTGTTCTTCCGAAGGGTCTTGCACGTTTTTGAACGCATCCTCCAACGCCTTTTTGTCGGATGCGGAAAAGACGGCATCGGAATCCGCCCCGCTCCGCGGAGGAGGAGCGCTGTACGGCTCGCGAAACAAATCGTCCAGGCTGATTTTGAATAGGTTGCAGATGCGTAAGGCTCCGTCCCACCTAGTGTAGCGAATTGATGATAAAAGTATTTCTTTGAATTCAACTTCATGGTACAATGATGGAAACAATCATGCACTTCGCAAGGAGGTTTCCATCATGGC
>Ga0256404_1004964_pt1 | contig 24250 bp, 26 predicted proteins | sample RumenRJG_01DNA_FD_185990 | JGI IMG/M metagenome (GOLD analysis project Ga0256404, IMG submission 185990) | Bovine rumen microbial communities from Lethbridge, Alberta, Canada - RJG_01 | ecosystem: Host-associated > Mammals > Digestive system > Stomach > Rumen | place: Canada: Alberta | collected... | reverse complement strand
CCTCGTCTGCGTCTACCAGTGCGAGAACGGCGACGACGACACGTCCTGCGTCAGCGGCTTCGCGTCGTTCATGAGCCGCCTGAGCGACGGCATCGTCACGCTGCTTGCGCTCGACGAGCGCTACGGCCTCGTCGACTGGGAGCGCATGGGCGACGAGCCGCACGAGAGCGTCATGGCCCGAGTCTACGTCAGCGACCACGAGCTCGCGACGCTCATGCGCGCCATCATGCACGAGGCGTTCTAGCTCCTTTTTTCCGAATCTGAAGCGTCACCGATGGTGACGCCGACGACCTTTCCCGAAGTTTCGATCGGAGGTGGGCCAAATGAGGCTTCTCGTCATTCCGGACGTCCATCTGAAGCCGCACGTGTTCGACGCCGCGGACTCCGTCCTGGCAGCGGGTGCTGCCGATGCGGCCGTCATGCTGGGCGACCTCGTCGACGACTGGGACTGCGGGCAGGACGTCGCCCTGTACGAGCGCACGCTCGCCCGCGCGGCACGCTTCGTGCGCGAGCACCCGGACACGCGCGTCTGCCTCGGCAACCACGACTACAGCTACCTCTTCGGCATGCCCGAGTCGGGCTACAGCGCCGTGGCGCATGACGCCGCTGTGGCGGGGCTGCGTGCCCTGGCGGACGCGCTGCCGCCCGACCGCCAGCCGCGCATCGCATGGCTCGTAGACGGCGTGCTCTTCTGCCATGGCGGCCTGTCGCGTCTCTTCGCGGCTATGCATTCGCCAGACACAGGCGACGTCGGGGCGACGGTCGAGGCCGTCAACGCCTGTGGCCCGTCCGAGCTGTGGGACGACGTCTCGCCGCTCTGGCTGCGGCCGCAGTCCGTGCCTGACGGCCTGCTCGCGCAGGCCATGTACGGCCACGGGCGCATCCTGCAGGTGGTCGGGCACACGCCCGTCACGACCGTCGGCCGCCGCGGCTGGGTCGTGTCCTGCGACACGTTCTCGACGTACAGGGACGGCCGCCCCATCGGCGACGGGAGCATCGCCGTCATCGACACGCTCACGCAGGCCCTGTCCGTGCGCTAACATGTAAAGACATCATCCTGGAAGGGGACAACATGCACTTTGGCAACGCGTTCGATCTCATCGTCCGGCACGACATGAAGGCCGGCATCACTCCGTTCCTGCTCGGCGAGCCCGGCATCGGCAAGTCCGCCGCCGTCGCGGCCATCGCGGAGTCCATCGGGGGTCACATGTTCACCGTGGCCTGCAACCACCTCGCCGAGAAGGCCGACCTCACCGGCGTGCGCACGATTCCCGTCTCCGACGACGACGGGAACGTCACAGGCTACAAGCAGGTGTTCTTCCCCATGGAGGACATCACCGACTGCGTGAGCTACGCAGACACCCACCCGCGCGAGACCGTCGTGCTGTTCCTCGACGAGCTCAACCGCACCTCGGGCGACGTCACCTCGGCCCTGCTGTCGCTGCAGACTGCCCGCCGCATCGGCACGCTCTCCATCCCGAAGAACGTCTTCATGGTCTGCGCCGGCAACGACAAGGGCAACGTGACGAGCCTCGACGACGCGTCCGTGTCTCGCTTCCAGCTCCTGCACATGGAGCCCGACGCCGAGACGTGGCTGCGCGTGAACCCCGAGGCCCACGAGGCCTGCAAGAAGGTGCTCAAGGAGCACCCCGAGCTGGTGTTCTGCCGCGAGATGCCGAAGGAGTCGTCCGACGACGATGACGACGAGATGATGAGCGACCTCGACGGCATCCTGCTCGATGGCTCCGAGATGCGCCAGTTCACGACGCCCCGCACCATCACCTACCTGTCGCAGTGGCTCTCCGACGCATCCGTCGACGACCTGCGCACGCTCGACGGCACCTACGACGTCGCTGGCGGTCCCACCGCCCTCGAGGAGACCATCTGGTCGATCGTCGGCAAGACCGCGTTCGCGAGCGCCGTCCTGGCCGAGCTCCACTCAGAGATGATGAGCGGCATGGAGCAGGCCACGAACGCCTTCCGCGTCCCGCGCCCGACGTTCATGGACGACCTGTACGCCTGCAAGACGCGCACCGACATCGCCAGGTTCGTCGACGACCTCTCCGACGAGGCCCGAGGCCAGGCCATCGTGAGTGCCCTGTGCGAGCCCGTCGACCGCCGCGCGTGGATCGACTGCCTGACAGAGGGCCTCGACACGCTGTCTGGCGACTCGCTGTTCGTCCTCATGCAGGCCAACCACAGCGGCTGCATCGACCGCGACAACTTCGAGTACTTCAAGGAAAACACGCCGGCCGGCAAGGTCGTCGCCAACTACATTTAGGAGCTGATCAGGCATGACGAAGCACGTCGTGAACATGACGTCGCAGACGCCGGCCGTGCTCGACGTCTCCGTCGTGCATGACGACGTCGCCGCCGACTTCGACCCCGTCGCCATGGTCTCCTCGCTCGTGAGCGAGCAGGTGATCCAGCCGACGACGACGCTCTCCGTCGACGGCACCGACATCGACAAGGACGGCCTCACGGAGCTCGTCACCGACTGCCTCGACGACGCAGTCAACGCGGAGGCCGAGGACGTCATGGAGCAGGTTCTCGTCAAGGGCCTGCTCCACTACGACGCATCGTGGGGCATGCCCGTCCGCAGGTGCCTGGTCGTGCAGGAGGCGCTGCGCCTCAACCTGCCGAAGCCAGACGCCAGGACGGCCATCTACACGGCCGCCACGGACGTCATCCCAGCGGCCAAGTCGTGGCTGGTGAACCCGACGAAGGACGCCACGGCCCTGCTGTTCGCGTCTACGGGCCTCACCTACGACCTGCAGACGCTCGGCATCTGCGTGCGCAGCCAGGACGAGTTCCTCCTGCTTGCGGAGCGCGTTAAGGCGTTCGCACGTGCCCATGCGGCGGACATCGACCCGAAGGCGCAGATCCTGTTCGACCAGTTCGCCAAGCTCGACGTGACGAACGAGTGCGTGCTCCCGCTGCGCCTGCGCGTGAACAGCGCCGACGGCAACGACCCCTACTCGTTCCAGCGCGTCCTCGCGGAGGTCTGCCGCGACTGGTCCGCCTCGAAGGACGGGCGCCTGCTGCCGTTCGACGTCGGCGAGGCGGTCGTCCCGACGAGCCTGTGCATCGTCAACGTCGACCGCATCGCGCACTCGGACCCCTCCGTCGTCAACGCCGCATGGGGCGACGTCGTCAAGGCCCTCAGGTACAAGGTCACGACGCTGAGCCAGAGCAAGCTGCACCTACTCGACGAGGACATCCGCCGTGCCAAGAAGGCCCAGGCAGACGCGGCCGCAGACATCCAGGCGAACCTCTCCGGCATGAGCAAGAAGTCGCACCGCCCGTTCCGGTCGAGCCAGGGCTCGGTGGGCGACCTCGCCCGCGCCGTCACGCACATCCTCAAGGGCATGGCCGACGTCAACCGCAGCCAGAACGCCTACAAGACGCGCCATCACACCTTCGCTCGCGCGAACCGCCGCCGTCCGGAGGACTGCGACCGGCCTGGCGTGTCGACCGCCATATCCTACAAGCCCGACATCCACCTCTACGTCGACACCTCGGGCTCCATCACCGAGGAGAACTACGAGGCCGCCGTCAAGGCGATCATCGCGCTCGCCCGCAGGCTCGACGTGAACATGTACTTCACGAGCTTCTCCGACTACATGACCGCCCCTGCCCTGCTCCACATGCGCGGGCACTCCGTGCGACAGATCTACGCGGAGGTCGAGCGCCTCGACAAGGCGTCGGGCGGCACGAACTTCTACCAGATATGGCGCTACATCAACTGCAGCCAGCGCCGTCAGCGCGAGCTGTCGCTCGTCATCACGGACTTCGGCTACGTCGCGCCGAACGCCCCGATCGAGCACCCGAAGAACCTGTTCTACGCGCCATGCTCCGTGGACCCGTCCTCGTGGCCGTCCATCGTCAAGATGGCGACCCACTTCATGGAGTCGATGCGCTACATCGAACCGAACGTCAGGGAGCATATGCTCCTCTAGGCCCGCCCGTCCATGGCTCCGCTGGTGCCGCCATCATCGGCCCCGCGTGGCCATGGACCGCGGGCTGCTATTCTGTCGGGTGTGGACACGATTCGCACCCGACCAAGGAAGGAACGACACCCATGTACACGACCACGTTCAAGGACTCGGTCTCGAACCTCGTCACGAAACTGCACGACAACGGCAGCAAGCAGCGGGCGGTCGACCTCGTCTACCGGGAGGCGAAGGCCTTCCCCGAGTACGTCAGCGCCGTCTACGCCATGGAGCATGGCACGGCCATCGCCCGCATCATGAACGACGGCTCCGACCCGGACAGCGTCGCCTCGTTCCAGGAGGCCGTGAGCAACCTCGACCGCACCCGCCGCAGCAGGCACGACAGCGCGCAGAACGCGTGCAACATCCTCAACCGCATGTGCGACACCGTCGGCATCGAGCACATCTGCCCAGACGTGCGCAAGCTCGAGACCAAGGCCGACCGCGTGCCGTACGAGCGCGACCTCGTGAGCGACTTCGCTGGCTACGTCACCATCGAGACGTTCGCCGGGCGTGACGACGGCCGCCACCTGACCGACGAGATCCGCAAGGACCTCGAGAGCAGGCGCGCGAACCTGGGCAAGCGCTGCGACGCGAACCTCGACCGTGCAGTCAGCCTCATGAGGGACGGCCTGATCGACGGCAACGGCAACGCGTTCGACAGCATCATCCGAAACCGTGCGCTGGCAGACGCGCCAGAGAGCACGACCATGGACGACGCGCCCGCAGGCATCGAGCCCTAGGCAGAAGAACAACAGGCCGATAGACGAAACTGAGCCGTCTCTTCCTCTGGAGGAGACGGCTCTGCAAAGCCTTGCGCTTTTCGCCATGGCTACATCATATCCGAAAGGTCAGAGGTTCAGATGAAGATCACAGAGATCAGGGATCGCAAGGGAGGTCTGTATGGCGTCCACCTCGACAACGGCAAGACGATCGGCCTGAAGGTCGACGTGCTGCCAGAGTTCGACGGCATGCTGACGTTCACGGCCATGTTCCCGACGGGATGGCTCATGACCGGCGAGGCCGGCGGCTTCTACGGCGGCGACGCCCACGTCACCATCGACCCGGCGATCCGCGTCCACACGGGCCCGCTCGACGGCGTGCGGGACATCGCGGACGACATCCGCGTCTCGGGCGACTACGTCGCCGCCACGGTCGACGCCGTCACGCAGGTCATGAGGACGCTCGGCGAGAGCAATTCTCAGCATACTGAGTAACTTTGCTCAGTATGCTGAGCAGTTCCGAATCTCGGTGCCGCGTGCCGTGGCACCGACAGGACATACGATAGACACGACGTGGCCGGGCATCTGCCTGGCCACGTCCCAGATGCGAAGGGGATATGCCGGATGGCCAACATCAAGAACTTCACGGGCGGACCTACGGCCGCAGGCTCTGCCTCGGGATCGTTGGTCACGACAAGCCTGCAGGCGGCGGCCACGGACCCGCTCGACGGCCTCACCATCGACTACAACAAGGAGTTCGCGGGCGCGACGCCGCTCATGTACCGCGACGCCATCGTCCGCGAGATGGAGTCGATCCTCATCGGCTCCATGAAGCCCAACGTGCTCCTCGTCGGCGATGCCGGGACGGGAAAGACGGCACTCGTCGAGGAGCTCGCCCGCCGCATCGCCACGCACGACCCGACGCTGCCGCGCCGCCTCGCGAAGTCGACCGTGCTCGAGCTGCCCTTCTCGGCGCTCGTCGCGGGAGCCGGCGTCGTCGGCGACCTCGAGCAGCGCATCCGCGACGTCATCGAGTACGCCGAGGACCCGGCGAACGACGCGATCGTGTTCATCGACGAGATCCACGTCCTGCTCGACAAGCACGACTCGGTCACGGGCCGCATCTCGCAGCTCCTGAAGCCGGCCCTCGCCCGCGGAAAGATGCGCGTCATCGGTGCCACGACCACGCAGGAGTCGCGCAGCCTCATGGACGACCCCGCGTTCTCGCGCCGCTTCACCAGGCTCGTCGTGAACGAGCTCACGGAGGACCAGACCGTCGAGGTGCTGGAGAGCCAGCTCCCGAGGCTGTGCGCCCACTACGACGGCAAGGTCGTCGTCCCCGACGCCCTGCTGCCGAACATCGTGGCGACGGCCGACGAGACGATGGTGACGCACCGTCCCGACAACGCGCTCACGCTGCTCGACCGCGTCTGCTCCGAGGTGCGCATGCAGCGCGCCGAGAAGGAGGCGTCACAGGACCCCGTGATGCAGCAGTACGTCAGGGCGATACCGTCCGACTCGGCGACCGAGCCCATCGTGCGCAGCGTCGCGGAGCGCCTCGCCAAGGGCGTGGCAGACGACTTCTCGTTTGACCGCGACCGCATCAGCGCCGCGCTCTCCGAGGTGCAGGGCCAGTCCGTGCAGGTCTCAGAGATCGTCGACGCGCTCGCGCGCAGGTCACGCCACCTGTTCCCTGAGACGCGCCCGCTGTCGTTCCTGCTCGCCGGCCCCTCGGGCGTCGGCAAGTCGATGTGCGCCCGCATCATCGCCCGCGAGCTCGTCGGCACCGACGCCATCACCATCAACATGACCGAGTATTCGAGCGAGACCTCGCTCACCCGCCTTCTCGGCGCGCCGCCGTCCTACGTCGGGTACTCCTCGATGCAGGAGAAGCCGCTCGACCCGCTGATGACCAACCCGTACCGCGTCGTCGTCCTTGACGAGTTCGAGAAGGCGTCGCCCAACGTGCAGCGCGTCTTCATGGAGGCGCTCGACACGGGCCACATCAAGGACAACCAGGGCCGCACCATCGACATGTCGAAGGCGATCATCTTCGCCACGACCAACGCGGGCTGCGACCGCGCCGCCCACAACGCCATCGGCTTCGGAGCGGACGACACCGTCGTCGGTGCCGGCCTCGTCGACGTCCTGGCCGAGTGGTTCGACGTCGCCCTCATCAACAGGTTCGGGCACCTCGTGCGCTTCAACGGCATCTCGCGCGACGTCTATGGTAGGATCGTCCAGGAGATCTACGCCCGCGAGGCGGCCCGCGTCATGCGCGAGCACTCCTCGGTGCATCTGCCTGACGCGCTGCCCGACGACGAGCTCGAGCGCATCGTGCACGACACCTACGTCGCCAAGCTCGGCGCCCGTCCGGCCGCCCGCGCGGTCCGCAGCTACATCGAGGCCCATGCCTGATGTAGCCTCAACTCCAACTGCAGGCGTGCCAGGGCCCTTGACGGGTCCCGGCACGGTACCGTATCAATCTCATAGGAGGTTGGCCCCATATGCCAGTGAACCCATTGATGGCTGCACAGCAGGCCAAGGCTGACCGTGCCAAGAACGGTGACGCGAAGTACTTCGACCGTCACCTGACGGGCACGGGCGGCACGGTCGGTCTCATGCAGGCGTCCCTCGACCCGATCAACGACACCAAGACGGCGCCCGACGACTACTTCGACGTGTCCCAGCACCGCACCGTCCGCTCGGGCGACTCGCTCCAGGTCGACATCCCCGTGTCGGTCCTGAGCTCCGAGCTGCGTGGCACCAGGATGAAGGCCCATCTCCTCGAGAACCCGGACGACATGGTCCGCGTCCCCGAGCTCGACTACGCCCAGTGGGAGGCCTGGATCGACGTCTTCCCGACCGAGCTCTCCTACACCGAGACGAAGGTCGACCCGAAGCAGCCGCCGAAGCGCCTGCTGAACGCGATGTGGAACGTCGTCGTCTGCTACCTCGGCTCGCAGCCGACGCGGCGCGTCGTCCCCATCATCGGTCCCTCTTCCTCCGCATCACGCAACGGCAAGATCAACCTGCGCGGCGCCATGGTCAGCAACCCAGCCACCATGGCAGGCACGGGCGAGTGGTCCGTCGTCACGACCACGCGCAACCCGCTCGTGACCATTGCGGGCATCGGGCTCCCGGCCTACGCGCCCGGCACAGTCGGCATGGACGTCGCAAGGCGCGTCCTGCAGAACGTCTCGTTCGCCCGCAGCGTCATGCGCCAGTCGCTCCACTGGAAGAGCGACGTGCGCGACATCGTGCTCACGGCCCTCGACAGCCTGTTCGTGCACTCGAGCCGGAACTCGGCCTGGGGCTGGAACGCGACCTGCCACGACATCATCGGGCGCCTCGCGTCCTACGACGTCGCCATCGAGGACTACAGCGCCATCTACCACAGGCTCGAGAAGGTCTGCTCCCACTCCGAGCTGCAGGGCATCATCCGTGACAACCTCTCGATGATGCTCGCGCAGACGCTCTCCGAGCTCGCCGCAGAGAAGCCGAGCCTGCAGGCCCTGCCGGCACCGTCGCCGAACCCCGCCGTCGACCCGCGCCTCACCAGGGAGCAGCAGGCTGCCGTCACCACGACCAAGCCGCTCGTCCTCGTGAACGCCGCGGCCGGCACCGGCAAGGCACAGCCGCTGAACGAGCCCGTCCTCACGCCTGAGGGCTGGCGCGCCATGGGCGACCTCGAGGTCGGCGACCTCGTCATCGGCGCGGACGGCAAGCCCCATCGCCTGACGAGGATCCACGACCGCGGCATCCTGCCCTGCTACAGCCTCACGTTCCGTGACGGGTCGTCGACGCGCGTCGCGCCGGACCACCTCTGGACCGTCGCCTACGACGAGGGCGGACGCCACGTGACGCGCACGCTCACGACGCAGGAGTGGCTGGACGACCCGCAGCGCGGTCGCTACGCCGTGCCCACGGTCGAGCCCGTGCGGTTCCCGCACGCCGACATCGACAAAGACCCCTACGAGCTCGGCATCGCCCTGTCGTGCGCGGGTGCAGACCCCCACGACGTAGGCACCGGCCTGTCGAACTCGTCTGGCGCGCGCATCGGCCATGAGCTCCTCTTCTCCGACGTCGAGCAGCGCACGGCACTCGTGCACGGCATCTTCGACGGAGGCGGGAGCATTCGCCGCAGCCGTGGCCAGGCGACGTACGTGACGCGGTCCAAGGGCTTCTCCGATGACCTCCTGCAGCTCCTGTGGTCGCTCGGCGTCTCCGCCAAGCGCGAGTACTCGAGCCGCCGCAAGGCGTGGGTCGTCACCGTCATCGACGCCGACGCCCATCCGTTCACGGAGGCGTCAGGCCTGGCCCTCGACGGCGTCGCCTGCGACTCGACCATGCGCCGCACGCTGGCGCACGTCGAGCGCATGGGTGACATCCCGATGCGCTGCATCGAGGTCGACTCCCCCGACCACCTCTACGTCACGAAGGACTTCATCGTGACGCACAACAGCTCGACCATCAAGCACCGCCTGGCCTACATGCGTGCCTGCGGCGTCGACATGGGCGACGTGACGACCCTCTCGTTCACGAACGCCGCAGCCGACCACCTGGCAGAGCTCGTGCCTGGCGTCCACTCCATGACCATCGCCAAGATGATCCACACCGTCTACGAGTACAACTACCCGAACCAGCAGCTCGCCGAGGCCAAGACCCTGGCCAACGCCATCGCCATCTGGTTCCCGCACGACGACTTCACCAACGACCTGCGCCGCTGCATCACCGACGTCTCGAAGTCGCCCGATGCCATGAGCTGGACCAACCTGAACAACTTCGTCCAGGACAACTTCGATAAGGTCGTCTCCGTGCTGGCAAGCGTCGGCATGACGACGCTCGAGCTCGAGATCGTCATCTGCTACCAGCGCATCGACCAGATGCGCGAGCCTGCGGAGATCGCCAGCAGGTACCTCGTCCTCGACGAGGTGCAGGACAACTCGCTCTTCGAGTTCGTCTACGTGCTGCGCTACGTGGCCAAGAACAAGGAGAGCCTCTACATCGTGGGTAAAGACTAGGATTGCCCACGCTAAACCCCACTAATTGCGGGAAACTCACAATGAGACCGAACCACCGCACGCGTGCCGGAAACGGACGTCGTGCAGTCAGGATAAGAGCCTGACGGACGGTAACAGCGTTCGGTATCGTGACAATCACACCGCAGCCAGGCACCCTAACGTCAAGCCGAGGGTGCAAGGTTCATCGACTAGGGAAAGCTAGGGACACGCGTGTCCTGACAATAAGGCGGAGCAATGTCCGCACGAAGCGAGTACCGTAGCGCCAATTCGGCAGTTGGCGCGAAACGACGGGCATGTTTGGTGTAGCATTCCAGACATGATGATATAGTCAACAGCGATAGGAGCCAGGCGTGCCGACCCTGGATTATGAGATAAATCGTAAACACACGCTCGACCAACACTATTTTGACGAAATCACAGACGAAGCCCGTGCCTATTGGTTGGGTTTTCTATGGGCCGATGGGGACATCTCGACCACGGCGAAACGCTGTGCAGGCCCAAATAGGCTGAGATTCGTCCAGAAATGGTCAGATAGAGAGCGTGTCTATGCATTCAAGGAAGCACTTCAAGCGTCATACGATGTCAATGAGATTCACGACAGGGCAACGAATTCGGACCAAGCTCTGTTGGTAATCAACAGCAGGCCGATTTGTGACGCGTTGATCAGGCACGGATATGGTCGCAAGGATGAGAGAATCTCGATTCCCGAAATCGACGCGGGCCTCGTCCATCACTTCATAAGAGGGTACTTTGATGGTGACGGATGTCTCTCTGTCTATGAACAGCTTGTGCGTCATGCAACCATTCACAGGCAGGAGCTGTCATTCACAGGCAATCCAATGTTCATTGCCGCATTGAAAGATGCGCTTGTCGACAACGTTGGCTTGACGCCGACTGTCAAGATGCATACTGACAAACGCACCGTGCATGCCGTAGCTCTTCGTTATGGCAAGAAGGATGACATCGTCAAGATGTATGACTATCTCTATCATGACGCGACAACATACCTTGAACGCAAATACGATAAATTTCTCGAATATTTCTCCTATCATCCGATCAACGGATCCTAGCCAGACGCTCTACGAGTTCAGGAACTCGAACCCCGAGGTGCTGAACGCCCTGCAGCGCACCGGCGTCTTCGACGCCTACAGCCTGCAGGTGAACTTCCGTTCCAACCAGGCCATCCTCGACTACGCCAACACGCTGCTCGCCGACGTGCGCGCCAACGACGCGGCGGGGCTCAGGCTCGTCGCCAACAGCATCACGCCGGTGACGAAGGCCGACTTCGAGGACAAGGTGCGCGTCTCCTACACCAGGACGACCGTGCGCGGCTGGTCGAACGACCTGCTGTCGCAGGCGATGTTCTCCGACGTGACGCACGACTTCATCAGGGACGCGCTCGCCAGCCACCGCCAGGTCGCGCTCATCGCGCACACCCGCGCGCTCGCATCCAGGATGGAGGAGTGCGCGAGCTCCCAGTTCAAGTCCGCCACCGTGCTCAACATCTGCCCGCAGCGCGTGTGGGCGTTCGACGCGTTCAGCCGCTTCTGCATGCGCTACTGGGACGAGATCAAGTTCAGCCAGCATCCCTTCTGGGACGTGCGCGGCTGCATCCTCAACCATCTCGACGACCTGGTCTACAACGTCAGCAAGTCGGGACCGATCGTCAGGTCGGCGCTCGACGAGTGGGAGGCCCGTACGGCCCAGGCCTACAACGGCTGGGCCACGCAGGAGGCAGCCGGCCGCTTCACGCATGACCAGGTGCTCGACGCCATCAAGGCGTCTCTGCTCTCGTTCGAGAACCATCTGAACGCGGTCAACCAGCATCTGGTCGGCTCGCGCAACGAGGAGCTCAAGAAGCAGAACGACATGGCGAACGCCAACATCATCGTGTCGACCATCCACTCCGTCAAGGGCCTCGAGTTCGACGACGTCGTCATCGACTACGCCGACGACAGCCGCATGGACGAGGCGGACAAGCGCATGTACTACGTGGCGCTCACCCGCGCCAAGTGCCACGAGCTCGTGCTGGCGCACGGCACCCTGGTGATGCCGCCCTGCGAGACCCGCTGGCTCGAGTGCCGCGACAGCTATCCCATCTAGTTCCCATTCACGCAAGCAGTTCGTCACCGGTGGCGGCGTGGCCCTTGCGGCTGCGCCGCCACCTGCCATCAGGAGGTACAGGAGTCACGTACCCCAGGACTAAAGTCCGGGGCTTGACGCTTCGCAGGGTTCCGCCCACAAACCAAGAGAGGAGAACCTATGACTTCAGATCCCATGGGTGGATGCATCATCCAGTCCAACGTCGCGTTCGAGGACGACGAGTGGGACGACGCCGCCGCTGACCTGCGCACCATGTTCGGCACGCAGGCGCCTGAGCTGCCAGGCCTGACCATCATCCAGGACGGCCTCGTTGACGTCCTCGAGTCGCTCGGCGTCGAGACGTCCGAGGGCGTCGACGGCAACGGCGTCAGGTGCCTTCACGTCCGTCCGTGCCGCATCGACGACGTCGGCACCGTGCGCGACGCGTTCTCGGCCCTGTTCCAGTATGCCTATCCGTTCGAGCCGAAGCACGCGGCCGTCGTCTACGTGATGGGCGACGACTACAGCCTCGAGTGCTGGATGTCGCGCGGCGGCGAGATGGTCGTCGCCGACGTCGCGCTCGTGCCCAAGATGAGGAAGAAGCAGAGATGAAGCAGTTCGCGACGTTCTACAGGCCGCTTCTGGCCACAGACGACGTCATCGACCCGTCCGCCCCGCTGAGAGGCCAGGCGCATCTCCTGTCCACCTACAAGCCGTTCGTGCGCACGGTCGCGCTCGGCCGCGTCTCCGCGGACAGCGCCTGCGCGAAGGCCATGGGGACCTGCGGCGTCGGGCCGGGAAACGTCATGGAGCTCCGTGGCAAGGTCTACCTGTGCTGCGACGGAGGCCGTGTCCGCAGGCTGCACCGCATGGCAAAGCTCGTCAAGATATACGACTAGGAGGTCGCTATGGACACCAGGAAGAGGTTCGTCTGCCCGCACTGCGACAACGACGAGAGGTTCGAACTCGACCGCGTCATCCTGTCAGGCGGCATCGTCGTGCGCAACGAGCAGGTCGACTGGTCGAAGTGCCGGTCGGTGCAGGTGCCTGACAGCGACATCATGACCTGCTCCGTCTGCGGGTACGCGGACCGGGTGTCACGGTTCGCGCACGTGGACACGGACGATCGCCTTGCCGAGCTCTTCGCGGACATCGACCGTGCGGACAGGGCGCGGAAGGTCCGCATGGACCATGCGCGCCGCCACGAGCTCGCCGAGCACGACCTCGCCGTCGGGTTCCTGTCAGAGGAGGTCGGCACGGCCTCCCGCCTGCTCGAGATCAGTAGGAAGCTCGACGTGCTCAGGGACTTCTATCTCCGGGACCCCTACTTCATCACGCGCGTCAAGACGGACGAGGTCGGCATCATCCGCTACAAGACGGGCTGCGGCACGTGCATCTCGGGTATCGGCCTGCGCAGCAGCGACAGCACGGCGATGGCCATCCTGCCGGAGCAGTCCTACATCTACGGCACGTCCGAGTCCAAGCACGTCGACGCAGGCATCTACCTGTTCGACTGGCACGTCACGGAGTGCCTGCACCCGCTCGGCGACCCGCCGGAGGACGTGTGCGACCGCACGTCATCGGAAGCCAACCGCTACCGCCGCGAGACTGCGGAGATGAAGCGGCTCGAGAGGCTCCTGCCGGCGTTCGAGAGGGACTACTGGGCCTATGCCGAAAGGCTCGCGAAGGGAATGTGATCGGCATGTCAATGCACTTCTATCCCGTCTACGACGTCAGCGGAAGCTACCTCGTCTTCACGGACGACGACGAGATACAGAGGATCTGCGGCCGCTTCGAGAAGGTGTTCGAGGACGAGGGCACCTGTCTCGATGACTACAGCGGCATCGTGTTCCAGAGCTATGCCTCCGGCGCCGACTCGATCCGCGTGAGGTATCGCTACCGCGGCTCGGGCTGCTTCGTCCCTGCGGACTGCATCCTGGCCGTGCCCATTGCCATCATCGACGACGACTGGTGCCAGGCGCTGTTCGGCACGAGGCATCCTTACTGGAAGGACGTCGTCGGCGCCATCGGCGACTTCGAGCTCGTGCTCTGCGAATAGGAATCGGAGGACACCATGGAGGAATCCGTTTCGAAGGTCGTGGACGAGCTCCACGAGGCGCTGGGCAGGGACGTCGGCTACTACGCGCCCATGGGCCAGCGCGGACCCGTCATCCACACCGTCGTTGACTACGAGCCCATCATCGTGCCGCCAGGCTACGACTACGACGAGCTTTCCGTCGTCTGCCATGACGATGGCCAGCTCTACACGCTCGAGAACGTGGTCTGCGAGGCCCGTGCCCTCTACTACCACGACGACGCCGAGCTCTGCAGCTCCATCGCGGACGCGTGCTCCGGCAAGTTCGAGCGCACCGGCGACGATCCGAGTGATTTCCAATGGGACGGCAGCGACAAGTCCGCCAGCGAGGTACTCGACTGCTACGAGTTCGAGAGCGTCGTCGGCGTCCTGAACGACGCGATCGACGACTGCTACGAGGCCGTTGGCGTGGCCTACGAGGCCGTCGTCGACAGGAACGCACAGTTCCTCACGCACGAGGAGGCTGCCGAGTATCTCGCGACCGGCAACTACTCCCGTCGTGCCCACACCTACTGCTGCCACATCCCCGACGGCTCGCTGCTCGCACGCCTGCTCGAGGCCGTCGGGCCCGTACATCATTAGAGAAGGGACGACGTCATGAAGAAATCGGTTTCGAAGGCCGTGGACAGGATCCACAAGGCCTTGAAGAAGGACGTCAAATACTACGCGCCCATGGGGCAGCGCGGCCCCGTCATCCACACCATCGTCGACTACGAGTCAATCATCGTGCCGCTGGACTACGAACATGACGAGCTTGCCGTCTTCTGCCACGATGACTGCGAGCTCCGCACGCTCGACGACGCGATCGAGATCCTGCGTGACGGCGGCTATACCGACGACGACGCAGAGCTCTGCGAGGACATCGCAGACGCGTGCTCCGGCAAGTTCGAGCGCACCGGTGACTACCCGAACGAGTTCCGCTGGGGAGACGAGGGCAAGTCCGCCAGCGAGGCGCTCAGACGCTACGAGTTCGAGAACGTCGTCGACGTCCTGAACAGCATATGCGGCTACGGCTCGACCGATGACGGCTACGAGACCGTTGGCGTGCTCTACGAGCCCGTCGTCGACAGGAGCGCCCAGTTCCTCACGCACGCGGAGGCAGAAAGGCACCTGAGGCTAGGAAGCTACTCCAAGCGCGCCCATACCTACTGCTGCCACATCCCCGACGACTCGCTGCTTGCACAGCTGCTCGAGGCCGTCGGACCCGTACACCACTAGAGAAGGGAACCAATCATGGGACAGCGACTCGTGGTCGACGTCAACGACGGCGACCGTACGCTCTGCAAGATCCACTATCACTGGTCGGCCTATACGGTCAGTGCATTCGAAGAGCTGGCGACGCTGGCAGACATCCTCGCGCCCTTGCGTGACACCTACCAGTCTCTCACGCCTGACGAGCGCCGCCGCGAGGTCGTGGCAACGCTCGCACGCGGCCTGGTCGCGAGGGGTGGCGGCATCAACGGCACCGACGCCGACCGTGCCGCCTTCGAGAGGCTCTGCCCTGACGTCGACCTCGGCAGCTGCGCCCCGTCAAGGAACTATGGGCTCGTGGCGCTCGACCCGGCCTCGATGCAGGAGTATGACCAGTGGGCCGAGGGAACCGCAGTGGTCGACCTCGGGTCATGGAGCTGCTGCAACGGCTGCCTGTACGCCTACGAGACCGTGGACGAGGCCAACGAGGAGCTCGGTGACGACTACAGGGAGGACGACCTGCCTGTCATGCCATCGAACACGTCGCCGTTCGACGCACGCGCCATCGAGCATGTCGCCGCAGCCTACGACGGCGTCGGCGGACTGATCAAGATCGCAGGCGAACCAGGCGTCTACGAGGTATCATGCTAGAAGGAGGTGACAGATCATGCCAAAGGTCATCGTGAACAAGGACCCAGACCGCTGCCCCGTGTGCGGCAGCGTTGACATCGAGGGCGGGCACATCGAGGTCGAGAGCTCAAACGGCGTCCAATGGGCGTTCCAGCGCTGCCAGTGCGCCATATGTGGCGCCAAGTGGGCCGACCAGTACCGCTACGACCTCAGCATAGTCGACGATTAGCATGTCCACGCTCTATCTCATGCAGGGGCCGAGCGGGTCTGGCAAGACGGCCTTCCTGCACAGGTGGCACCTCGACGGCCTGGTCGTGAGACCAGACGCCATGTTCGGCATGGTCAACCCGTTCGACCACGTAGCAGGCGACACGGCACACCTCTATCGCGACAAGGCCGCCTACGGCACGGGCCACGCCGCCTACGGAACGGGCGCGTCCTCCGAGGGAGCCGTCCCGAAGCTCGGCGACACGTCCGCTCCCGCAGGCCCCGTCGCCATGTTCGGCATGGGCCTCCTCGCCGTCGCTGCCGCGCTGTTCGGACGCCGCAGGGACCGTAGCACGATGGACTGACCCGAAAGGGAGTGAGCAAAGTGGACTCTCGTGCGGAGGACACTCTAAACGCACGTGGAGGGGACGCAAGTCGCAGCTGTGATAGCAGTTGTGCAGACCCCGACGAAACGTGTACCAGCGAACCTGTTGGAGCCTGATACCACAAAGGTATTAGTTCTCAGAACACGATTTTTCGTGTTCTGAGAAACGGTCGTCGCAGTTGCAGAGCACCGTCTTACCCTTGAAATGGAAGCGCTGACAAGACCTTTCTGGTATGATGTAGTCACAGCGAAACGCCTTGCAGAGTCGTCTCTTTCCTCAGAGGAGACGGCTCGGTTTCTTTCCTCACGCTCACATAGGAGGTGACCCGAATGGCCACACCGCCGCTTGCCGAGACGCTGCGGCCGCGGACGTTCGACGGCATGGTCGGCCAGGCCGACGTCGTCGGACCGTCCGGCATCCTGCGGCACCTCGCCGAGACCAGGACCGCACGCTCGATGATCCTCTACGGCCCGCCAGGCTGCGGCAAGTCGACGGCCGCGCTCATCTACGCCGCAGCCCTCGACCGTCCGCTGCACCGCCTGAACGCCGTCGACGCGTCTGTCGCCGACATCAAGGGCATCGCCGCACGCGACGAGGACTCCGTCGTCTACCTCGACGAGGTGCAGTACTTCAACAAGCGCCAGCAGCAGTCGCTGCTCCCTTACACCGAGTCGGGCCGCATCACGCTCGTCGCGGCCACGACCGAGAACCCCTACCATGCCGTCTACGACGCGCTGCTCTCGCGCTGCCTCGTGCTCGAGTTCAAGCGCCCCACCGCCGCAGAGATCGAGGGGCTTCTCAAGCGCGCGACGCACGACGGGTCCTGCGTGGCCTTCGGCATCCCTGACGACGTGTGCCGCCTCATCGCGGGCGTGGCCTCGGGCGACGTCCGCCGAGCCGTGAACGACCTCGAGCTGGCCGCGTCCCTCGACAAGGACAACGCCGACGTGACCGCCGAGGACCTCATCCGCGTCAAGCCGTCCGCCTCGATGGCCGGCTTCGACATGGACGGCGACAGCCACTACGGCTACGTCTCCGCGCTGCAGAAGTCGATCAGGGGCTCGGACCCCGACGCCGCCGTGTTCTGGCTCTCCAAGCTCATGGCCGCAGGCGACATCCTCAGCCCCTGCCGGCGCCTGCCGGTGGTCGCAGCCGAGGACATCGGCCTCGCCAATCCGTTCGCCCTGGTGCTCACCATGGCCTGCTGCGACGCGGCCGAGACGCTCGGGATGCCCGAGGCGGCGAAGCCCCTCACGGAGTGCGCCATCTATCTCGCGCTGTCGCCGAAGTCGGCATCGGTCGAGCCTGCCTACCAGGCGGCCTTCGAGGACATCTCGTCGGGCCGTGGCGCCACGATGCCGCCGCACCTGGCGCACGCGAACGCACCGGGCTACGTCTGGCCGCAGGACCGTCCCTGCCACTTCTGGCCGCAGCAGTACCTGCCCGACGACCTCGTGGGCAGGCGCTACTACGTGCCGGGCGACAACGACGCGGAGCGCGGTCCATACGCGTGGTGGGATGCCGTGCGCAGACGGTACGACGGCCGCTCGGCCTAGCTCACAACGAACCCGTGTGCCGGGTTCTTCGCCTTCGCGATGGGACGGAACACGGTGTATCCCATGTAGGCGAAGTCGTCGTCCGTGCAGTGGTCGATGCCAGGGTACAGGGCCGGGCCATAGGCGGCCTCGTAGAGGTTGCCGTCGGTGTTCTGGTACTTCTCGCGGGCGATGGCGTTGCCGACGTAGATCGCCGTGTGGCCGCTCGTGCACAGGACGTCTCCCGGCTCGAGGTCGGACATGCCGCGTGCCGCCACCTTCCGATAGACGTCCGGGTGCGACTCGCACCACGCCATGAACTGCCGTGGACCCTGCGACCCGCCGCCCTGCGCGGCGATGTCTGGGTCGAGCACGGCCGCGACGACCGCAGTCGCAGCCTGCGTGCATGACGCGAGGGCGGTGTTCCCGCCCCATGCCCGGAGCGTGTGGTCGTTCAGGTAGTAGAGCGTCGAAAGCCTGCTGTCGTCGAGCTTCTGCCAGACGTCGTGGTTCGGCGCCTGGAGCCTGCGCTCGGGCGAGGCCGTCGCTGACGCCTTGACGGCGAGGCGCGCGAGCTCGACCCCGACGCCTGCCGTCCTGGCCTGGCTCGCAGCGGCAGCTGCCTTCGCTGCAGCTGCCTTCGCGGCCTTCTCGTCTTCCTCGGCCTCCTCGCGCCTGAGGTCGTCGAGCGACTTGGTGGCATGCGCCGCCGAGACGCCCCACGTGGCCGCGTCGCCCAGCGTCACGGACCCGTCGCCTGCCTCCGCGAGACCCTTGGCACCTGCCGTGACGAGGATGCCGCCGCCATCGGCCGGCTCCACCGTCCAGCGGCCCGTCCCGTCGACGGAGAGCACGCGTCCGGTCGCGGCGTTCGTGAGCGTCGCCGTGCCGTCGTCGCCGTAGCCGATCTTCCAGTCGTCGTTCGTGAGCTCCTGTCCGTTCGTGGCCCTGACCGACGTGCCGTCGTCCCTGACCATCCTGCCGGACGCGTCCATGAGCCGGTAGGTGCCCTCGGGGATGGTCCCGGAGACGCCCTCGACCGTCCACGTCCCCTCGAGGCCGTCGATGGAGAGCCCGCCGCCGTCGGCGGCGTCAACCGAACGCTCGGTCGTGTCGTCGCCCGTGACGGACTTGCCGGACGAGACGTTGACGATCGACGCCTTCGTGCCGGATCGCCTCACGTACCAGCGCGCACCGAGGGCGTCGGCCGAGTCCGCGAGCGTGCCGCCGTCGGTCAGGGCCTTGCCGCCCTGGCGGATGGTGCACACGCCGTCCTGGACGACGCCCTCGCTGCACGTCCACGTGTCGGCCTCGGCCGCGTCCCTGAGGGTCGCCCTGCCGTCGCGCACGCAGACGGCCTGACCAGTCTTGCCGTTCACGAGCGTCTGTGCGTCGCCTGACCCGATCTCCCAGCGCTGCGCCGCATCGTCGGCGTTGGGCGTCGCCAGGCGCAGCGTGCCGTTGTCTGCGGACAGCGCCTGTCCGGTCGCCGTCGACGTGATGGCATAGTAGCCGTCCGTGTCGTCGTAGGCGACGTTCCAGCGAGACGCCGTAGCCATGGTGTCGCCGGCAAGACCTGCCGTCGTGCCGTCCGGCACGAGTGCGCTCCTGCCGTTGACGAACGTGAACGTGCCGTCCTTGATCGGACGCGTGCCCGTGAGCCCGAAGGTGACGCCGTTCCCGTCGGAGGCTACGAGACGGCCATCGTCGCTCGCGCCGAGTGTGCGTCCGCACGAGACGGAGCGGAGCGCGTAGCCGCCGTTGCCGTCGGACTCGAGGTTCCACAGCGTGCCGTCGCCGCCGTCGTCCGTGAGGTAGGCCGAAGAGCCGTCAGTGTAGAGGCAGGCGTCGGAGCCGACCGCGTGGAGGCGGTAGTGTTCGCCGTCGCGCTCGAGGCGCCAGCGGCCCGTGCCATCCGTTGACAGGACGGCGTCGCCGTCCGAGGTGGCAAGCACGCTGCCGTCCGAGGTGCCGATGACGTAGACGCCGTCGGCTACCGTGTCGGACTCGCCGACGTGGACCGGCTCGGCGTCCTGGCTGGCGCTGTCTGGCGGCAGCAGGCCGTCGGACGCGGCCACGGCGGCCGCGCTCCCCGCGAAGGACGATGCAAGCAGGACCGTGGCAACGACGACGGGCCACCTGACGTGCTGTGGCATACGGGACTCCGTTCCTCAAATGAGCTTCAGAAGGCACTATCACAGATGAACACTACCACAAAGGGAGGCTCCAGATGATTATGATGGCCAACGAGGCGTTTCAGAAGCTCATGGCAAAGATCAAGTGCTTCAACGCCTGTGCCAGGCAGGCAGAGGCCGACGGATACGTGGTCTGGGACGGCTATGTGTGGGACGGCTGGGGCAATCCCACCGGCCCGTGCGCGCGCAAGGTGTGCCGCGTCGAGGACTACGTCGCGAAGGAGCAGCAGTCACGTACCCCAGGACTAAAGTCCGGGGCTTGACGCTTCGCAGGGTTCCGCCCACAAACCAAGAGAGGAGAACCTGTCCTGATTAGCGGGTCTTACAATCCCTCCACGTCCATTGACCGCCCGTGCGACGGCAAACTTGAGTATGTTCCTTGCGGCATTTGCGTCACGGTCGAGCACCGCGCCGCATCGCGGGCACACCCATTCCCGCATGTCGAGCGTGAGGCCGGCGTTGACGTAGCCGCACTCGCACATCTTGCTGGATGGGTCGAATCGCCCACACTGCAAGATTTCCACGCCGTACCAACGTGCCTTGTACTCGAGCATGCTCGCGAACTCGGACCATCCGGCGTCGGCTATCGACTTGGCGAGATGGCGGTTTTTGAGCATGCCGGACACGTTCAGGTCCTCGACGGCTATCACTTGGTTCTCGTCGATGAGCCGTTTCGAGGTCCTGTGCAGGAAATCGCGCCGCTGGTTCGCCGCGTGGCGATGGCACTTGGCAACCTTCCGGCGCTGCCGCTCGTAGCGATTGGAGCCCTTCTGCTTCCTCGCGAGGCGGCGCTGCTCCTTGGCGAGCTTGGCCTGAGCCCTCCTATAATAAGCCGGGTTCTCCACACGCTCGCCATCAGAAGTCACAAGGAAGTCGTGCAGCCCGACGTCGATGCCGACCGCTTTGGTCGGCCTCTGCGCCTTAGGGGGCTCCTGCGCGCCGTCCTCGCAGAGGAAGGACACCCAGTAGTCTCCGCAGGCGTCACGGGAGACGGTTATGCGCTTGACGTTGCCCACCATCTCGCGGTGCCTCACGAACTTGACGGAGCCGACCTTGGCGAGCCTCACGCGGTTGCCGGACACCTTCATGCGACGATAGGTCGCGGACTGCCGCCCGTCGCGCTTGGACTTGAAGCGCGGGTAGCGGCAGGTGCCCCTAAAAAAGCGCTTGAAAGCGTCCCCGACGTTGGCGATGGCCTCCTTGAGCACCCAGTCGGACACCTCGGCGAGGAAAGGGTTCTCCTTCTTCACAGAAGTCATCTCGACGTTGAGCTCGTAAGTGGAAAGGGTCTTGCCGGTCTGGGCGTACACCTCGTTTCTTCGGGCGAGCGCCCAGTTGTAGGCCCAGCGCGCGCAGCCGAAAGCGCGCGCGAGGTTTTCCCTCTGCTCGCGGTTCGGATACATGCGGTATTTGTATGCTTTCAACATGCGTCATATGTTAACACGAACACATCTGATTTACAATAGAAAGGAGGGAGCTGCGGTTCCTCTCCATACCTAAAGTTAGGGGTATCCCCGCAGCGAATGTGATGAGTGCAGACAGGCCCAGATACAGCGTCTACGGCAACGAATACGCCCTGTTCCTCTCCGGCGACCGCGCGGAGACCAGGACGGGGCACAGCGAGGACGAGTTCATCTGCGACGGAGACTCGCTCGAGGTGTGCCTCGCCGCCGCGAGGACGTGGGTGGACGCACAGGCACCGGTCATGGTCATCCACAACGGCAAGGATGTCGGCTCGATCGTCTATCACGTCGCCAACGTGTGCGAGAACGAGTACGACGATGACGGCGAGCTGTACGAAACGGCAGTCGTCGACGGCGCGAGCACGCTCACCAAGGAGCTGCTGAACAGGTTCGAGCACGTCAAGCGCTCGTTTCAGGACTGGCTCGACTACGAGTCGGACACATACGACGAGATCTAGCAGGGCACGTGGTAGAATGGAGAGACGACATGCAGAAAGGAACATTCCCATGACCATAGAGTACATCGAGACCGACGCGCCGTCGCGCGCCGGATACACGCCAATCATGGCCGTCACGTCGGACGGCGTCAGGCATCACATCGGTGCCATCATCGACAACGGACCGTCAAACTCGATCGCCGTCATCGGCGGGTGCCTGCAGCAGCGCTGCGACACCCATCAGGCGGCCGTCGAGTCGGTGTCCGAGTACCTGAACACGCACACGCAGGCGCTCGACTTCCTCGCCGGGTAGGCATCCAGTCACATAGGAGGGCTTGAAGCCATGCAGGGATCGAAGATCTGGAAGGACTGGCCCGACGCGGACGACGTCCTGGTCCAGCCGGACATGAACATCATCCGCGAGTACGGGTTCTACGAGATGGGCTCCGACATGTCCGAAGTCGCCGCGGCCGCCGAGGAGCTCTTCGGGCACAGCCTCGACGAGGAGGAGAAGGAGATACTGCTCAAGAGCGTGAACCACGAGTGGTACGAGAGGTTCGACAGGTGCTTCAAGGCCGCACAGGTGGACGCGGGCATCGACGGGGACTCGCTCATCTGCGGCTACGACAACGTCGGCTTCTACATGCTCCCCACCCAATGCCTCTGCCCCATGAGCGCCGTCAGGGCCAACCCCGACATCCTGGAGCAGGCCGTCTCGAGGTGCCTCGAGCCGAACCGCCTGGCCACGGTGGCCAAGACCGTCCGCCAGCACGAGGGCGAGCACTGCAGCCTCGTCGTCGAGTTCACCAACGGGAACGAACCGATCTTCATCCACTACAGCGGCATCCCCGTGCTGGCCGGCGAGAGGACGCTGGTGTACGACGGAAGGAAGTTCGTCGAGCCCGACGAGTACATGAAGCTTGCGAACTCCTCGTTCTCGTCGCTCATCGACGGTCTCGCCAAGTCGGATGACATCTCTGAGAGCAGAGCCGCGTGCCTGATCGACATCATGCCGGTCATGCGTGCGGGCGACAAGACATCGATAAACGCGGTCATAGACCCTGGATGGAGTGATGACGATGACGACTGATAGGAACGACATACCGAAGATCTACGAGCTCGGGTCGCTGCCGGCGACCCTGCGCTGCGAGCACGGGGTCCTGACCGTCGACTACGACGAGGACTCCGAGAGCCCGCGCGCATGGGTCGGCGACACGTCGCGCTCGACGTTCTACACGTGGATGCGCGGCTACGCCTCGCCAGACAAGCGGCCGCGGGACCTCATGCTCGAGGACGTGGTCGCACAGCTCCTCGCGGACATCTACGATGACGAGGACGACCTCATACGTGACGTCGAGGCGCTGTGCGAGGGAGCCCTGCATGGCATCGACTGCGACGGAGAAGACGTCTATGACTTCGTGGCCAACGAGCACACCATGGCCGGCGTCGACCTCATCAGCCGCCACATCCCGTTCAGGGTGGTCTACGCGCTCATCCACAGCGACGTCGCCTATTCGACGTCTCCGTTCGGAGACCCGTGGGACTCCGGCGTCGCCGGCTGTATCTTCATGGACAAGGACGTCTTCGAGGAGGACTTCGTCAGGGGCGTGGGCGGAGACCGTGACCGGGCCATGATATGGGCGCTCGGCTGGCTCGACGACGAGGTCGACCAGTACGACCAGTGGGCTCGCGGCGAGGTGTACCGCTACGACTACTCGCCCGACGAGGGTCCCAACGACTCGTGCGGCGGCTTCTACGGAGACGACGCCGTGAGCGACATGCTCACGATGGTGAACGACCGCATCGACGCGGCCGCCGCCGACTGACACGGAAGGAAGCGCTCCAATGTCCCACTATGCCATCACAGACGTCCATGCCCATCACACGCAGCACTTCACCGTCCTGGTGGGCAGGACGCACGTGCTCGTCAAGAGGTGCTGGACGATCGACCTGCCGGACGACGGATACGGTCTCACGGACAGCCTCAGCCAGGCCGTCTCCGCCGCCGTGGCGTCCTTCGGCAAGGACGCCGACCTGGAGATCTGGTACGCGTCTGACGGCGCCTACCACGTCCAGGACAGGGCGCCCACGAACAGGCGCCAGCTGCGCGTGCCCTTCCGCTTCGTCGCGTTCGACGCGCGCGGACACCGCATCAGCCCAGACTACACGGCCGGCTACGACTCGACCCAGTTCGCGAGCTGGCTCGTCCACGCGCTCGACCTCGACGCGACCGACCACGCCGTTGCCGCCGCGTTCTGCTACCTCGACAGGCTCCTGCCGACCAAGGAGGA
>Ga0256404_1004963_pt1 | contig 24251 bp, 25 predicted proteins | sample RumenRJG_01DNA_FD_185990 | JGI IMG/M metagenome (GOLD analysis project Ga0256404, IMG submission 185990) | Bovine rumen microbial communities from Lethbridge, Alberta, Canada - RJG_01 | ecosystem: Host-associated > Mammals > Digestive system > Stomach > Rumen | place: Canada: Alberta | collected... | reverse complement strand
TCTCCAAAGATTCTTTCCTTGATGAGCTGCGGATTGAGTTAATAGAGATAGCCGATTTTTTCTTTTCCTTCGCATTCTATTCCGGCTGCTTTGATCTGCTCTTCCATAAAACCGTCAAGTTCTTCGATTATATAGAGCTTCTCAACCTTTGATGCAAAATCTTTTATGAGCCCCATCGGAAGTGGATTGGTAAGACCGAGCTTGAGGAATGATGTATCTTCAGGGAATGCGTCTTTGGCATATTCATAAGCAATCGATGCTGTGATTACGCCGATTTTATTTCCTGCCATTTCAACTTTGTTGAGGCTGCAAGTGTTTCCAAACTCAGCAAGCGCTTCCATATTCTTCTCCACCTTTACGTGGTTTAAAACAGCGTTTGCAGGAATTGATATATTCTTTCTTGCGTCCTTCTCGTATGGCTTAACCTCGGGAACAATTCTCTCGCCAAGCTCTACGATTGACTTGGAGTGGGCAACTCTTGTTGTTATTCTAAAAAGAACCGGAGTATCAAATTTCTCTGAAATCTCAAAGGCTGTTTTGACAAAGTCCTTGCACTCCTGTGAGTTTGCTGGTTCAACCATGGCCATCTTTGCTGCACGAGCATACTGCCTATTGTCTTGCTCATTCTGCGATGAATGCATGCTTGGGTCGTCAGCCGATACGATTATAAATCCACCGGATACACCGTTATATGCCGCAGTAAAAATTGGATCCGCAGCAACGTTAACGCCAACATGTTTCATAGCACAAAGGCTTCTTACGCCTGCAATAGACGCACCGTAAGCAACTTCTGTTGCTACCTTTTCATTTGGCGCCCACTCGCAGTAAACATCGTCCTTATACTGTGGCATCGCCTCCAGAATCTCCGTACTCGGAGTTCCCGGATATGCCGAACAGACAAGAACTCCGGCTTCGTACGCGCCTCTTGCTATAGCCTCGTTTCCGGAAAGTAGAACCTTGTCCAATGTTGTCCTCCTATCTTCTGCAATTCAAAAACTACCAACAAAATTATACTAGATTTTGCTGCTTTAGGAAATACCTCGAGGCTTTAGGAGAGTCATTTCTCTCATCCACGAGTAAAAATTAGTTAATACTATATGGAAAAAATAAAAAGAATTATGATTTACTACAAAAGAACAAAAACTATATTAATATAATCGGATATGGTGCGGGATCGCAGGTACATACTGCGCAGTAAATTCCGTCTCCAACTTCTATATCCGAGAGATGATAATCACCTATTTTTTCTACGAGGTTCATATCCTTATCAACAAGCTCCGGAGCCTCTCCCCAAAAGCCCTCTCCCGTCATTTTGCCGTATGCTTCTCTTCTCGTCCAAAGCGTAAAGAAGCCCGCCTCGCCAAATACTTTGGCATATTCCGCCTCATTGGTTTTGAAGAAACGAGCAGCTATCTTATCGTGCGGCGCATGCTTTGAAACCTGAATATCTATTCCGCAAGGTTTTTCACTAATTGCACACATCCACATATCCTCGCAATTGCTCACCGAAAACTCTAGCGGAATGTCAGAAAAATATGGCTTCCCTTTTTCCGAAACGAGAATCTCGGGATCTCTAGCAAGCTTCATATATAGTTCGTCCAGATTTTCGCCCTGTTCGTCTCCTGGCAGATCAAACTCTGCCGACTCCAAATATCTCTCGGCAGCATGTATTATTAGTGGATATGAAGCTTCACCATGAAGCGTTTTACCTTCATAAAGATAGATTCTCACTATAGTCTCCCTAGTAAAAAGGGGCTCACTTGGCCCCTCTTGATTATTTTATTCAGCTTTTTCTTTTTCTTCGAGCCTATCAAGTACTCTCTTATAGCCGTCTGCTCCATAGACAATGCATTTATTAATTCTGCTGATTGTCGCGGTTGAAGCCTTGGTAAGATGTTCTATCTCGTTATACGTCTTCTTTGCCCTAAGAAGTTTTGCTACCTGAAGTCTCTGTGATATTGCGTGAATCTCGTTAATCGTGCATATATCTTCAAAGAATCGATAGCAGTCTTCTCTATCCTCCAATGTAAGAACCGCATCAAATAGTTCATCTATCTCTTCCGAACGAAACTTGGATTCATATGCCATATGCTTCTCCTTTCGACAGTGGACTATGACTTATACTTTCAGTTGGTAAAGTATAACACTTTTACAAACTAAAGTCAACGGCTGATTATCAATTATTCTCAATTATCAGTTGCTCTCAAGAAGTATTTCTATAGCTCTACTTAGCTGTGTATCTTCTAGACCTTCTGCAAGAGGAACGACCTCAGTTGGAGTAACTCCCTCACCATGAATTACATTTCCTTTTGGCGAGAAGAACTGACGAACCGTAACATTAACAGCAGTTCCGTCCGAATACATATGTGTTTCTTGAATCACGCCCTTACCAAAGGTAGTTGCGCCGATCAAAGTAATTCCGTAATCCTTAAGCGCTGCAGCGAGCATCTCTGAAGTACTTGCGGAAGCCTCGTTAATTATTAATACAATCGGTAGCTCCGTATGCTTGCTATCGGAATTATAATTTACGCGGTTTCCACTCTTATCCTCTGCATAAGAAACTACACCCTCCGGAAGAATTCTGTCAGCGATAGAAACGCCTGAATCAAATAATCCGCCGCCGTTGTTTCTTAGATCTATTATGACGCCCTGGACGCTTTTTCTCTCCGCTGCCGAGAGCGCTTCGTCAAACAGCTTTGCGGTATCGTCTCCAAAGGATTTTATGCGTATATAGGCGAGCTTTCCGTCCTCTATTATCTCGCTCTCAACGGTTGCTGTTTCAATCTTTCCGCGGACTATGTCAAATTCAATTTCTTCCTCATCTCTCAGAATGAGAAGCTTTACGGTTGTTCCTGCCTCTCCTCTGATATTGGCCGCCATATCATCAGAGTATTCGTATTCTTTTCCATCTACCTTCAGGATATGGTCTCCGGCTTTGATTCCGGCTATTTCCGCAGGACCGTCTTTGATTACCTCCGTGATAACAAAGCCTTCCTCCGTCTGCATAAACACAACGCCAACCCCTGTGAAGCTGCTGTTCATGCTGAGGTAGAGCGCCTCAAATTCTTCTTTGTCCAGATATCTCGTGTACTGATCGCCGAGGCTTCCGAGCATGGCGCGATAAACCGCTTCCATCTCAGCATCCTTGTCATATTCCCAAAGAAACGAATTATCTATCAAGCTCTGTATCTCTAGGAATTTATCGTTTTCCTCAAGCCCTTCTTTGACTGTTTCAAAGGCGGCGCGATCTATTATTACCTTATTTGTCATCTTAAAATATGCGCCCACCGCCGCGCCTGCAATCGCAAGCGTAAGAAGGGCCACAACCAAAATCAGAGCTATTGTTGATCCTGTTTTTCTTTCCATTTAATCTTTTCTCCCTTAGGATTTAATCGCTTTTAAAACAAGCTGTATGTATTCTTTATCATTCCAGGTTTGAATACCCAGATTTCCTACTGCTGTAACAAAAGAGTTTTCTTGCTCCGCTCTTTTTAAAACACCTTCGTGTTCATCTGCCTTCTTAAAATCCACTCCTCTTATGGAGCTACCGCTGCCGAGTTTTCCGTTAAAGCGGATGAATCTGCCCTCGCCCATTCTGGCAATTTCAAAAGGTCTTAGCTCAACTCCGACCATCGGCTCATCGTTATCTTTTCCGAAGGGTTCAAGGAGTTTCTGCTGCGCCATGAAATCCTTTGTTATCTCCTCCGGGTTCATGATAATCTCTGCCTCGGGTGTGCTATCCAAAGCATCCGGATTCTCTCTTATGAGTTCTTCCATTTCAAGTTTAAGAATCTCTCGTAGCTTTGGAAGGTTCTCCTCCGGAATGCTGAAGCCGCATGCCGCAGAATGTCCGCCGAGCCTTGTGAATAATTCTGAATGGCTAGTAAGAAGCTTAAAGAGATTCACGCCCGATGGGCTCCTTCCTGTCCCCTTATGAATTCCGTCTCCTATCGGCGTGGTTATAAGTACAGGCACGCTATAATCTTCTTTTAGTTTTCCTGCGACGATTCCAATAATTCCTTCATGCGCAGACTTTGGTGAGATGAGAATAAACTTTTCTTTGTCTATTGTTTCATCATCTATGCTCTCATAGCAAGCCTTCTGAAGTTCGTCCTGAAGGCTCTTTCTCTTCATATTGCAACCGATTAACTCATCCGTAAGAGAAAGCGCTCTCTCGTAATCCTCAGTCTGAAGAAGCCTCGCCGCAAGCGTTGCGTTATCCACTCTTCCCGCAGCATTTATATGCGGTCCGATGATATATGAAATCGTGCGTGACGTTATCTCATTTCTCTTTATGCCGAGCTTATCTAGCAAAGCCTTTATGCCGGCTCTCTCAGTTACCTTAAGCGCGCGGAGTCCGTATTTTGCAAATGTTCTATTCTCGTCAATAAGCGGAACTATATCCACTATCGTACCGATTCCCAGAAGATCAAGATTCCTTGTGAGAATCTCCTTTGATGCGCCCGTAGATTCCACGAGTGCCTGAGCAAGCTTAAACGCAACTCCGACTCCTGCAAGATACTTAAACGGATACTCGCTCCCCTCAAGAAGCGGATCTATTACTATGCAGTCCGGAACGGCTTCCTTTGGTGTATGGTGGTCGGTCACCATGATATCAAGTCCGATTGATTTGGCGTGCTCAACTTCATCTACAGACGTGCATCCGCAATCTACAGTTATAACAAGGGACACACCTGCGTCCTTTATCTTCTCCAGCGCAGCACTGTTAAGTCCATATCCATCATCAAATCTAGACGGAATATAATATGTGACGTCCGCGCCGAGCTCAGTCAGTACGTCCCTTAGGAGCGCTACCGACGTAACGCCGTCACTATCGTAGTCGCCATAAATACAAATCTTCTTTTCATCTTCTATGGCCGATAATATTAAATCCACCCCTTCTTCCATATTGGGAAGAAGAAATGGATTATATGTCTTTTGGGGTTTTTCCGATAGAAACTCCGCGACATCATCAGCCGCGGAGATTCCTCTTACTTTTAATAATCTTTCAATTGCACTGTTAAGTTGCATAATCCCTACTTTTTATATCGCAGGCAAGTAGTTTCTCGGATTTACGAGCTCACCGTTTAGTCGAATCTCTAGATGCAAATGCGCACCTGTTGACCAACCTGTAGATCCTACATAACCGATTAACTGACCCTTTGCGACGTACTCACCACCGCTTACAGCGATTGAAGACATATGTGCGTAAGCAGAGCTTATTCCCGCACCGTGGTGGATAAATACAGCATATCCATATCCGCCTTCGTTCCAGCCCGTACGCTCAGAAACGATACCTGACTCTACAGCATATATCGGAGTTCCATAGGATGCAGCAAAGTCCGTACCCGTATGGAATGTCGGAGTCATTACTCCTCCCGCATAGAAGGAGCCTCTATATCCAAACTCCGATGTAATACTTACGTATGAAAGTGGCCAACCTAATGTACCACCTGTGTATTCAGAATAGTCAAGAGGTGGAAGATTGCTGCTGCTTTCTGCTTCTTCCTCTTCTTCCTTAAGACTATCGCGTTCTTCCTGATTCTTTTCTAGCTTACCTTCTAGCTCACTAAGCTCTGCCTTGAGCGCGCTTAGCCTTGCCTCTAACTCAGCCTTTTCTTCTTCAAGAGCGGTTGTATCAGGCGCAGCGCTATCAATTCCCTTTTGAATCTGATTTAGCTCTGCCTGAACAATACTTATTTCTTCTTCTTTTGCAGCGAGTCTGGCTTCGTACTCTTCAGTACTTTCAAAGCCTTCTACCTCGGCCTCTGCCTGGATTTCTCCGAGCTCTGCCTGAAGCCTATCCATGGTCTCCTGAACCTCTGCCTGTCTGGCCTCCAGTTCATCGGTTGGTTCTCCCTGGACAGCATCTATTTCTTCCTGCTTGGCTGTGACAGCATTAGTAGCTTCATCAACCTCAGTCTTCTTTGCATCTATCAAAGACTCAAGTTCGGTAGCTTCTTCTTCTAGCTCTTTAATCTTGGCTTCTCTTGCAGCCTTTTCTTCTGCACGCTTTGCTTCTTCTTCAGCCTTGCGCTTTGCTTCTTCCTCGGCTCTTCGTCTTTGCTCTTCCTCAGCCTTACGCTTTGCTTCTTCACGGCGCCTTGCGAGTTCTGCCTCTACCCTCTGCTGCTCTGCGTAGATTGCACCGGAGAGGTTATATGCAGCCTGCTCAAACTCGGCCATCTTTTCGCTGACGTCCTCAAGTGCTACATTCAGTTCTTCCTGAGCAGAAACCGCACTATCCTTCTGCAGAAGTAAGTTTTCCTTTTCTTCTTTAAGTTTCTCCTGCATTTCCGCAAGATCTTCAAGGGCTTCCTTAAGTCTATTGTAATGCTCATTTAAATCTTCGAGCGTAGCCTTGTCATTTTCGTAAATAAGCTTGACCATCTCAAGATTGCTCATAAGCTCGGAGAAGCTTGCAGATCCAAGAAGCACGTCTATAAATCCTATCGAGCCGTTCTTGTACATGGCTCTCAGCCTGTTTCCAAGACCCTCGTATTGCGCTTCAATACTTTCCTGCTGCTTTGCAATCTTCTTGGACTGCATTTCTATCTCGTCCTGCTTGCGCTGGATTTCATCCTCTGTCTTACCGACTTCATCGTTAATCCTAGCGACTTCCTGCTGCTTTTCCTCGACTTGGGCATTGAGCGAGTTCATTTCGGCCTGAGCGGCCTCCTTTTTCTGCTCTATATCCTCAAGTTCGGCCTTCATTTCGTCCAGATTAACCTCTGACTCTCCATCTTCCTCATCGCCATCTTGCGCAAAGGCAAAACTCGTGAAAACCGAGAACGACAAAACCAGTGCCATTATGCAGGCAAGCACCGACATCAATATTCTATTGAAATCAATTCTCTTCTTCATAATTTATCACTTTCCCCAAAAATACCCACTAAAGCATTTAAATATTATATCAAAATCCCCCAATCTAGGCAAATTGTAAGGATTTTACAGATATAGCATAGGATCCACTCTGACACCGTTAACAAAGATCTCAAAGTGTAGGTGCGGTCCAAGCGACCATCCTGTTGAACCCGAATATGCGATAAGCTGTCCTTGCTCTACATATTCACCCGGGCTTACGACTATGGATGAGTTATGTGCATAGGCCGTAGTTGTGCCGTTTGGATGGTTTATGAATACGCCGTATCCATAATCTCCTCTCCATCCGGTAGCAGAAGAAACAACGCCTTCTGCTGCAGCATATACAGGTGTTCCCGTAGGAATACCGATATCTATTCCTCCGTGGTACGGCGAAACGGAGACGCCATTTACATTGTAAAGCTCTCTGTAGCCAAAATACGAGGTTATCGGTCCGCTCGCAGGCCAGATATATGTTCCGCTTCCGCCGGTATATACGTAACCGCCGGCTGCTCTAGCCTCTGCGGCTTTTCTTTGCTCTTCCTTGATTACTTCTTCTATCTCAGCTGCCTCAGCTTCGAGCTCGGCAATCCTTGCCTGCAAGTATTCCAAGGTCTCCGCGAGTTCAGCCTCAGCCTGCTCAGCATTATTCTTTTCTGTCTCAAGCTCCTCCTGGGCAACCTCCATGGATGCCTTTGCCTCTCCGAGCTTTGCCATGGCTGCTTTTAGATTTGCATATTCGTCCTCGAGCGATGCCAATGTGTCCTGGTCATGCTGCAATATAATCTGCATCATGGACAGATTGGATAATAGTTCGGTGAAGCTTGCCGATTTCAGAAGGACGTCCAAGAATCCAACCGAGCCCTTCTTAAACATATTGCGAAGCCTGCTGGATAGACCCTCTTGGCGGTCGTCGATGCTGTTTCTCTGCTCTGTGATATCCGCTATCATATCGTCTATCTCAAGCTGCTTCTCGTCGAGTTCCTCTTGCTTTTCCTCAACCAAAACATTCAGCCTCTCGACCTCTGCCTGCTGTTCAACAAGCTTAGCCTCTACATCCGCACGCTCGTTTTCTGCTTCTTCCTGCTGTTCCTTTACTTCCTCTAGCTCGTCCTCAGCCTCCGTAGCAAAGGCAGGAACAGAAAATGGCTGTATAATCGCCGTTACAATAACGGCAAAAGCAAGTAGAAACGCAATTATGCCATATATTCTGTTTTCTCGGTTTCTATACTTCATAAAACAGTCTTGCCGCAGGGAGATTTCTCCCATGCGGCACCTTATTAACTCAAGTCTTATTTGTTCAAATATCTCCTCATGGAGACTACGCTTCCGGCTCCGCCGATTCCAACGCCTATAGCGAGGAAGATGATAATAATATTTATCGCAAGATATGCTGCCGGAACGAGCGGTGAACTAAGTATCACAAGAATCTGCTTTCCGGCGTATTCCACAAACTGCACATAAAGGAAATACGTTATACCTGCGGCAAGCAGCGATGAAATTACGCCAATGATTATGCCTTCAAGCAGGAATGGTCCTCTTATGAACCAGTTTGTGGCACCAATATACTTCATGATTGAGATTTCTTTTGATCTTGCTGCAACCGTAAGTTTAATGGTGTTGGATACTACGACTATAGAAACGATTACAAGGAACGCCATCATAACGAGCATCGCCGTCTGAAGGAATTTTGTTGCCTTGGTAAGTTTATCGACCGTTTCCTTGTAGTATCTGATATCCTCAATGCCTTCGAGCTGCTTAAGCTCAGCATGCACCTGATCTGCAGCCTCCAGTGTGTCAACCTCTACAACGATAGAGTTTGGAAGCGGGTTATCTCCGAGCGAATCAAGTAGATATCCGCTCTCGCCCCATCTGGTCTTGAATATCTCCAGGTTTTCTTCCTGTGTGCGGTACTCAGCAGAGCGAACGCCGTCGATTGCTTTGACCGTATTTAGAAGCAAATTGGTCTGATTTCCGGTAATATCATCAACAAGGAAAACTTCCATTTGCTCGTAGTTGGACTTAACCGTCTCCGTAAAGAGATTGATATTTACCATGGCAACAAAGAATATTCCCAAAATAAGCATCATTGCTGTAATCGCAAATACCGATGCCATGGACATTCCAAAGTTTCTTCCAATCTGCTGGAAGGCCTGTTTGATGTTATAGCCTAAACTTCCCATCTTATTCCTCCTCCAGCACTGCCTCGTCAATCAAGGCTTCAGTATAACCGTATTCACCGGTCTCATCTCTTACGATATGACCGGATTCAATCGCGACAACGCGCTTATGCATTCTATCAACGATATCCTTGGCATGGGTAACCATTACGATTGTGGTTCCCGTCTCGTTAATCTGCTCAAGGAGTTCCATGATGCCCTGAGCCGTGTCCGGATCAAGGTTTCCTGTAGGCTCGTCGGCGATCAGGATAGAAGGCTTATTGATTATTGCCCTTGCGATTGCTACTCTCTGCTGTTCTCCTGCAGAAAGCTCGCTCGGATATTTATCTGCCTGATCCGCAATTCCTACGATTTCAAGAACCTGCGGAACCCTGCTCTTTATGCGTCTTCTGGATTCATGCATGGCCTCCATAGCAAAGGCAACATTCTCAAATACCGTCTTTCTTGGAAGCAATCTAAAATCCTGAAAGACTATTCCAATCTTTCTTCTGAGCTTTGGTATTTCTCTGTTGCTAAGCTTGGTGACCTCTTGGTCATCGACCTGAATCTTGCCTGAATCGGCCTTGACTTCTCTTAATATGAGCTTGATGAAAGTGGATTTACCGGCACCGCTTGGGCCTACCAAAAAAACAAAATCCCCCTCATCGATCTTGATACTCACATTCTCAATCCCTATGTTGTTACCGTCATAAATCTTGGTAACATTATCAAATGTTATCATACGCGACCCCTTTTCTTGCTTTCACGCACAGCAATTATACATCAAAAAAGCCATTTTGTGAACTGAAAATGGCTATTTTCTAAGGTTAATAGGGTGAATTTTCTGTGAAGAAAAACACATAAAACGCCTCTTTCGAGGCGTTTGGCATATTTTGATATTCCCTGCTAAAAAATACCTATATTTAGTGTTTTTCAATTGGGGACGGTTCTACTTGCAAATTTTTAACAATGGGGACGGTTCTACTTGCAAATTTTTGCAAGTAGAACCGTCCCCATTGTAAACCTTAATATACTTTCTTGACTGCTGCGACGATTGCGCCCTTTGTCATTCCGTATTTTTCCTTGAGTTCTCCAGGCGTTCCGGATTCTCCAAATGTATCCATCTGGCCAACCATTTCAATATGAACCGGGCATTTTCTTGAGAGAACCTCGGCTACAGCAGATCCGAGACCGCCGACGATAGAGTGTTCCTCTGCCGTAACAATCTTTCCGGTCTCCTCCGCAGCCTTAACGATAATGTCTTCATCAAGCGGCTTAATCGTGTGAATATCAATGACTCTAGCTTCTATTCCTTGCTCAGCGAGTTCAGCCGCAGCCTCCATAGCATCAGAGACCATAATGCCCGTCGCTATAATCGTAACATCGCGGCCCTCTCTTAAGAGATTTCCCTTTCCGAGAACCACCTCATCGCTCGCATGATAAAATTCAGGAACAGATGCCCTTCCAAGTCTCACATAGCAAGGTCCATCCATCTCAACGACTTGGCGCATGAGGATTTCAGTGCTCACACCGTCGCATGGATTTACAACCGTCATTCCCGGGATAGTTCTCATTAGAGCTAAATCCTCAAATGTCTGGTGACTCGCACCATCTTCACCCACGGTGATTCCGGCATGGGTTGCGCAAATTTTCACATTTGCACCCGTGTAACCTATTGAATTTCTAACGATTTCAAAGGCTCTTCCGCTCGCAAACATGGCAAATGTAGATGCACAAACCGTCTTTCCGGAAAGCGCTAGCCCTGTTGCTGCGCCATATAGGTTTTGCTCGGCAATTCCCATATTGAAGAATCTCTCAGGGAACTCCTTTGCAAATACCGATGTCTTGGTGGATCCCGAAAGGTCCGCATCCATTACCATGAGGTTCGGGAATTCGGCTCCGAGCTCTGCGAGCACTTTGCCGTAAGCTTCTCTTGTTGCTCTCTTATCTGCCATTACCACTCACCTCCCAGCTCTGCGACAGCCTTTTGGGCCTCTTCCTCTGATGGCGCCTTTCCGTGCCACCCTGCTTTGTCCTCCATGAATGATACGCCCTTACCCTTTATGGTTTTGGCAACTATCACTGATGGCTTTCCCTTCTCGGCCCTTGCGTTTTCAAGCGCTTGGAAGATTTGATCAAAGTCATGACCGTCTATCACTTGAACATTCCAGCCGAATGCCTTGAACTTTTCGTCAATCGGCTGAACCCTCATAACATCGTCGTTATTTCCGTCTATCTGAAGACCGTTGTTATCTACGATTGCGCACATATTGGAGAGTCCGTAGTGGGCAGCCGCCATCGCAGCCTCCCAAACGATTCCCTCCTGGAGCTCGCCGTCGCCTAGGAGGACATAAACTCTTCCCGGGTTCTTGTCCATTTTGTTGGCGAGTGCCATTCCAACCGATACCGAGAATCCCTGACCGAGTGAACCCGTTGACATTTCAACGCCCGGAACCTTATGCATATTGGGATGTCCCTGAAGTATGCTTCCCAGTTTTCTAAGGCTTGCCAGCTCTTCCTTTGGGAAAAATCCCTTATTGGCAAGCGCAGCATATAGAATCGGAGCCGCATGCCCTTTGGAAAGGACAAATTTGTCCCTCTCAGGCATATCCGGATTATCCGGATCAATATTCATTTCGTTAAAATAAAGCGCAGTCATAATGTCAGCGGCGGATAAACTTCCGCCCGGGTGACCTGACCCCGCCTTAAAAACCTCTTTGATGACGTCAACCCGTAGGTCTGCCGCCAAATCTTCAAAATACTTCTTATCCATAGTTCCTCCACGTAGATTTACCTGTGGTTATTACTAGATAATTTTAGCCTTTTTCATGGCGGACTGCAACCATCTAGTAAAACATAACTCGCTGCGAGAGAAACTTTTATAGTTGCTTTCGTAAGTCCTCGGAATGGACAATTACAAACTCAATAAAATTGAACCTCTGGAGGGTTGCATCGAAGGCCGCTGGCCCGATGCCAACCTCACAGAGGTTCTTCTTTTATCTCGTGTAATTGTTAACCATTCCTGCGAAAAAACTCAAGCAACCATTACTAGTTTCTCTCGCAGCGCCTTTTATTCTATGGCCTATTATACAATGCCCTGCATCATCATAGCTTCTGCAACTCTTTCGAAGCCTGCGATGTTGGCACCTGCGATGAGGTTGTCACCGAGGTTGTAGCGCTCGCAAGCATCTACGGAGAGTTTAAAGATATTAACCATGATACCTTCGAGCTGTCTATAAACGTCTTCCTTTGAGAAGATGATGTGCTCAGCATTCTGGCTCATCTCGAGGCAAGAGCAAGCAACGCCGCCTGCGTTTGCAGCCTTTGATGGACCAACCTTAACTCCGTTCTCCTGGAGATAAGCGATAGCTTCGTTGGTTGTAGGCATGTTAGCGCCTTCGCAGAGGAATTTGCAGCCGTTAGCAACCATTGTCTGAGCGTCCTCAATGTGGATCTCGTTCTGTGTTGCGCATGGGATGTAGAGGTCAGCCTTAACTTCCCAAGGCTTCTTGCCAGCAAAGAACTTAGCATTCGGATACTTCTCTGCATATGGTGCGCAGATATTCTTTCCGGAGTTACGGAGCTCGAGGAGATAATCAATCTTGTCGCCTGTTACTCCATCTTCGTCAAGGATGTATCCATCCGGACCGGAGATTGTGATAACCTTTGCTCCGAGTTCGTCAAGCTTTGTAACTGTTCCCCATGTTACGTTACCAAATCCGGAAACAGCAACTGTCTTGCCCTTAAGCTCTTCGCCGAAGTGTTTCAGCATCTCGCGAGCATAGAATACGATACCAAAGCCTGTAGCTTCTGTACGTCCAGCGAGACCGCCGTTAGATGTTCCCTTACCTGTCCAAGTACCATCGTACTGGTTGGTAATTCTCTTATATTGACCCATCATATAGCCAATTTCTCTTCCGCCAACACCGAGGTCGCCAGCTGGAACGTCAGTGTTAGGTCCGATATGTCTGTAAAGCTCTGTGATGAAGGACTGGCAGAATCTCATTACTTCTGCATCAGACTTTCCGTTAGGATCAAAGTCCGAACCACCCTTACCGCCGCCGATTGGAAGACCTGTAAGGCTGTTCTTGAAGATCTGCTCAAATCCGAGGAACTTAAGGATTCCCGGATATACGTTTGGAGCAAATCTGAGACCGCCCTTGTATGGTCCAAGAGCACTGTTGAACTCAAATCTGTAACCACGATTAACCTGAACTTTACCATTGTCATCAACCCAAGGAACTCTGAACATAATTCCTCTTTCAGGCTCGATGAGTCTTTCAATCAGACCGGCTTCAATATACTCTGGATGAGCTTCGAGTACCGGCTCGATTGACATAAGAACTTCCTCTACAGTCTGCAGAAATTCAGGCTCGTTGGCGTTCTTTTCCTTTGCGATGTCAATGTACTTTTGAACTAAATTGGCCATTTCGATTTCCTCTTTTCTTATAAACAAATTGCAATTTGAATATGGACGCAAGGGAATTCTTGCATCAACTTGAGTGTAGCACTTTGTTATTTTTTCGTCAATGAAACAAAGTAGCCTTTTTCAATAAAAAACGTTCTCGTGCAATAAGTATCATCTTGCCACAAGAACGTTAATTTTTTTTGCGAATTAATAACAAAAATTTCAGCACTTTACAGAGCGAATGTGTCATTTTTCACTCGGCTTCCACTCCTATTCATTTCTTTCCGCCGCACATGATGCAACTAGCTTTTTCACCTATTCCAAATTAGGAAAGCCTAATTGCCTAAGCGCCTCAAATAAAACGATATTTGCAGAGTTTGAAAGATTAAAAGACCTGAGCCTCGTATCGGCACTCATGGGGATTCTAATCGACTGCTCCTCGTGCTCCGCGATAAAGTCCCGAGGAAGCCCCGCAGTCTCGCGCCCAAAGAGAAACATATCGCCATCACGGTATTCTATGTCCGTAAAAAGATGCTTTCCCTTTGTTGTTGCAAGAAACATGCGACCCTGCTCCGCCTTCTCGCGATACTTTTCCATGAACTCAGCGAGCGACTCATGGACCTCAAGCGTGACATACGGCCAGTAGTCAAGCCCTGCCCTCTTAAGCGACTTATCGTCAATAGAAAACCCGAGCGGCTTAACAAGATGAAGCACGCTCCCTGTAGCCGCACAGCTCCTCGCAATATTTCCCGTATTGGGCGGAATCTCAGGTTCCACCAAAACTATATGAAGCGCCAAAATCCATCCTCCAAAAACAAAGTCTGCAATCTCCATTTTGCGCTGACCAAACCTTGCGAAAATCCGCATTCTAACGTTTGACAAGCGCCCTACCTTGTGATATTATATCCCTTGCGTTAAATCGGCGCAAACATATAAATCCATACGCGCGATTAGCTCAGTTGGTAGAGCACCTGACTCTTAATCAGGGTGTCCAGGGTTCGAGCCCCTGATCGCGCACCAGAATAAAAAAGTCTCCTTTCGGAGGCTTTTTTATTCTATAGAAATGTAATTCCCTACGTCCAATTCTCAATCTCCAACCCTTCCACACGACCAAACTCCCGAGTATTGTTAGTCACAAGTGTGAGGCCAAGAGACTTTGCGTGCGCCGCAATTAATAAGTCATTGGGTCCAATCGTCTCTCCTCGCCTCTCAAGCTTGGATCTAATCTCCCCATATGACTCCGCCGCCGCAACATCAAAATCAATAACTTTGAAATCAGCTATAAACATATTTAGCGCGATTCTATTTTTTATGCGGTTTTGGCTTTTCTCCGCACCATTAACTAGCTCTGCATAAGTTATTGCGGATATGCATATATCTCCGGGTTCCTTCTGCATAACCCTACGTTTAACTTTTGATGGGTTGTTTTTTATTGTATAGATGCAGGTGTCCGTATCCAACATATACTTCATATGTTTTCTCTCTTCTCAAACGTACCCTGCTCACGAGCACCATCCATAAAATCATCGCTAAACATTTCAAGGCTTGCAAGAAAATTGGTCCACTTCTCCTCCTTTGGATAGAGCATTACAATATTACCAACCCTATTGATATAAACCTCTTCATCATCAAAGCGATATTCTTTTGGAAGTCTCACAGCTTGGCTTCTCCCATTCATAAAAACCTTAGCGGTATCCATATTATCACCTCCCGGCGTTTGCGATCTAAGTAAATGATATATATCTTGATATATATCATTATAATCCCAGAACGCTCTTCAGTCAATTTGCCGTTTCATAAGGTGATATATACATCTTCCCAACCTTCTATGGGGAAGTCAATAGCGTTAATGGGGGATATTCTATACAATTCAAAATATGATATAATTACCCTCATGAAGAACATCATCAAAAAAGCCGACATAATTTTATTCATCGTTCTTGTCCTCCTCGGAGGCGCTCTTACTGTGTGGTCGCTTATGGGTGGAACCAACAAAACCCAGGTTGTAATTCACGTAGAAGGAAAGCTCTACGGAACCTATCCCCTGTCCAAGGACCAGACAATCACCATAGAAGAATACGGCCACTACAATCAGGTCATAATAGAAGACGGCAAAGTCCACATGCACGAAGCCAACTGCCACAACCAGCTATGCGTAAGGCAGGGCGTAATAAGTTCAAGCAATATCCCTATCGTCTGCCTTCCTAACAGGGTCGTGGTAGAGATTGTTGACGGAGAGGAGGAAGTAGATGTCCTCTCAAGATAGAAACAAAAGAATTGCCATGGCGGCGCTCCTTGCCGCACTTGCGCTCATATTCTCATATGTAGAAGCGATGATACCATCACCCGTCGCAATCCCCGGCGTCAAGCTCGGCGTTGCCAACCTGGTAATCTTAATCGCCCTCTACCAACTCGACTTTAAATACGCGATAGCAATAAACCTAGTCAGAATAGTCGTGAGCGGCCTTCTCTTTTCGGGCGTGTTCGGAATCCTCTATTCCCTCGCCGGCGGAATGCTCTCACTCATCGTAATGTGGCTCCTCAAGAAAACCGGACTCTTCAGCATAGTCGGAGTCAGCATGGCGGGAGGCGTCACCCATAACATCGGCCAAATCCTGGTGGCAAGCGCTATCGTGGCCGACCTAAAGATGTTCGCCTACCTCCCCGTCCTAATGTTCTCCGGAATCATCAGCGGAATCCTAATCGGCTTCCTTTGCCACTACGTGATGCTGGCGCTGAAGATGGAGAAACAAAAGAAATAGCGAGAAAACGCAGAAAAAAACAAAGGACGCACAACCTTACCGCAATAAAAAAGCCGCTAAAACACAATGTTTAGCGGTTTATTATTTGTCATTAAACTACGGCTATGCCTTTCTCTTTTTTCTAGCAACACCTACACCGATTGCAGCGACCGAAAGAATCGTAAGCCAAAGCAACAAATTGCTTTCATCTCCAGTCTTGGCAGATGGAAGAGCAAAATTGCAATTCTGCCTAGGGAATTTAACAAATTCCAATTTATAGCGCATGATTTAGGATTTTATCAATCAGTTTAAAGGCCTTGTCTGCCGATTCCCTAACGTTCTTCTCAAAGTCGCTTCCGTCGCCGTCATACTCGTCCGAGATGCACTTAATCGATAGACATTTTACGTCATTCAGGAGGCAGACCCTTGCTATAGCCGCTATTTCCATATCACAAATATTGCAGCCTGCATTGAATCTGGCTTCTTTATCCTCTTTCTTGTCTATGAACAAATCGCCGGAGGCATCCACTGCCTCTTTGATTTCCGGATAGATTGACTTAACCATATCTATAAGCCCTGCATCAAGCGGTATAAACTCGTCCTCCATATCGCCATACTGATGCTTGACCACATTATCGATAGTAGATGTATCAAAATCAAAATTAACGCATTTACTTACATAGAATAAATCCGAAACCTTGAGCGCAGGATCCAGCGCCCCCGTAACGCCAAAGTTAAGAACTATCTCCACGCCGTATTTTGTAATGAGGTACTGGGTTGCCATTGCGGCATCGATAAGTCCCCATCCGGATTTGATGGCATATACCTCGTTTTCGTTTATAGTCGCACGGAAGCATTTAAAGGTCTTACTGTCCAGTTCTTCAATCTCATAATTACTCTTCAGAAAAGCCTCAAGCTCTCTTTCTATTGCAATTACTATTCCGATTTTCTTAATTGACATTTATCTCTCCTAATCTAAAATATACAATATGAGCCAAGATAATAATCCAAAAACAAATTCCAATAAAACAAGTCCCAAAGTATTTATCGCCGTAATAACCGCTCATATATTCTGGGGCTTTAGTTTTCTTGCCGCCAGAAAGGCACTGGACGTAACCAATATGTTTGTGCTTCTCAGCCATCGTTTTATTATTGCCACCCTGGCCATGAGCATTGTTATTCTATTTGGCTTTGTAAAAATCAACCTAAAGGGTAAGCGTATTCATTTACTTATCGCACTTGCCATACTTCAACCCGTCATTTATTTCTTGGGCGAACAATACGGCATCCAGCACTCCACCACGATTTTCTCGGGTGTCATGATTGCACTTATTCCTATATTTGGAACGCTTGCCGCCGCACTATTTTTAAAAGAAAAACCGACCTTAATTCAACTCGCATTTAGTGCTCTTTCGGTTTCGGGCGTAATCGGAATCGGACTTATGAGCAAAAGCTCCGGAGTCCTAGAGTTGGGTGGCGTAATCGCCCTCATAATTGCCGTCTCCGCCGCGGCTGGATACCTTCTGATATCCAGAAATGTCTGCGAAGAGTTCACCGCCTTTGAAAGAACCTATAGCATGATGGCTATATCCGCCATCGTTTTTACGGCCTGCGCGTTCTTCTCCATCAAAGGAGATATGTCAGAATTCATTTCACCTATGACGGATAAAACATATCTCATCAGCATCCTGTTTCTATCGCTATGCTGCTCTGTTGCAAGCTTCGGCCTTGATAGCTACGCAATATCTCATCTCACCGTTACCAAGCTTTCGGCATTTGCCAATCTTACAACGGCAGTTTCAGTATTTGCTGGAGTTGTATTCCTTCACGAGCCCTTCTCTTTCTTGGGTTTCATCTTCTGCATCATGATCCTCGTAGGTATCTACGGCGTTCAGAAGAGCGGAACGGATGAATAATTTACTTTTTATTTAACCGTATAACCTATCAGAAGCTTTAATGTGCTTTCCACGCCATCCCTATGGCTTCTTTCGTATCCGTGCGATGCATAAACTCCCGGTCCAATAAGACCATGAATAATATCGTGGCCCGCACGGAGAGTCGCTTCAACATCGGATCCATAGAATGGATAAATATCCACTGAGTAGTCTGCGCCCGCTTTCTTTGCAGCTTCCACAAGACCCTTTACAACCTCGTAGCTATATGGGCCGCCGCTATCCTTGGCGCAGATAGAAACCTGGTGCTCTGTGCATGTTAATCCTTCTCCAACGCATCCCATATCTACAGATATTCCTTCTGTAATACCTTCCGGTACACTTCCGCTTCCGCCGTGACCGACCTCTTCATAGACCGTCACATAAGCCCATACATCTCTATCGGGAGAAACCTTCTCTTCCTTTAGATATTTTGCATATCCAAGAAGAATAGCAACGCTTAATTTATCGTCCAAGAAACGGCTCTTTATATATCCGCTCTTTGTAATTCTTGTTCTCGGCTCAAAGCAGACAATATCCCCAACGCTAACCCCGAGCTTGGCTACATCCTTGTCGGACTTTACGTTCTCGTCCAGCACTATCTCCATGCTGCCCCACTCGCGCTTTGTTTCATCATATTTTCCATTTACGTGGATAGATGCGTTAACTAGTTGACAAGTACCCTCAAGAATGCCCTTAAACTTGGTTACTACTCTTACGTTCTCAGCCTCTGCATTATTTGCATTCATGCCGCCAAGATTGGTTAAAGCAAGCCTTCCGTCAGACTTAATCGTCTTTACCATGCCGCCGAGGGTATCTGCGTGAGCCTCAAGAAGAAGTCCTCCCTTGGGAGCGGTTTTGGCCTTCCCTTTGGTCTTGGTAGATCCTTTTTCTGCCTTTTCTGAGCCGCCATCCGATAGTTTTACCAGAATTCCACCCTTTACTGTCTTCTCAGGCTTGTAGCCGAGTTCGGAAAACTCCTTTGATACAAGGTCAGCGATCCCTTCTGTATATCCCGTAGGAGAATCAACGGCGAGGAGTTTTACGGCTTCCTCAAGAATAAAATCCGCATATTTCTTCAAATTTAGCTTTTTCATAGGTCCTCCAATCGCGGCACTATCCGCCATTTCGATTCTACCATAAAACCCATTTCTTTGCACTTTTTGGGCCCATAAGTTGCAAACTGTGATATAATATCGGCGTGAAGAATAAGAAAAGCGATAAGAACACAATAATTGCCTTCAGCATTGCTCTTCTATTCCTGGTGCTAAGTTTACTATCGTTTATCATTCTTAACCATGACGATACCAATGCCAGGTATAGAGACCGTTTCATCAAATTTGACGAGGGCTGGACATTAGTCACAAATAAGGGAGAAACAGAACCTGTTCTCCCTATTAGAGTTACAACGGCTTATAAAGAATCCGTTTCACTTAAGACGGCTCTCCCCTCTACGATTCCTGAAGACACAGCTCTAGCTACCAGAAACTTTCACCAGATTCTTGAAGCAAAGATTGACGGTGAGCCTATTTTTGCATATCCAAACTCCGGGTGGAATAGACTCGGAAATATTATAAGCGATGAGTGGCTTCTGATAGACATCCTTCCGGAATATGCTGGAAAGGAATTGGAAATCAGTTTCTACAACTCATCGGTTTTTCTGTTTAGCGCATTTATCGGCGACTTCTATTACGGCGATGCAAATTCAGTCGTGCAACATATTCGCTCCATTACCTCACTCGGTTTTGGTATGGGCATCAATATGTGTGTCATAGGTATAATTCTTCTGATAATCAGTTTTATTTATAGAAAGCATACCGCACAGGCTCAGAACACAGCCATGGGTGCCGCACTTTTATTCTTTGGAATGTGGCTAACAAACAGAGCAAAGATGCCGCATTTTTCAACGGAATCAAATGCACCCTATTTTATATCTCTCATGGCTCTGCTTCTTGTTGCGCCATGCCTTTTCTCATACTCGCATTATAGAGCAGACGAGCACAAGAGAATCTCCCTTCTTGGTGCTCAGGCATGCATCGTTGCAGATTTGGTACTATTAGGATCCAGTATTTTTATTCCATACAGCGTAGAAATCCTTGCAATGGCATCATACTTCATGTCCTGCGTTGCACTCGTTTGGAACGGCTATCTTCTCTTTAGCGGATCCTATGGAAAGGCCTCTCGCATACACAATAAAAAAGAAATACTCCTCGACAAAACCGAGTTTTACTCCAATATGCTTTTCCCTGTCGCAACCATACTTGAAGTGCTTCTCTATCATGATATGCTGTGGACAGATGCAAGCATCTTCTTCCGCACAGGAGCATTGCTCTATACTTGGGTTTATATGGGCTTTGTTCTTTGGAGAACATTCATGGTAGTTCAGGATAGAACACTTGTAACCCAGCGTCTCCAGGAAAGCCAACTCGAACTCATGATGGGACAGATTCAACCGCATTTTATTTTTAACACCCTGAGTTCAATAAGAACCTTGGTTATGGTTGACCCACCGGTTGCCTACGATATGATTTATAATTTCTCAAACTACCTACGCGCCAATGTAGATAACGTAACAAATCTTGAGGGCATCCCCTTTGCTTCAGAGGTCAGCCACATCAAGAGCTACGTAAATATAGAAAATGTCCGTTTTGGAGATAGACTAAATATGATCTTTGATATCCAGACTGACTCATTTATTGTTCCGCCTCTATCCATTCAGCCTCTTGTGGAGAATGCTATCAAACACGGTATATTCCAGAGGCCCAGTGGCGGTACCGTATGGCTTAGAAGCTACGAAGATGAGAAATACAATATCGTAGAAGTAGAAGATACCGGTATGGGCTTCAGTCAAGAAGACGCGAGCCGTATCTTTGCTATACATATGAATGACGATGACACTCCAGGCATGACATCCAACAAAGTCATGCTGGCAGCTATGGAGGATGTTATGAAGCACACCTCCCTACTCGACAAAGATGGTAACCCGATAGTGCTTACCAAGCCGACCGTAAAGGTTAACCTAAGCGGAAACGGTTCCGAGGAACATAAATCAACAGGAATGCTAAATATTTTCCTGAGACTAAGAGAGATGGGCCACGCCCAAGCAGAGATCTACAGCAAGGAAGGCGAAGGAACAAAGATCCGCGTCCTCTTCCCAAAAGAAGAAATTTAAAGTGCGGCAGAAATATAACCAAAGAAAGAATATTGGCTAGTCAGTTATTTATTTAGTAAGTTAGTCAGTTAGCTTAGAAAGAAGCGACACGCTTTCTAGACCGCCTGTGTCCGGGAACATATCGCAGGGAGTCGTCTCAACTAGCTTATATCCACCCTCAATCAAGAGCTTTACATCACGAGCGAGCGTACCTTGATCGCATGATACATAGACAATGCGACTTGGACTCGCTTTTATAATTGCTTCTATAAGGCGCGTGTCCATGCCCGCTCTCGGAGGATCTACAATTACCGCATCAGGCGTCGCAAATTCGCGCATGAGCGTAGTTTCAAAGTCTTCTTCACCTACTTCGTCTTCTTCATCCGCAGTGGCGCCCGACATCTTTGCCAATACCTCTTCAGCCTTACCCTCTATAAAACTATCATTAACAATTAGATTCCTTATAGCATTTTTGTTGGCATCCTGTACGGCTTCTTTTACGGATTCTATTCCAAGAAATTTTGCATTGCTACGTGATGCAGCGATTAATCCGATGGTTCCTATTCCGCAGTAGGCATCAATTATCTTCTCCCCATCCTTTGCATCGAGCATTCTAAGCGCCTCTTCATAGAGCTTTACTGTCTGCTCGCTATTCACCTGATAGAACGACTCCGCTGAGATATCAAATCTAAGTCCCATAAGCATATCTTTAATTCTCTGTTTGCCTGCTAGCACATAAGACTTTTTATCCGGAGAAGATTTATGTTTTGCGTCACCCGATGTTTTTTTCCCCTGCTCGGAAATTATAATAATGCTCTCAAGACTATACTCGCTCTCAAGAGCCTGAATGCTATCATCCAAAGAATATGCCAGCTCCTCCGCATAAGGAACCTTGCTTCCATTAATTGTGAGGGCTGCCATTACCTCTTTTGTTTCGTGAGCCGTGCGCACCATAAGGCTCTTTACTATGCCCTTGCCCGACTTTGAATCGTACGCCCTGACGCCATATTCACTCATAAAATTCCTAAGCGCATCAGCGAGCGCCATAACTGTCGGCATCTGTATCCTGCAGGTTTTACAATCAATAATCCTATGGCTCTTTGCTGCGCGGAAACCGACTATTGGATTTTTCTTTTCGTCCTCGCCAACCGCCATAACAGCTTTGTTGCGATAAGAAAATCCGTCATCCGAATGTTCGCTACAGCCATCAAAATGTTTTTCTTCATTCTGCGTGGCATTTGCTTTTACATATGGTTCATATGCAATTATTGGATTGATAATCGGACTCTCCACACCGGCGATCCTGACTAGTTTGTTCTTAAGTTGATTGACCTTTAGCTCAAGTTGTGCATCATAATTAAGCATACCAAACGCGCAGCCACCGCAGTCATTTATATACGGACAAACCTCGTCACGCCTATCCACAGAATAATCGATTATCTCCTTTAGGCTTGCGAGAGCATAATTCTTCTTGACCTTTGTCAGTTCACAAGAAACAGTATCACCAAGCACCGCACCACCCGAAACAAAGATAGCAAAGCCATCAACTCGTCCGACACCTGCGCCCTCTTCAGTCATATCCGTTATTTCAATTGTAATGATATCGGCCTTTTCCATTACTCTCTTTTGCACTCTTTTCTAGACTACAATTTTCACTATTTTTTTACAACACTTCTTCGTATGCAGCGTATGTTCTATCATCAAATAATGCCCATTCAACCAAATCAAAAGCATTTGGGTTCTCTTCTATGAAATCTTTTACGGCATTAACCGCAACCTTAACCGCCTTGTCCAGCGGATATCCATATACACCGGTTGAGATCGACGGGAAAGCAATTCTTCTTATTCCGTTTTCCTTTGCAAGCGCAAGCGAGTTTATATAGCAGCTTCTTAAGAGCTCTTCTTCACCTCTTTCGCCACCGTGCCAGATCGGTCCAACAGTATGAATAATATAATTGCAAGGGAGATTATATGCACCGGTAATCTTGGCCTCGCCAGTCTGACAGCCGTTAAGCGTCCTGCACTCCTTAAGCAACTCCGGTCCTGCAGCCCTGTGTATTGCTCCGTCAACACCTCCGCCACCAAGCAGGCTATTATTCGCCGCATTTACAATCGCATCAACATCATCAAGCTTTGTTATATCACCTTTGATAAGTCTAATCATAAAAACCCTCCTCCATATCTAAAGTATAACATAAAAAAAAAGCCTCTTTGGTGGCTGCTCTTATGTTTACAAACACGTTTTTTATATTGTATTTTTTGATTGCATGTTTTATAATGGTGCCAGGAAAGGAAGTCGCTTAGCGACTAACCCGACACTTTACGCGTCGCCGCCTAAGTTACAGGCTTTGGCGGCTTTTTTAATGTGATAGTCACCCTGACACCCCATTAAAGAAAAACGCGAGTGCACTAGCACTCGCGTTTACATTGCCATAAATGTTCGGATTAGCTGTTCAGAAGCAGCAAGCTGAATACGAGCGTAAACAGAGCTACTGTTTCTGCGATACCGATTACAATGAAGTAGTTTGCGGTACCCTTTCCTGTTGCACCGAGAGCGTCAGCTGCAGCTGCAGCGCACTTGCCCTGGAAGAGAGCGGAAAGACCGATTGCGAGTCCGCCAAAGAGTCCAACTCCGAGAGCGAGCGCAGGATTATCTGCTGCACTACCATTGATAAAGTTCATTAGAAGGAATCCGTAAATTGTCTGTGTAAGCGGAGCACCTGTGAACGCGATCATAATGAATGGTGCAGGCTTGCCACTTGCATAACATTTTTTCCAAGCTCCTACTGATGACATACCGGCAAATCCGGCTCCAAAAGCTGATCCCGCAGCGGATAAACCAAGGGCAGCAGCCATACCTAAAAATGCAAGATTCATAATAATTTCTCCTTTTCTTACTATATGTTATTTCACTTAGCTATTTTTTAACTTCCTCAAACGGTTCGTATGGCACGCCCGTCCACTCAAGACCTGCTTGACCGGAGAACTCGAGTACGTTCA
>Ga0256404_1004962_pt1 | contig 24251 bp, 20 predicted proteins | sample RumenRJG_01DNA_FD_185990 | JGI IMG/M metagenome (GOLD analysis project Ga0256404, IMG submission 185990) | Bovine rumen microbial communities from Lethbridge, Alberta, Canada - RJG_01 | ecosystem: Host-associated > Mammals > Digestive system > Stomach > Rumen | place: Canada: Alberta | collected... | reverse complement strand
AAAGACGCACATATAAACGCCGTCCAGGCCTGAAAGCATGTTGCTGGTTGCAGCCAGGGCTGTGAGTTCGTCTTTAAGATTGGGGAACATCTGAATAAGAGGGGCCAGAGATGTTGTCATCATGCTTGCGCTTCCTGTACCACAGGCCATGGCAAGAGCCTGCGGGCTGAACCATGAGATGGTGGAAGCAATGAGAGAACTCATAAAACTGCAGAACAATGCGCCAAAAACCGTACCAGTAATGTAAACGCCCATCACGCCCAATCCTTCTGGTGTGTTGATGCCGTATTTTTCTCCAATTATTGCAATGTTCGCCTCACGGGCATTTGAAAATGCAGCACCGACTGCTTCACGGCGAAGGCCGAGAAGCACTGCAAAAGGAATACCGAAAAATACTGTGCCGAGATTTCCAAATTCCTGAAGAAGGAGTGCCGGCGCAGAATGAACGACTTTCCAGAAACTTGGCCCCACCAGTGTGCCGTAACGGGCCATCAGCAGAAAGAACGTCACACTGGTCAGCGCTGAAACCTGAATCATATCATCGTGGGACAGAATTTTCAGCTTTGGCAGGCTGATAATTGCGCCCAGTACAAATGAATAAAGCATGGGCACCAGCACAAGTTTTGCAGGTCCGACATTAAAAGACTTGCCGCCGATCAGTTCAGCTATGACACACAGTACCAGAGCCAACAAATGAATTTTCCAGTTTTTCAACGCTTTGCTTACTGTCTCTTCCATACCTACGACCTCCTGCTTTAAATATCAGCAGACTGTACAAGTCTGCGTGATGCTAATATTCAGAAAAACGACTGTCCATCGCAGAGAGATACTGTTCTTTTGTATAAATTGGTTTGAAATTGTCAATAATCTTATGTGCCTGCACAGCGTTACCTGCCAGCAGATCAACGATGGTCGCAAGCATTGCTTTTGCCGAGGTCAGCACAGCAGAATTAAAGTCGACCACTCTGAAGCCAGCAGAATGCAGCGCACCGACTGAACCACCGGCGAGAGGGTGAATTGCCGGCATCAGATGACATATATCCCCCATATCTGTTGAAGCTGAAAAATAAGTTCCCGTAAGGACGTTCTCTCTGCCGACAAGCTGTGCAGCGTTATCAACAAACAATCGGTTAAAATCAGCGCACACTTCAAGCGGCATATCTCCTGGAATACTTGTAAAATGGAACTTGCAACCCAAAGCATCGGCACCGCTCTTAAACGCACGTTCCACTTTTACAAACACTTTGTCTATTACATCAATGCTTGCGGCCCGCACATAGCCTTCGAGACGGACATCGTCAGGGACGGAATTTGCAGAATCGCCGCCTTTTGTGATGATAAAATGGACACGCACGTGGTCACTGTCACGGAACGTCTCGCGTAACGCGTTTACTGCGTTTATGCCTGCAACTGCAGCATAAAGTGCGTTGATGCCCTGATCTGGTGCTGCAGCAGCGTGCGCCTGCCTGCCCTCATAGCGAATCATAAAGATTCTGAAACCGTTTCCGTGAGCCAGCGCTGAAAAAGCGCCGCAGGGCGACCACTCTCCAGCATGGATCATCATTGCCATGTCCACGTCATCAAACTCTCCAAGACGCACAAACTCCTGCTTGCCGCAGAGGTAACCGATCTTACCTTCATCGCGGAGCTTCTTGCGGTGATCCACCTGGATGAATTCTTCAGCAGGCACTCCCATAAGAGCAACGGAGCCGTCAAGATCTTTCATAATCCCGCTTTTTGCTAGAGCAGTTCCAACTGTCAGCACCATTGATGTCTGCAGGTTATGGCCGCAGCTGTGCGATGCGCCGTCTACAGGATTGGCCTGCGGGTGATTGCGGCAGATAATGCCGTCCAATTCTCCGAGCACAGCCACTTTAGGTCCCGGATTATTGCCTATATCCGCACGCAGGCCTGTAATTGCCAAGCCGCGCTTAACCTGCAGTCCTGCAGCTTCAAGAGCTTCTGCCAATTTATCGCTCGTCCGGTTTTCAGAATATCCAAGTTCTGCATGAGCTGCTATATCGTCCGCGTAAGCCTTTACTGTCGGAGCTGCAGCATCAACAGCCTCAAAAACACGCTTCTTCAATTCAGACCTGTCGACCAATTCTGTGAAACCTCCTTGCAGATGCATCATTACTCCCACAAATCTGCTGTCAAAAATAAAAAGGCCCATCATATAAAAGACGCGGCCTTTACACCAATGGCTGACGCTGTGCATAACATCAAGCTGGAAAAAAACGCACCTAACGTCAGGCAACGTCAGCGCTTTACTCGCAGAGTCGTTTTTTAAATTAATAGCTTATTGTAAATATAAAGCTTTTATCTTGAGCTATCAACTTTGAAAAAATGATCAAAAAGAAATATCGGCCTTCTGCGTTAAACTTCCTGAAAACACACCTCAGAAGCCTTTGTTCGCTAATATCAATGCTGCATAATTTTACTAATACGCCTGCCGAGAAAGTACAAAAAAACTATAAACACAATGCTGCTTTCAAACTCTGATATACTGAGTTCATGTAATTGCCAGATGATTGTTTTTTTAAAAGTTCGCAACTATAGACCACAGACTCCAGCCAGTTTACCCAAAGAGGTACATCTGCGATTGTTCAGAGTATTCAAGGCAAATTTAATATCAGTACCAGCAATAAGAAACTCAGTAAAAACTATGAGAACATATCCTTATGAGTACATAAATAAAAAGTGCGAAAAAGCCCTGATGTTATAAGGGTTTCTCGCACTTTATGCTCTGCCGTTTTCTGGAAATATTTACTATTTGTATGGCGCGCTCGGCGGGACTTGAACCCACAACCTTCGCCTCCGGAGGGCGACACTCTATCCAATTGAGCTACGAGCGCCGATAATCACGACGATAAGTAGGATACACCGTTTCAGTTTTTCCGTCAAGCGTATTTCAGAAACGGAATTACCTGAATTTAACAATGGTGACGCCCCATCCGCCTTCCCCCCGGTCGCCAAGACGATAGCTTTCCACATAGGGCAGACGGTCGCATAATTTATGGACAAGCCGGCGGAGAATCCCTTCACCATGGCCGTGTATCACAGCGACTTCCCCGTATCCTGCACGCATTGCCCTGTCAAGATAGCGCTCAACAAGAGGGATTGCTTCATCAGCCAGCATTCCGCGGATCATAATTGAACTCGGCACACCTTCAGGGCGTTTCATTATTGAAATTTCATCCGCGCTTTTAAGCGGCGCCGGTGCCGAAGTTGGGACAAGCCTCGACAAAGGTACTGTCACGTGCATTGCGCCTGATTGTATAACTGCATTTTTGCCCTCAATAGAAACTATTTCGCCCCTCACAGCACTGTCTCTCAGTTTTACGTTTGAACCGACTGTAAAAGCAGGGGGCTGTACAGGTATCCGGCGACTCTCTATTGCAGTCTGACGGACCATTGATTTGTCTCTGGTTCTGTCCAGCTGCTGTTTCTGTCTGGCCATTTCACGGTGTCCTGCAGATTTCGCCGCACCCTGCAGCGATTTCAAAAGTGCCCTCGCTTTTGCTTCGGCATCATCAAGCACTTTCTGGGATTCGCGTTCGGCGTTGAGAAGCATCTGATCCCGCTTCTGTTCCGTAGCACTGCGCGTGTCCTGCAGTTTCTTCTTTTCTATGTCCAACTGTTGTTTTTCGAGAGCCAGTTCACGTGAGAGTTTATCTATTGCAGTTCTCTTTTCCTGAAGCTGTCCCATCAGTTTTTCAACATTGAGCTCATCGCTGTTCAGACGTTTTTCGGCCTGATCAACTATTGCTGCGGGCATGCCGTAACGCCTGGCGATAGCCAAAGCGTTGCTTTGTCCGGGAATACCTACAAGAAGATGGTACGTCGGACTGAGAGTCTTCATGTCAAAGTCTACGCACGCGGCTTCGACACCCGGCGTTGTCGTTGCGAACCTTTTAATGGGGTTATGATGCGTTGTCGCAAGCACAAGCGTATTACGGCGAATCAATTCTTCCAGAATTGCTATCCCAAGGGCAGCGCCTTCCTGCGGATCTGTCCCCGCACCAAGTTCGTCAAGAAGCACAAGACTGTTGTTATCAGCCGTTTTAAGCATTTCAACAATTCGCTTCAGATGTGAGCTGAATGTGGAAAGGCTTTGTTCGATGCTCTGTTCATCGCCGATGTCCGCATAAATTGCAGAAATAAAACCGACTGTAGAGCCGTCAGACGCTGGCACAGGCAGTCCGCACCAGGCAAGAAAGACTGCAAGTGCAGCCGTTTTCAGCGCTACTGTCTTGCCGCCTGTATTAGGGCCCGTTATCACAAGCGCTCTGAAGTCCCTGCCGCAGTATACGTCAATAGGAACACTCTTCTCGCCAAGCAATGGATGGCTCAACCCGTAAAAACTGAACTCCGAATGCTTTACTAACTCAGGAAGCCGCCAGTGTTTAAATGAAATGAGATCACTCATACAATAAAATATATCAAGCTGCGCAAGCGCATCCTCTGCTTCATCTATCGCGTTTTGCCGTTGAAGCAGCATCTGAGTTAGTTCTCCGTAAAGACGGCGTTCTTCCTGACGCTGCTGCTCAGCAAGAGCGGCAATACGGTTGTTTAGAGCAACCAGTGCGTGCGGTTCCATATATACAGAATTTCCGGAGGCTGATTTATCATTAATAATCCCAGGGAAACGACCAACGCAGGACTGCTTCACCAGCACAGAATAACGGCCGTTCCGCAATGACAGAACACGTTCCTGAAGCATGGAACTGATATTTCCGCTGAGCATACTGCTGCCGATTCTCCGTGCGTCGCTGCGTTTCTGTGTAAGTTCTTCACGAATCTCGCGGAGCTTTTGCGAGGCACTGTCTGCAAGTGAACCATCACTGTTAAGGACAGAGAGTTTATCAAGTTCTGCGTCAAAATCACGTATCCGTGACGAAAACCATCCCAGGCCAGGATACTTTTCACGGGCCTCAAGTGACTTTTCCCGTACTGATTTAGCAAGTGCAAGAAGGATGCGTACTTTGAGAAGTTCCTCGCCGAGCATCAGCGCTGTGTGGCGAGCTTCGTCAAGGTCTTCAGAAACAATCTGCACTGCATCATTCCATGGAAATGCCCCGCCGCTGTCGGAAAAGTTCAAATAAGCCGCCAGCAGGTTCTGGCGGCTTATAAGATTTGACATGTCCGCAGCCGGCTCAATATTTTCCAGAGCTTTCCGCCCCAGTTCACTGCGGGTTCCTGAGGAAATAAGCTTCAAAACGCTGGAAATATCAAGTGACTGCCTGACTTCGCTGCTGATTTTCATCATATCACCTGTTAAGAAACGCGCGGCGGCAATAAAGCATCGATATAATGCTCTATATCAGGCAGCAGAGCATTTACAACCGCTGCGGTTCTGCTCTGACTGAGATCTATGCCTGGCAGGAAAGAACTGGCACGATTCAGCAGTATTACGATAAACACGACAAGTGCCGCACCTTTAATAAAGCCGATAAGAAGTCCGCACATGCGATCCAGAGTGGAAAGGTAAACAAAGTTAAGCAGAGCCTTCAGCAGTTTTCCAATCAGAGCACATACGATGCACACTGCAAAAAAAATAACCGCAATGGCAATAATCCTGCTTAATGGCTGGCTGATCTGACTGAAGTACTTGCGGATATAAACATCTACCGGGGCCGCATAAGCAAGCCCCAGGTAGATGCCGGCAATAATGCCGATCAGTGAAAAAATTTCACTGGAAAAACCGTGCAACACTCCCTTTACTGAGAAAAAGAGTACAACCAGCAGCATACAAAGATCAAAAATATCTGCTGTGCTCATTGATACTTTTCTCCCGAATCCTTTTTATCTGCCGCTGCCTGCGGTGCGGCAGCATCACCGTATTTATCAATCATATCCGTAAGTTTTCCCTGAATCTGCTGCAGTTTATACGCCATATACATCCATCCGAGAAGGAAGCGCTTCTCCTGATCAGCTTTTGGGTCAAGCGATGCAAAAAGTTTTTGACTGAACGCAACGATATCGCTGAATTTGTCGGCGGCCAGAGCTGTCCGAAGGAGATAGGTTTTGCTGCCGAGAGTAATTCTGGTCTCCCGGATGTTGTCCTCCATTGCGCTTACCGCCTTTCGTTTCCGGCATCAGGAAGGATTGACCGCAGCGTTTTGGCAATTTCATCAATCTTCGCCTCAAGCGTCTCTTTATCCTTCTGAAGGTTCATATTGTCTCGCTCAAGTTCTTCTATCATACGGTCCTTTTCCTTAAGCGCACGGATTTTATCCAGTTCTTTTTCTTCAACCTGTTTCTTAGTTTTTGTAAGTTCATCCTGAAGAGATGCACTTGCAGTTGCTGCTTCGCCAAGGCGGGCGGAAACGCGCTCAAGAAGCTGATCAAGTTCAGAAAGATTTGTCATGTCAGTCTGCCTCCTTAATATTTTTTACACTTGTTGTCTGTAATTCTACCGCAGCTTGTAACCTTTTGCCTCAAGGGCCGTGCGCAGCGCATTATGCTGTTCGTCAACTTCGGAATCACGCAGGGTTCTCCCCGCTTCACGGTAAGCCATGGAGAATGCCATACTGCGGAATCCTTCAGGCACACCAGTGCCGTCGTAGATATCAAACAGACGTACTGCGCTCAGCTGGGCACCGCCGCAGGCACGAATATCAGCAAGCACAGCATCTGTATTCACATTCTTGCTCACCAGCATTGAAATGTCGCGGTACACAGGAGGATAAACGCTGACTCTGCCATAATGTGGAAGCGAAACATCAATAAGGGGTTCCACGTCCAGTTCAAACGCATAGAGCGGCGTGTCTATGTCGAGTTCAGCAGCAATATCAGGTTTAAGCGCCATCAGATATCCGATCGTTTTTCCATTAAACAGAATCTCAGCCGTCTGTCCGGCATGTCCGTCACTGCGCCGCGCCTGCCGGAAAGTAAGTTCTGCGCTGCATGCCCGTGCTATGGCTTCGACATCGCCCTTTACCAGCATAAAATCATCCTTCGAGCTGGCGTAAAGTGCACGCTTTTCCTTACCTGTAAATGCAATGCCGCCGATACGTTCTACTTCTTTGACATCGCCGTTTTCCGGAACAAACACTCTGCCAAATTCAAATACATGAATCGGATCACGCCATCCGCCGCGAATTGTTTTGCTTACACCATTCAAAAGGCCCGGCAGAAGCGAAGGACGCATAACCGACATATCCACGCTGATAGGATTGGCAACTACTTTGCATTTATCCGCATCAGGATAACGGACAAGTTTCAGCAGTTCAGGGCTGATAAAGCTCAGCGTAACCAGTTCGGTATAACCGCGTCCGATAGCTACAGAGCGAAGAAGCCGCTGCAGCCGCATCATGGGACTCAGAGCTCCTGCTTTATGCAGCAATGGTATTGTGGGTTCGATCGCGTTATAGCCGCGAATACGTCCCACTTCCTCAATCAGATCTTCTTCGATGGAAATGTCCGTACGGCGTGTGGGTACTTCAAAAACCGCTTCATCATCGCTTCCTGAAACTTTTTCTATGTTCAGACGGTGAAGAATTTTTACGGACTCATCAAGGTCATCGAAGCACAAAATTTTCTTCATCTTTTTCTTTGTCAGTTTTACCTGCAGAGGTTTAATCTTGCCGTTTTCTGCGTAAAAGCTGCGGGCAAAGGCACGGATACCGCCCCACTGCTCCATGAGATTCAGCGTGTAATACATTGCCATTTCAGTCATAGCAGGGTCAACGCCGCGTGCATATCTGAACGAGGCTTCACTGGGAATTCCCAGCCGGCGTGATGTCTTGCTGATGTAAGGAGAAGTGAAGTTTGCCGTTTCAAGCAGAACATGTTCAGTTTTATCAGTAATCTCCGAGTTCAGACCGCCCATCACTCCGGCAAGCGCGACAGCAGTGCCGCCGCTTGAAATCACCATATCGCTGGAAAGAAGTTTATATGACTTTCCATCCAGAGTTGTGATCTGCTCATTTTCTTTTGCGAGACGCACTCCGATATTCGCTCCGGGCAGACTCTTCGCGTCAAAAGCATGCTGAGGCTGGCCGAGAGCAAGCATGGCGTAGTTCGTTGCGTCAACAATATTGTTGATCGGGCGCATCCCTTCCATGCAAAGCCTTACGCCCGCCTGCAGCGGAGAAGGCATAATATGCACATTGTCCGCAAGGCCCAGCCGGTACGCCCGGCAGCCGTCAGTTTCAATGCTTACGCCGTCAAATGGAAGCGTCCATTCACCGTCGTTTTCAGGTTTGCGGATTTCCGGCAAATGAAGTGCACACTGAGGAAAAAGAGCATGGATTTCAATAGCCATGCCCAGAACGCTCAGCAGATCGCCGCGGTTAGGAGTCACTGATACATCAAACACGGTATCGTTCAGTCCCAGCCATTCACCTGCATCAGCTCCGAGCGGCGCGTCCACGGGCAGCTGAAGAATGCCATAGACATCGGTAAGGTCTGGAACCCCAAGTTCCTTTGCAGAACACATCATCCCGGCGCTGTTAAAGCCGTCGAAATCACGGTATCCCAGCACCATGCCGCCTGCTGTGGATGACCCCGGCGCAAACCACGGAATCACATCCCCCAGTTTTACGTTGGGCGCAGCTGTAATGCACATCGGACATTCCTGCTCACCGATGTCGAGACGTGTCACCCTGAGCCCTGATTTGGTAGGATGCTGACGGCACTCCACAATTTTTGCAATTCTGACGCCTTTTACCTTCTCGCAGGGGCGGGTTACAGACTCTATTTCGGTTCCGGTAACAGTCAGCCTGTCAGCAATATCTTCAAGCGGTACGCTGAGATCAATAAAGTCTTTCAGCCAGTTGATTGATAAAAGCATTATTCCTGCCTCCCGGAAAGCAGATAAGAACTATCACCGTCAAAAAGTGCACGGAGATCATTCAGTCCGTACTTGAGCATTGCAATGCGGTCAAGGCCCATGCCCCACGCAAAACCGTTGAACTTTTCAGGGTCTATGCCGCCGGAGCGCAGTACATTCGGGTGGCACATTCCCATGCCGCCGATTTCAAGCCAGCCTGTTCCTTTGCAGATCTGGCAGTGGGGGTCATGTCCGCCGCATTTGAAGCATTCAATGTCGACTTCCAGTGACGGCTCTGTAAATGGAAAGTAGCTGGCGCGATAACGGGCTTTGAGCTTTTTGCCAAATACGCCGTTGATCATCGCTTCAAGACAACCTTTCAGATCGCCGACGGAAATAGATTTATCAACGATAAGTCCTTCAATCTGATGAAACATAGGGCTGTGAGTCGGATCGTTGTCACGGCGGTACACTTTGCCCGGACAGGCTACGCGCAGCGGGGCACCCATATCAAGCATAGCATGAATTTCCATGCCGCTGGTGTGAGTGCGAAGCAGCCGGCCGTCGCCGAAATAAAATGTGTCCTGCATATCGCGGGCCGGGTGATGCGGCGGGATGTTCAGCGCCTCAAAGTTGAAAAAATCTGTCTCGATCTCAGGACCTGTTACAGTGGTAAAACCCAGTGCTTCCAGAACTTCAAGCACATCCATAGTAACCTGAACCACTGGATGGAAAGCACCCAGCGTACGGCCGCGCGATGGCTGTGTTACATCAACACGGTCGTGCAGCTCAATCTCCGTCATGCGGCGCTGCTCGAGTTCTGCAATTGCGGCCTCTAGTTTATTCTGGAACTCAGTCTTCGCTGTGTTGATCATCTTGCCCGCAGCAGGCCGTTCCTGCGGGGTCAGCCTGCCAAGCATTTTCTGAAGTCCGGTCATTGCCCCTTTTTTGCCAAAGACCGCGACCCGCGTGCTATTCAGCGATTCGAGTGTTGGATTCTCGCTCAGCGCTGTTTCAACAGAAGCCCGGATTTTCTCAATCTCAAGCTGTATATCGTTGTCCATGTGCAGCCTCCTTACAAATTTCAGATCCTACCCTGTTATTATAAGTTATTTGGCCCAACAGCGACAGGGTCTTTATAAACAAGGAGAGCTCCTGTCATGCACAAAATGACAGGAGCCCCCGCGTTTACGTTTCTGACAACAGGTTGAGAGCTCTCGTTTCAACCTTACTTGACAGCTGCTTTAGCCTGCTCTGCAATGCTGCGGAAAGCCGCCATATCATTGACAGCAAGATCGGCAAGCATTTTACGGTTAATCTCAATGCCGGCTTTTTTAAGGCCGTTCATAAGGCAGCTGTAAGTTGTGCCCTCCATCCGTGCAGCTGCATTAATTCTCGCGATCCACAGACGGCGGAAATCGCGTTTTTTGCGGCGACGGTCTTTGAACATGCTGCTCAGAGCATGCAGATAGGCCTCACGGGAACGGCGGACATTATTCTTCTTATGACCGAAAAAACCTTTTGTAATGCTGAAAAGCTTCTTGTACTTTCTATCGCTGGAAGTTGCAGATTTAACGCGCATCGTTGTTCACCTCTGTTTATTAATCCTGATTACTTAACATAAGGCATCATCAGGCGCAGCATGTGTTCCTGACCGTCTGACAGAATGCCGGCCTGACGCATGCGGCGATGACGTTTTGCATTTTTGCAGCTGAGAAGATGACGGCGGCCGTTTTTCTGATATTTCACCTTGCCGCTGCCAGTGTACGAGAAGCGTTTTTTAGCGCCTGAATGTGTCTTTGCTTTCCAGACCATAATTGTTACCTCCGTGTTCGGTTTAACATTTATTCTTTGTTGCTACTCTTGGGCAGTGCACCAAGAGGCACAAACAATGCTCTCATATAACGGCCTTCCATTTTGGGCTCTTCTTCCATTTTGCCGGCAGAAGCGCAGTCAGCCGCTACGCGGTCGATGACCTCACGGCCTTTATCCAAAAACGCCATTTCACGGCCGCGGAAAAAAATGGAAACTTTTACGCGATGCCCGCCCTCAAGAAATTTAATGATGGCTTTCGTCTTAAAGTCGTAATCATGCTCGTCAATTTTTGGACGCATTTTTATTTCTTTAAGGGCCTGAACTTTTTGTTTTTTGCGAGCATCCTTGTCGCGTTTCTGCTGTTGGTAACGGTATTTTCCGAAATCAAGGATGCGGCATACGGGCGGTTTGCCTTCAGGTGCAACCTCAACAAGATCCAGTTCGCGTTCTTCCGCAGCAGCGATTCCTTCAGCCGGAGTCATGATGCCTAATTTCTTACCATCATTATCAATCACCAGAATCTGCTCTGCAGTGATCTCTTCATTAACTCTCGGCTCATCAGGCATTTTTTTAGCTATGTGAGTCACCTCCCCAAAATTTTGGCAATAAAAAAAGAGGAAAGGCATCGCCCCTCCTCATGCATGACCAATACTCAACTGCTCTTTGCATGACCCGGCAGCAGCCTGAGGCGCCATACGGGTGAGAGGACTTCCTCTTCTTTAATATTGCAATCGTGATTATACCGCCTGCTCTAGAATTTAGCAAGCTCTAAATAATAACATCAGTAGAAATTTTTACTGATTTGATTTCTGCGCAAATCAGCAGACAGTAACACGCTCACCATCGCTCAGAGAGAGTTTTAAAAGAGATTTGTAGTCATCAATGAACTTTTCTTCAGGGTCATCGGTTGCAATAAAAATTCCGGTACCAACAAGTTCGGCACGAAATTCATGCACCACCTGCGCCATGCCGGCTGCTGTGCTGCCGCAGTGCATAAAATCATCGATCAGAAGCACACGCTCACCCGGTGAAAGCTGCTTTGTACCCATGTACATTGACCTTACCTCACCGCTCTGCGTCGGATAATGGACGCACACGGCAGGTCCGTCGCTGGCTCTGTTTCTGAATCTGCACACAGCCAGAGGGACGCCGAGCGAACGAGCTGTCGCAAGGCCGAGAGGAATACCTTTGACTTCAGATGTCATAATCAGCGTAGGGCGTACATCCTTGAATTCAGTCGCAAATATCAGCCCAAGCATATCACTGTAAATCGGATTAAAAAGGATGTCAGCATAATAAATGAGCCCGCCGGGCAAAAGTCTGTCAGGGTCCGAAAGGGTGTCCGCAAGTTCCTGCAGAAAGCTGCGGCGTTTTTCTTCCTGAAGGGTAGGAATATAAAAAGCACCGCCCGTTCTTCCACGGTCAACAATCACATGACCGTATCCTTCTTTTGTCAATGCCTCGCTCACTATTGCCACGTCGTCACTGATAACAGTTTTCGACACACCGAACCCCTCTGCAAGCTGGGTCATTGAGATTAAACGCGAGGGAGAAGAGAGAAATTTTGATGTGATACGGATCAGGCGTTCTGTGCGTTGTCCCTTCATACTGCTGTCACCCTTTTTCTTTAAAATATAAACACGTTTTCAACCCACGGAAACTCAGGGGCAAAATTACGGTAATCTTCCAGGTTCCACAGAGCAAAAGCTGCACTTCCGCTGCCTGTAATTCCCCAGGCAAGTGCCCCGCACGCGGCAGCAGCATCAAAAAGATCCTGATACTCGCTGTGTTCTTTCATAAGCAGCGGCGCAAAATCATTTGGGAGCAGTCCGAAGTATCTTCTCTGTCTCAGCATGTCCAGAACTCTTTCAGATTCTTTCACTGCCTGTTCACGGCTGACCGGCCACCTGCCGCCATAATAACAGTCAAGACGCCGATACATTTCAACTGTATTGCAGCGCCATGATGGAATAACAGCCGCCGCTTTCAAATTCAAAAAACTGTCATCCAGGCATTTTATTTTTTCACCAATGCCCTCAACCAGTGCCAGTCTGCTTGCACCATTGAGAAATGGCACATCAGAACCGAACTGGGCAGCGTCGCCTCTGAAAGAATATGTTCTGCCGAGAAAAGTGAGCAGTCCTGCGGCATCGCCGCTGCCCGCTCCCATTCCCGTGCCGGGCGGGATGCTTTTTTCAAGGATCATATTCAGCGGAGGCACTCTGATACCGTCTGCCCTGAGTTTATCAAGGGTTTTCAGAAGTATATTGCGTCCCGTGATAACTGACTTTTTGATTTTAAAATTTACACTTACATTATCCTCTTCTGCCGCTTTAATTGTCAAGTAATCAGTCGGCCCTACCCTGAGAAAAACAGAACAGAGGTCATGAAATCCAGACAATCGTTTGCCTGTCACCCGAAGCGTCAGATTCAGTTTTGCATTACATGGGATTTTTTCAGCTGAAAATTGCATAACCAAATACAGCTCCTGTGAAAAATAAGGGAAAATCCTTTATTTTTTCTGAAAACTGCGGCCGTTTTTCAGTCTTTCTTCAAAAGGATACGCTTTTCTCCAACACGCCGGGTAATTCCCCTGCCATCAAGATATTCCAGTATTGGAAGGACGAACTTACGGCTGCTCCCTGTTATGTCTCTGACCTGGGCAAGTGTAAAGCCGCCTGCTGAGGTGCGAAGCTGCTCAAGCAGAGGATCCAGCAGCTCTGTGGAAAGAACGAAAGTTCCGTCCAGAACAGCGGCTTCATTGTTTTTCTTCAGCTGGTCCAGCAGGCTGTTCATCTCTTTTGCAGGCATGCCGACCGCCTCAGGCAGATCTTCAATCGTTGGAAGCTGGTAACCGCATTTTCTGCAATAAGTCAGGAACTTTTCACGTTTTTCCATATAAGCTGAATTATCCACTGGCACAAATTTTGGAAGCGAAATAACGCCCTCTTCTGATTTAAAGCGTTTTTGTTCGACTGCTTTGGCGAGAATTACTTTTCCTGTCCTGCGCTTGTCCTCCGGGTAAACCTGGTTAATCAGGGTTTCAGGAGCAATGCCTTTCTGGTGCGGATAAGCACTGTGAAATTCCTTGACAGCAGTTCTGAGTTTCTCAACTTCTTCTGTGTAGTCGGACATGGAAAAAGCCACGCCCTCGCCTACTTGTACGCGGACAATTTTTTTCTGTTGCTCAAGACGTTCCAGCAAAGGCAACAGGTCTTCTTTCCGTTCCTGAACGCGGATCATCAGGTCACCGAGTCCGATGTGCCCGCTGTATTCAATAACAGCAGCAGCGCGGTCATCAGGTGTTCTGGTACTGCTGAGAGCGATCAGACGGTCGCGCTCATTTTCACGATGCTTTCGGCCCGCCGGACGCTTTGCATAAGGAATTAGAACTTCCCCGCCGCCAATCGTTCTCAGCGGGCTGAAGAAACGAACCACAAACCTCTGTCCGATTGCTGCAACCACTGGTTCTTCAAGTACAAGCTGTGCCGGAACAGTCTGCCCCGGTTCAATGCTTTTTCCATCAAGAACAGAAATTCTGGCCAGCACATCGGACGTACCAATATGGAGATGAACCCTTTGCCAGTGTTCCAGAGGTTCAGGTGCGGAATCGAGGAGTTTCAGCATCACGTCGAGACATGAAGTCGCCTGGTACACACCCTTGGCACATACTACATCACCGCGCTGTATCTGCTCCAGGCGGATTTCATTAAGGCACATTGCAACGCGCTGGCCGGCATATCCGGTATCAACGCTTTTGCCGTGAACTTGAATTGAACGGACTCGTGATTTCAGTCCCGAGGGAAAAACTTCAATTTCATCCCCGGTGTTGACAGTCCCCTTATAAGCCGTACCGGTAACGACTGTGCCAAAACCCGCCACTGGGAATGCCCTGTCAATCGGCATAAAATATGCACCACTGCGGGCGCGCGGACTGACTGTATCAACGAGATGTTCCAGACGCTGCTTCAGTTCATCAATCCCTTCGCCGCTGACAGATGACACTGGAACGACCGGGGCGTTTTCAAGAAAAGTTCCAGCGGTCAGCGTCTGTACATCTTCAATGACAAGCTGAAGCATCTCATCGTCGACAAGATCTTTTTTAGTGATTACCACAATTCCTCTTTGTATGCCAAGGAGACAGAGTATATCGAGATGCTCCCGCGTCTGCGGCATGACTCCTTCGTCTGCAGCAACTACAAGCATTACTGCATCGACTCCGGAGGCCCCGGAAACCATCTGACGTATGAAGCGATCATGCCCGGGGACATCAATCAGACTGATGACGCGGCCGCTTGGAAGCGTCAGCGGAGCGAATCCAAGCTCAATGGTGATGCCGCGTTTTTTCTCTTCCGCAAGCCGGTCAGCATCCACTCCTGTAAGTGCCTTCACAAGCTGCGTTTTGCCATGGTCAATATGGCCCGCTGTGCCGACGACCAGAGAAATTTCTTTTGTATTCATCTGCACACCGCCAGTGCTTCACATAATGAGGAAATTAAAACGTCTTCACTTTCAGGCGGCAGTGTCCGCAGATGGATTAATAGCTCATTATTCCTCGCTCCGGCAACAACAGGCATCTTCGCAGAGCGGAGCCTTTCCTGTATAGCACCGGCGCTGATATTTTCCTTCTGCGGATACACGGCAACAGCCCATCCGGGCAGCGCGTGTTCAGGATAAGCACCGCCGCCGACAGCGTCATCTACAGCCACCACACCCGTTTTCGCAGCAAATTCCGAGCAATGCAGGTTAATTTTCCGCATCAGATTCTCTGCTCTTGTTTTCAGTTCTTCAGAGCTTGCAGAAATCATGGAAAGCGTGGGGATACGTTTCCAGTCACCGCTCAGATATAGACGAAGAGTTGCCTCCATAGCAGCGAGCGTCATTTTGTCACAGCGCAGTGCCCTCAACAGCGGATACCTGCGTATTCTGTCAATGATGCTTTTTCTGCCTACAACAGCCCCGATCTGCGGGCCTCCCAGGATTTTATCCCCTGAAAAAGTCACAATATCGACGCCGGCTTTAAGGCATTCTGTGACTGTAGATTCACCCTCAATTCCAAGAGTGTCAGCGTCGAGAAGAATGCCGCTGCCGAGATCCTCCATCATCAGCAGTCCGCGGGAATGAGCAAGTTCAGCAAGGTCTTCACGCGCCGGCATTGAAACAAAGCCGCTGATGCGGAAGTTTGAGGGGTGGACTTTCATCAGCATGACCGTTTCATCAGTGATCGCATTCTGGTAATCCTTCAGGTGGGTTCTGTTGGTGCAGCCCACTTCGACCAGTTTTGTTCCGGCAAAACTCATAATATCCGGTATGCGAAATGAACCGCCGATTTCAACAAGCTCGCCGCGAGATACAACAGCTTCTTTTTTTGCTGCCAGCGCCGCAAGTACCAGCAGAACTGCTCCGGCATTATTATTTACCACAACCGCAGCTTCTGCTCCGGTAAGCTGACAGAGAAGCCACTCCACATGGTCGTTGCGCTGCCCCCGTTCTCCGTTTTCGAGGTTATACTCAAGTGTGCTATAGCCTTCTGCCACTTCGGCAACGGCATTCACAGCTTCCCTGGCAAGACAGGAACGTCCAAGATTAGTATGGACAACTACCCCGGTACAGTTCAAAACAGGACGCAGACTCGGATGAAGACGACGCTTCAATTCCTGGATCAAACCGGAGAAAAACAGATTTTCATCAAATGATGATGCCTCACGGTTCAGGATCATTTCCCGCCATGATGACAGGGTATTGGTACAGATTTTCTTGAGGCTTTCGCGGTCAATGGCGTTTTCGTATTCAGCGAGCCTGGGATCGGAAAGAATTTTATCCATAGACGGAAGCGACCGCATTACTTTCTGAACTGCTGCATTCTGCTGCTTATCTGTCAAATTAAACACGCTCCCCCGATAATTGCCTTATTCGATTTTACGTGCATTTTCCATTCTAAATGATATAATAATTATTGCCGTTCTTTATTATCTCATAAAATTTTGTTTTTGGAGGCATAGACTATGCTCAAAATTGACGCGCGCGGTAAAGCCTGTCCTACTCCTGTAATTATGACAAAAAACTCATTGGCAGAAAACCCCGACCAGATAGAAGTTACGGTTGATAATCCGGAAGCTTCGCAGAATGTTTCACGGTTCCTTAAAAGCAGGGGCTACACCGTCGAAATAAAAGAAAACGGCAAAGAGTTCACTGTCACTGGTACACGTATATCATCAGCAGCATGTTCAAATGCCGCTTCAGAAACTGTTTCTAAGCTGCCGACAGCCGTGTTTATCTCTCATAATAAGATCGGCGGCGATGATCCGGAGCTTGGCGAGGTGCTTATGAAATCATTTTTAGGCACGCTGACGCAGTATGACGAAGAACGTCCGGCGGTCGTCGCGCTTATGAATGAAGGGGTAAAGCTGTCTGCAAAGGGCACGCCGACCGCAGAGGCCCTCGAGGAGTACGTTGACAAGGGCGGACGCGTGCTTGTCTGCGGTACGTGCCTGAAACATTTCGGCCTGATGGATCAGATCGGCGTTGGCACGGTTTCCAACATGTTTGAAATTGTATCAACTTTGTTGAAGAGCAACACAGTCACTCTTTAAGAGTCAGCTTCATCAGGAAAATTTTTCATCGGAGAGGCTCCTGCCTGAAAGCAGGAGCCTCTCTCTTACATTCCGACACTGTGTGGCGTTTTAATCCAGAAACTGACTCAGCGGCGCACGGCGGCCGTCAGGAGAAACGTAAAGTACTTCACTGCTGAGTGTAAAGCCGGTACGTTCACGAATAGTCCCCCGGACTTTTTTTACAAGAGCAAAGACATCAGCTGAGGTTGCACTCCCCATGTTTACAATAAAGTTCGCATGTTTTGTGCTGACTTCGGCGTCTCCTACGCGCATTCCCTTCAGCCCGAGCCTGTCAATAACCATTCCGGGCGGCCCGTACTGCTCATACAGCTCTGCGTCATTGCTGAATACCGAACCGCAGTTTGGTCTGTCAAGAGGGAATTTCTGCCTGCGTTCTTCAAGTACATGCAGCATCTCACGCCGGATCTCTCCTGCATTGCCTTGAACAAGCTCAAGCCGGGCGCCGAGGATGATCAGATCCCTGCCTTGAAATACTGAGTGGCGATAAGAAAAGCCGCAGTCATTCTTCGGTATTTTCCGTACCGAACCTGACGCGTCCATAACCTTAACCCATGTCACATTGTCGCCTATATTCCGCCGCATGCTTCCGCCGTTCATATAGAGCAGACCGCCCAGATTGCCAGGTATGCCGGCAGTGTGTTCAAGGCCGCTCAGCCCCCGCTCTGCCGATGCTTTTGCAAGCAGAGGCATCCAGATGCCAGCATCTGCTTCTGCCGAAGTTCCTTCAAACTGATACTTCGCAAAGCGGCGGCCGATTTTTATAATCAGCCCTCTGTATCCGCTGTCATCAAAAAGGATATTTGACCCGCTGCCGATAACAAGCCAGGGCGTTTTACACTCTATTGCAGCCTGACATGCAGCAGCTGTTTCTTCTGCGCTGCATGGCTCAACAACATAGTCAGCAGGGCCGCCTATCCGCCAATGGCTCAGAAATTTCAGCGGGACACTGCACCTCCACGAAATTTGGTGCTCAGCGAGGAGCTTTTCGAGCTGTGCGTTCACTTTTTCTTCCTCCCCTGCCGGCTGCGGGCAGCACTCTGCCGTTGAATCCGTGCTGTTTATTTTCTGAATGTCTGCTTCCAGGACGAACCAGACACTGCGGTCCCCAGCCGATCAAATCTTCACGCCCTGCCTTTTTCAGCGCTTCAATTACTAAGTCCCTGTTTTCGGAACGATTGTACTGAAGCAGAGCACGCTGCATAGCTTTTTCATGGCCTCCGCGGGGCACATAAACGCGTTCTCCGGTCATAGGATTAGTCCCGGTATAATACATGCAGGTTGAAAGGCTTCCAGGAGTTGGAATGAAATCCTGAACCTGTTCCGGACAGAACTTCTGATCCCGCAGAAATTCTGCCAGCTCGACGGCTTCTTTCAGCGAACACCCGGGATGACTGGAAATCAGATAAGGCAGCACGTACTGTTCTTTTCCTGCACGCTTTGTCGCCCTTTCAAACATCTGCTTAAAGCGCAGGTATTCTTCAACAGGCGGCTTTCCCATCAGCCGCAACACTTTAGGACTTGCATGTTCCGGAGCAACGCGGAGCTGTCCAGAAACATGGTAGCGGCACAGCACATCAACAAATTTTTCACCTTCCGGATCGGCAAGAATATAGTCATATCGCAGGCCGGAACGGATAAACACTTTTTTTACACCCGGCAGCGCCCGCAGTTTTTCCAAAAGCTGCATGAACTCACGATGGCTGGGTTTCATATGAGGACACGGACTGGGGAAGAGGCACTCCCGGTACTTGCAGCAGCCCCGGGTCATCTGTTCTGAACATGACGGCCCCCTGAAATTGCCGGTCGGACCGCCTACATCGTGGATATACCCTTTGAACCTGGGGTGGTGTGTCATTTCAATGGCCTCACGCAGTATAGATTCTTCGCTCCGCGCCTGCACGATACGTCCCTGGTGAGCCTGAATCGCACAAAATGCACAGCTGCCAAAGCAGCCCCGTGTGCTGTTGATGCTGAACCTCACTTCTTCAATGGCCGGAATGCCCCCGACTTTATCATACATAGGATGAGGTTCCCGAGTGTAAGGTAGCTCATTTACAAGATCAAATTCCTGCGTTGTCAGCGGACGCATCGGCGGATTCTGTACCATAAAGCGGTCTGCCACTTTCTGCACTACAGCTCTGCCGCGGAACGGATCCTGCTCAAGACTTTGCAGACGGAAAGCCTCTGCATATTTCAGTTTATCAGATACGGTTTCTTCATAGGAGGGAATTTCAACGCTGCCGGCCGGCCTGTCATGCTTCATCACGCACGTTCCAGGAACAGAATCTATGCTGCCGACAGGTTCTCCGGCCGCAAGACGGGCAGCAATTTCTTTCAGCTGTAATTCGCCCATGCCGTAAATAAGGATATCAGCCTTTGCATCAGCAAGCATCGGGCGACGTACTTTATCAGACCAGTAGTCATAGTGAGCGAAACGGCGCATGCTCGCTTCTATGCCGCCGATGATCAAAGGCTTATTGCCCCAGATCTCACGAGCTCTGTTGCAGTAAACCAGTGTTGCCCGGTCGGGCCGATGCCCCGTTTCACCTGCCGGAGAGTAAGCGTCACGTGCTCGTCTGCTCCGCGATGCAGTCAGCTTATTCAGCATTGAATCAAGGTTTCCCGCTGAGACAAAAACAGCCAGCCTCGGCGTTCCCATGACTTCAAAATCATGTCTGCTCCGCCAGTCTGGCTGAGCTATCACACCAATTTTATAGCCTAGATATTCCATCCACCGTGCAATGAGTCCATTGGCAAACGTAGGATGGTCAACATAAGCATCTCCGGTGATGAACAGAAAATCAAGCTGTTTCCAGCCTCTGCGTTCCATATCCTCTCTGCATACCGGCAAAAAATCTTTCATGGCTTATCACACTGCTCCAGATCAAGAAGTTCTGTCCAAATAGAATTGCCTACCCGCATTCCGCGCTGCGACAGGGCAACGCTCCTGTCTGTCCAGCAGAAATCCTGCGGCGGCAGCTTCCTGAGGCGCTGTAAAATCTCTTCAAGATAACTGCTGCCATAACGAGATGAAAATTCCTGAAAACTGATGCCGAAACAAGTCCTCAGCGCAAGCACAGCGGCTTCCGAGGCTTCACGGCCTCCCTGCAGATGTTCTCTGTATGTCACAGGAGAACGTCCCATCTCAATATCCTCTGCCCATTTCGTGAAATCACCGTCATTAGCATACCGGCTGCCGTCAACAAATCCCCATGCGGCAGGACCGGCTGCATACACATTGCTTCTGCGCCAGTAGGCAAGATTATGTCTGCTTTCTTCCCCAGGCACAGCGAAACTGGCGATTTCGTACTGTCTCAACCCCCGATGCGGCAGATAATATTGTGCCCACCGGTACATGGGATAGCCGTCAGGAAGATGTTCCGGCGTGTGCTGCCCCCAGAAGCTTTCAGGTTCGATCATCAGCTGATAGACAGAAATATGTCTGATTCCTTCTGCGGCAAGACGGCTCATGCTGGCATGCCATCGACGGAGTGTCTGGTTGGGAAGGCCGAAAATAAGGTCACCGCTGGTGCGGAATCCGTGATTCATACATTGTTCAAGCACTTCCAGTGCCTCAGAAGCGCTGTGCGGACGGGCAATCATCCTCAGTTCCCGGCTGTCAAGCGACTGGATACCCAGACTGACGCGGTTTACGCCGCCATACTGCCATGCTGTCAGTTTTTCCTGATCAACGCTTTCAGGATTGGCTTCAACAGTAAACTCACAATCCGCTGTGCGAGAAAACAGAGCAAGTTCTTTAAGAAGGTCTGCCCATAGAGTTACAGGGAGATACGAAGGCGTACCGCCGCCGCAATAAATAGACGAAATCATGCAGTCAGCAGGCAGCGTACGCCGTATCATTTCAAGCTCTTTAATAATACAGCGGCACCAGCGCTCCATCTGACCGGCTGACGGACGAAAGCTGTAAAAAGCGCAGTAAGGACACTTTGAACGGCAGAAGGGAACATGTATATAAAGCGAAGCAGTGCGGTTATTTTCCTTTCTCATCGTTGTCCACGTTCAGGAACGACAGAAACGCCTCAGGCGGTATCGAGACCTTACCTATCTGTTTGAGCCGTTCTTTGCCGCGTTTCTGCTTTTCCAGCAGTTTATTTTTGCGCGTCACATCGCCGCCGTAGCATTTTGCAAGAACATCCTTGCGCAGCGCACGAACATTCGTCCGCACAATCACCTTTTTGCCAATAGATGCCTGAATCGGCACTTCAAACAGCTGATTAGGAATCAGGGTTTTGAGTTTCATCGCCGAATCATGGCCGCGGTGATATGCATCATCAATGTGGCAGATAAACGAGAAAGCATCAACCGGTTCCTGATTGATGAGCATGTCTACTTTTACAAGATTTGCGGCTCTGAAGCCAATATGCTCATAATCCAGCGACGCATATCCGCGAGTCAGAGACTGAAGTTTGTCGTAAAAATCCACGATAAATTCAGCAAGAGGCAGCTCGTAAACTATTCTTGCGCGTTCAGGCGTAATGTAGTCAAGACCGGAATAAATGCCGCGTTTATCCTGACAAAGCTGCATGACCTTGCCCACGTAATCTTTCGGTGTATACACAGTAAGGCGGATCATCGGCTCCTGTACTTCCTGGATATCGCCTTCCGGAGGAAAATCTGTCGGCCTGTGTGCTTCAATAATTTCGCCGTTTTTCTTGAGCACCTTATACACGACGTTGGGAGCTGTTGCGACAAGATGAACATTAAACTCGCGTTCAAGTCGTTCGCGTGAAATATCCATGTGAAGCAGGCCGAGGAAGCCACAGCGGAACCCGAATCCCAGTGCTGTGGAAGTTTCCGGCTCGTAGGTCAGAGACGCATCGTTGAGTTTCAGTTTTTCCAATGCCTCACGAAGCTGCGGAAAGTCATCGCGCTCAATCGGATAAAATCCGCAATATACAACTGATTTTACAGGCTGGTAGCCGGGAAGGGCCTTTTCCGCAGGATTGTCATCACCCGTCACAGTATCGCCGACACGAGCCTCATCAAGCGTCTTGATGCTCGCAGTAAAATACCCTACTTCCCCGGCACCGAGCTGGTCTATCGGAGTCCATGAAGGTGAAAAAACGCCCACTTCTTCTACTGTGTAAGACGCGCCTGTCGCCATCAGGCGCACCCGATCTCCCACTTTCATTGTCCCGTTCATTAAACGGACATAGCACACAATACCGCGGTAGTTGTCATAGACGGCATCGAAAATAAGAGCCTGAAGCGGTGCGCTGCAGCTGCCCTTGGGGGCAGGGATCTGGGCAACAATCTGTTCAAGTATTTCAGAAATGCCGATGCCTTCCTTGGCACTGCAGCATACTGCCTGAGAGGCATCGATGCCGATAACGTCCTCAATTTCCTTCCTGGCTTCCTCAGGACGTGCTGACGGCAGATCGATTTTATTCAGCACAGGCAGCACTTCAAGGTTGTGATCAACCGCTTTATAAGCATTGGCAAGCGTCTGAGCCTGCACGCCCTGGGTGGAGTCAACAACTAGAAGCGCCCCCTCACAGGCAGCAAGAGATCGGGATACTTCGTAGCCAAAATCAACATGCCCGGGGGTGTCTATCAGGTTCAGGATGTAGTTCTGCCCATCGGCAGCACGATAGTTCATGCGGACGGGCACAGATTTTATTGTAATGCCCCGCTCGCGTTCTATGTCCATATTGTCAAGAATCTGCTCTTTCATGTTTCTTTTGTTCACTGTGCCCGTTGCCTCCAGCAGCCTGTCTGCCAGAGTTGACTTTCCATGGTCGATATGGGCGATAATGGAGAAATTACGAATTTTCTGAAGCTCGGCTGTCAAAGGGATCTTCCTTTCGTACTGGTCAAAGATGCATAAACAGCTCGTCTAAGTATATACGATTTAGGCTTACGGTTCAAAGATTTTTTTAACTGCCCTGTGAAAAGCCATAAAACATAAAATGTCATTTTCTTTCCTGGCAAAAAACAAACACTGAGAATCTGACTGACAGCGCATTCAGAATTTTTTCCGTTTTTTCCGGCTGCTTTAGAAGCTGCCCGGAGTCTTTAATTTTCATACAATTCAAAGAGCGCAAATTTATTGACTTTTAATCGATATTGAAGAATAATGTTAAGGTAAGCTTTTCTGAAGAAAAGCGGAATTTCCTTGCTGTGCAGTTTTTCGGGACAGCTTTTCAGAAAGCGCCGTCCCGCAGGTCATTGGCTTTGCCGCCTGGCGGCAAAATCGTTCAGAAAAAATATTTCAGAAAAAGAGGTATGAATTCGATGACTTACGGAATCCGTCTGCTTATTTTTCTCAAAGAAGGCGTGCTTGACACTCAGGGCAAAACAGTAGCTGCTTCTCTGAAAGGCATGGGGTACAGCTGCCTGAAGAATCTGCGCGTCGGCAAGTATCTGCATCTGGACATTGAAGCCGCAAACGAGCCGGAAGCTGTCAAGCAAGTGGAAAAAATGTGCGACGATCTGCTGGTCAACGATATTATCGAAGAATTCAAAATCGAGTCGGAGGCGGCGCGGTCATGAAAACAGCTGTTGTCGTATTTCCGGGGAGCAACTGCGACCAGGATGCACTGAAAGCCACTTCTGCTCTGCCAGGTTTCGAATCTGTCCGCGTCTGGCATAAGGACACTGCTCTGCCGGACCGCACGGATCTGGTGATACTGCCGGGCGGCTTTTCCTATGGTGACTATCTTCGCTGCGGAGCAATGGCTGCAAACTCATCAATCATGCAGGCAGTCAGAGATTTTGCTGCAAAAGGCGGGCTGGTGCTGGGCATCTGCAACGGTTTTCAGGTTCTCACCGAAAGCCGGATGCTCCCGGGGGCACTTCTTGCCAACGACTGCATGCACTTTCTGTGCAAACCTGTGACAATCAGGGTTGAGCGCAATGACCTGCCTTTTACTCTTAACTACAGGAAGAATGAAGTGCTGACGATCCCGATTGCCCACAATGAAGGGCGCTATTACATTGACACAGAAGGTCTGAAACGTCTGGAAGGCGAAGGGCTTGTAGCTTTTCGTTACTGCAATGCCGCC
>Ga0256404_1004958_pt1 | contig 24278 bp, 24 predicted proteins | sample RumenRJG_01DNA_FD_185990 | JGI IMG/M metagenome (GOLD analysis project Ga0256404, IMG submission 185990) | Bovine rumen microbial communities from Lethbridge, Alberta, Canada - RJG_01 | ecosystem: Host-associated > Mammals > Digestive system > Stomach > Rumen | place: Canada: Alberta | collected... | reverse complement strand
TAGTTGTGGATGGTATGGAATGCCTCGATTGCCTCGAGTCCTGTGCGCTCTAGGATGACCTCAGCCATGTGCTCTCTGTTTTCACGTGCAAAACGCTGGCAGATCACTACATCATGCAGATAGTCATCGAGATATGTGCCGTACAGGTAGCAAAGGTCGTCAGGTACATATGCATCCTTCTTCTCCCACCTGAGAGCCTTGAGTGCAGCCTGGATCTCCTTCTTGCGACCTGCGACCTTGTACTCCTCGATGATCTGATCACGCTTTGCGAAGTACTCTTCCTTGCCGTGATTCAGGTCGATGGCCAGCTGCTGATAGAACTCTGCGACCTGCTTTCCAAGGTTCCTTGAGCCTGAGTGGATGACGAGATATTTCGTTCCATCCTCTGCTGCATCTATCTCGATGAAGTGGTTGCCGCCTCCGAGAGTTCCTAGGGACTTGTTCAGTCTCTTAGCTCTCTCAAGTTCTCTGTAGCATCTCAACTCTGTCACGTCGAACGGCCACATCACTCTTTCCCATGTGTCGAAACCTGATGGGATGATATGGCAAGCCTCGTCTACCTTCTCAAAGTCGATATCCACTTTGCCGAGCTTGACAGTGTACATGCCGCAGCCGATATCCACACCTACTACATTAGGTACAGCCTTATCTGTGATCGTCATTGTCGTACCTATAGTGCATCCCTTGCCGGCGTGCACGTCAGGCATGATCCTGATCTGGCTTCCCCTCGTCATCTCGGTATCGCACATCCTGCGGATCTGCTCTATCGCCTCATCTTCCACTACTCTGGCAAAGCAGACAGCTGTATTCACTTTGCCTTTGATCTGTAACATTTCTTTTTCCTAAATCCTTTCTTCTATAAAAGATCCGCTCATCTCGTTTTGAGACAAGCGGATCTGAATTTCTGTATCCTTCAAAACATGCACGGCTAACTTATATCATGCCGTACCCAGGTCTTTCTTGTCTCATATTTGCACGCAAAGCAACTTCCCATCAGGTGGTCAATACCCTGCGGTTTTCTTTCTGTATTTATGCGCTTTGATGCAAATACTAGATATAACATTTGTTTTGTGTTCCTCTTTCTATGTTTAAATACTGGTTGGATAAGGCGTATTATCTCGCCCTTTTCTTTCCTCTGTGAATATAACACAGCTGTCAAGGATTTGTAAATTCAACCTGTAGTTTAATTATGAATAATATCATATGCTATAAGGCTTCAGTGCATAGCCATATGATATATCGGCGAGTAATTATCGCCCTCTTCTTCATATTTATAATACCATCGATATGCAGCATCGATATTATCCATATCGTCGTTATATGGAATATCGTTTTGTCTGCACCACCATTTTAATACTACAGCTGCTTCATCATCGGTCATTCCCGGACATTCTGGCATCAATACATAGTCGTCAGAATCATTAAATTCTTTTAAGCGCGCTTCATTGAAGCATATATCATCAGGTGAATTTGCTGTTCCGCAGAAATATCTTCTGCTTTTGCAAAAGTACCAATTGTAAGACGGTATATACTGCTTACAATTCACTACAAGGATACTTAGATTTACCGGTTCCATTTTGGTCCTCCTTATACCATACAGTTCATAATTACATTTACCATCATCTCTTTTTCTTCAGGCTTGGACTCTGCAATCATAATCGTCAGAGCGACAAGCGTGAAATCTGTTATTCGCTTAGAGCCTTCAACAAACAACGCTTTATTCTTATCCAGAAAGTACAGAAACATCGTAGCCGCAATTCTCTTGTTGCCGTCTGCAAAGCTGTGATTTTTAGTGACAAAATACAGTAGATTGGCAGCCTTCTCTTCCAGTGAAGGGTACAAGTCTTTCCCTCCAAAGCTCTGATATATTGCTCCTATTGAACCTTTGAACGATTCATCTTTCTCATTTCCAAAAAGATCGCTGCGTGATGCGTATTTCATTTTGTCTATGACTTCCCGGCACTCATCATAAGAAAGTACATACGTCGCCTTATTTCCTTTAGGTTTGGACATCGTCTGGTGGTCATAATCATCCAGCATATCCAGCGCAGCTGAATAACTTTCTACAACAGAAAGCACCTGCTGAGCATCCAGCTGATTCTCTGCCCTCTTCATGATCTGTACAATCTGTCCAAGCTGGTTAATACGCTTGTCGTTTACTGCATAGCCCTTCAAAATATATTCCTTGAGAACTGAGTTCGCCCAACGGCGAAACTCCACGCCTCGCTGTGACTTGACGCGGTATCCGACAGAAATAATCATGTCTAAGTTGTAGTATTCTATCTCGCGCGTTACTTCCCTGTTGCCTTCAGTTTGAACTGTCGCAAATTTTGCGACAGTTGATCCATCCAGCTCTTCTTTCAACGCATTGCTAATGTGCTTACCTATTGTTTTGACATCTCTATCAAACAATTCAGCCATCTGATTACGAGTCAACCACACAGTCTCATCTTTCATCTGCACCTGCAGCGACACTTCATTGTCGGCAGTTTCAAATAATATGATTTCATTCTTGTTCATAATGCGCCTCCTTTTCGCAGTAAATGAAAAACGCCCCGGTTTCCCGAGGCATAAAAAAAATCGGAGAGCCCTGTCTCCGATTTACGCATATCGATGGGTCGATTATATCAAAGAAATCACTTTTTTCAACCACATTACTGTGAAGATTTCAACGCCTTGTCATGAGGGTGACACATTCCGTGTGTGTAGATGCATCTACGACAAATACAATTCTCCTTTTGTGAAAAAGATGGCATCATTACGATAAATACAATAAAAGTCTCGCTTCTTACAACACATAATGGATGCATTCATAGTTGCTGCATCGGCAGGTTAGTTCTGCTCGTGAATCTGCTCGTTTGTAATCAGAGGATATCGTATCAGAGTGCACCCTTCGAGATTCTCTTTACGCATATCAACCTTTGATATCTGGTGGTTATCATAGCAATTGTAGTACTGCACTCCAGTCCTTGTGTTATAGCAGGACGTGTAGATGGTTATTTCATATTTGTTATCTCCCAAATCACAAAGTCCACGCTGTTGAGCAACGGATCCAAGGATATGGAAAAACTGACTAACACTAGACATCTCATCTTCTGCTGACAGAGAATTCACTTTTGTGAACGCAACTCTGGCAAACCTGGACTGTGACGACAGGTCTCCCGGAAGGCCCATTCCGCCCATTCCCCTGCTGTATACATCAAGCTCAAGGCCTGGACAGAAAGTATTATCAGGGGTGCCGGTTCTCAGATGCCTGTAATTGTTTAGGCTGAAAAGTTGCTTATCAAAAGGCGGATTGTTAGTCATAACTCCAACAGGGTTATCATACACTTTGAGTCCTTCATTAACGGATTCAACTGTGATCACAGCATCTTTATCCGCTATCATCCAGTGCAGAGGAGAGAGTGGAAGCTGCTCGCTGAACGAAATGTCTGCTAAATTGATCCTCTCTAAAAGCGAACGGGCATCGCCAACGTTTTCGCATTGACCGAGTATCCAAGGGATGAACTCGAAAGGGGCGATGTTGTCTTTATCCGGAACAGTCTCAAAGTAGTGGGCGTTTCCCTCGAAATTAAGGCCTGCCATCCCAAGTCCTTTTTCGTTTACTGCTTCATAGTAAAGCGGATAGTCCTGCATAACATAAGCTGTTCCTATCATCGCCAGATGGCTTTCCATTTTTCCTTTCGTTCTGAATTCGAAGGGATATTTCCTAGGTGTAATTACGACCTCTTCTCCATACGAAAACTCGTAGTCAAAAGTTCTGCCAAAATAAAAGTCTTTTGTCTTATAAGTAGCTGCTGTACACATGTCTCACCCTCCATTTTTCATTATAGAGTCATCTCGATAATCAGTTTTTCATTTTTTGGCTTACAGCCTCTTCAGAAGAGCTGTCACCTCACAATGCAAAGATGTTCAGGTTAAGGATACCATTTACTTATGTTGATGTTAAGATGACGGATACAGATCCTGTCCATCAAAACACAATAAATGTCCCGGAGTTATTTCACCAATGATTTATCTCTCGTGTTATAATGTTATCCACTGTATCGTCAGGAGGTGTTTTTATGGGTGCGGTCGACTATGAGAAATTATATCCATTCTGGAGAAATCTTGATGCAAATGAGCAGGATATGTTTGCGTCCGCGACAAGACGTCTTTCATATAGATCCAACACCCTCATCCACCAGCCCGGCCGCAAGTGCGAGGGTATGTTCTACATGCTAAAAGGCGTCCTGCGGATTTACATCCTTTCTGACGAAGGGCGCGAGATCACCCTGTACAGGCTGCATGAAGGCGAGCATTGTGTACTGTCGGCTTCATGCGTGATCGATGCTATCAGTTTCAGCGTGTTCATAGAAGCGGAGACTGACTGCGAGCTATTGCTGACTGACGCAGGCACACTCAGACAGCTGGTAGAAAACAACGTTCATATAAAGGTTTTTGCGCAGGAGATCGCGCTGCACAGATTTTCAGATATCATGTGGACACTCCAGCAGGTGCTGTTCTTCAGCGTAGACAGGCGGCTGGCGATCTATATCCTCAATAGTTCTGAAAAGCAAGGTTCCGGGACGATCCGCACTACTCACGAGCAGATAGCTTCCTCAATAGGAAGCGCGCGCGAAGTAGTGAGCAGGATGCTCAAAAGGTTTGCCGATGACGGACTGATAAGGCTCTCCCGTGGCACGATCGAAATAAATAACCGAAAAGGACTCAAAGAAGCGGCAGGTTTGTAAGCCTGCCGCTTCTTCGTTTGGTTTTATCTCATTATTTATATGAAGAGATTTACATTCGATTCCTCTGCATCACCCAGATAGTATCCCACTCCTCCGAGTTCAACTCCGTCAATCAGCTCCTCCGGCTTGATGCCCATGACATCCATGCTCATCGTACAGGCAACGATCTTGACACCATTGTCCATTGCGCTCTTTATGAGCTCTTCGAGAGTATTGACATTTTTGTCCTTCATGATTTTCTTCATCATGAGCGTTCCCATACCGCCCATATTCATCTTAGATATCTTGAGTTTCTCTGCTCCGCGAGGCAGCATCGCTCCGAACATCTTCTCCATCGGCGACTTGTCGACCTTCATTTTATCCGGTTTACGGAGCACCGACAGGCCCCAGAACGTGAAGAACATCGTGACCTTTTTTCCAAGTGCCGCCGCTCCGTTCGCGATGATAAAGCTGGCCATGACTTTGTCCATGTCTCCCGAAAAGACGATTATCGTTTTGCCATCGTTACCGCTGTTTACGACCAACGGCGACTGATCCGCCGGAACATTCCGCACATTTGGCGCGGAGATATCGCAGCCTGCAGCACCTTTACGGATCCTCGCGACATAATCAAAGCCCTCTTTGCTGTTGTAAATCAGGCTGTTTCCTGTACGCCTGCACCACGCAGCGACGTCCTTCGCGAAACCGGGATCGGACGCTCTCACTTCGAGCGTCTGCCCATCCTCGAGTTTCTGAATCCCTTCATATACCTTCAGTATCGGCCCTGGGCACTGCATACCGCTACAGTCGAGCCTCATGCTGATATCTGCACTCGCCGTGTTTTTCATCGTATTATTATCTGTGGCCATGTCCGGACCTCCATTCTCCGTAGTCTCAGGAATTTGCGCAAAATCTTCATAGTGCGAGGACCTGTAGAATCTGGTTCCCGCCGGATAGACTCTCACATCTTCAAATCCATTCTGCATCAACACTCTTGCCGCTGAATATGATCTGACTCCTATAGAGCACAGCACCACTACCGGTTTGCCAGGATCCAACTCCTTCATGCGGTCTCTGAGTGTGCCCAGCGGTATATTGATCGAACCAGGCAGTTCGAACGCCATTCTTTCAGCGTCTTCACGGATATCCAGCACCTGCACTGTCTCGCCCGATTCCAGTACATCCCACTCTGCGAATTTCACAAGTCCGTCGAGCACATTCCTGATGACAAAGCCCGCCATGTTCACCGGGTCTTTGGCTGATGAATACGGAGGAGCGTAGGTAAGCTCGAGTTTTGCCAGATCAGTTGCCTTCGCGCCGAGTCTTGCAGCAGTGGAGATGACGTCGATCCTCTTGTCGACGCCTTCCGCACCGACTATCTGTGCTCCAAGTATCCTGCTCCCATCCGGTGTGAATATCACCTTGATAGTAAGAGGCTGCGCGCCCGGATAGTAACCTGCATGATGGTTCTGAGTGATGATTATGGTGTCGTAATCCTTGCCCTTTACTTTGCCGGCTGCGATCAAAGCCTTCTCGCTTTTTCCTGTCATGCCGACCGCAAGATCCCAGACCTTTGCAATGGATGTTCCCTGAGTTCCTTCGTATTCTTCAGAAGCACCGCAGATGTTGTTTGCTGCTATGCGGCCTTCCTTATTAGCCGGACCTGCCAGCTGGTACTGCATCCTGTCTCCGGTCGTAAAGTCCTCGATCTCAGCTATGTCTCCGACCGCGAAAATATTCTCGTCCGATGTACGCATGAGTCTGTCGACTCGAACGCCGCCTCTCTCATTCAGTTCAAGACCGGCATCCTTTGCAAGCTGACTGTTAGGGAGCAGCCCGATAGAAAGAACCACAAACTCAGTGACAACTGTCTTGCCGCTTGCGAGCGTGATACGGACTTTCTTCTTTCCGTCTTCCGTGATCTCCTCGAATGATGCTACTCCGTCTCCGAGGTGAAGTTCCACCCCCTGGTCGATTATATGCTCATGAAGAAGCTGAGCCAGTTCTCTGTCGACCGGAGGCATTACCTGATCAGCCGCTTCGACCAGCACCGTTCTAAGGCCTGCCCTGTGAAGATTCTCCGCTACCTCAAGTCCGATAAAGCCGCCGCCTATGACTGCAGCCGTCCCGATATTGCCTTTGAGCGCCATCCCGCGGATCCTGTCGGTATCCGGCACTGTCCAGAGTGTCTGTATGAGCTCCGATTCGATACCGGGTATCCCGGGTTTGAGCGGGGATGATCCTGTTGAGAGCACCAGCTCATCATAAGGTTCATCGTACTCCTGCCCGTCTCTTGCCTTTACCCTGACGGACTTACCTTTGCGGTCTATTGCAATGACCTCATTGCCTGTGCGGACATCTATCCTGAATCGGTTTTTCATCATCTCAGGTGTGGAGACCAGCAAAGAATCCCGGGACTTGATCACATCTCCGATATGATACGGCAACCCGCAGTTTGCGTACGAAATGTATTCTCCCCGTTCCAGAAGAACGATATGCGCTTCTTCATCGAGTCGTCTCAGTCTTGCAGCACAGCTTGCACCACCGGCAACGCCGCCTACTATCACTATCTTTTTCATGGCTTATCCTTTCCGGAGACAGGGTACGGTTCTCTGTCTCCTCTATAGCTGATTCATTCCCTGTTTATAAAATGGCTCTTATTTGCTCCCATTTTACACATCCACACGCAACCATACCGTGACAAAGTCACAAAAGCCCCGGGGTTTTCGAGGCATAAAAAAATCGGAGAGCCGTGTCTCCGATTTGCTTATGTCGTGCTCAGATCAGCGTTTTTTCCTCTCCGGAAGCTCTTCCCACATATTCTCAATCAGAGTACACAAAAAGTCCCGGTCATCCGCGATAGTACAAAATGTACTCTCCCATCATCGCCCTATAGCTTACATCATCCAGACCTGTTAACTGTTCCAGTATAAATTCCAGATACTCTTTTGTTGATGCCATGCTACTCCTCCATTGCTTTTATCAGCTTCAGGAACTTCTTATCGTTCATCTGCTCATTCACGGATTGATTCGTTCCCAACATTTCTGAAAATATGAAACGACTTTCTCTTAAATATCATTTCATAAAAAATATCGTTCAATGAAAATCACCTCCGCAATTCCCTGAATTTCAAGGCTTTTCAGGATTTTTTCTTTTGTATCCTTGCCACTACCTCGATGTGTGTCGTCCTTGATAGAAAAAACTTTTTTGACCGGGCAGAGGTATATGGAAAAAATACACGTTATTATGCATATTTTTGCGCCAATGTATATTGATGAATAAATATGCAAAGGGCTGAAAATCAGTCGTTTTTTGTCCTTCCTGTGAATAATTGCCTGCAGTTTGAGCGTCTTCCAAAAGTACTTACTGTACAAGCCCAAATGAGCAATTTATTTCAAATACAGATACTTTTCATCAAAGATAAGTTCAAAAGGTTTGTTATATAAAGTGTCAATCCTTGTACTTATCGGTACCTTTAATAGCAACATTTGTAACTGCACGTTCCTTTGTACGCAAGGACTTCTCTTGACTTCTGATCATCTCAATATCATAGAATCCAAAATCAGTAAGCTCTTTCTCTACCGCTTCGAAGTCCCTTCCAAGGAAATGTTTCTCTGTCCATGCAATTGGAAGATCCTTAATGTGTTTCGCCTCCGACTGCTACGATGTCGTAGTCATTGGCTGCAACAGCTTCGATGCCGGCCTCAAGCGCCTCTGCGATAGAAGCTGCAGACATACTTGGTGTGCCGTCCGGAAGTTCAAGTACCTGCTCTGGCAGATATGGTACATGAACGAATCCTCCACGCATGTCAGGATATTTCTTGTCGATCAGATACAGCAGTCTGTACATGATGTCATTGCATACATAAGTACCTGCTGAATATGACAGTCTTGCCGGAATTCCCTTGTCCTTCATGGCTTTGACCATTGCTTTGACAGGAAGCTTTGCAAAGTACGCATTCTCCCCGTCCCTGCAGATCAGCTCATCAAGTGGCTGCTGTCCCTTGTTGTCAGGGATCCTGGCATCCATCAGATTTACAGCTACCTTCTCAATTGTCATGCCGGAGCGGCCACCTGCCTGTCCGACGCAGATGACAACATCAGGATGATTCTCTTCGATTGCCTTTGAGAGAACGAGCCCATCATCAACGAATACTGTTGGTACTTCCAGCTTGATGATATCAAAACCTGCGATATGATCCGGAAGCAGCTTGACTGCTTCGTATGCCGGATTGATCACCGCACCGCCAAAGGGATCGAATCCTGTGATCAGTAATTTCATGATAATTCTCCTTTCAATAGACCTGAGGCTCAGGGATAATGACCCGGCCTTCTTCTATGATCTTGCGATTATCAACAAATATGTCTGGTTTGAAAGTAACCAGATCAAAGTGGCTGCATGCTTCCTGCACTCCGCCAAGTGCGACATTACGGCCAAATCCTATATGGAATGACCCATAGGACGATTCATCTTCAATATAGCAGTTTCCCTCACATTTGGACAGATAGTTGAGTCCTATGCCGAGCTCTGCAGCTATATACATACGCTCATCCTCAAAGCTCTCAAGGTACTCCTTGAGACGCTTGCCATCCGGAGTCTGCTCTATTTCAGTGATTTGTCCATTCCTAATCTCTATACGGAAAGGTTGCTCGACCTTGCCGATATACCCCAGCGATCCGTCGAGGATCAGTGTTCCCGTTGTTTCGGTTTCTTCTATTGCGACATATATCTCGATCGAAGCGGAAGAGAATCCTCTGCCTGCTTTGACATCGCCGTTGAAGAATCCGGCGTAGCGGTTGCGCTTGTAGAAGCGGAGATCTGTACCGAGCTTGGTTGTTACGTGTACGACCTGACCGCTGTCGATATATCTCTTGATAACATTGGCGATCATCTTGCTCTTCTTGGTATCCATCTTGATGAATTCAAATCCGAGCATCGACTTGCCATTGTTAGTTGAGAGCGGAAGGGACAGGAACTTGCTGCCCCTTCCGATTGCTCTCTTTGCCGCCTTAGTGGTTACGATTGAATAGTCCGCTGCGCCAACTATCACGTTGTAATCATCAAATATTGTCTCTTTCTCATCAAAGAATTCGCTGACTTTCTTGCCTTTCTCTTCCATGACCATGAGATCAACGCTTCTGGCACACAGTTCAAAGCGCTGTTTCATGAGGTGAGCTTCTTCTATGTGTGTGGTCGTGGTCACTATCAGGCAGCGTTCGCCTCTCTTGAGGTGAAGCCAGTCCTTGGCGATAATGTCTGCACCCTCACTCATCTTGACAATTTCCTGAATCTCATAACTCATAAGCGGGCCTTACTCTTCTTGAATTTATTACTTTGCAATGATCATATATGCGATCTGGAATGCAAGGAGAAGTGCAGCTGGAACGAGCTGGTTCTTGATAACGCCGAACTTATCCTTCATCTCGAGCATAGCTACCGGTACGATGTTGAAGTTAGCAGCCATAGGTGTGCTCAGTGTTCCGCAGTATCCGCAGGTAAGTGCTACCATTCCGATGATAACAGGATCTGCACCATATGCGAGTACGAATGGAGCTCCGATACCTACTGTGATAACTGTGATAGCTGCGAATCCGTTACCCATGATAACTGTGAACAGTGCCATAGCGATAGCGAATACGATGATTCCGACATTTACATTGCCCTGTGGGATTACCTTTCCTACAAGTCCTGCGATTACATCGCCAACTCCGGCAGCTGTGAAGATAGCACCGAGGGAAGCAAGCAGCATAGGGAGCATTGACAGAGGTCCTACCTGTGAGAGCAGTCTCTCTGAGTCTGTCAGGAATACAGCTGGCTTGTTGTCAGGGTTGAATACGATCAGCAGGATGATGGAGATGATAATTCCGGCGCCGATACCAACCATAGCTCCGAGCTGTGGCAGGAAAATAGCGAAACCTACTGCGCAGATACCGATTGACAGAGCCGGCAGGAAGATCTTCATTCCGATCTTGTCAAATACGCTCTTGGAGTACTCTTCTGTAGGGTTTGCAGTCTTACCAACGCTAACCTTGTGAAGAATAGCAGGGATTGTCATGATGATAATCAGAGCACCGTCTACCATTGGCGGGATCCAGCGTCCGAAAGCAAGTACAACACCGAGTGTGCACCAGAATACAGCTGTTCCTACTCTGTTAGGATTCTCTTTGTCTGTTGCGTTCTTGATACCTGTATATAATGTGATGAGACCGATTACGATGTAGATGATCTCCAGTAATTTCTGACCAGTTGTTACGTCAGCACTAGTGAAAAATGACATTGTACGAGCCTCCTTTCTTATTTCTCTTCTTCAACTGCAACCTTAGCGATGTCCTCGCCATAGTACTTCTTAGCGAGCTTCTTGTCTCTGATGTAGTAGTATACGATACCAACTATAACAGCGAAGATAGCTACAGGGATTTCAGCCTTAGCGAGGTCGATCAGTTCAACATGATATCCAAGTGGCTCGAGTGTGGACTGAACAAGCAGGCCGCCTGCTCCACCAACGAACAGTACCTGGCAGAAGAACCATGCAATGTTCTCCATACCTGATGCCATACCTTTGAGGTTGTCCATGTAATCCTCGTTAATCTTAAGTCCGCGGGACTCGATGGAACCTTCCATCATAGGCATGATAACCGGTCTTACGAATCCGGCTACACCACCGAAGCTTGCGTTGAATGCAGCGAATACAGCTCTCATAATTCCGTATGCGCCGATGATCTTGCCAGGGCTTGCGTTCTTGACCTTACCGATCAGTGCAGCAGCTGCATTACGCAGGCCGTTTCTCTCAAGAGTTCCGGTTACCAGCATGATCAGAATGAAGATAGCCATGCTGCGGTTTGCAACGAATGTTGTTCCAAGTGTCTCAAGAAGTCCTGTTACACCGAGGCCGCCTACAAGTGCTGTTACGATAGCAGCAGAGATTACGATGAGGATCGAATCCAGCTTCAGTGCGAATCCTACGATTACGATCAGAACTCCCAACAATTTGATTAGTGCCATTGTGTTCCTCCTTATAAAATCTTGTAGAGTTGTGATATTGATTTAGAAATAACGGATAGGATTATATGAACTCTGATCAATCCACAAAGATTGGTCTCTTCCTTGTCAGTTCAGCCCTGACATCAGAATCTGAGAAGTTCCACTCTTCACGATAGACCTTGTGAGCATTGCGCAGGCTGCCGATGATGGCTTTGTCATGCTCAAGATGTGCTCTTGCGCAGCGGTTGAGGTACTCACCCTGTGCCGTCTCGTCTGCAACCTCACTAACATAATCCAGGCTCAGGATCCATGGGAATCTGATCGAAGGATATCTGTGTTCAGGATTATACGGGCTAGGTATCCAGTAGTTGATCATGTTCTTATAGTAAGTAGCCGGGAACATCTTAGGCATCCAGCCGTGAGCGTATTTCTCGAACTGTCTTGCCCAGAGCTTGTTCTCGCGGGTTACTTCCTCGTTGTCCAGATAGTTGTCAGCGATAACATCCTGGATGCGTTCATTCAGCTTGATGTTGTATGCGTATTCATCTCCGGTGATGTGATAGAAATATCCATACAGGAGTGAACGCGGCAGCCAGAATCCTCTGAATGAAGGTGATGTATAGCCGGCGAACTGTTGCTCCCATTCATGGCTAGGAACGCCATGATTGTCGATAAGTGCATCAGGCAGAAGTGTCATGAACAGTCTTCTGAGACCAAGCGCCTCGGTATGGATAGTATCCATCTTGAAGTGATCATGATAGAACTCCTTGCCGATAGCATTGAATCTTGCGATATGAAGCTTCCAGGTCGGGTTGTCCTGCTGGAGTTCATAGTGCAGAGCCGCACCATCGACATTATCCATAGGGACGATCGTCAGGTTCATCTGCTCTGTCAGATCACTATACTTGTCATTGGTCAGGAGCTCTCTGAGCAGCATGAATGCCTCGTTGGTGCTCGAAACCTCATTAGCATGATGTCTGCAGATGATGAGTTCTGTCTGATGAGCTGTGATCCTCTTGGTTCTTGATATGTATCCGGTCCTGTCAGGTCTGAGTTCTATAGCATAGTGCTCCCTGCCTGTGTAGGATTTGGTAGTGCGGAATACATTGAGACCTTTGACGTGCTTGAGCTGGTCGATGATCTCCATGCACCTGTCATATCCGATAAGATCGAACTCAGAAATATCGATATCTCTGATATCTACGTCTTTAGGAATCTCTGCCGGTGCTGTGACCGGAATTACATATTCCTTGCCGCAGGCCTCAAGAACAACTTCACTGAAGTGCTCTATGCGCTCTGAGATATCAAGCACTCCGTCTGCAAAGAGCTTTGCATAACTCCCGATGAATTCCTCGGGAACTCCCTCTACGGCAATATGAATGCGGTTGCCTGCATCACCTCTTGAGATACCTGTAACATATACATCGACGTCTTCTCTTCCGAGTGTCGCACAAATCCGGCGACCCGCTGATTTGACGCAAGGCTCATCAGCCTTCCTTCCGAATACGGAAACCTTCATGTACGGCTTGCCAGTACGCTTGCGGATCTTAGGATATACAAGACCCGGAGCATCTGTAAGAACACCGCCCTTCTCGTTTCCGTAGTTCTTGAAGTAGTCAGTGATCATGAAGTAGATATCTTCATGAAGTGCATCAAGTGATGAGATCAGATCCTCTCTTGATGCGAGTCTCTCGTCAGGCTCACTCAGATCGAGATCAAACTGAAGTCTTCCGAAGAACGGCTGAGCAGCAATGAGGTCTTTGCCCTCTGTATGCTCATCCACATAAGCACGGAGCTCAGTCAGAACATCGCCCTGGATGATATCCCAGACCTTCTCTACATCAGACTCAACACGCTCATCTAAGGTCTCAGCGCCGTTGACTCTGACCCTGAGGTATCCAGTCATCGGATGAACTTTGCCCATGTCCTTGTACTGGTCGATGTAAGGTCTCTCTGAATAAGCGACCTTGTATGTATCTGTCAGAATCTCATTGCCATCAGTGTCAGTAACTCTGACGAGATATGTGATGTCCTGATCGCCCTCATAGGCTCTGAATACTACGTCATCTCCCTCAATGCCTGTAGTTGCAACGATAATATCCTCTACCGGATACAGCTCCTGCAGGAATCTGATCGGCATGTCGTACCAGTGGTCCGGATTGCCGCCGACATTGTTATAATTAGGAATAGCGCCATCTTCGTCCTTCCAGATGGTCTCTCCCGGTGCCAGGAAAGGCTTGAAGGATATCTCGAACTTGCCAACTTTCTTGCCTGCAAGTCTTGGCAGGATGTCTTCATCGATCCATGAGTAGCCCTGCTTGTAGGAGCAGAAAACACGTACATCAGTCGAAGCTGCACCTGCTGCTTCCAGAGACTTCGTGATCTTATCAGCGATCTCGGCTCTGACAGTCTTGTCTTCGCTTACAGCGATCCTTACCTCAACAGCATCTCCACTTTTAACTGACGGATAGACCTTCTCAGCAAGCATTCTGTCAAGGGTATCAACTTCCCATTCAATGTCATATTCCTTGGAATATCTGAGTTCATCATCCTTGTAGCTTACGAACTCTGCCTTAGGGAAAGCCTTCTCTGCGATGGCCTTCCTTGTCTTGATATCCGGATCAACATACGCAGTTGTCTCAGTATCACCCAGAATGCCGAGTGCAGCGAGCTGTCCGTCGAGAGTCCTCATCTGGAATGCGTCAGCAATCTCTGTTACACGGTCAGTCCATGTGTCAAAGCATCCCTGCTGCGGGAATGTCTCACAGATTTCAGCGACAAATCCGACAAGTTCATCACCACTGCCTGAGACTGTTACTCTTACTCCACCATCCTTGTTCTCCTGGACCATGCTGCAGATATCTGCGTTCCTGAAGACGATACAGTTGCCTGCAGGCTCTTCCTTGCAGAGAAGTCTTCCGCTGTATGCGGTAGTCTCCATGCCAAAGCGGAATGCAAGGTTGCATGCTGCAGCGACAATGCTGTCATCTGCATCCTCTGCCATGACGAAATGTACATTCATCTCATCCGGCAGCTGATCCATGTTGTTGTCTTCAAGAATCGCTCCCTTGGAGAAGACTCGCTCAAGGCCTCTCTTCCTGCGCCAGTCGAAGTCCTGGATAGGCTTTGCGGAGTCCGAAGATGCTACGTAATCAGCAGGTACTGTAACCTGACTTGTCTTGGGCTCTATAGCTGCGAAGTGCGCAAAGTCTGCCGGTACCGGAGTTCCTTCTGTATAAGAAGTTACCGGGAATTCAGCTGCCTCTGTCTGGAAGCCTGTTGCGCGTGCATATTCAACTGCCAGTTCCTTAGCATGCCAGTCCATGCCGCGCTCAAGTCTTATCTTGTCTTTAAGCTGCTTATTCGTAACTATTCCTCCTTCCTTCATTTGATGTCTGATCATGGATCAGACTGTTCAGTAATTGCAGACCGCACCGCATACTCTTGTACGGACTGCGGTCTGTTTTTCAAAATCATTGTATCTTTCAGCATCCAACTTGTCAATTATTGTATGGTTTGGAATCCAATATTGTTAACGTGCCCCTGCTTTGAAAAATGTTCTTTAAATGAAAGTGCAGAAATGTTATTTTTTTGTTAGAGCCTAATTGCCTGTAGCAATTATTCAAGGAGATTTGTACAAGATGGCGACTAAGAGAATCAGCACGAAAGAAAAGATAATTGAAGCCGCATGGGAGCTGTTCATGGAGAAGGGTTACGATAATACGACTCTGAATGAAATCATTGAGCGCGCAGGCACTTCTAAGGGAGCTTTCTATCACCACTTCCGTGCCAAGGAGGACCTGCTCTTCAGGATGGCATGGTACTTTGACAGGAACTATACTGACTGGACCGAGACACAGGACATGACGCGCAACAGAGTCGATCTTCTCCACGATTACGTCCTGTATTCAACAGAAGCTGTTGAGAATTCCAGGTATAAGTCCTTCCTCCCAGCACTGTACGGATTCCAGGTAATGACCGAAGGCAACAGATACATCATGGATGAGCGCCGTGAGTATTTCCAGTTTATGTACAAGCTTCTCAGAGAAGGGATACAGGCAGGACAGATCAGGGATAACCGTTCGCCGCTCGACTATGCAAGGAACATTGCCGCTTTGCACCGCGGTCTGACATACAACTGGCTGCTCTCACACTGCCAGTATTCATTGGTGGACAGTGTCGACGCACTATTGACACCATACCTTAACTCAATACGAATATAGAATCGAGTAGGGGCTAACTTGTAGCCCCTCTCACACCACCGTACGTGCCGTTCGGCATACGGCGGTTCAACCCAATAAGTAGTAATCTACACAGCTGAGAAGTCCTCGCCTTTGATATGCTCCCTTTACGAGAGACAGTGAAAAACAAAACACTGTTAATCGCGAAGGGAGTTTTCTTATGGACAGGAATAAGATTCCAGCAGATGTGAGGCTACACTATCATTAAAGAGATTCTGTACTACTTTTTTGCTCCACCTCGTAATCCTCACAACATCTTCAATCGAATACATTATTACTTCGCTTGACACTTAGATTCTGCCAAGTCTTGATAATATTGCATTACAAGGGACCCACACATAACTGTCACGAAGGATCCTAAGCAGCTTGATCATATTAAGTTGAGTGGAGTTCCTGTTGCATATCTCTGTTGCTTTTTTCAGGAAAGAGCCATCCTCAAGTAATTCTGCCGTTATCTGATCATCCGAGACTGAATATTCTGTGTCTCCATCTGCTCTGAAAATGTCTTCTATCATATCCTTTTCCAGCAGAAATGCCTGTCCCCATGGATTAATAGCTATTCCTGCATTCTCTGTATCAAGGCAGGATTTCAGGGCACTGTCAATAAAATAAGATATTACTGCACTCTTTTCTCCCTTTTCAAATTCTTCCTGCGAAGTAAATGCCGCTTGCCACATCTTTCCGTCATTGGATTTGATAGTGCAGAAAGCAAATCTTTCAGGATCATTTTCATCCGTCAAAACCGGGAATATGAAATGCCCATCCGCATGCATTCTTTGGCGTATTGTTTCGAGTATGTTTATAAAGGTTTCCTGATTATTTTCTTTATAGAAGTTTGCTATCGCCTCTTCAATTAACTCATTGCCATCAAGAAATGAATTGCGGAACTCTTCTTTCTGCTCACTCTGCTTTTCAAACTGGTTATCCATAGTTATTACCTCTCTTAGCGCGAAGTCCTAGCCTACATTTAGGATATCAAAAGTCATCATCACATGTATAGCAATGATTACCATCGGTATCTCCGCTGCCGCAGTATGGGCAGTCTTCATCATGGTATCCTCCTCCGCCACCGGAGAACTCTCCTGCAAGCATTCCTATATTGATGCCGATGCCACCAACTATACATATTATTGCCCATATGAAATGGCCGGACTTGAACAGCGCTATTCCTGCTGCGATACCTATGATCGCAGGCAGCAGGAATGCACAGAATCCTAATGCCATAATAATTCCAATAATAATCAGTATCGTCTTCATCTGTTTGTGATATTAGCTGTAAAGTGGTTCCTCTTCGCCAGCAATCTTACGTCTTACCTTTGCAAGTTCCTTCTCAGCTTCGTCATCATCTGTGAGATCATAGAAAATTTCCAGAAAGTATTCTGCTGCCTGCCACTGCTCGTTTGCTACGCAGTTATTTGCAAGGCTTCCTGCCAATCCCAGAACATCTCTGTCAGCAAATGGTGATATTCCCTCAGCTTCCAGTATTTCATCTATGTCATCTCCTGTGAGATTTACTCTCTCTCCACCATTCATTTCCTGTATGTAATACAGCTCAGACTGAATATTGGCAGAGGTATTGTCGTAATGACCGGATACCATGATGCACGCCGTTGCTTCTCTGAATCTCTTCTTTTCAGAGTAGTAAAAAGCAAGATTTCTGTAATATCTTGCAAGAGTCTTTTCTCTGAAACATCCTGCATAAGCCTCTTTTGTTATCTCTAGCCGTCAAAGCTGTAAACGTTCATCTTGAGTGTTTCCATCACTTTGAGCATCCAGGCTGTCTTCATTGTCTTGTTGATCTCACTCTCATATCTGCTGCGTGTGCTCTCTGATGCAAAGAACTCCAGCCTGACAAGTGACTCGTTCATTCTCTTGTATTCATCGCTTTCAAATGAATCACTGCAAAGATCCTCTATGATATCGTCTGCATCGAGCTTATTGTTCCTGCATACATCCCGGAAGATCCTGAGTAGCTTTGTTCCCAGCTTCTGCATCTCATCTTCCGTGTATCCCGCAATCGAGCACAGGTTATTGATTCTTGATTCCAAACTTCCTTCCGTTCTCATTCTGTGAACTCCCTTCTGAATGATCGTATGCAGCAATTCCCTTATGTTCATGAGCCAGGATGTATGGAACAAGGGAAAAGGTCCCGTATCATCCCAGCCAATGATCTGTGGCAAAAGCCGCAGACAATTCTTCTTTATCAAATAGTGTGTTTTATTAATTCTTTCAGGATATTTTCCGTCCGGACTTCCTGACAGGACCATCCATTTCCATCTCCCATCGAATCTCCTGCTGTATGTACCTGAGCTTATAGTTGATCATCTGCCCATTGCAGCTTCTGGAAGCACAGCTGTATACGATCTGCACTTTGCCATCAAGCCGCATCCATTCGGTATTGTATATCCTATCCACGTTAACGGATTTCCATCGCCCGCTGTCATAGATCTTGAACCTTACGGGCTTAGGCTCTTTCATCATTTTGTCGAAGATCACGATGACATCTATGGACTGTACCATGATCACCAGCCTCCTTGAAGTCGCTTGCAATAACTCTTGGTACATCCCCTTTCATAGAAGCTCTTTTACGGCTCGTCTTACTCATTGTCTTAAGATCGATACCTGTTCTGCAGAGTTTTATACTTCCGTCAACGCTTCCATTCTCATCTATGGCATCTATTCTCCAGCCCTCTTGCTCATAATTTGCAAGCACACATCTGCAGCCCTCAAACATGCTGATCGCTGCAACTATCTTCCCGGCATGTATATCTGCAAGGTAGTACCTTGGTTCCGGTCCATATGTGAAAATCATAAAAAGTTTATCTTCGATCTCTGCGACAATTCCATCTGACATCAATTCATATTTATCTGCATTCTCAGCTTTTTCTATCAAGTTTTCCATTTCATGGTTCCTCCAGTGCACATCGATCAATCACAGACATGTTTTATTCTTGTGCTCGAGCATCTTTATTATAGGAGATGGCTATGTCAATTTCAAGAACGTATGTTCATAATTTTACAAGATAAAAGCGAATTGCCGATTATCGGGACAATTCGCTCGTGAATACTTATATTTTCAGTACCTGCTACTGACTCATATTAAACTCTTACTGTGTAACCTTCTCTGCGCGGCTTTGCTGCCGGCTGTTCACAGTCTGCATATCCGAGAGCTACAGAGCAACTTCCTGCCAATGTCTCTGGAAGGTCATCGTCCTTATATGCTCTGATAATCACTTCATTCCCTCATAGAACTCTACTGCCTTGCGGATCTCGTCTGCATCCGGGTGTCCCTTCTTGATGCCTCCCACCAATTTGAAAGGTCCGAAGGTGTCGTAACCGGTGCAAATATACTGTCCGGCAAAACGGCAGTGTTTGCTGTCCGTGATCTTGCGGATACCATTGAAGAACGAGTCTGTCGGCGCGGCGCCGCATGTAGCGATGAAGAACACTTCCTTGTTTTCCGGCAGCTTCTCTTCGGCAAAAGCAATGATCTGCTTTGCGAATGCGCTGAAATATATACCGGATGCAAGTCCGATCCTGTCATATTCAGATATATCAACATCCTTGTCTCTGACTACATCAATAAGTGTTACATCGTGCTTTTCTGCTATAGCATCCAGCAGCTTCTTAGTATTGCCGTGATGCTGAGAGTAATATACTATCGCTGTTTTCATATGGCTTATACCTCGTACCCTTCCAGTCCTTCAGAAAACTAAGGTTATCTGAACAAATACTTGCCTTTCCCTTTACCTTTGATTGGATAAATAATTCCTGCATTTACCATCTTTTTGATCAGGGCTGATGCCGGCGATGCTGTGATGCCTAATAGATGCATTACTTCGGAACGTCCAAAGAACTTCTCATACCCATATTCATAGAAAATAGTCAAAATATGCTGTTTTGTCTTATTTCCTATTTCATCCGGAATAAAGATGTCCTGTTTCAATGGCTCAATGTCCTGTTTTTGCGGTTCAATGTCCTGTTTTGTCTCCTCAATGTCCTGTTTTACATCGTTCCATCTAATATGGAGATATCTGTTCTTAAGTTCGTTATCCTCATTAAGAAGTAGATTTCTCAGGAATAATTCCAGATATTCAGTAGTCTCACTTACACCTGCAGGATAATTGTTATAATTTGCTCTCACAAGAGCATTCCTGAAATACCATGAATGTCTCGCAAATATGTCATTAGTTACATCGAAGCCAACAGATCTCAGATACTTGATGAAGAAAACAGCTGTAGTTCTGGTATTTCCTTCTCCGAATGCATGTATTTGCCATAATCTTGAAATGAATCTTGCAAGATGTTTGATCAGGTTCGAAATATTATCATACTTGTACGTATATTCCTTTTCTGTCCGGATATCGTATTCAAGCAACTGCTCTAATTCAGAATAGTTTCCGTAACGCACAGTATCTCCATCTAGTACCCATTCTTTTTTGGAAATGTTGTAGTCACGTATTTTACCAGCGTGTGAGTAAATGCCCTCAAATAATCTTTTGTGAATGCTTATATATTGAGGAACTGAAAAAGTGAATGCATCTTCCGCAAGCATTCTTGCTATCCGCGTAGATACTATATCTGCTTCCTTATTGTCATCAGGCTCATCATTGGAAGTTTCTTCATAATAGCTCTCAATCAGTCTGCTTGCATCAGCCAAAGTGATATGCCCATTGATATTGTCCTCGGCCGTTTTCCTCAGGTAGTCAGATGTTTTGAGCCCATCAACATCCTGCAGGCCAATAGCTGTATACCACGCATACCCAAGTGCTCTTTTATCAGGGTCTGATTGTCTTATGTATTCTTCAAAAGGATCTTTTATAATATCTTGCATAAGTCCTCCTTGACGTCTCTTTTACATGAATGCCCTTGACAGTTCGATGACCCTGTCAATCAGCTCTTGGCTAAACCTTTCCTGATCCATATAAGTTTCTCATTTAAAGCAATTCTTTCAGCTTCTCTATTTCATCCGCCGTCAGGCTGATGCCTTTACCCATCTTACTATGGTCAGGTGACCAGTCCCTGATATCTATCTTAGGCTCTGCTCCTCCCCAGGAGATGAGATTGACCTCTCTCTTCCATCCCTTGGTCTTCTCTGCCAGTACACCGATATGCTCTACTATATCGAATTCGAAATCTTTAGCCATCCTTGAGTTCCTCTTAGCCTTTCTTACCCGCTCAGTGTCATTCATCATCGCAACCAGAAGCTTGCCGGTTGCAAGAGCATCTACGTCTGCTCTGTGCAGCTCGCCATGCTCTATTCCGTAAAACTCGCACATGAGTCCGAGGTTATGCCCCTTCACTTCATATTGCGAGTTGTAATCGTTCTTCCACTTGCCGGTCTCCTTGTCATAGACCTTGTCCGGGCCCTTGACTATCTGGCGTGCCAGCTCCGCGGTGTCGAAATACTTGCGGCTATTATCCGGCAAAGCGCTGCCGGCACTCTTTATGAATCTGAGGTCAAAGTCGATATTGTGGCCGACAATGTCATCAGTTCCGGCGAATTCGTCAAATGCTGCCATGACCTCGCCTGCGGTCGGAGCTCCGGCAACCATATCGTCAGTGATGTGATTGATCTGCGTTACCATCTCCGGTATATGTATCTCCGGATCAATCATCGAATGAAAAGTCTCGACCGGCTCTCCATCACGGAATCTAACAGCGCCTATCTCTATTATCTTGTCACGCCAAGGATACAGACCAGTAGTCTCAGTATCGAAGACAACGAACGACCTGCAGTTCTCAGCTTCTTTTATACTTGCTGTATTTACTAGCTTATCCATGCTGTATATCGGCTTACTCTGATCCCCCATATTTATTCATCACAGTCCGGTCTGTACTGAACACATATCTCATCCAGCCATCCCTGATCCTTGACACCGCTCATCCCTTTGTATGGGACTGAACGCGCCGGCCCCATCTTGTAGTTTTTGCATGATAGTGGTCCATAGCAAAATGTCTCAAACCTGTTGCGAACAAGATTCCTGTCAAAATCATATTGTATAGTTACATTTGCCATGTTTGCCCAGATGCACTCGAAGCATTTCCCCTTCCAGCATGATTTGCTGAGCATCCGTTCTCCCCTCCAGGCATATATCTCCAGAGGCGGCACTTCTATTTTCCAGGGCGGGCCGGGATAATCCGCAGAGTTGACTCTAATGATCTGCGCCCCATAATAGGTCGTGTCGTTTTCAGCCGCTAAGATATTCGGGGCGATGATAACTCTCTCCGTCTTTTTTATTTTCTTAAGTGCTCCTGCACGGTAAAGATCCGCAAACTCGCATTCTGGATACATTGGAGTCCATCCGGTACCTTTGATCTCATCGCCAATATGCGGCCTTAGTTTTTCCACCTGCTTCTCAGAAATTGCAACACAAAAGTCATACCTTTGCGTACCGCGCTCAAAGTTGAATTCTACTTCGCCATCATATGCCGTTCCCTTCAGGAATACGTTGTATCCATTTTCCCGGTGGGTTCGGTTATCTGTCAGGTAGCGCCATACAGTGCTCCTTGGTTGAACCGAAACTACTGTACCCTGCCATGTGACTTTATTTTGATAACTATCCATATGTCATCGCCTCCTGGCAGTAAACTCAACGATTATTTCCCTTGTCCATCTGTGCTGCCGAATACAGCCTCCATCGCTTTCATAAGGGTGGTTTCCGAAAGGAATTCCTTAGGGCATATCATGATCCTGTCCTCATCATGATGATTAAAAACCAAGCCGCCTATAACAGCTTTATTCAGCGCATTATCCACTACAAATCTCACCGGAAGTGTCTCGATCGGCTCTGTCAACATTTTATCTGAACGCGCCATGCTCATACTTGTAAAGCAAAGCATGAACCTGTTCCCAGGAATCGTCGGGTCGCTTTCATCTATATTTATGTACAGCTGGTGGACTATATCCGGCGCAGTATGGCGAACTCCGCATATCATAGTCAGATCTTCCTTGTATCCCTGCCTGATAAGCTTACAGAGTCCCAGAACATCGTCCTTTTTAGTCTTTGAAAAGCCGTCCAGTTTGGCCCAGAACTGTCTATTAGTCATGATCGAGCCCTCATTACCAATCTACTCCAGACAGTTCGATGACCCGGTCGATCAGTTCCTGACTGAAGCCTTCGAGGTCCTTTTCTTCTATCGCGCAATCCTTCATCAGGCGCATGAGGTCAAAGTCCACATTCTTCTTTTCAAGTGAGAGCAGCACGCCCGGACGCCGCTTGTCTTCCTTGATCCTTTTCTCCATCTCCCAAAACTTCGTGGAAGCAGGCGCATCACTCTGAAGATAGTCTGCATACTCTGCTACAAGCTTCTCCATGTACTTTTCCTGCCATCCCGGAAGACGTTCCCTGAACAGCTTCCAGTCGCGTTTCTTTATCTCGATTGCCGGCATAGCTAGCCTCCTCATATTATCCCTTTATCGTATATCCTGATACTTTCAGGACATTGAGTGCTTTCTCGTAATTATCTTCTTTGGTAAGTATGTAATCAGTGTTGTAAGTTGATATTGCAAATATGCCTATCTCATTTGCTGCCAGTATCTTAGAGATTCTTGCCAAAATACCTATCAGGCTGAAATCAAGAGTTCCGACTATACGAAACGCCCTCCAGCCATCATCACGATCCGTCGTATTCTCCGGCACTATATCAGTCGGGCATACAAGAGACAATTCCTCATCTGTCGCTCCGGTAAAGCAAAACGGCTGCGATATATCTATTTGCGAATAGTCCTCAACTTTGCATACTGTCAGAAGCACATCAAGCGGTTCAAGGACTACTGATTCAGACTGGTCTCTCGCACATTCTCTCTTGTACCGCTTATTCAGCTTATTCTTGATTCCCTTATAGTGTTTTTCAACTTCATATTCCGGGATCCAGATCTCCGCAGCGCGTATATTATCCATTACCCTATCAAGAATGATCTCATCCTGTTTCTTCTCCGGGTACCTGCCGGTTTGGTGAAAAACATCCTTGAAAGCAGCATACATCCACTCGTATATCTTGTCCCTCTGCTTCTGCTTCAGGTGGGAATACTTCTTATTCGTTTGTAAAAGCTTATCGCCTACCCATTCGTGATTTTTCATTTGTATCAAATCGATTCCGCCGTTATCATCCTTCTGGACATATCGATTATCTTCTCGACTGCCTTTGATGGAGCCAAAATGCGTATGTCTCCGCCGAAGCCGAAGACCCAGCCATAGAATGTCGGACTGAGCCTGACATTGACATAGCAGATGAATCTATCCTCATGAGTCGGCTCGGTCTCGACCTTTTCACCGAATCTGTCAATGACATACTTCATAAGTTCATTCTTGCACTGGAGCTTGACTCTGGTCTCTTCG
>Ga0256404_1004957_pt1 | contig 24280 bp, 27 predicted proteins | sample RumenRJG_01DNA_FD_185990 | JGI IMG/M metagenome (GOLD analysis project Ga0256404, IMG submission 185990) | Bovine rumen microbial communities from Lethbridge, Alberta, Canada - RJG_01 | ecosystem: Host-associated > Mammals > Digestive system > Stomach > Rumen | place: Canada: Alberta | collected... | reverse complement strand
TCTTGAGTTCTTCGCCGTCGGTGATTAACCCACAGCATTTATTTTTTGACCTGTCAAGGATGGCGGCAGGATGGCGATAACCTAAAACATTGGGGCTAAACCCATAAGAAAAATGATTGACCCAAATATAAGTTAAATAATTTTGTTGATAATGATTCACAACCAAATAATTTTATAGAAGATAATAGTATAAAATATGAATATAGAAGTGTTAATTGGAATAGCGAGAAGATTGAGGAATATTGTGAAAATCTTTCGCTTCAAAATAGAGTAGTGCAATATCCAATTGTTGTTCAAGAATGGAATAAGGAGGTAACTATAGATACAAATAATTTGGATGTTGAAACGATAAAACAGTTAATGGTTAATGAGTTTATAGATAATTATGGAAAATGTTTTTCTATTCGTTTAGGTATGTCAAGGACAATAGATAACTATTCTGAAGCTATGGATACAATATTTATTACAGCTGATGGTGATGAACAAACAAAAAATGTTTATTCTTGGATAACATATTTTGTCACAGCAGAAAAGATAAATAATAAACAGGTTGCTTTTACTATATATGTATTATACGTCCCAACGTTAGATACTGAAGTAAACAGTGAATTGAATAGTATAATTGAAAAAAATAAGCTTTGTGCTAAAAAGGTAATTTTACTTAAGGAAAAACAGAATCCTAGAATAAATCGCCAAATTCAGAATGTTAATAATTTAATAATTAAAGTTTTAGAAAATTGGGCAAATGATGAAAATAAGAAAGTAGATATCTATAGTTAATGTCAGATAAACATATAGATTGGGAATTTTAACTAATTATGGAGGCGATTATTATTATTGGCTTATTTATTTTGATAGTTTGTGGAATAATTCTTTTATTTATTGGCTCTTTTGTTATGGGGGTGATTTTGCAACAGTTTGTATATTTTGTTTGTTTTATCTTACAAATATTTGGATATAGTTCGTTTGCGGATTGGGCAGAAAATAATAATATTGTTCTATTAATAATATGTTGCATTATATCATTATTATGTGTATGTATACCAATTATTTCAGGATTAGCTAGTAGGAATTCTTCTAAAATTCGACAGGGAATAGATTATGATGAATATACTAATTATTCTAATGATAATTATACAAACTATTTTTGGGATTCTTACTCTGAGGATAAAAGGAAAAGAATAACATTTGTAGACGCATCAGGAGCGTACCGAAGATGGGGAGATAGCTTTGTTGACTGTCAAGGAAATTGGTGTAGATGGGGAGGCTCATTTTATGATTTTGATGGAAATTATATTAGCTGGGGTAATACCTACAAAGATATGAGTGGAGCCTATCGCTGTTGGGGGGATGATTTTGTAGACGGTGATGGAAATTGGGTGCATTTGTAATAATGAGAATTAAACATAATAAGCTTTGCAAACAAAGATGATGTACTCACATATCTTATTCATTTGGTATATTTGGGGTACGATCAAAATAGTCAAAGTGCGTTTGTACCAAATGAGAAAATACGTATTGAATTGAAGGATGCTGTTGAAATATTAGGGTGGTAAATATGAATAATACTATGGAATATAAAGGTTACATTGGAAGTGTTGAGTTTTCAGAGGAGGATGTAATCTTCTATGGAAAAGTTATGGGAATACGTTCATTAATATCATATGAAGGTGAAAATGTCAGAGAGCTTGTAGAAGGCTTTCATGAAGCTGTTGATGACTATATTTTGTTATAAAACAAAATATAGTCGCATATTATAAATTTACCCCCACATTTATGAAAAATTCAGCTAATTTTACAATTGAGGCATTTATCCCAATGTGATAGAATAACTACGTTCAATCAAATGTGGAGGAATTGGATTTTGAAAAGTTAAAAACTTTAGCGCCATGCACCGGCAGGTACGTAAAAATGATGCCGGTTAACGAGGTTTCAGGTTATCGAAAATTCGGCGGATGCCTGGACGCATATATGGATGCGTATCTCAAGCCAAATATGATGGAGACATCAAAACAAAGCGAGAGAACCATAAAAATCAAGTAGCTATTCAGTACAGAACAGTTACATATTTGTACATTTAAAATTATATATCGAAAAGGAGATCTAACACTATGTGTGGAATTATAGGATTTACAGGCCGTTTAGAGGCACAGAAGATTTTGACGGAAGGACTCGCAGCGTTAGAGTATCGTGGATACGACAGTGCAGGTATTGCTTATTTCAAGGATACAGGCAAGATTTCTATTCGCAAAACCGTCGGAAAGGTTAAGGATCTTCTCGCTATCTGCGATGATGAGAACAATTCAACCTGTGGAATCGGACATACAAGATGGGCAACACACGGCGGAGTTACCAATGCCAATGCTCATCCTCACAAGGTTGGAAATGTCGCACTCATCCATAATGGTATCATTGAGAACTACCACGAGATCGTAAACAAGTTTGATCTTGCAGACTCTCTTATATCTGAGACAGATACAGAGGTAGCAGCTGCTCTTATCAACAAGCTCTATGACGGAGATCCAAAGGCTACTATTAAGAAGGCAGTAACAGAGCTTCGGGGTTCATTTGCGTTCTGTATCATGTTCAAGGATCAGCCGGGAAAGATTTTTGCTGTCAGAAATGTAAGCCCGATGGTTGCAACATATTGCGATGACGGAGCATTTATCGCATCTGACCTCACAGCATTTATCAAATACTCTAAGCGCTATTTCATCGTACCTGAGTATGCTATCATGACTATGACAGCAGATGGAATTACAATAGAGGATCTTGACGGAAAGAATGTTGAGCCTGAGTATCTTGAGGTAAACTGGGATGTAACAGCAGCTCAGAAGGACGGCTATCCGCATTTCATGATCAAGGAGATTCATGAGCAGCCTGCAGCTATTACAAAGACTATCACTCCAAGAATCAAGGATTCTCTGCCTGATTTCACAGAGGACGGCATTCCGGATTCATTCTTTGAGGATGTAAGCGATATCACAATAGTAGCATGCGGTACAGCCATGTATGCGGGAATGGTTGGAAAAACCATGATCCAGAACCGACTTCATATACCTGTAACTGTTGCAATCGCATCAGAGTTCAGATATGAGGAGCCTGTTATCTCAGACAAGTCAATGGTTGTATTTGTATCACAGTCAGGTGAGACAATTGATACCTTAGAGGCACTTCGTCTTGCCAATAAATACACAAAGAAGACACTCTCTATAGTAAACGTGAAGGGTTCATCAATTGCAAGAGAGAGCAACTATGTGCTTTACACACATGCAGGCCCTGAGATTGCTGTTGCAAGTACAAAGGCTTACACAGTACAGGCTGCAAGTTTCTATCTGTTAGGCTGCAAGCTTGGTCTTGTATCAGGTAAGATGACAGAGGCTGATGCAAAAGAGTTTATTGAGAACCTTCAGGAGGTTCCAAATCTCATCGAGTCAGTTATCACGCAGGCACCTGAGATTGAGCAGCTCACAAAGAGAATGGTTAACGCAACAAATGCGTTCTACATTGGACGTGGACTTGACTATACACTCTGCATGGAGGGCGCACTCAAGCTCAAAGAGATTTCATATATTCATGCTGAGGCTTATGCAGCAGGCGAGTTAAAGCACGGTACAATCGCGCTCATCAGCGAGGGTGTTCCTGTTATCGCAGTTGCTACACAGAGTCATGTATACAGCAAGGTCATCTCAAATATCCGCGAGGTAAAGGCAAGAGGCGCATACGTTATCCTTCTTAGCAAGGATAAGGATATTACAGATAAGTCAATCTGTGATGTGCATATCTCACTTCCACAGGCACCGGACGAGTTTGCGATTTTCGAGTCAGTTATAATCTGTCAGCTTATCGCTTACTACACATCAACAGGAAAGGGCTTAAACCCTGACCAGCCACGTAACCTTGCAAAATCAGTTACAGTAGAATAAATAATTTCCCCGGACATTTATACGATGTCCGGGGATTTTTTTTTACGCTTGTGCGATACAATGCAGCATATGTAAGACATCGATGTATATGTCAGTGATTTGCACGGCACCAACACATTTTGTTAAAAATATAACAAATTTGTATTTACACATCACGCATCCGGTGGTATGATACATAAATGCGGGTTACTCATACGAGAATCCAGCAGCCATACAATTTTCATGTGCGCTCTTATGCCGTGTGACAGAATCACAGCATAACAGAATTAGGACGAGACCCATATGGGCTTTTACCAAAAGGAGGAAAAACAATGCGCAATTCAAAAACAAACGAACTTGTACTGACAGGTTTATTCACAGCCATTATCATTATCATGGCATTCACACCACTCGGATATATTCCGCTCGTAGTTATCAACGCTACGATTATTCACATTCCGGTAATCCTTGGTTCACTTTTCTGCGGACCTAAAAAGGGAGCATTCCTTGGATTTGTATTCGGATTTACCAGTTGTCTAAAGGCAACTATAGTCGGAGGAACTCTTTCATCCTTTGTATTTTCGCCGGTGCTTGCCGCATCCATGGTCGGAACCTCAGGTATATTTAAGAGCTTATTCATAGCATTTGTTCCAAGAATTTTAGTAGGTGTTATACCTTATTTTGTATATATAGGCATCAAAAAGGTGCTTGCGTCAGAGAAGAAAAATCTCTGGGGAACAGTTTTAAATGTGCTCATGTCAGTATTCCTTGCATTCGGAGTATATGCATTCCTCGGCAAGATGTCAGAGTCACTTTCACAGTCAGCCGCTTTAGGAATCGGCATAGCAGTCGGAGCTGTAGTATTTATAGTAGTTGAGGCTGTATTTATCAGAAAGAGCACACAGGTTATTCCGTTTGTATATGCAGGTGTAGCCGGTGCCATGACCAATACACTGCTTGTAATGGGCTCAATCTTCGTGCTTTACAAGGGTGCTTATGCAGATGCAATCGGTGTGGCAGGAAACGCGGTGCTGGGCGTTATCACCGGAGTCATCAGCTTTAACGGAGTAATTGAGGCAATAGTTGCTGCAATTATCGTATACCTTGTTGGATTGGTTTTAAATAGTATCAAACCAATTGCAGCAAAATAAATTCAGACAGATTTAAAATAAATGTGAAATTGTATGTACGGCGGACTGATAAGGTCCGCCTGTTTTATAAGCAGTTGGACTAGGAACGGTAAAAAAGCATTTGAGTTAAAAGAAAGGCATGATACAAGGTGAAACATATGCATGAAATAGACATAATGGATATCGGCGGCTTCAAAATAGGCCAAGCCGAGGACACTAAGGGCTTGACCGGCTGTACGGTATTTCTTTTTGATAAACAGTCACCGGCGGGAGTTGACATAAGGGGAGGCGGACCGGCTTCGCGGGAGACACCACTTTTAAATCCTGTGGCAGACGCAAAGGGTATCCATGCGCTTGTACTGTCAGGCGGCTCTGCCTTTGGTCTGGATGCAGCGGGAGGCGTGATGAAGTATCTCGAGGAGCGCGATATAGGCTTTGATGTGGGAGTCACAAAGGTGCCTCTTGTGGTGCAGTCGTGTATTTTTGACCTGGTAATAGGTGATAAAAATGCAAGGCCTGATGGCAAAATGGCATACAAGGCTTGTGAGAACGCTTCTTATGATACCTTTTTACAGGGAAATTATGGAGCCGGAATGGGTGCAACAGTCGGCAAATATATGGGGCGTGAGCGCAGCATGAAGAGCGGAATAGGAGCCTATGCAGTACAGCTTGGAGAACTAAAGGTTGGAGCAGTGGTGACACTGAACGCACTTGGTGACATATATGATATAGATACAGATAAGAAAATTGCCGGAGCACTGGATGAAAATGGGCTGCTTTTTGATGACGAGACAGCGTATTTTGAGGCAGCGGCGAAGATTCAGAATATGTTTACAGGAAACACCACAATTGGTACAATAATAACAAATGCAAAGCTTGACAAGACCGCACTAGGCAAGGTGGCATCCATGGCTCACAATGGCTATGGCAGAGCAATCAGACCCGTGCACACGATGGCAGACGGAGATTCAATCTATGCTGTATCAGTGGGCAGTGTGCCTGCCGATATCAATCTGGTGGGGCCAATGAGTGCCTATGTCATGGCAAAGGCCATTGCCAATGCAGCTAGAAGTGCAAAGTCTGTGGATGGCTACAAAGCATTTTGCGATGTAAACAAAAAATGACTGCAGAATAATAATAGTTTTATACAGAGGTGAAAATCATGTTAAAAGGAAAAACAGTAGTTTTGGGAGTGACAGGAAGCATAGCGGCATACAAGATAGCAAACCTTGCGAGTATGCTTGTAAAACAGCACGCCGATGTCAACGTCATAATGACACATAATGCAACAAATTTTATAAATCCAATCACATTTGAAACTCTCACAGGCAACAAGTGCCTCGTGGACACATTTGACAGAAACTTTGAATTCAACGTGGAGCATGTGGCGCTCGCAAAGAGAGCAGACATCTTTATGGTGGCACCTGCATCAGCCAATGTGATAGGCAAGATGGCAAACGGAATCGCAGATGATATGCTTACCACCACAATACTTGCAGCAAAATGTCCTAAGCTTGTTTCTCCTGCCATGAACACCAATATGTACGAGAACAGGATTGTGCAGGACAATATCAAAAAGCTCGAACACTACGGCTTTGAGATGATAAAGCCGGCTGAAGGATATCTTGCATGCGGAGACATCGGTGCAGGAAAAATGCCGGAGCCACAGGTACTTTTCGACTATATAATGAGGACAATTGCCTGTGAAAAGGATCTGGCGGGCAAAAACGTACTCATCACAGCCGGAGCGACGCAGGAAAAAATAGACCCGGTACGTTTTATCACCAATCACTCAACAGGCAAGATGGGGCGTGCCATAGCAGAAAATTGTATGCTCCGCGGTGCGCATGTTACACTGGTCAACGCTTCAGTATCGGTTGCTCCACCTATGTTTGTAGATGTGGTAAATGTGACATCGGCCGCAGACATGGCAGACGTGGTGAAATCAAAGGCTGCTGAACAGGATATTATCATCATGACCGCAGCAGTAGCGGATTTTTGTCCATCACATCCGGCTGATGAGAAAATAAAGAAAAATGACAGCTCATATGAGTCTGTAATTGAGCTTGAGCGCACAGAGGACATCCTTTCATACCTCGGAGCACACAAGGCTAAGGGACAGCTCATATGCGGTTTTTCTATGGAAACCCAGAATATGCTTGAAAACTCGAAAGCAAAGCTTGCAAAGAAAAATGCAGATATGATAGTGGCAAACAACCTAAAGGTAGCAGGCGCAGGCTTTGGAACAGATACCAATGTGGTCACACTCATTACGGCTGATGACTGCACAGAGCTTGAAATCATGGACAAGAGCTGCGTTGCGTCAAGGATTATGGACCGACTGCTGCAGATGTAGAGCTTCGATTTTAGGTTGAGAGTGGGTGCGTGTAGTGGGTGGGATGCGGATTATATATCCCACATGTTCGGAAATTTCGATAAAAGTTGAGTAAGTGCATGGAGCAGTAAGATAAATAGAAGAAGTAGATTAGTGCATGGAACGCTCGGTGCACAGATTGTATGTCGCTACGTTCGATTTACGACGTGTCGTATGGGAGTTATATGCCGTCATCAGCAAAAGCGGCGCGGAAAATACTCGTTCAAGCAGCATAGCCTGAATTTAGATATTGAGGTAAAATGCGCGTTTGATTTTCCGCGCCTGATAAGCTCTGCGGATGACGGCATTTACTCCCACTAGACTAAGGAGTTATGAGAGCGGAGTGATATATAATCTGTGCACCGGGCGCTTCATGCACTTACAGAATCTGAATTCGAAGCGCTCCATGCACAAGCGATTATATAAGCCGTTACACCGCGCAGTCCACTGTCGGCAGCTCCCCTGTCACATCGAGGAAGAGATTTGCAAAGGTCTGCTCATAGTAAGGCTCCACCCAGAGCAGGCCGATGCCGAGCGAAAGCACGCAAAGTACAAGCATACCGATGAAGCTTACGTTAATGTATATGACTCTGAGTATGTTGCCGCGAATCAGCTTTATGGCATGAGTCAGACATGCAAATACGGATAAATCATCACGCGAGAGCACCAGATACAGGTAAAACGGAAACAGAACCAGTACAATAAAGCTGAGCACGGCACTTGCAGCATATAAAGCGATAGCAATTCCCATGGTGTCACCGCTTAGCTTGAAAAAGTTTCTGGCTACAAGGAAAGGCGCCTTTGCAATCATAGAGATGGCATAATATATGATGTATGCTCCAAAATATCTGTTGGAGTGATTCATAAAGCAGTAGAAGACATCGCTGATACGGCACTCTTTCTTTCTTGCCATATTAAGGTGGAAACGTATGAGTCCCATCTGCAGCACGCCGACCACGATAGATAAAAGCACCTCGGCAATGTAGTAGATGATGGTCTGAACCTTTGTCGCATATACATTTCCGAGCAGGTAGGTAAACGGCAGGTCACTAAACAGATTTATGAGTGTGACAGTGAGAAAAACGCTTATGCTAAGTCTGTATCTTCCGTTCAGGTTCTCTCTTGATATTCTTTTTAATTCTTTGGATTTCTTTTTTGGGTTCATTATATTTCTCCTGAAATAATAGTTTTGAATTAATGCTTAAGTTAGGCTTAAGTTAATGTTTAAATTAATGCTTTGACAATTGTCAGATATATAGCATATACTTGTATTCATATGGTTACACAAAATCACAGGAAGGACCACACATATCATGCAGACAGATGAAACAATCGACAGGTATTTCTATATAACGGGCTGGATATGCATAGCTATATTTGCGGCTCTTGCGGCAGTGATTCGAGTATGCGGTACGCAGATACTCACAAAGGTGCCTCCATGTCCGCTGCACGCATATACAGGCTACTATTGTCCGGGGTGCGGTGGCACGAGAGCCACATTTGCGCTGCTACATGGGCATCTGATAAGGTCGTTTGTACTCCATCCGTTTGTGCCGTATACAGCCGTTTTTGGAGGCTGGTTTATGCTGTCACAGACGCTGCAGCGGATAAGCCGCGGCAGGCTGCACATCGGAATGCACTTCAGGCCATTATATATGTGGCTTGCACTTGCCATTATTGTGGTAAACTGTATAGTCAAAAATATGCTTATATTATTTTGCGGTATTCATCTGCTTAAGTAGCTCATTGTAGTCGATACCGGTCAGGTTCTGGTATTCCTTTAATATACCCTCTATGCTTCCGTATTCGTGAAGCATGGCGGCAAACGAACCGATATAGATAATAAGAGTGATAACAACAGAGGCAAACGCAATCCAGAATGAGGTCATAGCCATGCTGCTCATTGAGGTGGCACCGCCTTTTGACAGTAACGCAAAAATCATGGCAAGCGAGCCGCATATGATAGACACATAAATACAGCTGCACGACGCGATGGCAATTATTGAAAGCACAAGTGCTGCAACCTCCATATTGCGTGAGCGTTTATTGTAGAAATTGTTGTTGGGATTAAAGCCCGGCCCATAATTGTTGCCGAAATTATAGTTATAATCCTGATTATAATCAAATTTTTGTGGATCCATAATAAAATTCCTTTCTATAAAGTTGATTTTATTGTATCACTTCATTTATAATACGAAAAGAATAAGTTTTTTAAAGAGGTAAAAAAATGGATATTATTGCTGCAATTGCAGAAGAACTGCAGATTAAAAAAGGACAGGCCGAGGCCGCTGTCAAGCTGATAGATGAGGGAAACACCATTCCTTTTATCGCCAGATACCGAAAGGAGGCAACCGGCTCATTAAATGATGAGGTGCTCAGAAATCTCTTCGACAGACTGACATATCTACGTAATCTTGAGGACAAGAAGCAGACAGTGCTTGCAAGCATTGAGGAGCAGGGCAAGCTTACGGATGAGCTTAAGAAGGCAATCCTTGAGGCACAGACACAGGTGGCGGTTGACGATTTGTACAGACCTTACCGTCCGAAGAGAAGAACCCGTGCCACAATCGCAAAGCAAAAGGGCTTAGAGCCACTTGCACAGACCATTTTAGCGCAGGAATCGTCTGTTGATATCATGGCAGAAGCAGCTAAATATGTGGATGCAGAAAAAGACGTGGCAGATGAAGCGGCTGCACTCGCCGGAGCAAAGGATATCATTGCAGAGAACGTATCAGACAATGCCGGTTACAGAACAAAAATCAGAGAGCTTACCATGCAAAAGGGGCGTCTTATATCGACAGCCAAGGATCCGGAGGCAGAGTCTGTCTATGAGATGTACTATGAATTTGATGAGGCTCTTTCCAAGGTTGCAGGTCACAGAACACTCGCAATTAACCGTGGTGAGAAGGAAAAAATCCTCACAGTAAAGATAGAGGCACCGACAGAGGATATCATAAAATATCTTAAAAAGCAGGTTATCACAAATGATGGAGCGCCTACAGCAGCCGTACTCACAGAGGCAGTGGAGGATGCGTACGACAGGCTTATTGCCCCTGCCATAGAGCGTGAAATCAGAAACAATCTGACAGAGGAAGCAGAGGATGGTGCCATAAAGGTATTCGGAAAGAACTTGGAGCAGCTTCTCATGCAGCCTCCAATTGCAGGACAGGTTGTGCTTGGATGGGATCCGGCATTCCGTACAGGCTGCAAGATTTCTGTCGTAGACCCTACAGGAAAGGTGCTCGATACCACAGTAATCTACCCGACAGCACCACAGAACAAGGTTGAGGAGGCAAAGGCCGTAATCAAAAAGCTCATAGACAAGCATCATGTCACTCTTATCTCACTCGGAAACGGAACAGCATCGCGTGAGTCAGAGCAGGTGATTGTCGAGCTGTTAAAGGAAATTCCGGTAAAGGTGCAGTACATCATAGTAAATGAAGCAGGTGCGTCAGTATATTCAGCCAGCAAGCTTGCCACGGAGGAGTTTCCGAATTTTGATGTGGGACAAAGAAGTGCCACATCCATGGCGCGTAGACTTCAGGATCCGCTCGCTGAGCTTGTAAAGATTGATCCAAAGTCAATCGGAGTCGGACAGTATCAGCACGATATGAACCAGAAAAAGCTCTCAGAGGCACTCGGAGGAGTTGTAGAGGACTGCGTAAATAAGGTTGGTGTTGATTTAAATACAGCATCAGTTTCACTGCTTGAGTACATATCAGGCATCTCAAAGACCATTGCCAAAAACATCGTGGACTACAGAGAGGAAAACGGTAAATTCACATCACGTTCACAGCTTCTTAAGGTAGCAAAGCTTGGACCGAAGGCATTTGAACAGTGTGCAGGTTTCATGCGTATCTCAGACGGAAAGAACCCACTTGATGCCACAGGCGTGCATCCTGAGTCATATGATGCCACAAAGGCAGTGCTTGAAAAGCTTGGCTACACAATGGAGGATGTAAAGAACAGAAATGTAGTTGGAATCTCAAAGAAGGTATCTGATTACAAGGCGCTCGCAGACGAGGCAGGAGTTGGTGAAATCACACTGCGTGACATCGTAAAAGAGCTTGAAAAGCCGGCAAGAGACCCGCGTGAGGATATGCCAAAGCCAATTCTAAGAAGCGATGTCCTTGAGATGAAGGACCTCACACCGGGTATGGTATTAAAGGGCACAGTCAGAAACGTAATAGATTTCGGATGCTTTGTGGATATAGGAGTACACCAGGACGGACTTGTGCATATCTCAGAGATATGTGACCGCTATATCAAGCATCCGCTTGAGGCTGTCAGTGTAGGGGACATAGTAGATGTGCAGGTTATGAGCGTTGACCTCAAAAAGCAGCGCATCCAGCTTACCATGAAAATCGGACAAGGTACAGACAAGGCCGGTAAGTCAGAACACAGCGGCAGTGGAAAAAACAATGTCGATAACAAGGCTGACAGAAGTAATAGAAATAACGGCGGCAGGAATAGCAGAAACGATAGAAATAGTACAGACAGCAAGAATAATAACAACAGAAACAAAAAGCCACACTACATAAAGGGCAAGAAAAATAATTTCTTTGACAATATTATTCTTGATAATTAAAAACACCTTGACAAAATACTTCAAAGTGCATATCATAAGTTTGTAAAAAAAATAGGAATTCTTCAGGGCAGGTGGATATATTTATATTTAAGAGTGCTGTATTTCTGGGGAAAACTAAGGTTGAACGAATGACTTAGTGACAATTTGGTGACAAATTGTAGAAAATGAGACCTTTTTGGCTACTGTATATGATGTGCAGTAGCCTTTTTTTCTGTAGCAAATTGAAAAACAATAAATTATATGATATGATTATATCATAAAAAGGTAGTTATAAGGTAGGTGAAAATATAATTGGGGAATAAATTTACAGAAGAGCAAAGACAACAGAAAATGCTCGAACAGATTAAAGAGTTTAGACTGCTTGATGATGACTTCATGACAAAATGCTTTGAGAACAATAAAGAAGCTATTGAATTAGTACTTAGAATTGTGTTGGATAAGCCGGATATTATGGTTGAAAAAGCACAGGTACAGTATACAATGAAGAATATAAAAGGTCGCTCAGTAAGGCTTGATATTTATGCTACGGATAGCAAAGGAAAAAAATATGATATAGAGATTCAGCGTGCAGATAAAGGAGCAGGTGCCAAGAGAGCCAGATACAATAGCAGTTTAATAGATAGTGATATTCTTCCTAAAGGCATTTCTGTAGAAAATATTTCTGACTCATATGTTATATTTATAACTGAGCATGATGTATTAGGTGGGAATAAGCCGATATATCATATTGACAGATATGTTAGGGAAATGGGAGAGTACTTTAATGATGGAGCACACATAATTTATGTGAATGCTGGTTATAAAGATGAATCAGACTTAGGAAAGCTAATGCATGATTTTTTGGTTACTGAGCCAGATGAGATGAACTTTAAACAGCTTGCAGATATTACAAGCTATTATAAGAAAGACAAGGAGGGGATTCGGGCTATGTGTAAAGCAATGGAAGATATGATAATTGATTTTGTAACAGAAGATAAGAAAAATTCAGCTATTCGTATGTTGAAAGCTGGTAAGTTGTCGGAAAAGGATATTGCAGAATATCTCGATCTCTCTACGGATGTCATAGAGGAATTGGCAAAGCAAGAAGGTTTATTAGTGAAATAATACGATAACTGCCGTATCAATAATAGGATACGGCAGTTATTTTTTACAGAGAAGATTGTTCTTTTATAAATTGATAAATTGAAAGTTTGGGAATGCGCCAGGTTGATTTACCGATACGCATTCCTTTTATTTTGCCCTGATTCAGCAACTCGTATACTCGATTCTTTCCGACCATAAGCATTTCAGCAGTGTCATCTACAGTTAATAGAGTCAAAGCTTCCTCATTAGATACTGGTAGCATTGGAGAAACATCTGATAAATTTAGCATAATGTAATCAATCCTTTCCTTCATATTATATATTTGTATGTTAGATGGGATTTTTTTTGTAATAGAATTGCAACGAGGTGAATACAAGGAAAATTAAGTGTAATTAAATATAAATACATTAACATAAATTTAAAGAAGGAGTATTTAGTCGATCCACGTAGCTGGAATTGGCGCCTTTCCTTCTTGTGTAGATTATACGTTATAAGTTATTCTTAAGTATTATCTATTATAAGTATATACTATATATATTATTTATAAATAGTATATATACAATATATAGTATTAAGCACTAAATAATATTAATTTCGAAAAGGAGAAAATGATATGTGTATGGTTAAAGTATTTGAAGGAATGAATAAATATAAGGATATAAATAGCTACTATGATGTTTTAAGATATGTTCTTGATAGTCCATATTGTGATGGAATTTGGATAGGAAATCTAGAGGAGAATCAGAATATAGGAGCGATAGCAAATCAGTTTAGAAGTGTAGAAAAAATAAGATTTGATTTGGACGGTAAGACAAGAGTACATCATTTCGTGCTATGTATGGAAGATGCCAATATGAGATATGAGGCTATTGTTGATTTAGGGCGAAATGTAAGAGATTATTTCAAAAAAAGGAATTTTCATGTTGTTGTGGGTATACATAGGGGCTCAAAAAATAACCCATGTTTTACACACTTACATGTGGTAGTTAATCATTGTAGCAGGAGTGGAAAATTATTCTATGGGACAGATGAAGATTATGGCATGTTTGTTGGGTTCTTAAAAAAGGTAACCCATAACCATAATTGGCATTTCATTTATGCAAGTGATGCAGATTATTCTTACCGCTCTCAGATAAATCTAGAAGATTATGGTTGTATATTATAATGATGAGCATAATGACCATGGCAGAATCCGTATTGGGTTCTGCCTTATTTTATTTACAAAGGAAGGAGCTGGTTCAAGGATGAATGAAGTTTTAATCGCTATACTGTCAGCAGTAATAGCTATCGCAGAGAACTCGAAGGATAAAAGAAAGTAATCAGATTATGTAACAAAGAAGTGAAATCAAAGGAGGATATTATTATGGCAGCAAACGTTGAAAGCATGTTTTATGTAAGAGAGAAACCGTGGCATGGATTAGGAACAATGGTTAAAGAGGCATTAGATTCTAAGGAGGCATTGGAAAAGGCAGGACTGGACTGGAATGTATTACAGGAAGATTTATATACCGGAACAGGTAATGTGGTTATTGGATATAAGGCGAATGTAAGAGATGTTGATAGGAAGTTACTTGGAGTGGTGAGTGACAGGTATAAGGTTATCCAGAATAGAGAGGCATTCAGATTTACAGATACACTCTTGGGAGAAGGGGTCAGATATGAGACAGCGGGTTCTTTATCTGATGGAAAAAGGGTGTGGATTCTGGCAAAATTGCCACAGCAATACATTATAGGAGGCGAGCGGATAGCACCATATCTTGTTTTTTCAAATACCCATGATGGAAGTGGTTCAGTGAAAGTTGCAATTACTCCAATAAGAGTGGTATGCAATAATACGCTTAATCTTGCATTAAAGACAGCAAAGAGAAGTTTTAGTATGATACATACCGGCAATATTTCGGATAAAATTCAGGAAGCAAGAGACACATTGTTTTTGGCAGAAGAGTATATGGACGAGCTTGGCAAAGAATTTGACATACTTAATAATTTAAAAGTGTCGGATGAAGCTGTTAGGGAGTATATTGATATTCTGTTACCAATGGATAAAAATGCCGGAAAATTGCAGGAGAAGAATATTATAAAAATGCGCGAGAACATGGCAAAGAGATATTTTGATGCACCAGATTTGCAGGATGTTGGTAAGAATGCATATCGTTTCATAAATGCAGTATCAGATTTTGCTACACATGCAAAGCCTTTACGTAGGAGTGTTAATTATAAGGAAAATATGTTTGGCAGGACAATAGATGGAAATCCATTAATTGATAAAGCATATCAGTTAGTAAAACAAGCAGCATAATAAATAATGAGCCAGATGCGTAAATGCATCTGGTTTTTTGGAGGTGTTAAAAATGAGAGTAGTTGTAAAAACAAATAATCTGACAAAAGAAGAGTGGCTTAAGTATAGAACACATGGAATAGGCGGTTCTGATGTATCTGTTATAGCCGGTATAAATCCGTACAAATCAGTGTATCAGTTGTGGTTGGAGAAAACTCAGCAGGTTCAAGTAGGAGAAGATGAGAATGATTTTACTCACTTTGGAACTTTACTGGAGCCTATTGTAAGAAAGGAATTTACATTAAGGACAGGAATAAAGGTACGGCAAAAGCATATGCTCTTGCAGAGCGAAGAGAATCCATTTATGTTTGCAGATTTGGACGGAGTGATAAATGACAATGGAGAATTGTGTATTTTTGAAGCAAAGACAGCATCTGCTTATAAACAGGAAATATGGGAAGAGGGGGTTCCGGCAGAGTATATTCTTCAAGTTCAACACTATATGGCTGTTACGGGGGCGAAAATGACATATATAGCGGCTATAGTTGGTGGAAATCATTTCTTTTATCATATAATCGAGAGAGATGATGAACTCATAGGAAAAATCATTGCAATGGAAAAGGAATTTTGGAATAACTATGTTTTAAATGGAATTGAGCCACCTGTAGATGGTTCAGAAGCTACAACAAAGTACATCAATGATAAGTTTTGTGAATCAAATGGTACGACAATTGAACTTCCGGAGTCTGCAATATGTACCTGTGAGCAGTACGAGAAGTTGAGTGAACAGATTAAGGAGCTTGAAAATGCAAGAAATACTATGGCAAATCAATTAAAGCAGTATTTGGGAGAGGCAGAGAAGGGAACTGTTGGAGATAGGACAATATCATGGAAAACAATAAATAAAAAGAGCTTGGATACAAAACGGCTTAGAGAAGATAATCCACAGGTGTATAAAAAGTATCTGACGCAGAGTTCATACAGAAGATTCATGGTAGCTTAGGAGGGATTGAATGGCAAAAAAAAATAATATAAGACTGTTGAAGCCTAATGAAATAGAATGTCGCGTAGGGATGGCAAACGAAAAAGGCATTTCTCTCTTGTTGTATAAGGATGCCAGAGTTGATATGAAAATTCTAGATGAGGCATATGGTGCTAATAACTGGAAGAGAGAACATCTGATGATAGGAAATAATTTATATTGCATTGTCAGTGTATGGGATGAAGAAAAAAGACAATGGATATCTAAGATGGATGTTGGAAGTAAAAGCAACACAGAACAGGAAAAGGGAGAGGCATCGGATTCGTTTAAAAGAGCTTGCGTATCTATTGGAATAGGCAGAGAGCTCTATACAGCACCATTTATATGGATAAGCAGAGATAAGGTTAATTTAAAGCAGAAAAACGATAAATACGTTACATATGACAAATTTAAGGTAAGCAGTATTTTATATAATGACGAACGTGAAATAACAGGCTTAATTATATTAAACCAAAATGGACAAGAAGTTTATCGGCTTCAAAGTAACGGAACTAGTATACAGGCTGAAAATATAAATGATGCTGATATACACGAGAATGAAATAAATAAAGAATTGCAAAGAACTGGAGTGGCTTTAGATACTGTGTTAAGTCGTTATGGGGTTAATAGTATTCAGGAAATGGATGAAACTGCTTACAGAAAGGCTATAAGTGGATTAAGACGGACAAAGACAAAAGCGGCATAGTATTTTAGCAAGGTAACAGATATGACAAAATTACACATGTTGTGAATATCGTTACATGATGATATGGAAAATGGAGGTGGAATGTTGGTTATTTATATCATTGTGAAAAATATTTTCAACAAATAATTTGAAAAGAGGAAATACGATGGAAATTAATGAATTGGACAAGGTCTTAGAAAAACTCAGAGTAATTGAAAGTATTTCAGAGGTAATGATGTTATCTATGAGCGATAATGAGAAATCAAGTGACTTAGTTTCATCAGCTTATGATACTTGTCTTGACCTGATAGGCAAAGAAGCACGGCAGATTAGAAAATTGATACAGCAACAGTAAGATTTTAAGAGGGGGAGCGTATAGTATAGCTCCTCCCTCATTTAATCACTTAGTTCTTTTTTGCTTAGCCAGCTCGCGTAAGGCTGCTATAACGATGTCGATCTCGTTATCACTGCATGAGTCAATTAGAAGAGAAAGCTCATTTTTACGTTTATTATGCTCATAGGATTCATTTGTCATGAGTAGGGCATCCAGTGAAAAGTGAAGAACATCAGCTAATGCGAAAAGAACTTCAATAGAAGGTTTTCTATGCTCACTTTCAATGTGTTTTAGGTGTGTGGGCGTGATTTGTACAAGCTCTGCAAGTTGTTCCTGTGTGAGTTTATTATCTATACGTGCTTGTCTTATTGTATTTCCAAGTAAACCAGGTTTCATATATCTCTTTTAGCTCCTTTTTAATTAGCATATATGGGAAAAAAGTAATTGAAAATTAGCTTAAAGAGAATTATAATATAGCTAAAAGAGAACTATAACGTAGCTAAAAGAAGATTAAGGGAGGTAAATAATATGTCATCTTATATTGTAAAATGTCCTTATTGTGGGACAACTAGGAGTGTAACACAGAATAGCCTGGTTAATTGTCATAATTGTGGAGCGTCAATGTATATAGACAATGATGGTAGAATTAAGAAATCAAAATCAGGTAAATAATTCATTTTATAGAAAGAAAATGAACTTAAAGATTAAAATTATCAGTAATAACTAAGGAGGATATCATTATGATGATACTTGTAATTTTATACATTATTTTAGGATATTGGGCAACAGGAAAAACTATATATGCAAATTCTGTTTTAATTGGAGCTTGGAATGACATATTTATAAAAAGATGTTGTATGGGTGCAATATTAGGATGGATTTTAATTCCTATTGCATTAATAAAAACGTTTTCCGATAAATAGTGTGATGTTAATTAAATGGATTACAAAGGTCTTGGATGAAATGAAACGTCCAAGATAAGGGCTAATTAGCTGATTATTTAGAAAGGAAGCTACTATGAGAAAAGAATTAAAAAATGGTAAAATTTCAAAGATTGTATCAATTACAGTAGGAATGAGTCTTGTCGTGGCACTATTGGTTGGATGCTCAGATGAAGAATCAAAGGATATAATACAAAAATTAGATAAAGGAACTAATGTATCAAAAAGTGAAGACAGATATTTGTTTGACTATGGTGAGAGCTGGGAGATGAACTATAACGATGCTGCACAGACTGTATACATCAATGAAGTAGAAGTGGCTGATTGTGTAGCATCTTTTGCCGGAGTTGAAGATATCGGAAACGATGGGCAGTTTGTATATAATTGGGATAAGGAGCAATATTATTTGTATGTGGATTATGACGAGGATGGAAGCAATATTTCTATTATTAGTTATTCAGCAGATAAAGAAGAATGGTCTATTATGGTTGATGGTGAATGGCATGAGGCAACTGACGATTTTGTAAATAATATGAATGACAGCGGTGTTGTCAGTGTAATGGAGCAAGATGTTAATAGTTTTAAAGAGGATCTTAAAGCGCTTGGCGTATCAATAGACGATTTAAGTTATATATCTTATGACGATATAGACGATTACTACAGTAATAATTAGTGAAAAGGAAGTGGAGAAAGATGTTGTGTCCCAAATGTGGTAATGAGATAAATGCTAACTGGAAAGTATGTCCTAATTGTGGAACTCCTATCCAGAGTAACAATCAAGTAAATCAAAGTAAATATGAATTTGAAGATGATTACACCAAAGGGTATGTTGATGATAATTTAGAGTCAAATACAAGACCTATATATCAGCAAAACACTGCTGTGCATACGGAATCAGACTATAAAATAAGTATTAGGGCGAAATTATGGGGCTGGTTATTTTCAATTTTCAATATAATTTTTGGTATCTTGATGTTTAAAAAATCTATTGTTGGAGCAATATTACTTCTGTTAACAGTAATATTCTTTTGTCCGTATTTGTGGAAAAAGACACGTAGAAAAGCAATATGGATAATATTAGGCAGTATTTTATATGTAGCCGGGTGGATAATGATACTTAATAGCCCTGAAAGCAATAGTAGTGCAGATAATGAATTTAGCAAAGTACAATCTGGTGATAATTCAGATTACAATGCAGAAACAGCCGACATGGATGAAGAGAATACTGATACCTCAAGTGATGATTCTGATGAAGAAACAACAGAGTATTATCCAACTGATAAGGTTGATACAGGAGTATGGGATGTAACAATATGGAATTCTTGGGTTTCTCATGATGATGTATTTGATGAAAATGACGTGAATTGTTATTGTACAATAGTGAATAATAGTGATACAAATCAAACATTTAATGCTACAGATTTATTTCAAATGGATAATGGCGGTATATTGGGAGAAGCTTCATGCGATTATGATGGTCGAACATTTACAGCCGGAACAAAGTTACAGACAACTGTTGTATTTAGTTTTCCGGAGAGCTTGAATAATTCTATAGATTCAATGTCAGTAAGCGCTGGAAATAAAATTATTAATTTAGCTGCAAAACCACAAAAAAGTGAGGCATATGATAGTTTGGAAGGAACTTATGAGCAATCAGGAATGAAACTAGTATTTGTAAAACTCTCGGATAGCTCATATCAGCTATATGATTACAATCCCACTACTGGACTTGAGATAAGCACAATATCAGTAAAGGATAATCAATTTGCGATAGGAAAAGCTGGTTATATATATTTACCTGATGAACACATGATTTATGCATCAGAAGAAGGGGAAGCCGACAAAGATAATTTTGCGGGGTTTGTAAAGAAAAATAAATTAATATTTGACACGGTTCCATTGGATGAAGTAGAAAAAGGCGATATATACTATGCTGGAGGAGATGTTGTTGCTGCAATAACACATAAAGGTAATGAGGGCAGTCTGATTGTATATACGAGAGAGTCCACAGATAAGGCGAGCGTGGAATATAAAGGTACATTTGATTATAAAGCAGCTCAGGAAAAATTGACGGATATTGAGCTTACTTTTGTGGCTGATTATAATAAAGAATATGTAACTAATGAAAAAATCGTATTTAAGAGTTCGGACAGCTTAATATTAACACCAGATACCGAAGAAAATGGAATGGAGTATGTTAAAGAATAATATGTAATTTAAGAAGTAAGAGACCTAATCATAATTTAAGATAGGTCTCTTCTTTTTTGATTTCTTATATAGTTCAGTGGCATATTTTTTGCCATGTCAGAATTTAGAGGTAGGATTGTACAATCTATGCTCTCTGATTCTTATAACATTCTTGTAATAATAAGAGTAAGCGAGGTACATAGGATGGTATTTGAAGAAATCGAGAGCATAACAGAACTGAAAAGACAGGCAAGAACAATATGGGATAAATATCATGAGGATGGAGGTGAGCGGTTTTATACTAAGACTAATGTAAATGAATTAAATGCAGATAGTCCATTAGACGATATTATTGATATTCTAATAAGCCATATAGATGAAAACGCTCATATCTGTTTAAAAATTTACCGCGATATAAGGAATATTTCAACAAAGCCGGAGATTGTTCTGGATGAATTCAGAGAAACGGAAACTTATTTAATAGAAAATTTTCAAGATAGTACGTGGTTTATATTGTGCAATAAGTGTGATGATAAATATAATTGCATTATGTTTATTGCTCTGAATATACCAGGGAAAATAGTAGACAAGCGCAGGATACACCTTTATTATTAAATTTTACCGTCTGAGAAATCAGACGGCATTTTTTATGCCAGTGTTTGTTTTATATATAGTATGGCAAATAAACTGCCACAAAAATAAAAAATCGCATAAGTGGTGTCTAAAAATCGAGATGCAGTCAAAAATGTCGGGATTTATAATCAAAGAAAATAAAAAATGGAGGCATTAAATATGGCAAAAATATTTACGGAACAAAGTATAATTGGCGAAATTAAAGAGAAAATACGGTACACACACAATTTTGGTTTTGAAAATCTGAGAGGATTATATGAAGATGTGGATTTCATACATCTCGATCATGATTATGTAGGAAATGTGCTGACCGAAGATTTTTTGACTTCACATGCTAATTTGTTGATTAATTCTGCACAGCCTTGGCTTATATCGGCGCAGACAGGGACAGGGAAATCGACATTCATTTTGAAGACTCTTTTGCCGATTGCAATGAAAAAAGGTAAAAAAATTTTATATTTGGTGAGTCGAAAGGCTCAAAAAAAGCATATGAAGGTTGAGGCAATGCGTGATTATATGAATGGAAACTTGAGAGCTGGATATTCGTTGACTTGTAAATGCAAGGAGCTTGACGAAAATATGATAGAATGTATTTCAGAATTCGGAGGATTGCGTGTTTTTTCTTATCAGGAATTTCTATATGAGTCAGAGAGAATAAATTTTGATGATTTTTTGTTTGCGGTTATGGATGAGGCACATTTTTTTCTTTCGGATTCGGATTTTAACAGATATACCGATGAAATTTTGCAAAAAATAGTTGCTTTCTGCAAACATTTTGTTCGGATTTACATGAGTGCAACTGCTGAGGATGTAGCTGATGTGATATACAGATATGAGCGGAACAATATACCGGAAACGATAAAGTTTGGGAGTATTTTTAGATTGCATGTAGTGTATATGGATGACGATTATTCATATTTGAATCCGATATTTTTTAGAGAAAGAAAAGACATTATAAGTCAGATTGAGGAAAGTTCGAAAGAGACTGCATGGTTGATTTTTATAAGAACCAAAGATGAGGGGATGAGTCTGAAATCGGAACTGGAAAGTCGAATTGGAGAGACGTGTGAATATATTACAGCAGATAACAATGATAAAGAAAATTCGGCAGTTCTATCTATTTTAGAAGAGGAATGCTTAAAAAGTCGAATAACAATCTCGACCAAAGTATTAGATTTGGGTGTCAATCTTAAAATGGATAACTTAAGGATAGTCCTCTATGATGATGATCCAGTAGAAATTAGACAAATGATTGGGAGAAAAAGAGTCTCTCTAAGCGAAAAAAAACAAGTGCTGAATGTCTATTTTCACATTCCGACTTTAAGCGATTTGCAAAAAAGAAAACGCAATATATTAAGTATTATGAATAATTTTACCGAAGTGAAAGAAAAAAACGAGCGTGGATTTTGCGATACATTGTCCTTTCCGTTTTATAATAGCAAGCTTCACATACTATATAATCATTTGACGACTGAAAAATGGAAAAATGACATTGTGCGGTATGACCAGCTTATCGAGGATATTCAAAAAAACGAGGATGTAAAGTGTGAATTCAGCTATGCGAAAAATATTTTGCAATATTTAAATAAGGCTCCGGTGTTTAATGACATTATGATTTTGTCAAATAACGATAACTCATCAGAAAGTGAAGTGCGAGAAATACTTCAAAAATGGCTTACAAAAGGCATTTTTTCTAAATATGAATTTGAAATTTTTAGTGAAGAATTGCAGAGGGTGCTTGGAGACCCCCGAAAGGATACTCGAGCAGAAAGAAAATTGCCAAAATTAAATACCAGAAACAAGCAAATCGAAAAATATGGAGTATTAATTAAGAGTTTCGTTAAAAAAGGAAGTACGCAGTATTTTTTGCAATATACTGGCATGGAGGACTAGAAGATGAGAAAGTTTTTTGTGATTATAACCGATGTTAAATTTGGGGTTTTTGAGGAGGATATGTATATTTTTACATCATTTTTCCGAGATAATATATGTATGGCAGAGGTTGTTGATGAGTGTGACCTTTATGAATATCTAGTCAAAAAACTGGGACGAAACACTCTTGTAAGACATGGCTTTGATATGTGGAATTCGATAGGACGTGTTTTTTCGAGATGAAAACTTGAATAATATGCTGGAGGTGAGCCCTCCAGCATGTTTTTTATACGGTAGGTTTAAAAAAAATATAGTGAAAAAGTTCGAACACTTTTTCTTTTGAAAAGCCCATTGAAGTAATTGTTGTATAAAAATCAGTACATGATTTGGAAATATCATCTTGCGGATAATTAAGGAGTTTTTTTATGCTCATTAGTGCTCCCCAAAAGTATATGTAGTCGGTTAAAAATTTGTAATCATATTGTTGTATTGCCTTTTCTATGTTAATTAGGCTTTCCTTAAAGAAATATTCATAATCAGGTATGTCTTTAATAGAGCCATTACAGTGGTCTATGAAGTGTGTCATTTCTAAACAGGCGAATACTCTTATTTTTATTTTAATGTAGTTAGAGTAAGTGTCATTTGCTTCGATATCTTTTGTAATTGATACAGATTCTTTTAGATAATACTCAATATCTGTGATATTATTTTTTTTGATGTAAAAATTACAAAATAGCATAAAAAGACTATGGTGATATTTAAAACGAGAATTATTTTTTATTAACTCTTCTGACAATAAGTATATTATTTGTTTATCTTGTCTTTGATAAATAAAAGTGTAAAATAAATTACGTTCAATATCATTTGAGATTATAAAATCAAAAATTTCTTTTTCAGCAGGAGTAAATGTATTAGTCTTTTCAGCAATATCGATATAGTTCCCTGAAATGAGCCAATCATTTTTAGGATTTTGAATCCAGTTTATGTCTTTCATAAATAATGGGATGATATTTTCAAAGGTTCGTTTTTTATATTGCTTGTATGAAGATAAGGAATAATCATATTGGAAAAGAGTATTGGCTGTGGCAATATCACCACAGTTATATGAATAATATAATCCCATTATCCTGAGTTCCCGAAAGTTTTTTAGTCTACATTTTGTGTCCGCTTATCGTTTTATCGATGGCGGGCACTGTATCTTGAAAGCTTTATAAGCATCGTTCATTTTCTTCACGGGCTCCGTAGTGAT
>Ga0256404_1004956_pt1 | contig 24282 bp, 20 predicted proteins | sample RumenRJG_01DNA_FD_185990 | JGI IMG/M metagenome (GOLD analysis project Ga0256404, IMG submission 185990) | Bovine rumen microbial communities from Lethbridge, Alberta, Canada - RJG_01 | ecosystem: Host-associated > Mammals > Digestive system > Stomach > Rumen | place: Canada: Alberta | collected... | reverse complement strand
ACGTCGGCATCATGGATGGCGTCGTTGATCGACTCATGCAGCGCGTACATCCGGTAGCTGAGCGCTCCGGTCAGATTGGTCGGCTGCGTGACCTCGATGTAAGGCTCCGCCTGGCCGACGATGCCCCCCACGTCCTTCCGGCCGTAGACGGCTCCCTCGTTGCGCGAGCCGTTGATGTATCCCTTGCTGCGTCCGGCGACACCGCCGACGTTGTAGCCAAGCCGGGAGTAGCCCACCGCCTCTCTGCTGACGCAGTACTCGATGAAGCCCTCGTTGTATCCGCAGATCCCGCCGGAGTCGGTGGTGATGCCCGCCGTCTCGGTGGTCAGGCTGTGGAAGAAGTTCAGCAGGCTGCTGGTATCGATGTCGTCGAGCTGCAGGCTCGGGTCCACGCTTTCGGTGTTGACGTAGCAGCTGCTGTCGCAGGAGACCAGCGTGCCGTAGTTCACGCCGCATACCCCGCCGATCTGACTGAGGCCGGACACCGTGGCCGTGCTCCGGCAGCCCGTCACAATCCCGGTCACTTCGTTGCGTCCCACCAGGCCGCCGGTCTCCAGTTTTCCGGCCACCGTTCCGCTGAAGGAGCAGTTCAGGACGCAGCCCCGGTTCAGCCCCACCAGGCCCCCGGTCATGTTGTTGTCCCCTCCGGGCATGACGGTCCCCGTTACCGAGAGGTTCTTCACGATGGCGTCCATGCCGGTCTCGAGGAAGAAACCGCAGGGAGCCAGCGGATCCGTCAGACTCACGTCGAAGATGCTGTGTCCGCGTCCGTCAAAGCTGCCGTTGAACAGCGGGATTGGCTGAAAATCCACATCCGAGAGTGAGAGATCGTTGTCCAGCACCACCGGCAGGTGGTCTGACCAGGTGTCCAGAGAGCAGTTCTCCGAGAACTCAATCAGGTCCTCCACCGTGCGGATATGCAGAACATCCTTGTCATAGTTTGACTCCGGCCGCTCCAGGTCGATGGGCGTGCGCGGATAGCTCTGTGATGCCGTCGAGCTGCCGGTCGGTCCGTAGTATGGCGTACTGCCGCTGCTGCCGCGGTTGGACGAGTTGAAGGTCGAGATCCGGTTCCACACCGCATAGAGAGCCAGGTCCTCATTGATGTCGTAAACATCCCCCGGGTACCAGGCGACGCGGTCGGAGGTCCGTTCCGTTGCCCAGCCTATGAAGGTATAGTGCTGGCGGGTCGGCGTTTCCTCGCTGAGCGTCAGTGGGACGTCCTGCTGTTTGGTCTGTTCCCCGGGCGGATTGGTTCCTCCGTTGGCATAGTAGTGTACCGTATAAGTGGGGGCAGCGTTGGAAGCATCGAGACCGCTTACCCTGAAGCCCCAGGCGACGGGGTCCGTCTGCGTGCTGTTCAGGTAGATCCGCACGGTATCGTCGTTGACGGTCACCGTTCTTCCTGCCATGAGTTTGCCAACATAGGCCGCGGCCTGATTCTTGCTGCCGTCGGTGACAATGAGGGTATCCGGCTGAGAAATGGTATCCGGCACGGCAAGCTCGCTCAGCGGGTCAAAGGTCAGTGTGATGGAAGTTGCGCCGGGAGAAGTATACTGCCAGAACTGATTTACCGGTCTGGGATAGTTATGCTCCGATTCCAGCCCAGCCACGTCCGTTACCACAATCGCGTCGTTGGTCACCGTGACCGTGCAGGATGCGGCCGCGTCCGATTTGCCTTCCGTATCTTTTACCGCTGTTTTATCCGAAGCCAAAACCGCCGTTGCCTTGACGGACGGAAGGATCTCGGTTCGCTTCAGTGCTTTGACAGTGCATGTTCCTGTTACGGTTCCGGCTGTATCATCTCTGGACGTTTCCTCGAAATCCACGATTTCTACTGCCGTTGTGTCCGTACTCTCCCATATGATGGTCAGCCGCGAAGTATTGGTCGAGGTCATCGTCGCGGTCAGAACGGCAGTATCCAGCGCTTCCATCGAGAGTTCCGTGGCGCTTAGCGTCACGGAAGCGGTCGGTACCGTCCCCTGTTCGCCTGCCCCCAGCAGGCCGCCGGCTGCCGCGTTTGTGTCCGCGGCGCCGAGATCCGCGCCCATCAGTCTCGGACTGTTGATGTTCTTCAGCGGATCTGCAAAATTCTGCGACTGTGCCAGTTCGTCGCCCTCTTCCGCCGCCGCGGCTTCCGTCACCTGAAATCCCCAGCCCGTATTTCCGTCGTCATCACTGATCAGCCAGATCCGAAGCCCGTCGCCGGGAATCGCCAGAGTCTGACCCGCAAGGTCCGCGATGTTGTCAGCGGTGTAGGTGATCTGTTCGTCATCTCCGAACTGCAGCACCAGGAAGTCGCCGAGACCGAGTGAGGTCTCCGGTGCGAAGGTAAGGGCAAGATTCTCCGCCCCGTCCAGGGTGAATTCCCAGAACCGGCTCTCGCCGTCCCGGTAAGGGTGCTCGGAGCCCAGCTCTTCCACCCGCTCGACCCGCCTGCCGTCGCTGCGGACCGTGACATAGCAGCTGGCCGTGAGCTCGCTTCCGTCTGCCGCGGCCGCAGCCGCGGTGGCGGAGATTGTCGCCATTCCGCTTCCCGTGTCCCCGCGTCCCACGGCGGTCACCAGGCCGTTTGCATCGACCACCGCGACCGACGGATCGGAACTGGTCCAGATCACGGACTGATCGCAGCCTTCCGGATAGACCTGGGCCGAAAGCTGCAGTGTGTCCAGTGCATCCAGCGACGCCGATTCACTGTCCAGAACGATTTCTTCGGCCTGAACCGGAGTCTCTTCCGTTCCGGTCCCTGCCTCGCCGGGGTTCTCTCCACCGGCTTCGACGCTGGCTTCCGTATCCTGCGCAGGCAGCTGTTCCTGTTCGGGTATCGGTTTCTGCTCCGGCTGCGGGACGGGTTCTTCTTTGCTTTCCCCGTCTTCAGGGAGCGCTTCCGTCTCCCCTTCCTCCTGCTCCTCTTCTTCCGGAGGCAGCGTCATGCTCTCCGCAGCCGGGCTTACTATGGGATCCGCAGCAGGGTCCGTCCCGCTCCCCGCTTCCGCCAGAGCCGCATACGGCAGCATGGAAAGGCAGAGCGACAGACAGAGAAGCAGCGACAGTATGATCGATAAAATGTGATGCTTCTTCACAGTTGTTTTCCTCCTTCCGGTCTGTCAGAGACCGGTTCGCCGGACGGCAGTTCCGTCTCGCGGACGCCGCCGGCTGTGCCCTCATTTCCGCCGGCCGCGGATTCCGCCGGGGCAGCCTCCGCTTCGCTTTCCGGTTCCGTCGGCGCGTTCCCTGCGGACGCAGCCGCTTCCGGTTCTTCCGGCCGGGGCTCACGCTCCGGGGCCGGCGGATCATCCGTTCTTTCCCCGTCCTCCCTGAGAGGCTCCAGCTTGCCGGAAAACAGGCGCAGATCCGTGTCGCCCTCGATGGTGCCGCGGAAGAAGCCGCTCACCGTTCCGTTGATCTGGCCGCTGATACGGCCGTCTACCTGGACAGGAGCGCTTGTTTTGTGCTCACGGTTCACCTTCGGCATGGCGAAGGAGGTCTTCTCGATGATTTTCCCGCCGAGGAGCAAAATCTGCGGCAGCACAAACATGACCAGCACGATTGAGATCATGGTGCCGCGTCCGATGGCTTCGCCGATGCCGTTGATGGTGCAGTCTGTTGTGATGATGCTGATGAGCAGTCCGGAAACCGCCAGAATGGTGCCTGAAGTAAGGATCGTCGGGAAGGCGAAGTTCATGGCCTCGATGATGGCTTCCTTCCGGTCCATCGTCTTGATGTTGTCCGAATACCGGTTGGCAATCACGATGGCGTAGTCGATGTTGGCGCCCATCTGAATGGAACTGACCACCAGCTGCGTCATGAAAAACACATCCTCATGCACCAGCGTGGGATAGCCGAAGTTCATCCAGATAGCCCCCTGAATGACCGCGATCAGCAGAACCGGCATCCCGGCGGAGTTGAAGGTGAAGAGAAGCACCACCAGGACAATCAGGATCGAGACCACGCTGACCACGATATTATCAATCTCAAAGGATTTTTTGAATTCATACTGGTTGGTGGAATTGCCCACCACATAGACGTCGCCTTTCGGATAATGGCGCTGCGCAACCTGACGGATGGTATCCGTAAAATGGAAGGTCTCATCGCCGGATTCCGGCAGCGTCAGATAGACCAGCATCCGGTCATAGTTCTCTCCCTCCAGCTGACGTTTGCCCACCAGCATCTGGGTTCTTGCATTGGCAAGCGTGTCGGCCTGCTCTCCTTCCAGATTGATGTACCCCTCATCGACCTTGTCGCCGATGTAAAGCAGCACGTCGATCAGCGGAATGCGGTATTTCGAGATGCCGCTGACCAGTTTGTCATAGCTCCCGTCCTGGATGGCATACACCGAGTAAAGGAGTTCCGCCGTTTCATAGTCCAGCTTCAGCAGGTCCGCGAATTCACGCGGAGACAGCTTGTCCGCCAGCTTGTACCCGCCCATGGCGTCGATCCCCGCGATGGCCGTCACTGAGTCCACCTGCGGGAAGTCCAGCAGTTCATCCACCAGGCTCTTTTCCTCGCTGTAGTCCCTTCCGGGGACCACCACCGCCAGCATGGTGCGGGAGGAAAAGGTATTGCTGATCATTTCCTGCGCGATCTGATCCTCGTTCTGCCGCGGGGTGGTCAGCGTGTCATAGCCGTAGACATAGGGGCAGCGGTTGGAAAGTGAAAACGCCGCCACCACCAGCACAACGAAAACCGGCGGGATCACGGCGCGTGTCGCCCAGGCAAAGCGGCCGACAAACGGGATCTTCGGCACAAAGGTCTTGTGCTTGGTCTTATCCATGAGGTTGCCGAAGATCATCAGGAAGCCCGGCATCACCAGGAAAACGGAGAGCAGGGAGAACAGGATGGCCTTGATCAGGCAGATGGCCATGTCCGGGCCCAGCTTGAACTGCATGAACATCATGGCGATCAGGCCGCCGACGGTGGTCAGGCTGCTCGCCCCGATCTCCGGGATCGCCTTTGACAGGGAAATGATAACGGCCTCCCGCCGCTCATGGGTCTCGTGCTCTTCCTTGAAGCGGTTGCTGTAGATAACCGCATAGTCCAGGGCCAGGGCCAGCTGAAGAATTGTCGTGACCGAGTCCGAAACAAAGGAGATCTTCCCCAGCAGGAAGTTGCAGCCCATGTTCAGGATCGCCGCGACGACGAAGGTAAGTCCGACCACCGCCACATCGGCATAAGTATCTGTCGTAAAGGCCAGGACGCCCACCACGATCACCGCCACAAAGGCCGTGATCATGTTGACTTCTTTCTTGATGGTCTCGGCCATGGTATCAATCACCGTGGTGGAGACGAAGGTATCGTAGTCCGAGAGCATCTCCTGGATCGTGTTCAGAGACTCGACGCAGCGTTCGTCCGTCTGTTCATAGTCAAAGGTAACCGAGAACAGCGCCGAGGCCTGGTTATAGTGCTCGGTGGTATTGTTGAAGTCCACCATCTGGACGCCTTCCACCTGCTTGATCTCTTCAAACAGCGTTTCCGCTTCTTCATAGGAGATGTTCCCCACCATGAAGCTTGCCGTCCCGTAGGTGATAAACTCCCGCTCCATCACATCCAGCCCGATCTTGGTAGAGGAATCCGCCGGCAGATAGGCTGTCAGGTCATTCTCCACATTGACCCAGTTGACCGCGACCGCTGAGAAAATAATCCCGATGATCACAATCAGGAAAATCAGGCTGCGCTTGTCGACAATGAACGTCGCCAGCTTCAGCATAAAACTATTTTGTTTTTCAGGCTTCTGCTCCATAATCCGCCAATACCTCGATATCAGATGTCCGCTTTTCAGCGGGACAGATTCTTTTCATTTTACTCGCAGTGATACAGAGTTATGTTACCACGGGCACCGGTAAAGTACAAGTATATTTTTTGTGCATTTTAATGGGATTACCCTTTAAAATTGTCTTTTTTGTCTCGTATTTGTGACATTATAGTAACATTATCTCTTTATTCCACATAACATGATATCATTCTTATGTAAACAAATGCGAAACCCGCAAAAACTGCGGGACCGATTCATGATCCCGCAGCGTTGCCGTTCTATATTCCGTTCCGTACTCTGTTCTTTTCTCCTCCGTCCGTGTTCCCCTCCGGGCTGCCGTCGAACCCCGGCTCACGCCTCGCCGATCTTCGGCTCGTGATACTCGTAGTTCCCGTCAAAACGGACCTTCTCCGGCGGCTCTGTCAGCAGCTCCGGATGATCCAGGTAGCGCTTCATATCCGCGAAGAAGCGGCCGTAATGGGCGCCTGAGCAGACGCGCTCATCGGCGGTGATCCCGATGGGCAGCCAGCGTTTCATCCGGGTCTCGCCGTTTTCGACCACTGCCACCTTTTCCGGCGTGCCCATGCCAAAGAACAGGCCCACATTCCCCCAGTTATAGAGGTGATGATTCACATCGTGAAGGCCGATGGACGCGGTATTGGTGACGTACATGCCGACATAAAAGGGCAGCTCTTCCATCAGGATGCCGGGGGCCAGACCGTAGCGGTCCAGAAAGCGGACCAGGCCCACAATCACCGTTGCAAGTCCCGGCACCGCAAACAGGAAACCCAGCAGCTTATCGACAAAGCTCGGCGGCGCGTCCCCGCGGTTTGCCGCCACGGCGGCTTCCATGCGGTCCCGGACGTCATAGAGGGTGTCGCTCAGGTCAAACTTGATTTTCACAACCGCTTCGCCGTCATCGGCGTTGGAAGGATTCTTGAGGATCGTGAAAGCCGCCGAGCAGTTGTTCCTTGCAAACAGCTGCTTATTCATGATAAAGCGGTTGACCTCCGGGTTGCGGCTGATGGCGCGCACATAGGCGGCCACAATGATCTGCATATAGGAGATCTTCTCGTTCTTTTCCGCTTTCTGTTTCCGGATGAACCGCGACATGGCCTCCAGGTCCGCCCGGTGTTTCAGAAAAACCTGCGCGTCGCACCGCATCGGCATTACATAAGGTGTGATCTTCATCACAGGATCGATCCCGTCAATCCGTCTTCCGTCCGGTCTTCTCCCAAACATCGGTACTCTCCCTCTTTCGTTTCAAGATTTTTAAGTATTATAGCGGAAAAGTCCTGTTTTGGGAAGCCCCTTCTGTAAGGATCTTTATTCCGGCTGCCGGCTCTCACAGAGGTAGAACACGGTCAGAAGTCCCGGCCCGCAGTGCGCACCGATCACCACCCCGAGGCTGGTAATGGTGATTTCGCCGATTTGGGGATAAGCATTTCGGATCTCATCCCGGACATGTTCGGCGTCCGCCGTGCAGTCGGCGTGAAGGATATGGATCTTCGTCCCGGTTGGATCAATTCTGCTCAGATCGTGCAGGACTCCGTCGATGATCGCCCTCAGCGCCGCTTTTCTTCCCCTTGCCTTTTTGACCACGTCCAGCGTACCGCGGTCCGGGACATAGAGCACGGGCTTAATGGACAGCAGGGAGCCCACCAGCGCGGAGGCATTGGAAACCCGGCCGCCGGCCTTCAGATAATTGAGATCATCCACCGTAAAGCGGTGTGCGATCTTCAGCTTGTTCGCTTCTCCCCACGCGATCACCTCGTCGAAGCCCGCGCCGGCCTCCTTCTGCTCGACCATATTCTCCACCAGGGTTCCCAGTCCGCCGGAGATGCAGTAGGTATCCATGACATACAGGCGCTGTTCCGGATATTCCGTGCGGATCTTTTCCGCCGCCAGATTGGCATTGGCAAAGGAGGCCGACATCTCCCGTGACATGTCCAGGAAGATGACATCCTTCCCGGTATCCAGCAGGCCTTTGAAAAAGTCATAATAGACGAACTCATTGATCATGGAGGTCTTGAGCCGGTCGCCCGCCCGCATGCCGGTGTAAACGGCGGCACGGGTTTCTTCCCGGCAGTCGTCCTCTCTCAGCTCGTCATTCACGGTGTAGGTATAGGAAATAAACGGAATCTGATGTGCGTCCAGCCAGGTTCTCGGCAGGTCTGAGGTTGAGGAGGTCGCGATGATGTAATCGGGCATGAATCTCTGTTCTCCTTCATCTTTCATTATCTTTCGGTATTATATTACGCTCCGCTTTCCGTTACAATAGACAAACTCTCCTGAATGGTCGAAAATCCCCCGGCCGCCGGGCGGCCGGGGGATAGGGGAAGCGTTCAGTCTTACTCGCGGTTCAGGATGCCCATGAACTCCTCGCCGGTGATGGTCTCATGTTCATACAGATACGTCGCCAGCTCATCCAGCTTCTGTCTGTTGTCCCTGAGGATCTTCAGCGCCTTTTCATGCTGCTGCTTCACCAGGGCGACAACCTGTTCGTCGATTTTGTTCTGGGTATCGGCCGAGCAGGCCAGGCTCGTATCTCCGCCAAGATACTGGTTGTTGACCGTCTCCAGGGCTACCATGTCAAAGTCCTCGCTCATGCCGTAGCGGGTGATCATCGTCCGGGCGAGCTTGGTTGCCTGCTCGATATCATTGGCCGCACCGGTGGTAACCGATCCGAAGATCAGCTCCTCCGCCGCGCGTCCGCCGGTGTAGGTCGCGATCTTGTTCTCCAGTTCCTCCTTGTTCATCAGATAGTGGTCGTTCTCCTCCACCTGGAGGGTATATCCCAGAGCGCCGGAGGTGCGGGGAACAATCGTGATTTTCTGTACGGGGGCCGAGTTGGTCTGTTTGGCCGCAACCAGCGCATGCCCGATCTCGTGATAGGCGACGATTTTCTTCTCGTGGTCCGTGAGAATGGCATTTTTCTTCTGATAGCCGGCGATCACCACTTCGATGCTCTCTTCCAGATCCGCCTGTGTCGCAAACTTCCGTCCGTCGCGCACGGCGCGCAGGGCGGCCTCGTTGACAATATTGGCCAGTTCCGCGCCGGAAGCGCCCGCCGCCATACGGGCGACCTGCAGGAAGTCCACGTCGTCCGCGATCTTGATTTTCTTCGCATGCACCTTCAGGATGGCTTCGCGCCCTTTCAGGTCCGGGAGCTCCACAGGAACGCGGCGGTCAAAGCGTCCCGGCCGGGTCAGGGCCGGATCCAGGGATTCGGGCCGGTTTGTGGCCGCCAGAATGATGACGCCGGTGTTGCCGTCGAAGCCGTCCATCTCTGTCAGGAGCTGATTGAGCGTCTGCTCCCGCTCGTCATTTCCGCCGATGCGGCTGCCGCCGCTGCGCTTCTGCCCGATGGCGTCGATTTCGTCGATAAAGACGATGCAGGGGGCTTTCTCCTTGGCCTGGCGAAACAGGTCGCGCACCTTGGACGCGCCCATGCCCACGAACATCTCGACAAATTCCGATCCGGACATGGAGAAGAAGGGTACATTCGCCTCGCCCGCCACGGCCTTGGCAAGCATCGTCTTGCCGGTTCCCGGAGGGCCGACCAGCAGAACTCCCTTGGGCATCTGGGCTCCGATCTCGCTGTATTTCTGCGGATTTTCCAGATACTCGACGATCTCCTGGAGGTTTTCTTCCGCCTCGTCCACGCCTTCCACATCGCTGAAGCGAATGCCGTCGGAAGACTTCACATAGATCTTCGCGTTGGACTTGCCCATATTGAACATCAGGGACCCGGCGCCGCCGCCGGCCTTGTCCATCATCTTTTTCGACAGGAACTGGCCGAGGATGACAAACACCCCGATTGGCAGAAGCCAGGAGAGCAGAAAGGTTGCCAGCGGCGAGGCCTGTTCCACGATCTCGCTGGTAAACTCAGCCCCGGAGGCATGGAGCCTTTCGACCAGGCCGGGATCTTCCATCAGTCCGGTTCTGTATAGCTGGGATTCATCCTTATTCGTAAAGATGATCTGATTGCTCTGAATCTGGACCTTGCCGATCTCCTGATTCTCCGTCATGGACATGAATGTTCCGTAATCCACTTCGGTGATCGCCTTCTGCGCAATTCTCGGCGCGATCAGCGCATTGAACAGGAAAAGCAGCAGCAGGACGATCAGGTAGAAATATGCAAGCGGCAGTTTCGGTTGTTTGACTTCTTTCATAGCGAATTTCACTCCGATTTCTGTTTTTTCAGGGGCGCCGATGCCTCTGACATGACAATCTGTATTTAAAATACCATACCGTGCAAAGAAAGAAACAGGATATCTGTTAACTTTTGATGTTTTCCGGTCTGTTGTTTCGGAGAAGTTTATTTTCATCAGGTAGGATATGCGAAAAACAAGTAAGGCCGTGATTATGATTGATATGAAACCCTTGCCCGTGATCGGCATCCCGAGGGCGTTGCTGTACTATCGTTCCGGTACGCTCTGGAAGGCTTTTTTTGAAGCGATGGGTGTTCCTGTGGTTCTCAGTCCGCCCACCAGCCGGGAGATTCTGGACATCGGCTCCTCTCTTGCCGTGGATGAGACCTGTCTGAGTGCGAAAATATTTATCGGTCATGTGAGGTCGCTTCTCGGAACATGTGACCGGATTTTTGTCCCCCGGTACAGCAGCTTTCAGCGCAGCGAGCTCTTCTGTACCCGTTTTGAAGGTCTGTATGATCAGATGCGAAATGTCTTCCGGGCGGATCAGCACCGCTTTCTCTGCTGCAACGTCGACGCGTTGAACGGGAGCCCGGAAGAAAGCGCTTTCACCGAGCTGGGAAAAGAGCTCGGTTTTTCCGCTCAGCAGAGCCGTGATGCCTGGCGCCGGGCAAAAAAGGCCGAAACCGATGAGCGGAAGCGGCTCTGCCGACTGCAGGAGGAAGCTCTCAGAGCTCCCGGCATGAAAATACTTCTTACCGGACATCCGTATATTCTCTCCGACCCGTATCTGGGAAAGCCGATTCTCGACTATCTCCGGTCAAACGGCGCTGTCCCGATCCGCGCCGATGAGACAGACCGGGAAGCCGCCAAAAAGGCCTGCGCGCGCTTTTCTCCCACCTGCCGCTGGGTCATGAATGAAGAGCTGATCGGCGGAACGCTTCTCAGGAAGGACCGGGCGGACGGACTGATTCTGCTCAGCGCCTTTCCATGCGGGCCGGATTCCATGACGAATGAGCTGCTCACCCGGAGGCTTCACGACATTCCGATTCTGAATCTGGTACTGGACGCCCAGACTGGTACCGCGGGCATTGAGACCCGTCTGGAGAGTTTTCTGGACATCATACAGTTCAAACAGGGGGCCGAACAATGATTCAGCAGAGAAAGATTGCTCTGCCGCGCTACGCGGAGTACAACTGTGCCATGAAATACGTCGTGGAGCAGGGATTTGAAAGCAAATGCATCCTTCCGCCCCCGCTCACTCGCCGCACCGAGGAGCTGGGGGCCAAAAACAGCCCGGATTTTGTCTGTACGCCTTTCAAGACGACGCTGGGCAGCATGATCGAAGCACTTGAAGCAGGCGCCGATACCATCCTCATGGTATACGGAATCTGCCGTCTGAACTATTACGGTGAGCTTCAGGAGCAGATCCTGCGGGATCTGGGCTACCGCTTCGACTTTATCAATCTCTCCGAATACAACACCGGGAAAAAGAAGGACCTGGTCCGTGCCGCCAAAGCCGTCAACCCGAAAGTCAATGCGGCCAGACTCACCAGAGCCTTTGCCGAAGCCGTCATCATGGTGGAGCATCTGGATGATATCACGGCCCAGTATTATCAGAACTGTGGTTTCGATCCCTCGCACCGCTATTCGCGGATTTATAAGCGGTTTCTCTCCGACCTGTATGCCGCGGCAAGTCTTTCGGATATTGAGCGGGCTTATCATTCCGCCCGCCGCGCCTTCGGCGGGATCGAGCTGAACAAGCCCGAGAATCCGCTTCGCGTCGGCATCATCGGTGAGTTTTACACCGCAATGGACGCCTTTTCCAATCTCGAGGTGGAGCAGAAGCTCGCAGACATGGGGGTAGAGGTACATCGCTGGATGAATGTCACGAACAGCATGCTGCGCCCGGGGATCAAAAACCATCAGATCACGGTCCGGGATCGCAGTCAGTATTCCATGGGGGCCAATTCCACCACGGACATCTGGCAGGCCCAGACTTTTGCGGAAAAAGGATTTGACGGTCTGATTCATATCAAGTCCGCCAACTGCACCCCGGAGGTGGACATCATGCCGGTGCTGGCAAACCTGTCGCAGGACTATAAGATTCCCGTCCTGTATCTCACATATGACTCCCAGTCCAGTGACGTCGGCCTGATGACCAGACTGGAAGCGTTCTATGATATGATTGAAATGAGAAAGAAGGTCGCCGCATGACAAAGGAAAAGGCATTTCTCGGAATTGACGTCGGGTCCATTTCCACCAAGGGCGTCATCATTGACGGGAAAAACAGCATTCTTTCCAGCGAGTACATCTGGACAGAGGGAAACCCCATTGCGGCGGTGAAGAATCTCGTCTCGCTGCTGGAAGCGAAATTTGACCGGGAGCGGTATCAGATTGTCGGAACGGGTGCAACCGGCAGCGCCCGTCGCCTGGTCGGAACCATTCTCGGCGCTACGGTTGTCAAGAACGAAATCACCGCACACGCCGTCGGTACCACCACCTTCTATCCGGATGTGCGGACCATTCTGGAGATCGGCGGGCAGGATTCCAAGATCATCCTGGTGGAAAACGGAGTGGCCGTGGATTATGCCATGAATACGCTCTGTGCTGCCGGGACCGGAGCCTTTCTCTCCAGTCAGGCCCGCCGCCTGGGAATTGAAGTGGAAGAAATGGGGGATTACGCCCTTCGTTCCGAGCACCCCACGGCAATCGCCGCCCGCTGCACCGTGTTCGCCGAGTCGGACCTGGTCCATAAGATTCAGATGGGTCATCCGCGGGAAGACATCATCGCGGGCGTCTGCCATGCGGTGGCTTCCAATTATCTCAACAACGTCGGCAAGGGCAAAAAAATTGTCTCCCCGGTTGTGTTCCAGGGAGGCGTCAGTAAGAACATCGGTGTTGTCCGCGCTTTTGAGGACCTGCTGCAATGTCCGGTGACCGTGGATGAAAACGGGCACCTGATGGGCGCGATGGGTTCCGCGATTCTTGCAAAGAGGAGCCTGAGGCGTGAGGTCTTTGACTTTTCCATGGAGAACATGGAGTTTGTCACCCGGGAGGCAGGCTGCGGCCGCTGCTCCAACAACTGCGAGATTATCTGTGTCTATCGGGACGGAGTCCTGATTGACTCCTGGGGCAACCGCTGTGAACGCGGCGCCATTCAGCCTGCCAAGGCAGGATAAGCCGTCAGGGAACAGGCCTCACCGGCCTGGGATCCATCCCGAAAGCAGAGCACAGGTGGGTGCTTTTTCACAGAAAGTCGGAGATTTGTTTTATCATCCTTACATCTCGCGGTACTTTGCCATTGTGACTTTGAACAGCTCCTGCGTTGTCGGCGGTGTCCAGGTGACTGCGTTTGCGCCCGCCTGTATCGTTTTGCGGATGCTGTCCTCGGTTTTCCCGCCCGAGGCAATGATCGGCACCTCCGGGAAGCGCTGACGGATTGAATGGACGATTTCCGGTGTCTGCATTCCTCCTGCCACATTCAGAATAGACGCTCCGCTCAGAAGCCGTCTCTCGATATCGGTCTCCTGGTTTACGACGGTAATGATAACCGGGATATCCACCGTTTTTGCTACTGCAGCAAGGTTGAGATCCGTAATAGGCGCATTGAGCACAACACCCATCGCTCCCTGACTCTCCACATCCTTGGCAAGTCCGATGGTGCGCAGGCCCTTTGTCGTGCCGCCGCCGACGCCGCAGAACACCGGAATATAGGATGCTTTGATAATGGCATCGCTGATCGCCTGCTGCGGCGTAAACGGGTATACCGCAAAAACCGCATCCGCATCACAGTTTCGAATAATCGCGAGATCCGTTGTAAACACGAGGGATTTGATCCGCCTGCCGTTGATGACAATCCCGCTCGCTTCATAGATTGCCTTCGGCATTTCCAGTATTCCGTGGCGAAGATTGCTTTGCACCCGGGGGATAAACGGCTGTGTTGTGAGGTTTCCAAGATCTGCCATCATCTGTGTCCTTTTCAGCTCTTTGCCTGCATCTCATACCGGCACTTCGGGCAGCGGATCCGGATGTTTCCTTTCCCTTTCGGGACACGAAGCGGTGCCTTGCATTCCCTGCAACGATAATATCGGTACTCTTTTCTGTCTTTCCATCTGCTCTTCTGGAGGCGGAACCATGATCTGACTCCGCCCGTCAGCTTCAGATAGTTCTCCCTTTCCTTCCAGCGCCTCTCAAAATTCTTTGAATAACAGCGGATGCAGGACCAGAGCATGAGAAGAATCGCCGGAATACTGAAAAATCTGATAGGATGGAAAAGGGAGAGGATAAAAAATGCAAGACTGAGTATGTAGAGCGCTTTTGTCAGCTCATCTGTCCCATACCGGCCCTGCATCCACTGCTGCGTTTTATATGCAAGGTTTTCAAACCACTTTTTCATACTTCTTTGGCCTCTCTTTGCTGTTTTCTGATTTCCATCATATCGACACACAATAAACCGAAAATAAACAAAACGGTCATAAGAATGAACTTTTTTAAAACAGTGACGATATGCCTGATCCGCCGAGCCGCCCTTGCTGCATAGCTGCGGGGGCTTTTCCTCAAAGAGAAAACAGTCTCTCTGAAGTCTGACAGCACAGCAGAGAGACTGTATCTCTATGAGCCGGAGAAAGCTATCTTACGGCATTTACTTTCTTTTTATTTTCTTACTTTCTTGATCCAGATGACAACCAGGAGGATTGTGGCTCCGATAATGGAGATCATACGCGGGGCTTCCGAGGTATATTCCCCGGTAATAATCTGGCGAAGCATATTCATAACAGCTCGACCATATCGGTCCGCTCCCAGGGCATATTGGTCGCATTGCTGCCGAAATGGCCGTAACAGGCGACCTGGGAAAAGACCGGAGCCGTCAGATCAAACAGCTCAATAATGGCAGCCGGCCGAAGGTCAGTTTTTTCCGTCAGTCTCCGGCGAATCTCATCATCCTCGACGCGTCCCGTTCCGAACGTGTCGACGCGGACCGACATGGGATCCGATAGTCCGATCGCATAACTCAGCTGAACTTCACATTGGTCGGCAAGACCCTGTGCTACGATGTTCTTTGCAAGATACCTTGCCATATACGCGCCGCTTCGGTCAACCTTGGAGGCGTCTTTTCCGGAAAAGGCGCCGCCTCCATGTCTGGCATACCCTCCGTAGGTATCCACAATCAGCTTCCGGCCGGTGAGTCCCGAGTCGGCCGCCGGTCCTCCTTCGACAAATCGGCCGGTCGGATTGATAAAGAACTGGGTTTCGTCGTCCAGCAGCGAAGCTGGCAGCGCAGGAAGGATGACGCGGGAAATGATCGCATCTCTCAGTTCCCCGATCTCGATTTCTTCGCTGTGCTGCGCCGCGATCACAACCGACGATATTCTTGCGGGCAAACCGTCTTCGAATTCGACGGAAACCTGGGATTTTCCGTCCGGGAGCAGAAACGGCAGTTCTTCGTTTCGGCGCACAAGTTCCAAACGCTTCGTCAGCAGGTGTGCAAGTTCAATCGGCATCGGCATCAGGATATCCGTCTGGCGGCAGGCATAACCGAACATCATGCCCTGATCTCCGGCCCCGGCGTTCAGCTGGTCTTCCTTTGCGCCGTGCCGTCTGATTCCCCTGGAAATATCCGGCGACTGGCGATGAAGATCCACGATGACCCAGCAGTTTTCCGCATCAAAGCCCTTTCCCGGATGTATATAGCCGATCTCCCGGATGACCTGTCGGGCCGTGTCCTCGTAATCGACTTGGGCATCCGTTGTGACCTCTCCGAAGATATGTACCAGATCGGTGCAGGCCGTAACCTCACAGGCGACATGCGCTTCCGGATCCTGCTGCAGAATACAGTCCAGGATCCGGTCCGCGATCTGGTCGCAGACCTTGTCAGGGTGGCCTCGTGTTACGGATTCAGAGGTAAAAATACTCCTTTCCATCGCATCTTCTCCTTGTTGTCATGTTTTCCCGGAAGCCTTCTGTGCTTTTCTTGCCTCCCACAATTCGTCTGCTTTCGGCTTCCAGCATGCTGCATAGCTGTCGCACTTTGAGCAGAGATGATCCGCCGTCTCAGGAGACTGCATATCGGTGGATTTCGCGCCGGATTTCTCCACCATCTCACGAAGTTTCTCCGGATTCTCCAGCATCGGGCAGGGCTGCATCATGTTCTCGTTGAAGGGCTGCCCGTCATGATAAGCCATAAACAGAGGAGAGCGCATGATGTCGAGCAGGCTCTTCTCGCGGATGTTGGAATCTGCATAGTGGATAAAGGCACAGGGTTCTGCATCACCGTTGGCATTGATATGCAGGTAGCGCCGACCGCCGGCCACGCATCCGTTGACAAACTCCCCGTCATTCTGGAAGTCAATGGCAAACAGCGGTTTTCTGCTTCGATACTCCCGGATCCGATGGTAGACAAATTCACGCTGTTCTGGGCTGAGAAGCAATTCCTGGCTTGCGTCAACCCCGACGGGCATGTAATGGAAGTACCAAACGAAGTAAGCGCCGTTTTCGATGATCATGTCCCAGTATTCTTCCGAAGTGATCGCCTCATAGTTTGCGCTGGTATAGCAGCAGGAAATCCCGTAGATGAGTTTTCGATCATGCAGGATTTTCATCGCCTGGAGCACTTTTTCATAGACACCCACTCCCCTTCTCGAGTCTGTGGCTTCGCCGAAGCCCTCGAGAGAAATCGCCGGTGCAAAATTCTTCACCCGCAGCATCTCGTCCGCGAACTCCTCATCGATCAGCGTTCCGTTTGTAAACGCCGTGAACATGCAGTCATTGTGCTTTTCACAGAGGCGGATGATGTCTTTTTTCCGCACCAGAGGCTCTCCGCCGGAAAACAGATAGAAGTATACTCCCATCTCTTTTCCCTGGCTGACAATGTCGTCGAGTTCTTCAAACGTCAGATTCAGTTTGTTTCCGTAGTCCGCCGCCCAGCAGCCTACACAGTGAAGATTGCAGGCCGACGTGGGATCCAGCAGAATGGCCCACGGGATATTGCAGTTGTACTTTGCACGCAGTTCCTCCTGAATCGGACCGGCGACCAGATTGGCGTTGATGAAGAAATTGACGGCTGCGGTTTTCATGACTTCCGGGTCAACGTCCCGAATAATGTGACGTACGTAAGGGTAATAGGCATTCTCCGGATCTTCGATCGCTTTTCGGATTGCAGCCCGCTGCCCCTGGAACTGTCCCTTGGCAAATTTGTCTGCCCAGTCCATTAACTGAGGCAGATTGTTCTCCGGATCCTTGTAGAGATGGTCGAATGCTTTTGTCAGGCCTAATCTGGCAATTGTGGTTGAAACGCTCATACGGAACCTCCTGATTGTTGATAATTCAAGAATAAACCGGTCTGCCGCAAAGTGACAGAGTCAAAATGCCGGCCGTGTCCCAATCGGGGCAGGCCGGCATAATTGCGCCATTTTGTGCAGTTTTCGCAGGATGTTCAAATGAGCATCTTGTCCAGCATTTCATCCATAAAACGGCCGAACTGATCCACGCTTTCCTCAATGTCATCCTTCATGTCATTCCATAAAAAGCGCAGAAAATAGCCGTATATCGAATATCTTACAATCTCCGCGGCGGTCTCAATCCGTCCGGGGTCAACGTTTCCCGCTTCTGTAAGGTTCTTGATATAGGCCGTGATCGCATTGTCGGTTCGGGCAAAGGCATAGTGGGCCAGGCGATCCCGGGAAAGAGAATTGTAGATATGATAAACCTTGTTTCTGTTATCCCGGCAGAAATACAGCAGATCCTTCATCACACTCTTCCAGTCTTCATTCTGCACGGCGTTTTCATATTTCCCGATCGACCTGGAAAGTGTATCATCCAGAAGGGCATAAATGTCCTCATAATGATAGTAGAACGTGTTCCTCCCGATGTTGCATTCCCTGATCAATGCCGTTACGGTGATTTTCTCAAAAGGCATTTGCTCCAGCATGTTCGCGAAGGTTTCCAGTATGAGGTTCTGTGTATGGTTGGCCAATGCTGTCACCTGCTTTGTACGGTTGGTCTCTTACTTTCTCCTGTCCTCAGGTTTTACCCAGGTGTGCCATTTGGGCGCTTTGGGCATGGGCTCATGCTTGATCCGTGCCAGGATCACATAGCGATGTGCATACAAAAAACATATGACCAGAAAAAAGAGCACTGCCAGGAAAATTTTCATTGTTGTTATCCTTTCCCGTGTTACGCTGCATAAGATTGATCTTTTCGTGTTCCTGCAGCCACTATATCCGATCAATCTAAACAGGAGCTAAACTTGTCGGCTGTTTCCCTTTTCGCTCTCTCCTCTTTCTTTTTTTGCGTTCTCTGTTTTGATTCTGTTTATTTTTCCCGGGTAGAATGATATAATGCAAAGCGTCATGCGTTTGGGACACAGCAAAAGGAGGCTGCATATCATGGACTATGTTTTTCAAAAAGAATACCCCATTCTGCCAAGCGTCTGCGACGCATCCGGCAGACTGAGTTATCCCGGGGCCTTTGAATGCTTCATGGACATCGCAACCCAGCACGCCGATGTTCTCGGGGTCGGTCTCCGTGACCTGAGCCCGAAGAATCTCTACTGGCTCACCGTCAAGACGAAGATCGCCTTCCTGCGCCGTCCGGAGATGGGCGAAGCCACCGCCCTCGTCACCTGGCCGGAGGTTCCGGGGCGGCTTCGCTGCATGCGGAGCTATGAGATGAAGCGGGGGAATGAACCGCTGCTCTGCGGGAAAACCGAATGGGCCGTCGTCAATACCGCGACCGGACGCATGATTCCTGCCTCTGAAGTCTTTCCGAACGGAAACCTCTTCCGGCAGTACTCTGCCTGCGGTGACGCGTTTACGGTGATTCCGGATCACTTTGACGATGCTGCTCCCTTTGCGTCCTATACCGTCCGCTCCACGGACATCGACGTCGGGGGCCACATGAACAACGCCGCCTACCTGCGGGCAATGTTCGGCGCCTTCTCTACGGCGGAACTGAACGCCATGAAGATCCGCTCCGTCGATGCGCTGTTCCGCGCCCCCTGTTTTGAAGGGGACACGCTCGTCTGGCAGCGCCTTGAGGTGCCGGAGGGCTTTCACGTCCGAGCTTCCTGCAATGAAAAGACGGTTTTCCTCGCCGCTCTGGAAGCGGAAAAAACGGAATGAATCATTCCCGTATAACCTGTATAAACCTGGCCCCGCTCTCGGATTCTATTGTCTCCGAAGGCGGGGCCCATGTTTTTTCTTATTACGCGAGGTCTTTCGGCAGGATCACCGTGAAGGAGGTTCTGCCCTTTCCGCTCTCCACTTCCACCTTTCCCTGGTGGAGCTGTACCACCTTCTGGACAATGGCAAGGCCGATGCCGTTTCCCTCCGTGGCATGGGATTCATCCGCCTGATAGAATTTTTGAAAAATCCTCTCCCGGTTTTCCTCCGGAATCTCGCTTCCCGAATTGATCACCGATACCGCGATGCTGTTCCCGTCTTCACCGATTGCCACCTCGATCAGTCCGTCATCCGGTGTGAACTTGATGGCATTGTCCAGCAGATTGACCCAGACCTGCTTCAGCAGCTCCTCGTTGGCACAGATCTGGTGTTCTTCAAAGTCCACGTTCAGCTCCAGATTCTTTTTGCTCCATTTGTTTTCCAGCAGTAGGACACAGTTGCGCAGCTGTTCGGAGAGGTTATACCGGGAGACCCCCGTGAGGATTGTCTGGTTCTCCACCTTGGTCAGGTTCAGGACATTCGTCGCCATGGCGCTCAGACGCAGAGATTCATCTTCGATGATGTCCAGGTATTCCAGTTCCTCCTCCGCGCTGAGTCTCCCCTTCTTCAGGAGTTTGGAAAAGCCTGCGATGGAGACAATGGGCGTCTTGAACTCATGAGAGAAGTTGTTGATGAAGTCCGACCGCAGCATTTCCGTACTCTCCAGCTCCGCGGCCATCTTGTTGAAGCTGTCGGAGAGTTCCTTTGCCACCGGGTATTTTGCCAGCGGCCCCGAAAAGCTCAGCCTTGTCCGGAAGTCCCCCGCCGCCAGCCGGTTCAGGGCGTTGATGATATCATTCACCGGGCGCAGCGGGAACCTGCCGATTCCAAAGGTGATCGCCGTTCCCGCCACAACACTGATCAGCAGAAGAATCAGGACAAAGCCCGTCGTATTCAGGTTTCCTCTCCCCAGCTGAAGCACACCCTTGCGCATCAGGATCAGAACCACCACGACAATCACCAGTGTCGTCAGCAGCAGGAAGAGGAAAACCAGCCCCGTAAACAGCAGCGTCAGGGACAGCTGCTGTCTGTGCTCCTCATTGGATCTCATACCTTCTTCACCGCCTTATAGCCGAGGCCGCGAACCGACTGGATCTCAAACTCCTCCCAGCCCTCAAAACGCTTCCGCAGTCTCCCGATGTGCACCGTAACGGTCTCCCATCCGGACTCGCTCTCGCTGCCCCAGATCTCATCCATCAGCTGAATCCGGGTAAAAGTCTTTCCCGGGTAGCTCAGCAGTTTGAACAGCAGCAGGAATTCCTTCTGGGGCAGCATCTGGCTCTCTCCGTTGCGGGTGACGGACATATCGCTGTAATCGAGCACCACGTTCCCGATTTCGATCTTCTGTTCGCTGACGATCTTTGCCCTGCGCAGCAGCGCCCTGATGCGCAGCAGCATCTCTTCCTCATCGATGGGTTTGGTCATGTAATCGTCCGTCCCCACCAGAAAGCCCTTCTTCTTGTCTTCCGGCAGCTGCTTCGCCGTAACCATCAGGATCGGCAGATCGTTCTGCTCCGCGCGCAGCAGCGAGGTGAACTCATAGCCGTCCATATGCGGCATCATGATGTCCAGGATCGCCAGATCAATGTGTTCCCGGTCCAGCACCGCCAGGGCTTCTTCCCCGTCGCAGGCCGTCGTCACCGTATAGTGTTCCGCCTCCAGCACCGCCCGCAGCAGCCTGCGGGTATTCTTATCGTCATCCACCACAAGGATATGAAACATATCGCCATTCTCTCCGTTTTCTGTGTTTTATTGTGGCTTATCTTACCACAGATTTATAAACACGGTATAAATTATTGTAAGAAGCGGGAAAATGGTGTAGAATAGAAAGAACTACAGCAATCATGAGGTGACCGCCATGGATTCCGTAAATATGAGCAGTCTGCTCCTGGCAGAAGAGGATAAGATCCGCACCGAACTCAGGGCAGACTCCGCCATCGACCAGAACCGCAGGCAGAGCGTTGACCGGCTGAACGAGGTTCTCGACGGTGTGCTTCTACGCTACAGCGCCGCCAATGCCGGAGCCCCAAAGCGGCAGGCGCTGGCCGACTGTCAGGCGGCGGCCGTGCGGGATATGCTTGGGCTTCTGCTGGCCGGGACCGCACGGAAGGAAATCGAAAAACGCCGCTTCCGGGTCGGCGGCGTCATCTGTCTGCTGCTGGCGGTAATCTTCGGGCTCATTGCCGCGCTCCTGATCCGGGATTATTATCCTGCCGGCTGTATTCTGATGGCCGCGGCCGTGTTGTTTGGCTTTCTGGCCGGCCGGCTCTGGTACGGGGAACGGGAAGTACGCGTCCATGCGGAGCTTGACGCGGATGTCGTCTGGAAAACGCTGAAAAAAGCCCTGGAAACCATGGACCGCAAGTCCGAAGAATATCTGGCGCAGGAAGAGACCTGGATTCGGGAACAGAAGGACACCTCCTCCCCCGCTTCCGCTTCATGGAGTCCCGAAACGCTCCGACTGCTGGGCGATCTTCTGGAAGCGCTGTATGCCGGGAACGGCGACTATGCCATCCGTCAGCTGAAGAAGCTTCTTCCCTGGCTGCGTCAGCAGGGAATCGAAGCCATGGATTACAGCCCGGAGAGCGCGGATCTGTTCGAGCTGCTTCCCACCAAGCGCGCTTCCGCGACCCAGAGGCCTGCTCTCGTCAGAGAGGGAACGCTCCTGCTCGCCGGTCGGGCTACCGAACATGTTGATTAAGAGGACTCTGTTATGATGAATTATTGGGGATTTGATCTCGGCGACGGCGAGAGCACGCTTGCCCGCGTCGGCAGCAGCGGCGTCAGCTATCCGGAGATCATTGATGTTGACGGGAAGAAGGTCACCATCACGGTCTGGGCCGTCATGCGCAACGGTGAGGTCCGGATCGGTGAAAACGCCGCCCGTTCCGCCGCTTCCGCCGTGCGCAGCGCCGCCCGCTTCAAGCGCCGCTTTCTGGATACCCAGTCCGACAGCGCCGCCCTGATCCGCGACTTTTCCGCAAGGGTGTTTGAGTCGCTGCGGGACAGCGGCGCCCTCGTCGGCGGGGAGAAGAGCAACTCTGTCTACGTCGGATGCCCTGCCGGCTGGGACACGGAAAACCGCGCCCGCTACCGCCGGATTTTTGAAACCATCGGCTTTCCGAATCCAAAGGTTGTCTCCGAATCCAGAGCCGTTATGGTGGGGGCGATCCAGTCCAACTCCGTCCGTGATTATGTGGATCTGCGGACCAAATCCGTTCTCGTTATTGATATAGGGTCCTCTACGACAGATTTTGCCTACATCAACAAAGGGAAAGAAACCGAAATCCGCACCGGAGGCGAGGTTTCTCTGGGCGGCGGCGTTATGGACGAGCTGCTGCTGGAAGCCTCCGTTCAGGCTTCCGGCCATGAAGAGGATCTGCGGCAGATTTTCAGTGAGAGCGAGAGCTGGCTTGTCGACTGTGAGCTTCATGCCAGGCATCTCAAAGAACTGTATTATTCCCGTCCCGCTGGAGAGCGGGAAGAGGAATGCAGGGATTCCCTGCTGATCACCTACGACGAGCCTGTGATCCTTGACCTGGTGATGAACTCCGCTGTATCTCACCGAATCACCGAAGAACCCTGTCCGCAGCTGAACGGAAAGTCATTTCGTTCCGTTTTCACCGCCGGTCTGCGGGAAGTCCGGGGCAGCATCGGCGAGGAACCTCCCGAACTGCTCTTTCTCACGGGCGGTGTCTCGCGTATGGAGGAAATCCGCTCCTGGTGCCAGGAGGTCTTTCCCCGGGCCGTGATCTATACCGACCGTGAACCGGAGTTCAGCGTTGCCAGAGGCCTGGCCTGGTGCGGAAAAATCGACGACGAGCTGGTCCGCTTCCGTGCGGATGTCGAGCAGCTGATCTCCTCCAGCACCGTCGAGGCCATTGTCTCCGGGCGTCTGGATGATCTCTACCGTGCGGTGCTGGATCATCTTCTGGATCCCTTACTGGAAAAGGCCGTCAAACCCGTCCTGCTGGACTGGCGCAATGGAACAATCACCCGGCTCAGCGACATGGAAGCCGCGCTGCAGGAGCGCATCAAAATCTATCTCTACTCCGAAGACGCCAAAGCCTGCCTCTACAAGCCGGTGACCGACTGGCTGCTGCGGATCTCCGAGGAGCTGGAGCCCTATACGTCCGAAATCTGCCGGAAGTATCATGTGCCGGACCGTTCCCTGGAAATCTCCTCCGCCCTGTCCGCCAGTGATTTCCATCTTCTGGAGAAGCTGGAAGCAAAGGATGTTCTCGACGGGGATTCGCTCACCTGGACCGCGGTCTTTGTCGAGTCCATCATCTCGCTCCTGATCGCCATGCTCTGCGGCGGCAGCGGGGTTGTGCTGGTCAGTGAGGGTCCCGTCGGCATCCTGATCGGTTTTCTTGTTTCCTTCGTCGTGCTTCTGGCCAGTCATGCCATGGGCAAAAAGGCAATTGACGAGAAAATACGAAACGCGAATCTCCCGCTGTCCATCAGAAAGATGGCTCTGTCCAATGTCCTGCCTCGCATCGAAGGGCCGAAGCTCGGCCTCTCCGGCGCCCTGAAAGGAGGTCTCGGAAAACTTCTTTCCTCGGAGGAGCAAGGTTCTGACGCTTCCGATTCCGGAAGTTCGGCGAAAGGCCATCTGCTGCCGCGTATTTCATGGAGCGATGAGGGCATTTCCGAGCGGCGGATGCAGACCATCCGCAGCAAGATTCTCTCCAACTATGAAAAGCTCCTGAACAGTGCCGACAGCGTGGAGCTCAATGCGCTCAACGCCCGCATGAGTCACGACATCTCCCATCAGATCGAAACCCGCCTCAAGGAACTCTCCGAGCAGGTGGAGATTCCGCTCTGAGCTCACATCCGGCCATAAAAAAATCACTCCCGAAGGAGTGATTTTTTTATGTTTGGTTGTAAGCCTCAGGCTCAGGCCTTCTTCTTGGCCTGCTCGGACAGAGTCTTGAAAGCAGTGACAGCAAGGATCACAGCCAGGATGACCAGAATGATGGACCAGATCACCTGGAAGTAGGTGCCCCACTGGGTACCGGCAGCGATGGCCTTGAAGCCGTTGATGATCGTGAAGCAGAGAGCCGTGATGGTGGCGCAGAGCATGAAGACCATCGGGAAGAAGAACATCTTATTGTTGCGGCCGATCTTGCCGAGCCAGGTGCAGACAGCGAGC
>Ga0256404_1004955_pt1 | contig 24292 bp, 25 predicted proteins | sample RumenRJG_01DNA_FD_185990 | JGI IMG/M metagenome (GOLD analysis project Ga0256404, IMG submission 185990) | Bovine rumen microbial communities from Lethbridge, Alberta, Canada - RJG_01 | ecosystem: Host-associated > Mammals > Digestive system > Stomach > Rumen | place: Canada: Alberta | collected... | reverse complement strand
GCCTGCCGCAAGGTTTTCAAGCGTTTCACCCGAAAACCTTGCGGCAGTGGGATTCGGAAACGGCCGAATCCCTGAGCACAAGCATCAATTAGTGTCTGCCGGCGCACCCTTCCATTGGATGGTGCGCCGCGGCGCTGCTGAAAAACTGCCGTCAGCGCCCATTAAGTCCGACGGGGACTTGATGAGCAGACACTAATTATTATATAATTTACATATAAAGCGCTTCACTATGGCACCAGATGAGCATATATATGTATTTGCTGCATTTAAAAAAGCATATTAACATTTATCTTATCGTACAGAAATGTGATACCGATATCACAAGTGGAGTATTATCGAATTTTTTCAAATCCAGACGGGATTATTTGAACGCAAAAGAAACCTACGAAGTTATTAAAGTGTGGGGTAAAAAGCTATGAAGAGCAGTATCAGAAAACAGGTATTTATGCTGGGAGTCGCCGTATTCATCGTCAACGCCATCATTTTTGCCGCCTGCCGGTTTGTCTCGACAGATACCGTGCCGGTGCTCATTTTATCGGCTATATTAAATACTGTCCTTTTAATAATTGCCTATGTAATTATGCTCAGCCGGACAAAGAGCAGGTCTCACGCAAAGCTTTTTCTTATATTGCTTTCCATCAGCGTCGCCATCGGCATTGCGACAAATCTGTTTCTCCCTTAACAGAACAGAACGGACTGCCGGGATTGAACTCTGCGCAGATCAGTCCCCGGCAGCCCGTAACAGTTTCCCGAAACTCTCCGGGCGTATCAGATGTCATACTTTTTCTTTTTCCGCACCAGCTGTGTCTGGCTGATTCCGACGGCCCTGGCCGCTTTTCTTGTGGAGCCGTACTGTTCACAGGCCATCTTCAGAATGTTTTTCTCGAAATTCTGGACCATTTTCTCCAGATCCATGATCTGCCCGTCTTCCTTTGTATCTCCACTGTCCAGAGCCGCTGCCTCAAAGACGTCACCGTGCAGTTCCTTCATCACATCCAGGAGTGTAATCTGTTCCTGATCCGAGCTGATCATCAGGCGCTGCACAACATTCTCCAGCTCCCGGATATTCCCTTCCCATTCACACTGCTTCAGGTATTCCACCGCATCCTCGTCGATGTACCGTTTCATATCGAATTTCTTCCCGTATTTCTTCAGGAAGTGATGAACCAGCGCCGGGATATCACCGGGCCGGTCCTTCAGGCTGGGGATCCGTATGCGAACCACGTTCAGCCGGTAGTAGAGATCCCGTCGGAAGCTCCCGTCTTCGATCGCCGCCTCCAGGTCGCAATTCGTTGCCGATAAAATCCTCACGTTAGTTTTCACCGGCACGCTCCCACCGACTCTGCGGAACTCACCGTCCTGAATCACGCGCAGAAGTTTGGCCTGCATATCCTGGGAAAGCTCGCCCACATCGTCCAGGAAAACAGTTCCGTTATCCGCCAGCTCGAAATACCCCTTCCGGCCGCCGGGGCGTTTCTCGCCCATCGCCCCCTCTTCACAGCCGAAGAACTCGCTTTCTATCAGGTCGGAAGTAATCGATGCGCAGTTCACCTTGATGAACGGCTGCATCTTCCGCATGCTGTTTTTGTAGATGATGTTGGCGACCTTCTCCTTGCCGACCCCCGTGTCTCCGGCGATCAGCACGTTGCAGTCGTAACGGGAAACCGTAAGGATCTCGTCCAGAACCGCCGCCATCGCACGGCTTTCGCACACAAAATCCTCCAGCATGGTCTGCCGCTGTCCGGAAACCTCGCGCAGCCGGCTCTTGCGATCCACCGGATAGGCCGGATCATCGTCCAGCTGCACGTTCGCCTCCACCGCCCGTTCCACATACGGCGCCAGATCGCGGACCAGCTCCACGTCGAACCGGTCGTAGACCTCGCTGTACCCGTCGGCGCAGAGGACGTTCAGCCGCTTAGAGATAGACTCTGTGATGTACAAAGCAATATTGTAGTTGTTAATCAGATTTGCGAACATTACGGTCCCGCCTTCGCGGGTAGCCAGAATGTTGATGGTTTCAGCCCCCGGAATATCCGCACAGTTCACCGTCAGATCGAAGGGGGCACGATCCCGCAGCTCCGCCAGACATTCCATCGGCTTGAGAATATCGACTATACGCACCTCGGTAAAGACCTTCTCCATCAGGCGCTCCATCGAGCTGCCCTGCAGTACGGACTCTGTCTTGCGGTCCAGAAGGCAGATGATCTCCGCATCCTCCCTGGCGATTTTCCGGATCGCGTAGCCGTAGAAAATATTAGTCAGTTCGTCGTTTCCCACTACAAGGAATTTCCGTTTTCCCACCGCGATATTACTGACCTTCAGCAGGGTCCCCGACTCGTTCAGCGCGTACAGCATCAGATTCATCGGAACATCTTCCGCCTTCCGTACCACAGGGATCCTGGAATAGAGAATCGTGTAGCCCTCCACGTCCGCCTGCCCGAAGGCGCGGTCAACGGATATCACTTTGTCGATATAAATAGGAATCGTCGTCAGCGACGCGTTACAGATCACATCGTCTCCCGGAGAGAGTCCAAGACGGTTCTCATACTCCGGTCCGATTTCCTCGACGGTGCCGTAGGCGAGCCCGCCGGTGTCCGTCACCGGATTGTGCAGCTTGCCGCGACGGATCACGATATCGATGATTTTCTGTTTGATTTTCTCGTCATTGTCGTTCGCTTCCATCCGGATCTGCTTGAAGCTCGTGCCTTCAATGTGGATTTTCTTCAGCCTCACACGCATCTCAAAGGGCTCGATTTCCCTCCGGTTATCAAGCTTCCAGGCTGATGTCGGCAGAACATACTGTGGTTCCAGCACTCTGTTTTCACCAAAGTCTCTGGTCTGGTTCATTTTCGATTCACCTCATTTCAGTCGAACACAAAACGGTTCACTCTGATTAAATCATAAACCCTCCGGACATTTTTTTCAATTGATATTTACATCTGAAAAAAGGAAAACTATAATTATTTTATCGATTAAATCAATTATTGGAAAAGGAGTACAACAATGGCAGAAGAAAAAATCACATCACTGATCAGAGTCAGAATGTCCGCGAAGGACGCGCACTACGGCGGCGAGCTGGTTGACGGAGCTCATATGGTTCACCTGTTCGGAGACGTGGCGACCGAGCTGCTGATCAAACTCGACGGAGACGAAGGTCTGTTCTGCGCATATGACAACGTAGAGTTCCTGGCTCCGACCTACGCAGGAGACTACATCGAAGCTTACGGCGAAATCACCAAGATCGGAAACACCTCCCGCCAGATGAAGTTCGAGGCCCGCAAGGTCGTCGTTTCCAGAAAAGACATCAACGATTCCGCGGCGGACTTCCTGGAAGAGCCGATCGTGGTCTGCAGAGCAACCGGAACCTGCGTAACACCGAAGGAAATGAAGCGTAAATAAGGTTTGTTTCCACTGTAACGGCGTTGCCGCAAGGAAACAAACACTTGCGAAACTGAAGATAAACTTCAGTTTCTAAAGGATAACTTCCACTGTAACGGCGTTGCCGCAAGGAAACAAACGCTTGCGAAACTGAAGATAAACTTCAGTTTCTAAAGGATAACTTCCATTGTAACGGCGCTGCCGCGAATTCTTCCCGATATGAAACTTAATTAAGAGAACATCTTGAGTATCCTTTATTTTAAAGAAGCCGTGCATCCGACGAGAGTTCGCCGATGCGCGGCTTCTTTTTCTTTACATTTTACAACCAGCAGGAGCCTGCGCATTTCTCACAGGCTGCGCAGGTGTTCGATCTCGCCCCGGGTCATTTTCCGGTACTGGCCGGGCTTCAGATGTCCGAGCTTGATGTTGCCGATGGAGATGCGGGTGAGCTCCTGCACGGGGCATCCCACCGCGCTGAACATGCGGCGGATCTGACGGTTTTTGCCTTCGTGGATGGTGACTTCCAGAATCGTGGAGTGGCGGTTCCAGGTGATGACATCCACCTTTGCGCGGGAGGTAACGAAGCCCCCGATGTCAACGCCGCGGCGGAGCTTTGCGAGTTTCACCGCGCTGACGCTTCCGGCCACACGCACCCGATAGGTTTTGTTTACCGCCCCGGAAGGATGCATGATATGATGGGCGAACTCGCCGTCGGAGGTCAGGAACAGCAGTCCCGATGTATTGTAGTCCAGTCTTCCCACCGGAAAGACCCGTTCCTCAACATCCGGCATCAGATCTAGCACTGTGATCCGCCCCCGGTCGTCGGAAACTGCCGTGATGCATCCGATCGGCTTATTCATGACGTAGTACGCGTCGCGGCCGCCGTATGATATTCTGTTCCCGTCCACAAAGACCTTGTCCCCGGGCTGCACGTCATATCCCGGCTCCGTAAGGCGGACTCCGTTTACCTCCACCTTTCCCGCGCGGATCAGCTCATCCGCTTTCCGGCGGCTGGTCACGCCTGCGGCGGCGATATACTTATTGATTCTCATTTTCTTCTCCGTATGCTTCTGCGACCTTCATCATAATCGCGCATTCAACCCGTTTGCGGAACAGTCTGCATCCGTACTCATAGACGCCCCGGACTGACCCGGCGGCGTGCCAGGCGTTAGCGGCGCAGCCGCCCGAGCAGTACAGCCTGGCCCAGCAGTCTCTGCATTCTTCACGGGCGTAGACATTACAGCTGCGGAACTCCTCCCGGATGTCCGGAGCAGTAATTCCCTGCCAGATATCGCCCATACAGAACTGCTCCTCGCCCACGAACTGATGACATGGGTACAGGTCGCCCCAGGGCGTTACAGCGAGATACTCCGTGCCGGAGCCACAGCCGGATATTCTTTTGTAGATGCAGGGGCCGCCGCTGAGATCGATCATATAGTGATAGAATGTGATCGGATGTCCCTCCCTCTCACGGCGCAGCATCTCCTCAGCCAGCAGCTCGTACTGCTGAAACAGAACCGGCAGATCTTCCTCCGTCAGTGCCGCGGGATCCTCCGGCGAACATACCACCGGCTCCATCGAAAGCTGATCGAATCCCAGATCCGCCATGTGAAAAATATCATTGGTAAAATCCGTGTTTGCGTGAGTAAAGGTTCCCCGCATGTAATAATTTCTGCCGCCGCGGGCCTCGACGAATTTCCGGAATTTCGGGACGATCAGATCATAGCTTCCGCGCCCGTCCACGGTTTTCCGCAGACGGTCGTGAACCTCCTTCCGTCCGTCCAGACTCAGCACCACATTATGCATCTCCCGGTTTGAAAATTCGATGACCTCATCGTTAATTCCCACGCCGTTGGTGGTCAGCGTGAAGCGGAAGTTTTTTCCGTGCTCCTTCTCAATAGAGCGGCCGTATTCCACGATGCCCTTCACCACGTACCAGTTCATCAGCGGCTCGCCTCCGAAAAAATCCACCTCCAGATTCACCCGGTCACCGGAATTCTCCACCAGAAAATCCAGAGCGCGTTTTCCGGTTTCCAGACTCATCAGTCCACGCTCTCCGTGGAACCTTCCCTGTGCGGCAAAGCAGTAAGAGCAGCTGAGATTGCAGGTGTGAGCCACATGCAGGCACAGCGCCTTGAGCTCCGTATGATGGTTTTTCAGATCAAAGGCGCGGGGTTCATACAGATCCTCTGTGAAGAGCCTGCCCTCCTCGCGCAGCTTGTCTATATCCCCGAAAACCTCTTCAATATCCCCGCGGGTCAGTCCCTGGGATTCGCCGTACTTCTCCAGCATGCGGGACGCAATCTCCTCGCGTGAAATTTCTCCGTCACAAAAAAGCTGGATGATGTCATACGCAACATCATCCACACTGTGTACAGAACCGCTGTTCACATCCAGCACGATATTATAGCCGTTCAGCCTGTACTGATGTATCATCTACTCAGCCTTCTCGCACTTCTGATTGGCAATTCCGCAGGAAGTCTTGCAGGCCGACTGGCAGGAGGTCTGGCACTCGCCGCATCCGCCGTCTTTCAGGCTTTCCTTCAGATTTCTCGTCTCGATTGTTTTAATTCTCTTCATCGTATGTTCCACCTTTCTTTTCTGTTCCTTATTCATATTAACGACATCCCGCCATTTTGTCAAGGCTTCGGGGCGCCGGGGCACGGCCCGGTTCAGTGCGCGGAGCCGAAACACGGCCCGGTTCAGTGTGCAAAGCCGGAGCCGCCGCCGGGGTTTCCCGGGAAAGCGCTCCGTCCTGCTCCCGGAGAGCCTTCAGCAGCCCGCTGATTCCCACCAGCATATCATCGTAGGTATCATCAAAATCGTTGGTAAACCACGGATCGGGGATGTTTTTCTCCTCTCTCTCCGTAAAATCCAGAAGGAGATGGATCTTCTTCTCCGGATCGCCTCCGATCAGATTATACAGCTCTCTTTTGTTATTCTCATCCATGCAGATCACGTAGTCGAAGCCTGCGTAATCCTCCCGCGTCATTCTGCGGGCAGTTCTGTGATTGTCATAAGGGACGCCCACAGACCGCAGCTTGTTTTTCGCTCCCTCCTGCATCTCCATTCCCACATTGTCGGAAGCCACGCCGGCGGATTCAATGTAAAACTGTTCCTCCAGCTGCCGGTACCGAACCATATCCTTCATCATATATTCTGCCATAGGCGAACGGCAGATGTTGCCGTGGCAGACAAAGAGTATCTTAATCAATATTTGTTCCCTCCCGAATGGCCGCATTCCGTCCTGGCTTGCCACGCCTTCCAAACCTTCCGGGGATTCCGCTCCCGGTCAGTCGATGTGCCGGCCTCTCCACCGATATTGTACCATAGATAGAGGCGTTTCTCCATAACAAAATAACGGCGCTCTGGCTGGAGTACCGCCCGGAACGCTGTTGCGCATCAGAGCTACATTCTCCCGGTCATGGCTGGCCGGAATCATCGTCGCCGGTACTGGCGCTCCGGGATTTTTTCAGGAGCTTAATCGCCGCAATTAAAGACGCTAATGCCAGAACCAGAATTAATCCTGTCAGTTTTTCCGCTCCTACATCTGTAAACGTTACACACAGTATCGCTGCAATAATGACTATTTGTGCAAAGAAAATGATGTAACTTAATTCTCTTACAGACTGCTTAGGAAGCAGTTCTGCAATCCTGCCCTTTTGTTGATTCATATATTACTCCTCCCTGTTACGTTTATTATGTGCCTAATAATTCCGACGGAAATAAAAACAGGTATGGCGCTGTTATGACCGCCAGTATTATAGCCGATTTTTTTGCCTGTCTTATTGTAAGCCCTGCTTTTAGAAAAATCCTTTTGTCAATTAAATATGTAAGAAATGCTGCAACTATTATTGCTGCACTACAAACCGCTAAAGCAACATAATCTGAAAATGGATTCCCATAAATTGCAATCATCGCATCGTCTACCCATTCAATCCCTGTATCACCCGCGACGGGTACTGCAAGGAAAAGCAGCAAACCTCCCGCCAGATCCGCTGCCAAACCTGCGATGAACACCTTCCATGTGTGCCTTTTACAAAAGCTCCAACGTTTCTCGCTTTTAGGCAGTGTAAAAAAGGTTACGGCGGTATCAATAATGTAATTTACCGGAAAAATCAAAAGCGATTGCCATGATGGCATAAGCATCAGAAACCAAATCGGACAAATTACGCTATACAATTTTATCTCATTTTTATTTTTCGAACGTTGCATGATAATTCCCCGTTAATAGTCATATCCATTATCTTTAAGCCATTTTAATGTATGCCTGTCGGTTTTATGAATCGACAGAGATATTATATCGCCATTTTCACTGCGAAAGTCAGCTTTTGAAATTACATTTGCCTCTGTAATCTCTTCAGCAAAGCTTCTTTCCATAAGTTCCAAGTCCATATTATATATTAATTCTTCCGGTTTTTTGCAATTTTCCCCGAGCATTCCCACCTCAGCATATTTCCAGACGTATTTGCCATTTTTCATTGCGGCTGACTTTACAAGCCTGAGCTTCTTCTTAGTTTCCTTTGCTTCATATAACTCTTTCAGACATTTTAACTCGCTCAATTTTTCAGACGGCATACTATATATCCTTGTTATTTTCATTCCAAATATCCACTTGTACACTATTCTAAAGTGAATTTGGTCGTCAACTATGATCCATTTATTATAACGCGACATCTCCCTTCCGTTCGTCCTTACCATTTTAATCATTTTCTTTGATTTAAAAGCTGCCTGCCAGTGGTCATCAATAACATAAAATCCACCGTCCCCATCAAAATCATAATCGACTGCAGCTATTTTTGCCTCCCTGATTCCCGCTATATTTGTGCCATTATCAAAAATGAATACGTACAGGTTTATGTGGACAAGCACTACCACAATGATACAAATCAGTATAATCAGTATCATTAATATTCCTTTTACTACGCTTTTAACCCTCTTCATCCCGCGCTCTCCTTGTAAAGACTGAACACCTTACTTAATCACCGATATTTTTCCAAAGTATTTCAGACTTTCTGCATGCTCTACCTTTGCAGCCTCGGCAAAAGATTTCAATCTGTTAATGCGCCAGTTTTACAGGTCACATGTGCAAACGCATCTGTTATAGTGTGCGGTTTATATGAATTGTTCCTAATACTTACCTCCGCGCTCTTTCAACCATTTCGGTGTATGCTTATCGGTCTTGTAAACCACTACAGAAATACAGTCCATATAATCACCATGCTTTGGATGTAAGGTAACACTGTAGCTGATATATTCTTCGCAATCCTCTTCACCGAAAAGCTCCTGGTCATACTTTCTTTCTAAGAAATCCAAATCTAAATTCTTCAACAGTTCTTTGGAGACTTTTTTTCCATTCTCATCATAACAGTACTTCTTTCCCCTCTCTGTGCCAGAAAGCAGGAATTTTTCCTTGAAGCCTTTTGCTTCATATAATTTCTCAAAGGCTTTGAGCTTTTTTAATTCCGTGTAATCCATGTGATATGTTCTCGTTACCTTTAGTCCCAGCAGGCACTTATACACGATTCTGAAATGAAATTTCCCTTCAATCTCTGCATAATACCACTTACTACGATGAGACATGTCTTTTCCTGCCTCTTTCACCATTTTTATCATGCTCTTTTCGTCAAATGTTGTATGCCAGTAATCGTCGACATAATACCCTTCTCCATCCCAATCTATGATGGATATTTTTGCCTGCTCTATCCCTTTGACGCTTGTGCTGTTGTCAAAGATATATACGCTCAGTCTAAACAGACCGAATGAGGCTAAAATAACGCATATGGATACGAGCAGTATCCTTTTGAGCTTCTTCATTTTCCCACCTCAGTAAACAGTTATGTGACTTATTCCGTAACCGATATTTTTCCAAAGTATTTCAGACTTTCTGCATGCTCTACCTTTGCAGCCTCGGCAAAAGATTTCAATCTGTTAATGCGCCAGTTTTTATAATTATCTGTTGTCTTCATCTTGCTTACAAAGAAATCTCTTCCATATCCTATTCCCTTTCTATTACCTTTATACTTGTCTACAATGTTTTGCTCAATTTGCAGAGCGATTTTAGCTCTGTTCGGATAAACTGTTGTTCGATCACAACACCAACTTAAACACTTATCCGAAACATCAGCATGCTTGATTCTTCTAAATTTGCCATTTGACTTCAATTTATAGGTTGAATGCGCAAACGCATCTGTTGCAGTGTGCATAGCAATTCCATAAATGAAGCTTGCCTGCTCCCGGTTTTTCCATTTATTAAATCCTTTCGCATTTCCGCCAAGTTTTCCGCTGTTCAGCGACTTGAAGAAATCCCTGATTTTAGTGTATTGTTTGTCGGTAAGCCCTGCTGTATTGCTTTCTCCAACGGATACGTCAGAATACTTTCCTCCGTCAGCATATTTTTTCGCAACTATAGCCATATACCTGTATGCAGCTACATAATTGTATCTGGGATCATTCTTTTTAAGTTTTGCGCAACCATGAAAAAGCGGATTTGCTGTCATCCCACTAACTGTGGATGATTTCGCGTCCGGATAAGATGCTCCCCATTTCATTTTCGTATTACAGGCATTCTTTCTATGGGTTTCCTTTTTCCAGCTGGCCTTTACTGTATCTTCGGATAAGTCCTGCGGTTCTCCATCGTTTTCATCGATTTCTTCAGAGATATCTGTATCCGCCTCATCTGTGTCTTCGTTTTCGTATGTTCCATCTGCATCACCGACTGTAGAACCATCTGCTTCTTCACTTTCTTTCTGGACGTCTCCACTCTCTTCTTCATCCGATACAACTTCTTCATCACTTGTCAGATTATCAATGCCGACAATGTCTCTGGTACTTGCTCCACTACTTGTCGCGTCCGGAGCGGCCTTTTCATCATCAATGGCAGTGTTGCTTTCAGTCTTTGACTTTTCTGCAGTGCTTTGATTATCTTCCTGTGATTCAGACTCTGCTTCTTCCGTCTTTGTCCGATATGCCTGATATGCGTCGTTATATATCTCATTTGCATAGCCATAATCTGCAATCCTGTACTCTTGACTATCCTCTGACGCGATAGTTTTTCCACTTGCCTTTATCAGTTCTTTTATAAATTTTGCAGGCTTGCTCTTATCTTTCGACCAGAGATCTGCCGCTATCGCTGTAACATACGGTGTAGCCAGACTCGTTCCTGTCAGTGTCAGGTCTTCTCCGAAATTTGCCTGTGCCGTTATTGCTTCTCCCGGTGCAACAACATCGATTTTATCTCCTTTTGAACTGAAGTCACACACACTTCTCCTGCAGCATTTACAGCGCCGACAGACAGTGCAGATTCGTATCTTGCCGGATAATCTATACCTCTATTTCCATTGTTTCCTGCCGAGGCTATCACAAGTATATTATTATTTGCCGCATCATTTACCGCCTGTTCCAGAGCTTCTGAATATTTCAATGTCCCAAAACTAAGATTGATTATGTCCATATCATTGTCTATTGCCCAGTATATGGCCTTTACCGCTCTGCTGACCGGAGCCTGACGTTCTTCATCAAGTATTTTCGCCGAATACAGTTCTGCGTTTGGTGCAGCACCCTCCACTTCACTGTTAACACCTTTTCCCGCTATTACACTTGCTACGCTTGTTCCGTGCCCACATGTATCATCGAATAACTCAAATGACCCTGTATCTTCGCAATCTTCTTCCTGGGCAATGTCTTCTTCATCTGAATCATCTATCTCCTCTTCGTCAACTGTACTCTCGTCCTCTTTACCAGTGAATTCCTGTTCATCTGTTATATCTTTGCTACAATTGTCAGTACCTGCAACGTGATTATCGTTTATAAAATCTATCCTCTCAACCACGTCAACGTTTTCATTCGCATCTATGCCCGAATCTATAATGCAGATTTTTATTTTCTCACCTGTCTCCGCTGCATCAGACGCTCCAATCATTTTCTTCTCCCAGTTATTCTCTGCCGGTTTAACATCAGGTATAATATTTTCTTCCGCATTTTCATTGAGTGTGAAATCCTTTTCCACACATTTCACACTCTTCATCTCCTTAATTTCTCCTGCCTGAGAGGCTGTCAATGTTCCGCTTAAAACATTATCCGCCCCTTTGATCGTCGCATCTGCACTTACGCTGTATTTGTTTTCTATTATTTCCGCCGCTTTATCTGTCTTTGTTATAACTATATACCGATCGGTTCCGGTTTCCTGAGCACTTACTGTCTGTTTTGTGCAATTAAAGCCTGCAAATACCATTGATGCAGTCAAGATTATTACTGTAATTCTTTCTGATATCGCTCTCATATGACTCTATCTCCTTCCTGCTGATAACTCAAACTCTCCCCGCTCCAACATGAGTGAAGGCATTGGAAATTCATTAGATTTGTCACATAAAAAGTTGAAGTAACTCACACACAATGTCTGGTCATTAACGCACACATCTGTTCATTAACATACAAAGTGCGTTTCCGGTAATAAAACTGCCCGTCTCCGCCGCCATGATGCTACGTGAAACTACTTAGAGAATAACATAATATAATAATAAGAGCAACTCATAAACGGAATTTTCAGTCATTTTCTTCGGCCGATTTTGCCTGCTTTGAGCATAAAATGCCTGGTTGGATCTGATTTACTATTTTATACAGTTGTACTGCATTTGTACACCGCTCTACCGCTCAAACCTCTCGCTGATCCAGTGCTGATCCACCTCGGCGTATTTCCCCGCCGGTATCGCCAGCGCATCCATGTAATGCTCCTCGATTTCCCGGTACAGCTCTGCGTCCAGAGGAACCGTCAGCTTCTCGTCCTGTCCGTTGTCCGAGGGCCAGATCACAAAATATTCCCCGTCCTCGTCAAACATGTACAGCAGATCACCCGGCTCCAGATCCGGCCATTCCTCCCTGACCTGATCCCAGATTACAAATTTGCAGAGCTCAAGCACCCGGTCATCCCGTCCCGTTTCCGCAATCAGAATCTTCTCCGTCAGGCCGAGGCCGTTGGGAACCAGGCGGAATACCGCCTCCGCGTCCACCGCAGCCTCCGGAAGTTCCAGACTGTTCAGCTGCTCCAGCAGGTCGTCCTCGTGCTCCGGCGCCATGTAGAAATTCAGTTTCCGGTCCGGATCCATGTACATGAGCGGATATTCCACCATAACCACATCTCCGCAGGACGGGCACCGGTTGAGGAAAAAGTCACCTTCGATAATCTTCTCCCGGTATTCCGGATTTTCTTTTACATCCACAAATTCTTCCTGGCGAACCTGAATCATCTCCCCGCAGCCGGGGCATTCCACCTCAATGATCTCCACTGCCATCTGCCATCTCCATTTCTATCGAGATCTGTCTCGAATCCTCTTCTTCACCTTCGTCGTCATCGACTCCCATAATCCCTTCGATGTCCTCGATATCCGGAAGCTCCTTCAGGGAGGAGAAGCCGAAATGCTTCAGAAACTCTTCCGTCGTTCCGTAGAGAACCGGCCGACCGACCGCCTCGGAACGTCCCATGTCCCGTATCAGGCCCTTCTTCAGAAGGCCTTCCACGACGCGGTCACACCGGATTCCCCGTATGGAATCGATCTCGCCCTTTGTCACCGGCTGTTTGTAGGCGATTATCGCAAGGACCTCCAGAGCGGCCTGCGAGAGCTTCTTGATTTTTACCGGAGTACAAAGCCTCCGCACGAACGTCTCGTTCTCGCCGTGGGTCACAAACTGAAAGGATTTCCCCACTCTGCGTATCCGGATTCCCCGGCCTTCCTGCTCGTATTCCGCCTGAAGCTCCTCAAAGCAGCCGATAGCCTCCTGCTCACTGATATCGAAAATTTCCGCAGCATCCTTTGCCGGAAGCGGCTGTCCCCAGACAAACAGCATCGACTCGAAGGCCGATTTAATCACTTTTCTACTGGTCATTCTGATCCTCCTCGGGCCGGTCACCGCGTCCACCATCGTGCCGGCCTCCCGACTCGCCATCGTGTCGGTCTCCCGGCCTGTTCCCGTACTCGCGTTCAGTCCCCTCTTCATCCGGCGGCCGGTCAAAGTCCCTCTCTCCGGCAATTACCGTAATCTCCCCGTAGGTCTTCTTCTGTACCGCGTCGAGGTAACGGTCTCGCATCATCTGAAGGACGGACATGAAGGAGACCACCACATCATAACGGTTTCGCAGATTCGGCACCAGCTCCTGAAATGGGACGGAGGTAGCACCGCCGGCCGTCGTTTTCCGGAAGATCCGCCGTATAAATTCCATACGGTTTTCCATGGTGACTTTTTCGCGCTCTACGCGGGTATAGTGGCGGCGAACCGCTTCGATTCTCTGTTTTCGACCGAGAAACGCGTGAAACGCTCCTGCGAAATCCTCTATGCTGAGGTTCAGATAGACGTCCGGATTGTCCAGATACACTGAAATGTCTTCCTGGGGTTTCTCAAACACGCCGGACTGAGCGCGTTCCCGTTCCGCCAGCATCTCGCTCTGTTTTTTACAGCGTTTGTACGCCAGTAGCCGTTCTGCCAGCTGACTGCGCGGATCCTCCACATTCAGGAGTTCCTCGTCCAGCCGTGGCTTAGGCAGTATCATCCTGGATTTAATTTCGATGAGTTCCGCCGCCAGCACCATGAACTCGGAAGACAGGTTCACATTCCGCTGCCGCATTTCACTGATGTAGTCCAGATATTGACTTGTAATTTCCGACACCTGAATATCGTAGATGCTCATCTGCGCGTTTTCGATCAGGTAAACGAGAAGGTCGAAAGGCCCCTCGAAAATCGGAAGTCTGACTTTGTAACTCATCCGCTACCTCATTTGTTCCCGCGTATCTCCGCTCTGGCCTTCTCCTCCAGACCTGTACAGTAATTGTAGTACAGCAGGCCGATGACCACGACTGCAGCCCCCAGCACCTCCCAGGAGGTCGGAATCTGATGAAGGAAGATCAGGCTCAGAATGATGGCGAACACCGATTCCCCGGATTCCCAGGCGGAAACATACAGGGAATCCACATAACCGAAACAAAGGTTGAACACCGCATGGGCGCCGATCTGGCAGACCAGCGTCAGTCCGACCAACAGCACATAATCGTGCGCGGAATAGCCCAGTGCCGGAGTCTTTGTCACCACCATGCCGATGCAGAAACAGATCCAGCAGGACAGGAAGCACAGGAACACATACGGCGGTCCCGACACTCTCCTGCGCACCTCATTGCCTATCACAAAATAAAAGCCCATGAACATCGCGGCCATGAAAGCCAGAACGTCTCCTTTGAAATTCCCCGAAGACAGCTGGCTCTTGTCAAGCCCTGCCACCAGAACGCCGCCCAGCAGCGCCAGAACGATTCCCATCACGGGTCGCCGTCCCACATGGCGGTGGAATACGAAAACCGTCACCACCAGCACCACAAGCGGGTGGAGCGCCGCCAGCACCACGCCGCTGGCGATATTCGTCAGCTTGACGGCAGTGAACCAGCTGAAAAAATGGCCGAACAGAAACGCCCCCGCAGCGAAGGTCCAGAGCAGATCCTTCTTCTCGATGGCTTTCAACTGTTCCCTCTGGTGCAGCAGCACCGGAACAGCAAAAAACGGCATGCCCAGCGTCAGCCTCCAGAACCCGATAGCCATGGACGGTGCTGAAATCGCAGCGCCGAAGATCCCCGACGAGGATCCCGCGACCACCGCCAGCACCACGATAATTTTTACATACTTTTCTAAAAAACTTTTTTTCCTCTCCATTTTATTTTTGTCTATTATTTCCCTGCAATTTCTGCAGAGCCTCTCCGTATTTGTCTTTGTCTGTCATTCCCCCACAGTCTCTGCGGGTCCTCTCCGTATCTGTCTTTGTCGGTTATTTCTCCCGCAGCTTCTGCAGGTTCTCCTCGTAAGGCGGGTACACGATTCCTTTCTCCGTAACAACGGCTGTAATGTACTCTGCACTGGTGACGTCGAAGGACGGGTTGTATGTCTTGATACCGACCGGCGCCATTCTTGTTTTGTACCACATCTCACAGATCTCCCGGCCGTCCCTCAGCTCAATCTCGATGTCGTCGCCCTTCGGCGTATCGTAGTCGATGGTGGACGTCGGCACAAACATATAGAACGGAATCCCGTATTCCTTCGCCAGAATCGCTACCCCGGAGGTCCCGATTTTGTTCGCTCCGTCTCCGTTGGCAGCCATCCGATCACACCCTACGAGAACCGCATCGATCCATCCGTTCTTCATGACAATGGAGGCCATATCATCGCAGATCAGCGTCACATCAATGCCTGCCTTGCTCAGCTCCCATGCAGTCAGTCGCGCTCCCTGCAGAGCAGGCCTCGTCTCGTCTGCGAACACGCGGAACCGGTAGTTCTTCTCCTGCCCCAGATACAGCGGCGCCAGGCTGGTTCCGTATTTAGCGGTCGCCAGCGTACCCGCGTTGCAGTGTGTCAGGATCCCCATTCCGGGCTTCAGGAGGGTCAGTCCGTACTCTCCCATCTTTCGGCACGACTGCTCGTCCTCCTTCCGGATGCGATCCGCCTCCTCGAACAAAAGCTTTTTCGCACCGGACACCGATCCGTGGAAATCATCCAGCCGGGCAAGCATCCTCTTGAGCGCCCAGGAAAGGTTCACGGCGGTGGGGCGCGCGTTGACCAGATAATCGGCGACCTCGTGCGCTTTCTCTCTGAACTCGTTCAGATTCGTCCCGTCATAATCTCTCAGCGAAATGTAGAGTCCGTATCCTGCAGCCACGCCGATGGCCGGGGCACCTCTGACCTTCATCTTCTTGATGGCGACAAAGACATCCTCTTTCGTCGTCATCTCAAGATACTTCTGCTCTCCCGGCAGCTTCGTCTGGTCCAGCACAAGCATCTTGTCACCGGTAAATTTCACTGGTACGATTTCTGATAAATTCATTTTCCCCTCACCTCAAAAAAATCATCAACAGATTCGCTATATTTTTCCATTTTTTCTTGCTTTCTGTTCCTCCTTCTCCTCTTTCTCGATGTTGACCGCCTTGATCTGCGGCATCTTGTGATTCGGATCGGTCAGGAATACATACAGGTAGATACATGCGATGCCGATCAGTACAAAGGAATCCTTGTACAGGTCCCGGCTGATCAGGACAGCGGCCATTCCCATGATGGCGCTTATCCCGTACAGCATCAGAACCGCTCTGCGCTGTCCGTAGCCGGACGCGATCAGATGATGATGGAGATGGCCTTTGTCCGCCTGCATAATCGGTCTCCGATTAATCACCCTGCGGAAAATCGCAAAGAACGTATCAAATATCGGAATGCCAAGCACCAGAACCGGGATCACCACCGCCACCATCGTGGACCGCTTCAGCGGCCCCACCACAGACAGCACAGCGATCATAAATCCGAGAAACAGTGAACCGCTGTCCCCCATAAAAATTCTGGCGGGATAGAAATTATACGGCAGAAATCCTATACAGCCGCCTGCCACCGCCATCATCGCGGCGCAGACGATCAGAAATCCGAACTGGTTGCCGTGAATGTATGCGACATACGCAATTGCCAGGGACGCGATGGCAGTCACACCGGCCGCCAGTCCGTCCAGCCCGTCGATCAGGTTGATGGTATTGGTAATTCCAACGATCCATAGCACGGTGACGATGAAGCATACAATCGTTCCGAAACGCCACAGTCCCTCTCCCGCGATATAATTGCTGATAAATTCGATCTTCAGTCCCATCACATACATGAGTATTGCGATGGCGGTCTGTCCGCCGAATTTGACCCGGGCGTCCAGATCCCGGAGATCATCCACGACTCCCAGCAGATAAATCAGTGTTCCGCCGATCAGCACCGGCAGCATTTTCGGCTTATCGTGCAGAAAGAAAATCATCGAAATCATGGTGCCCAGAAATATGGCCATCCCGCCGAACCTGGGCATCGCGTGATCATGCATTCTTCTACTGTCCTTTGGAATGTCCATGGCTCCTATCTTCGGGGCGATCCGGATCGCCAGAGGCGTAGCCGCCAGCGCGATCACAAATGCCAGCACGAAGGAGCCAAAGACAACTGTCCTGCTTACTTCCATTGGTTTCCTCTATTTTTCCGTCGTTTCTTTTCCCATCGTTATGACCTTCAGGCCGGCTTCATCCAGAATATCGACGGCAAGGTTATCCGGATATCCCTCCCGGACGACGATGCGCTTGATTCCCGCGTTGATAATCATCTTGGCGCAGATGGCGCAGGGCTGATGGGTGATGTAGATTGCGCCGTCCTCAATGCTCTGTCCCAGCGTTGCCGCCTGAATAATCGCGTTCTGCTCCGCGTGAAGCGCCCTGCAGAGCTCGTGACGCTCTCCGGACGGAACTCCCAGTTCCTCCCGCAGGCAGCCTCCCTTCTCCGCACAGTGCGCCACGCCTCTCGGTGCGCCGTTATAGCCTGTGGCAATGATATGTCGATCCTTGACGATCACAGCGCCCACATGCCGTCTCAGACAGGTCGAGCGCTTCGCGGTCAGCTCCGCCATGGACATGAAATATTCATCCCATGATGGCCTGTTGTCTTCATAATGTTCCATATGTCCGTTCCTTTATTCTATTCGTTTCGATCGTTCTGCGAGCCAGCCGTCCCTTTATCCGTTCCGGCTGTTCTGCGGTCTGTTCCGTTCCTTTATCTGTTCCGGCTGTTTTGCAGCCTGTTCCGTCCCTTCAGTAATCAGTAATACACCTCTGTCAGATACAATCCCTGCGGAGGTGCCGTATGCCCGGCCCTTCGCCGATCCCGTGACGCGATAATACCGGGAACCGCCTCCGGCGGGATTTTTCCCTGCCCCGCCTCTACCAGCGTCCCGGCTATGATCCGGACCATGTTATACAGAAATCCGCCTCCGGCAACATCGATATCAATGAGCCTGCCGCCGTCCACGGCGCTTTCATTGACCGTAAGCTGACGGATCGTCCGCACCGTCGTCTTCCGGGGAGTTCCTCCCGCCGCCTGGAAGCAGGCAAAATCATGAGTGCCTGTAATATGCTCCGCAGCGCGGCACATCGCGGCCGCATCCAGTGCGCCGCGCACATGATAACGGTAGTTACGCAAAAATACCGGCATCTCTTCCCCATTGTGAATCCGATAACGGTACTTCTTTCCCTTCGAGTCATAACGGGCATGAAACCCCTCCGGCACAAGCTGTGCCTTCCGGATCCTCATATCACCGTCTTTCCCTGCTTCTGAAACCAGATTGTTTACCGCCAGCGGAATGCGTTCCACGGGGATTCCGAAATCCCCGTGAAAGCTCGCCCTCTGCCCCAGCGCGTGAACGCCGGCGTCTGTCCTGCTGGTGCCGTCCACCTGCACGGGTACGGCGCAGACTCTGGAGAGCGCCTCCTCCAGCGTTCCCTGTACGGTTCTCCTTTCCGGCTGTCTCTGCCAGCCGGAAAATCCGGTTCCGTCGTATTCGATTGTCAGCAGAATATTCCGTTCCATGGTCTTCCTTCCGGACGTACTGTATTATTCATTATAGCAAACATTGCCATCTGAATCCACAATTTTCTGCAGCCGGAGTGTCATCACTTCTGCATCCGGAGCTCCGCCGCTCTACAGACTGAACATCATTTCGGGGATTCCCCAGAAAAACGCAAGGTACGCGATCGCCGCAACAGCAATGTACGGAACCATCGGGCGGCTCTCGCCGCGCCGTACCTTTTTTTGTGCCATGAGAAACAGGAAATGCCCCGCGCTGAGCAGTGTGCTTACCACAAAGATCGCAACAATGCCGTAGGCGCCCGTAACAAAACCGAGTGCCGCGAAAAGTTTGATATCTCCGCCGCCCACCGTGTCCCGGCGATAAATAAGCCTTCCCAGCAGTGCCACAAAACCCATAAGCCCGAAACCGGCCAGCCCGCCGAAAACGCAAAACTGCCAGTTATCATAATACGGTAGGTAGCCCACCGCGGTGACGCCCAGCAGCAGAATCAGCTGGTCCGGCACAATCCGGCAGAGGACGTCTCCGATTGCCATTTCAATCAGCAGCCAGGCGCTGCACAGTGCGGCAACGGCGAAACGCCAGTCATCGATGACAAGCCATATCCCCAGCACGACAAAAAGCATCGTGAAAACGATTTTCCAGGGATGGCTCCGAATCCGGCGCCTGCCGGAACCCGTCGGGTCCTCCGATGTTCCCTCCGGCGATCCATTCGGTGTTTTCTTCGATGCTTCATTGGGCGGAGCCTCGCCATAGTCGCAGAACCACCGGGCCGGCATTTTGTTAAAGAAATAGACAGCGCCATTCCCCAGAAAAATCGCTGCGAGAATGGCCGCCAGACATTTTATGACAGTTATCAGATAGGGTGTCAGCTGCTCCAAGTCAGGCTCCTTTCGTCAGACTGTTCCCGATGCAACGGGCGTATGGACACGGCTTCAGCCGCACTTGCTGAAGCCGCAGTTCCGACAGATCACGCAGCCGCCCTCATGCTCCACCGGTCCGCCGCACTCCGGACAGACGTGGATCTCCGCCGAGTTGGCCGGGATATTCACCGTTCCGGGCTTGGGAAGCGGTTTGCTTTTCAGCATCTCCCGTTCCTGTGCCAATGACGCCGTAATACCGTTTTTCTGCTCCTCCTCAATCGCCTTGGACACCTTCATGATCACCTTGGCGATGGCGTCCGGGCAGGATGTACAACTCATCCCCTGCTGGCGGATAGTCGATGGGCACCGGATTCCCTTCAGCTGATCGTAAACCTCCTCGATGGAGATGCCGCTCCGCAGCGCAACGGAAACCAGGCGGGCCGTAGCCTCGCTCTGACTGGGGCAGCCGCCGGCTTTTCCGGTGCTGGTGAACACCTCACAGATTCCGTTTTCATCGTAATTGGTTGTAATATACAGGTTCCCGCAGCCGATCCTGACCTTTTCCGTAAAGCCTCTGGTGATTTCCGGGCGGGGACGGGGTTCCACATGCAGAGGCGCCGCAGGCGTCTCGGGGGCAGAGGTTTTGTCCCCGTGGTTCACCGCGCCGATGTTCAGCACCTGCTCCTCGCGGCTCCCGTCGCGATAAATCGTCACGCCCTTGCAGCCCTCTTCATAAGCCAGCAGATACGCCTCCCGCACATCGCCGCGCGTGGCCTCCTTCGGGAAATTGACGGTCTTGGAAACCGCATTGTCTGTATGGTTCTGGAACGCCGCCTGCATCCTGATGTGATCCACCGGCTTGATATCATGAGCGCAGACGAACACATCCCGGATTTCCTGCGGAATCTCCTCGATATGCGCGATGGTCCCTTCTCCGGCGATCCGCTTCAGGAGTGCCCTGTCCTTATCCAGGCCCAAGGTTTCCAGCTTATGCATGAGGATCGGATTCACCTCTACCATCTCCGTTCCGTCCATGATGTTGCGCACAAAAGCATAGGCGAACACCGGCTCTACGCCGGAGGAACACCCCGCGATCATGGAAATCGTTCCGGTGGGCGCGATGGTAGTGACAGTTGCGTTCCGCATTGCGGGACCCTCTCTGAGGGTGCTGACGGAAAACAAAGGGAAACTCCCTCGTTTTTCCGCCAGTCTCGCGCTGGCCGCGTGCCCGGTGTTATTGATGAAGCCCATGACTTTATCCGCCAGACGAATCGCCTCCTCAGAATTATATGGAATTTCCAGCATCAGGAGCGCGTCCGCCCAGCCCATGACTCCCAGTCCGATTTTACGGGTGGCACGGGTGGTTTCCGCGATGATGTCCAGCGGATAGTTGTTGGCCTCGATTACGTTATCCAGGAAATGCACCGCCTCGTTAACGGTCTGCTCAATCAGCGGAAAGTCGAACTCGTATCCTGTCAGAGTCCTGCGAAGCATTTTCGTCAGATTGATTGATCCGAGGTTGCAGCTCTCATAGGGCAGCAGCGGCTGTTCCCCGCATGGATTTGTACTCTCGATCTCTCCCTGAGACGGCACAACATTGTCCCGATTCAGACGATCCAGGAAGATGATTCCCGGCTCCCCGTTTTTCCACGCATGATCCACAATGAGCTCGAAAACCTTGACGGCGCTCAGGTGACCGACCGCAGTTCCGGACTTGGGATCAATCAGGTCATAATCAGTCTGCTCCTCTACCGCCTGCATGAATTTCTCGGTAATCCCGATGCTGATGTTGAAATTGGTGATATCGCTGTTATTGGCCTTGCAGTCGATGAACTCCAGAATGTCCGGATGATCCACGCGCAGAATACCCATGTTGGCGCCTCTCCGGGTCCCGCCCTGCTTGACCGCTTCTGTAGCCGCATTAAAGACCTTCATGAAGCTCACCGGACCGCTGGCAACTCCACCGGTGGATTTTACAGACGCACCGCTCTGACGCAGGCGGGAGAACGAGAATCCCGTCCCTCCTCCGGATTTATGGATCAGCGCCGCATTCTTCACGGAATCGAAAATCTCCTCCATGCTGTCTCCGACCGGCAGCACAAAACATGCGGACAGCTGTCCCAGCGTCCGTCCGGCATTCATCAGCGTCGGAGAATTCGGCATAAACCGCAGGCTGGTCATCAGTTCAAAAAACTCATCGGACACTTTCCCTGTGTCCACCGTATTGTCAAAATTAGCATCGACTCTGGCGATGGTGTCCGAAACCCGGCGGAACATCTGCTCTACAGACTCCACCACATTTCCTTCCTCATCCTTCCCCTGGTACCGTTTCTCCAGGACCTTCAAAGCATTTTCACTGATATCCGATATTGCCATGATTCCAACTCCTTTTCCATTAGTTATTACAGTTCCTGCACACCTCGGTCGTCGAGCGAGCCCTTCCGACTGTTGGCGGGCGCCGCAGCACTGCCGTGAACTGCCGTCAGCACCCGTTAAGTCCGACGGGAACTTGATGAGCAGACACTGATTAAATTCAGATTGTTTTGCGAACAGCACATCATGTGCGTTGCATCACCTATTATAGCACTATATGTAGTGGATTAACAGTAGAAAATAATGGAAATTATAATGCGCAGAATACAGCTTAACGCCTCCGCCCGATCATAAATAGCAGATATTGCCGTTACCTGATCAATGCCATTAATATCTTTATGCTGTCTATCGTATCTTGATAGGTTATCTCGGAGGCGTAAGAAAATTTTCTGCGATAAGAATCCCAAAGCTTCCGAAGTTGCTCATCGGATTCAATGGCGGACAGTATTTCTTCATTTTGTTCTTGTAAATATTTCGTCCCACGCCTATTGCAAGTTTGAAGAAACGCATTATGGAAGACTTGCGTATCGATATCCGCTTCATAAATGGAATTCGGTTTCTCTTGGCGTAACCTGATCTCCGGTGGAAATATCGATTTTCAACGGAGTTACAAGCTTTCCGCCTTTTATAATAAAGTTATCGCGGCATCTGGAATTTGCTAATCGTTCAAGGAATCGCTCCATCATATATATTCTCAGGAGCGTACGTGCATCAGCATTACTTTTCGCAGCAATGTTTTGTATCCGACCTATTACTTGTTCTGGTGTTAATGGCATTTATAGTAGCACCTCCATATAGTTTCGGATGATTTTATCCACCTTGAATAATCTTGCGTATTTCATCAATTTATTCAGGTCCTTGTCTTTTCTTGAAATGTACGATTTCAGGACAGAACTAAAGTCCTGCGCTTCGATGGAATTCCGGCTTCTGACAAGATCGCAGACCGTTCTCTCCAGGTCATACATTGGGATCTCGTTTCCACAGTTATCCAGTACCATTATTCTGCCCACATTCAGCAGCTCTTTCTTTACAGAATAGACCTTGCATCCGGCTGCTTTAATCCGGTGGGCATTGTACCCGGAGTATACCGTCAGTGTATGGATCAGAGGTTCCCGGTCTGTCAGTCCATGAAAGTAAAAGGCTTCATCGTGTGAAAAAACAGCCTGCGGGCATCGTTCATGGAGCACCATCAGTTCATCGATCCATTCGTCTTTTGCGGCGTACATTCCATGCCCGACCTTTTCGTATTGATTTTCCTCCAGGAATTTATAAAATTTATACTTTGATATCCCGGCCTTTTTTGCATCTTCCGTCGTCAGGAAGCCGGAATCCCGCAGGATCATGTCTTTATTGTCCATAGAGTCACCGCCTTTCTTGCTTATATAATAAACGATATTAGCACAATAGTCAATTCTCACACTTGACCATCGTGCTAATCTTATCTTTTATATTAGCACAAAGGCAATGAGCAGTGGCTTCTGCATCAGTTTTGTTCATTATAAATAGTGTCTGCTCATTAAGTCCCCGTCGGAATTAATGGGCGCTGACGGCAGTTTGTCAGCAGCGCCGCGGCGCACCATCCAATGGAAGGGTGCGCCGGCAGACACTATTTACTTTTGTTCCGAACAAAGAAAAAGCCCCACGCCGTCATGAACGTGAGGCTGTGTAGTAATCTGCTATTTTCAATTCCATACCTTTATGCTTTGTCAATTTACCAGGTATGTGCCATCATGTACGTTTTCTCTGAGATACATAGAAAATTGACAAGAACAGCGAGTAGTATACAGCACCTGCATATAACAATCCCCTTGCCGAAAGGCTTATCCCCGGCTCTGATGCTCCTAACGTATAGAACAATTTAGAAAATGCCACTCCCCACAAAAAAGGAACTGTCCACTTCAAGAGATACACTACTACGTCTCGCCTAACCGATTTCTTTCGGAAATAATCCCATATTGTAAGTGCTGCAAAGCTGACAACCAGTAATAATAAGAAATTGGTAACATACGGAAGATTCTCATCAGTCCGATATGCTGCCTGTGCACTGGCCAGGGCCGGAAGCACTGATATAAATAAATATATTGAATAACGTTTCTTTTCCATGATGCCGCTCCTAACATTTCCCTTTCAATAAAAAACGAATTTCTAAAATTCATGGGAGCATTGCATGGCGTTGTTAGCGTCGGGTTAATTTAACCACATTGGGTCGGGTTAAAATGACCAATTTGAGTCGGACATAATTAACCAAGGGAAGTATACGGAACCATTTCCTCTGATAGAAGCAACC
>Ga0256404_1004953_pt1 | contig 24300 bp, 24 predicted proteins | sample RumenRJG_01DNA_FD_185990 | JGI IMG/M metagenome (GOLD analysis project Ga0256404, IMG submission 185990) | Bovine rumen microbial communities from Lethbridge, Alberta, Canada - RJG_01 | ecosystem: Host-associated > Mammals > Digestive system > Stomach > Rumen | place: Canada: Alberta | collected... | reverse complement strand
AGTACGGTCTCAAGGCCGCACGTCGCGCGCCGCAGTTCTCGAAACGATAATTTCACTTACGCAAGAGATTGCCTCCATTACTTCTCATATCTTCTCAAAGCGCTATTTTATTGGAAAATTTCGATACCTCTGAAAAGTCCGGCGGCTTACTCATGTCTGAAGACACGAGTAAGCCGCCGGACTTTTCAAGAGTCGCTACAAATACCACGCCAAGAATCAGCACAGCCGGTGCACATCCGATATTGCCGCTGAGTCCCCAAAAGATACCTAAAAGGGCTGCCGCAATCAGACTGCAGATAGAAATGATTCCGTAGAAGTTCCGAATTTCGTTTTTCATTTAAGTACCTCCTTTGAGGAAAGTCTCAGATATTCCATTCCATCTCTTTTTCTCTTTCTGATTCCATAGTAAAATGCATATTTCGAAAAATAAAGATTCAAAAGTTCATTCCCTATGTGGCGATATCGCATAGCATATTAGTTAATTGTTAACCCTTTGCGAGTCGGTGCAGAGGCTCCCGATTCAGGAAATAAAAAGGGAAACCGCACAGTATACCAGAAGCAGTGCCAGGATGGTATTCACGGTACGCGCATGGCGAGAGAAAATTTTTCGGAACGCCGCGCCGAATGCGGTCCAGACCAGCGTAAATATAAATCCGATAATCGCCAAAAGCAGAGCGAAAAATAGCAGAGCCGGCATGTTGCCCGAGTAATAAGGGAGAATATAGGCCTCCATGGACAGGATTCCGTAAATGTAGATTTTTACATTTACAAACTGGAGGAGCAAGCCATCCTTGAATCCGCCCCCGTTTTCCTTTCCTTCCCCTTCCTGCACCGTCCCGGAGCGGTAGGTTTCCCAGGCAAGATACAGCATATACAAAGCCCCTGCAATCATCATCGGGAGCTTAATCTTCGGGATGAGCGCGGAGAGCGCCTGGCAAAATATTGTGCAGACAATCATTACCACAGCAAAGCCAGCGAGAATTCCGAAATTGAACGGCAGAGACTTCCGGAACCCCTTTCGATTGCCGTTTGACATGGACGCAATATTGTTCGGGCCCGGCGTCACGGCCGTTACAACTGCATAGGTCATAAAAGAAGCCCAATTCAGCATGGTTGCAATTCTCCTTTTTATACAATATAATAGCCAATAGATTCAATATCTCGGATATCCACTATACTGTATTATATATCCTTTATAATGTCAATAGAAAAGGAGAAAATTTTTATGGATGTGAACGACGCGGTTGCACGGAATGTCAAGGCCATACGGGAAAAGAAAAAGCTGACGCTGGACGCAGCTTCCTCGCTGACCGGCGTATCCCGGAGCATGCTTTCCCAGATTGAAAAGGGAGAGGTAAATCCTACTGTATCGCTTCTCTGGAAAATTGCCAATGGATTCAAAGTATCCTTTTCCTCCCTGACGGAAAATGCCGGCGGGGAAACGCAGCTTCTTCGCGCCGCCGATCAGAAGCCGCTGGAGGCCTGCAACGGGCTGTACCTGAATTATCCCGTCTTTCCGTTCGACGATAAAACACTCTTCGAAACGTATCGTATCTTAATGAAACCGAAAGCTGCTCTGGACGCGCAGCCGCATCTGAGCGGTGCCGTTGAATACGTTACCGTATTTTGCGGTACGGTCACCATCGGAGCGGGCGAAAAGGAATTTACGCTCACAAAAGGCGACTCTCTTCGCTTTGCGGCGGACACACCCCATAGCTATCGAAACGCTGGTTCGGAGGACGCAGAGCTCAGTATGCTCATATACTATGGCGCCAATTAATCCTTCGAACAGATATTCCATCCTTGCGCTGCATCATGTATAATCTAGGGAAGCAAGTAGCTTACGGATGCTGTTTCTGCGGAAAGGAGATGCGGAAGCCGGCTCGAAGCAATGTGCCGGCACACTCATGAAAACCGTTTATCTGAATGACGTGATCAGCCAAAGCGCCTACCGGCGGCTTCAGTCCCATGTTCGCCTGGTGGACAGCTATGATCACCCGGAACAACTGGACGCTATCATCGTACGGCAGGCATACTGCACGAGAGAGGTCATCGAGAAAGCGAAAAACCTTAAGATCATCGGCATGCACGGCGTCGGAACCGACCGCATTGACATGGAGGCAGCCAGGGAATACGGCATTCCGGTTGTTCCTGCTCCCGGGATTGCTGCGCAGTCCGTCGCGGAACTTGCAGTAACCCAAATTCTGGCTCTCAATCGACAGCTTAAAAGAATAAATACAGGCCTTTGCGAGCATCGTTATGCGCATTTCGGCGATGAACGCCTGATCGGCTATGAGGTTTGGGGAAAAACGCTGGGGCTTGTCGGAACCGGCAATATCGCAAAGCGCGTCGCCGACATGATGCGTGCGGCCTTTGCCGTACGAGTTCTCTGCTACAACCCGCATCGGACGGCGGAGGAATGCCGCGCCTGGGGATTTGAGAAGGTCGAGTCTCTGGAAGAGCTGTTTTCCCGAAGTGATTTTGTGAATGTGAGCGTTACGCTGAGTGATCAGACCCGCAATCTAATCCACGCCGGGATTCTGCAGAACGCAAATCCTAACCTGATCCTGGTCAACACTTCCCGCGGAGGCATTGTAAAGGAGAAGGATCTTTACGACGCGCTGGTCCGCGGAACCATTCGCGGAGCTGCTTCGGATGTTTTTGACAAGGAGCCTCCCGACGCGGACAATCCGCTGCTGCGGCTTGAAAATTTTGTTGCCACGTTCCATATCGGCGGAAGCACTTTTGAAGCCATGGATCGTGTCGGAAACTATATTGTTACAAAAGTGTTCCAGGCTTTGGACATTAAGGAATAGGTCAGGGAAATCATGTGCTGCCGCTACTATATAGATGAAGATACCCTTGCCGAAGCGCTTGCGGAGGTACCCGGAGCAGAAGCTCCGGAGCCCTTCCCGTTTCGGGGAGATATTCATCCCGCGGATGCTGCGCCGGTTCTCCTGCGGCAGCAGAATCATTTGCGCACAGAGATCTGCCGATGGGGATGGGAAACGGACTTCGGGTTTGTGATCAACGCCCGTTCCGAAACAGCGGCGCAGAAACATCTTTTCCGCACTTCGCTCATGCTTCGGCGCTGCGCCGTGCCGGTTCGAGCTTTCTATGAATGGGACCGGGAAAAGATGCGGTATACATTCACCCGGCCGGGGAAACAGCCCTTTTTTCTTGCCGGATTTTTCGACCGGCCGCTGGGCGGAGAAGATCCTCCGCGCTTTGTGGTTTTGACTCGTTCCCCCGACGCCGTTGTAGAAAAAATCCACAATCGAATGCCGGTACTCCTGGACGGAGCCGCCGCAGCCCGCTGGACAGAGGATACACAGCGAACGCCCGCTTTTCGGTCCGAGTCAATCCTTCCGCTGCAGGCGCAGCCGGATATTGAACAGCTTCGGCTGGATTTGGATTAGCGGATTTCCGCGGCACCGTTCTGTTTTCGATTCGCTTCCGGAACCCGCGGCGTATCGGCATGGAAAGGATAGTATACAAGTATTTCAAAAAATCAGCAGCAATGAGGAGGAACATTATGAAGCTTTCAGATCTGTACAAAGGATGCCGTTCTTACCGGCGCTTCCGCCAGGATCCGATTCCGGAGGAGCTCTGGGATGAAATCATGGAAAATCTGCGCAATGCCAATTCCGGCCGCAACAAACAGACCCTGCATTTTTATCTGCTGAAAAGCCCGGAAGTCGTTGCAAAAATGCAGTCGATGGTCCATTGGGCCGCATCCCTTCCCAAAGAAATTGGTACGCCGCGCAGGGAAGAGCAGCCGGTTGGATTCGTTGTCATTGCCATAGAACCCGGCAGCACCCCTGTTGTCGACATTGATGTCGGAATTTCCGCGCATGTCATCACTACCACCGCGTATGAAGCCGGCTTCGGCAGCTGCATTCTGGGCGCACTGAATCTCAAGCAGATTGCGGAGCTTATTCACCTGCCGGAAGACTGCACCATCCGCCTTGCGGTCGCCCTGGGAAAACCCGGCTGTACCAGCACAATCGTGGATCCTCCTGCCGACGGCAATATTGATTACTACGTAGATGCGGATCGCAACTACTACGTTCCGAAGCGGAAAATCGAAGAGATTATTACCGTTCTCTGAGAAATGCCTCTGCCGGGCGGAACGCCTCCGCACGGCGGGCAAGCAAAATTATTCCGGAGGTTTACGCAATCTATGGATAAGCGCACAAGCAAGGAAAATTACTACCTTGATATCGCGGATGCCGTGCTGGAGCGATCCACCTGCCTAAGAAGAAAGTACGGCGCAATTATCGTCCGCAATGACGAAATCATTTCGACCGGCTATAACGGTGCTCCCCGGGGGCGGAAGAACTGTTCCGACATCGGCCGCTGCGCACGGGAAGAACTGCACATCCCCTCCGGACAGCGCTATGAGCTGTGCCGGAGCGTACATGCGGAAGCGAATGCCATAATTTCCGCTTCCCGCAGAGACATGATTGGCGCCACGCTGTATCTTGTCGGGCGCGACGGGGTAACCAATGCGCTGCTTACCGATGCCATGTCCTGCGCGATGTGCAAAAAAATGATTATCAATTCCGGAATCCAGAAGGTCGTCATTCGAATCGGCGAAGACCGGATCCGTATCGTGGATGTAGACGACTGGGTCGTAAACGATGATTCTCTGGCTCCGGGCGAAAACTGCTGAAATTTTTCGCATCATTCCGGCTGCAGCTGAAATTGTAAAGAAGGCATGCCTTTATATGCGATGCACCCTTTTCGCGGTTCTGTCCGCCTAAGAGGGTGCATCGCTGTTTTTCCGATATATTATGTTTTTCACGGTTCTAATGGGGCGGTCTTCCGGGGCAATCGGATTGTGCACGGAAACGCCTAATTAGGTTTCTTCAATAGACGCGTTCGGTTTCTTCCCCTTTTTCTTCCCTTGCCTTCCGCATTGCGAGAATCTCGTCAAGGACCCGGTCTGCGGCTTCTTTCTTGCTCATTTTGGGAAGCTCTATTTCCCTGTCCCGGGTTATCAGGGTAAGCACATTGGTGGAGGTGCCAAAGCCTGCCCCCTCGGTTCGAAGACTGTTTGCCGCAATCATATCCACATGCTTCTTCTGAAGCTTTGCCCTTGAATTCTGCACGAGGTTTTCGGTCTCCATGGAAAACCCGCAGATGGTCTGGTTCAGGGATCGATGAAGCCCGAGCCAGAGAAGGATATCGTCCGTTTTCTCCATTCGCAGGGAAAGATACGGACCTTCGGAATCTTTTTTTATCTTGTTGTCCGCTACGGTTGCCGGTCGGAAATCCGCAACGGCAGCCGCCTTGATGATAATATCCTGCGAAGTGCTGACGGAAGTTACCGCGTTAAACATGTCATCCGCGCTTCGAATGTCAACAATCTGCACATATTGCGGGCGGGGCAGGTCGGTCGCTCCGCTGATCAGAATGACTTCCGCGCCGCGGCAGGCTGCCATTTCCGCTAGGGCATAGCCCATCCTTCCCGTGGAGTGATTCGTCAGGTAGCGTACGGGATCCAGATCCTCCTGCGTGGGACCGGCCGTGACCAGTACCCGAAGCCCTTTCATGTCCTTCGAATGGTGTGCGGTATGCACAACAGCTTCAACAATCCGCTCAGGCGCAGGCATGCGCCCTTTTCCGGAAACGCCGCAGGCCAAAAGGCCGCTCTCCGGTTCCAGGATCTCCCAGCCGAAATCACGCAGCCGCTCCAAATTTGCCTGCGTCACCGGGTTTTCAAACATATGGGAATTCATTGCCGGCGCCAGAATTTTCGGGCAGATGCAGGCAAGGGCCGTAGTCGTAAGCATATCGTCTGCGATGCCGTTTGCAAGCTTTGCGATAACGTCTGCCGACGCAGGAGCAATGACCAATGCGTCGGCGTCCGTCGCCAGGGAAATGTGACCGACCTTATATTCAAAATTGCGGTCAAACGTATCCATTGCTGCCCGGTGCTTCGTCAGTGTTTCAAACGTAAGAGGCGTAATAAACTCCGCGGCATTCTTTGTCATCAGAACATGCACATCCGCGCCAAGCTTTGTAAGCGCCGATGCACATTCTGCCGCCTTGTACGCGGCGATGCTTCCGCTTACGCCTAGTAATATCTTTTTGCCCTGCAGCATGAAATTATCCTCCTTGGTGCGCAGCCGAAGCCGCGCGGCTGTCCCTGCTATTATAGCAGATATTTCCCTCCGCAGAAGGGAAACTTGCAGCCGGAGCAATTGCATTTCGTCCCCGGTTCCCATATAATTTTCTTAATTCCTTTTCCCGCACGTTTTTTGGGGAAACTGCCGCTCTGCAGGGGGCTGCGGCAGCGGCGCTGCCGGTCTGCTGCCGATCCGCAGATCTTGCATACGACGCAATGGAATAACGCATGCCGTGCAAAGAGAGGTTTGCCATGATTCTTGTCCTTGACATCGGAAACACAACCGCAGCCCTGGGAGTTTACCAAGACGGAGCCTTGCTACAGGTGATGCGGTACCGTGAGAGCCATCGTACGGACCGTGCAGATTTTCCTGCATGGCTTCGGGAGCAGTTTCGTCTTTGGGAGCCCGCCGATGTCTCCTACGCCCTGGTTTCCTCCGTCGTTCCCTCTCTCAATGCGCCGGTTCTGCACACGCTGGAGGAGTTCGGGATCCGTGCAGATCTGCTTTCGGAGCCCGAGGCGGTCGGAATTCCCATCCGCGGCTACGACACGGCAAATCTGGGGATTGATCGTCTTGTGGACTGTGCAGGAGCTCTGGAGGAATTTGACCCTCCTCTTCTTGTCTTCGATCTGGGGACTGCTTCCACGCTCAGTGTCATTGACGCCGAAGGGTTCTTTATCGGAGGAATGATCCTCCCGGGACTTCGCCTGTCCCTTGACGCCTTGACTGCCGGAGCCGAGAAACTCCCGACCGTAGAACTGACGGAGCCGAAAGGCGTCATTGGCTGCGACACCGTTACCTGCATGCAGAACGGCGCTCTGTACGGAGCTGCCGGCGCAATTGACGGCATTGTTTCGCGCGTAAAGGAAATCTATGGTCCGGATCTCACCTGCGTCCTGACTGGCGGAGTCGCAGTCCCGCTGCGACCGCTTCTGCGGACGCCGTTCGTGTACCGTCCAAATCTCATTTTCCGCGGGCTGTACGCCGTCGCACGCCGCCGCCTTTCCTCGGAATCGCTGTGATTTTCCTTCGGCATCTTTTCCTGAAAATTTTACAGAAAAGCCTCTCTGCCTTTGATATTTTCTTTACGCGAAGTTGCTATAATCAGCGTATCAGAAAGGATTTATTATGCCGAGTACATACGCCCACTATCGTTTCGGTACGGAAGTTTACCGTCGGCTGCCTCCCGAATGGCGCCGCCGGATTGACGCATCCTATCACCTGTACTGTGTAGGCCTGCACGGGCCGGATATTCTTTTTTACTACAAGCCCCTGCATCGCAACGCTGTCAATAAAGTCGGCTATCTTATGCATGGCTGGACCGGACAGGAATTTTTTACCCGGGGCATACGGCTGGCGGAACTCAGTCCGCACCCGGAAGAAGCCTGGTCCTATCTGCTGGGATGCCTGTGCCATTTCATTCTGGACAGCTTCTGCCACCCCTATGTAGAAGAAAAGATTGCACGAAGCCATGTATATCATACCGAAATTGAGGGAGCTTTCGATCGCGTTCTGATGACCATGGACGGTCTGGATCCCCTGACGCACCGACTAACGGATCACGTCCTGCCGGACCGTACCGAAGCCTGCATCATTGCTCCGTTCTTTACCCCGGTTTCCGCGGAGCAGGTTTATGAAGCCACTCGTTCCTTCATCCTGCTGAACCAGGCGCTGCTTCCCACTTCAAAGCTGAAGCGTGCCGCTGTCAGCGGTCTGCTGCACGTGACGGGGAATTACGGGGAAATGCATGGCATGATGATGACAAGCCGGAGAAATCCCTGCTTCGCAGACAGCGACGAGCGGCTGTATGCGCTATATCAGAAAGGCATAGAGGAGAGCCTTCCTCTGTTTAACCAGCTGGCGGACCGAAAGTGCGGCAGGGGGGATCTGGGTCCCCGATTTCGACACACCTTCGGTGTCGACTGAATCAGTCCTTCTGGAAAAGCAGGGGCTCCCTTCTTCCCGGGAGCCCCGTTTCTGCTGCTGTCCGGATGTCTTCCCTCCTCTCCCCGCCGGCTCGCCGTAAGGAAAAGGCGGCGTTTTCCGGAAGGGGAAATGGAAAAGATTTTGACCGGTTCCCCGTCCGGTTTCCAAGACATTTGACAGAAATTTGTATCTCTTTCCGGTAAACTCGGAGGCAAAGGAGGTTTCCCCCATGCGTGTAGCGGGTGAAATTAGGAATGCGCGTACCCATAAAGGATATACGCAGGAGCAGGCGGCGGAAAAACTGTTCGTTTCCCGTCAGACGGTATCAAACTGGGAAAACGGAAAGTCGCTTCCGGATATCATCAGCATCCTCCGCATGAGTCAAATTTACGACCTCTCTGTCGACGAACTGCTGAAAGGAGATGCGACACTTATGCAAAAAATTGAAAACGACAGCCGAAGGGCAAAGGAAGAAAAGAAGCTTTTCCGAAGTGCATGGATTGCCCTGGCTGTCAGTCTTGTCCTGTTTATACTCGGATATATTTTTCCCAACAATCCGGTCCTCGACTTTATTAACGGGGCTCTGCCTTGGGTGCTGCTTGGCCTTCTGATCCTGTACACGTACCTGCGCCCGCAGAACGACAGCGCCAATCCGGAAGGCACTGCGGAAAGGAAGCAGGGCTAGTATCCCGTGATTCTTTGCCGCTTCGAATTCGTTTCGCAGGTGCAAGGAACTTTGCGTAAATTTCTGTGCGGGCAGCATTGAAATGTTGTAAAAGCGGAGGATTGGACTCCTCCGCTTTTCCGTTCTTCTGTTTTTCCGTTTTTCCGTTTTTCCGTTTTTCCGTTTTTCTTTTTACTTTCTTGAGAAAATCCGGACTTTTCTTTTTTCCTGCTTCTCCGCTTTCGGCTCTTCGCGCATATGCCGGCCCCGCTTGTAGTGAATGTCATCCAGTCCTACCTGAATTTTCTCCGTCCATTGGGTAAAGAGGGAGAAAATCGGCCACGCCAGTAGCCCAAGTACAATCAGGATAAGAAGGCTCTGCGAGTTGAGCGCCGCAAGCGTAAAGAACTGCGGAAAGCCGAAATAGCACACAAGGTACAGAACTCCGCAGCCGGCCATATCAATAATGCGGATCGTATTGAAGGGAATACTTGTCTTATAGACCTGCATCAGTCCCACAATTCCCATGATTCCCGTGCAAATCGTGCTCAGAAGCGTATCGTCCAGGCCGAACGCGAGATAGAAGAGCATCGTCCCGATTACAAGGACAAGATCCGTCAGCGCCGCCGGAAGAGCCCGGAAAATTACATTCCGCAGGAATTTCCCCTTCACCAGACTGTGGTTCGGCTCCATGGCAAGAACAAAGGAGGGAACGCCGATAGTAAATGTATTGACGAGGACAAGCTGTGCTGGAGAATACGGATAGGGCAGCGTAAACAGCAGCGTAATCAGGGCGAGCGTAAACGTAAAGATGTTCTTCACAAGATACAGGGAAGCGCTTCGCTCGATGTTGTTGATAACCCGCCGGCCTTCATCCACCACATGGGGCATTGAGGAGAAATTGGAATCCATAAGGACGATGTGGGAGACCTGTGAGGCGACCTCGCTGCCGGAAGCCATTGCAATGGAACAGTCTGCTTCCTTGAGTGCCAGAACGTCATTTACACCGTCCCCGGTCATTGCCACCTTATGCCCCTGCTCCTTGAGCGCCTGGACAAGAGTCCTCTTCTGCTCCGGCGTCACGCGCCCGAAAACAGTGTATTTGTCCGCTGCATCGTAAATTTTCTCCCGGGTATCCAGCGTTCGGGCGTCAATATATTTTTCCGCGTCCGCAACATCCGCCCTTCGGGCAACTTCTGATACGGTTACCGCGTTGTCGCCCGAAATGACCTTGATTTGGACACCCTGTTTTGCGAAGTAGCGGAAGGTTTCCGGCGCTTCAGCACGTACTTTGTTGGAAAGAAGAATCAGCGCGAGCGGCATGAATCCTGCCTTCAGCTCCTCATCCTCAAGCGTTCCGTCATAGAGCCCAAGCAGAATTGTTCGGCATCCTTTTGAGGAGTATTCCTCCACGAGCTTGCTGATGTCCGGGCGATCCTGCCCCGCAAGAAGAATCTCGGGCGCTCCCAGAAGGTACGTTTCATCCTCATGGAACGAAACGCCGCCGTATTTTGTTTTAGATGTAAAGGGAAGCGTATCGATGGCCTGCTGCTTTACCTCGCCGGTGAAGTAGCGCTTAAGCGCTGCCATGGTTTCGTTATCGTTCTGCATCGCGTAGACGTAGTCCGCCATAATCAGCCGTATGTCGCTTTCAATGTATCGGTCCGGGCAAAGAGGAATAACATCTTCCACAACCATCTTATTTTCGGTAATCGTTCCGGTTTTGTCTACGCAGAGAATGTCAACGCGAGCCAGTGTTTCGATGCAGTCCATATCGTGCACCAGCGTTTTCTTGTTCGCAAGCCGTATGACCGCCGCCACAAGCGCCAGCGTTGTAAGAAGATACAATCCCTCCGGGATCATGCCCACAATGGACCCGACCGTGGAAGTTACGCTGACCGCAATCTCACGGTCAAGCCAGTAATGCTCTTTGATGAACATGATAATGCCCAGGGGAATGACAATGAATCCAATCCATTTGATGAGGTTTGTAAGGGAGTTCATCATTTCCGACTGCCGGGCGCCCTTGGACTTTTTCGCCTCTATTGTCAGCTTCGATACGAAGGAGTCCGCCCCCACATTTGTCAGCCGCGCGCGGCAGGTCCCGTTAATGACAAAGCTGCCGGACAGGAGCGTGTCTCCCTTTTTCTTCAGAATCTCATCCGATTCTCCGGTAATCAGGGCTTCGTTGACATGGCAGTCGCCGTCAATGACCTCTGCGTCCGCATAGATTTGATTTCCCGTGGTAAATTCTACAACATCGTCCCGGACCAGTTCCTCCGTCGCTACGCTGGAGAGTTTTCCGTTTCGCACGACATGCGCTTTCGGCGTATTCAGAATGGACAGGTTGTCCAGTGTTTTTTTGGATTTCAGCTCCTGTGCGATTCCAATCAGAGTATTCCAGATGACAACGCCCATGAAGGTCAGGTTCAGCCATTGGCCGACCAGAATGACGCAGATCGCAAGGATGAAGAAAATAAGGTTGAAGTAGGTAAAGATATTGTCCAGGACAATCTGCCGCGTCGTTTTCCCGATCGGTTCTACCGGAAGATTCGCCCATCCTGCCGCCGCCCGCTGGGAAACCTGCTCGGAAGTCAGCCCCGTATCCGGATCCGCGTATACGACTTCCACCGGACGGCGCGCGGGCGTCTCCGGCTCTTTCGGTTTTCTCTTTAGGAATGTCGAAGCCAAGCAGATTCCTCCAAAGGGCAATGCTTTCCAGGTGTTTCCCTAGAATTTCATACAGCAAATCATTATAGCATGTTCCGCTACGCGGTACTGTGAACAGATTGCAAAAAACGATGGATATTATACAGACAGTCTTCCCTATTTGTCCCGCAGCGCTTTTTCCGGCCAGGGTTGCAGAGTTCCCTTTCGCACAAGAAACGCCTTCTTTGCCAGCCTTGCCATAGGGGTATCCCGCAGAGAGTCCGAATAGAAGGAATCCACTTCCGCGTCCGGAAAGGCTTCCCGGAAGCGGCGGACTTTTTCTTCCCCGCTGCAGTTGTTTCCATTAATTTTTCCCGTATGTATATCCATAGGCGTTGCCAGCAGGCGCACGCCCAACCGTCGGGCCGCCGGCCGTACCTCAAATTCCGGGGAAGCAGAGATAATCAGGTCCGACGGGCGGGACTGGCGCAGATACCAGTCCTGGACATGGTCCCACTTTTCATTCCAGTACGTTTCCAGGACCTCTTCCGTATTTTTCATCCTCGGCAGAAAGGAAAATGCGGCTTCCTTCGCCTGCTTCAGCGTTCCCAAATGCAGGGCCGTGCGCGCAAAGCCCCAAAGTCCTTTCAGCATGCTGGGGAGGAGAATGCGGGGATACCTTCGAAGACAGTACAGGCAGAATGTTACGGAACTGTCCGGATAGAATATGGTTTTATCAAAATCGTAGACATTCATGAATCGCTCTCAATTCCTGCAGGAATGGATTCCTCTAGGACGCGGCGGCAGCAAGGTAGGTGTACACCGTAACTGCGTCCTCTATATTGGTGTGCTGGTGCTCTTCCGTTGTCCCGGCACCAGCGGTTACAAGCACGTAGGTTTTTCCTCCGATAACCGCGCTGCTGGCAAGGCAGGAACCCGCCTCCGCCGTGTAGCCGGTCTTTCCGCCCAGAAACCGCACCGTATCCGGAAGGTTCAGCAGGCCGCTTCCGAAAATTGTGCTCTGCAGCGGAATCCCCTCCGGATGCTGCGCCGTCGTCTCCGTCCGATAGAGCGGTGTCGCGACCATCTGTGCAAATGTCTCATTTTGCATGGCATAGCGGAGGAGGATCGCCATGTCCGTGACGGTGGAGTAATGATTTTCGTTATGCAGCCCTGTCGTATTGACAAAATGCGTATCCTTCATTCCCAGTTCCTGTGCTTTCGCATTCATGCGCTCCGCGAAAGCTGCTTCGTTTCCAAACAGATCCACTGCCAGGGTCACGCAGCAGTCCGCGCCGGAAGGAAGAAGTACGCCATAAAGCAGATCCCTTTCTGAAAGCACTTCGCCTTCGGAAATACCGGCTGTCGAGGCATCGTCGTCCCCGATAAGCCCGTCCAGCCCTGCGGGAACCTGCAGTTTCGCATCCAGACCGGGTCCTTCCTCCAGCACCACCAGAGCAGTCATCATCTTCGTCATCGATGCCGGATAGATTCTCCGGCTCCTGTCTCGGCTTCCCAGCAGCTTTCCTGTATCGTCTTCCAGCAGCACGCAGGAATAGCTGTAGAGTCCTTCCATCATTTTCCGGCGCTCTATCGCCTGCTGAAGAAAATCGGCAACCTGTTCGCTGTCGGATGCGGTTAACACCCGCACTTCTTTTTGCTGCGTAGTGCCTTCTCCCTTGGACCATGCGGCGTTTCTTTCATGCACCGCCGCCGCAAGCAGGATAAGGACCGCAAGCAGAAGCACCGCCGCAATAATTCGCACGCAAATTGATTTGCTATGTCTCAAGAAAAACTTCTCCCTATACGCTTCTTCCGCCCGAACAAACGGGGAATGGATTCATGGGCATCGCATACCGGAGCCGGCGCCGCTCTGCCGGAAGAGTTCGGTTTTTCGTTTCCGGCGGGCCTGCCCGGCAGCACTTTCTAACCTGCTCCCTTTGTTCTTCCCGTTTCGGGCTGCAACGCTCACCACGCCGCCTCCGCGAGAAATTTTCAGCGTTTTTATACCCGTTTTTCCGCCCTTTATCCATTCTTCGGAATTAATAAATAACAGTATAACATAGAATTGATCTTATATTTTCCATTTCCACGAATATTTTGCGAAAGCTCTGCCGCGGCTGCTTGATCTTTCGGAAACGGAATGAAAAGGGTGCGATTTCCTCCTGGTACGGGAGTTTTTCCGAACGATGCTCCGGAATGCTGCGCGCGGGCAATTGTATTCCGAATACATTGCCGTGCCGCAGGCAAAATGCTATAATCGGGGCATGCGGAATTCTCATCTTCGATCCCGCCCGCTGGCTTTCTCCGGTCTGAGTGCGGCGCTTGCACTCTGTCTGCTTCTGGCAGGAAACCTCTTTCCGCCGCTGGTGTTTCTGATGCCGGCCTTGGCGGCGCTGGCGCTTCTGCCGGCTATTGAAGAATACGGCAGCAGAGCGGGGCTTGCGTCCTACTTTGTCGTTTCGATACTGTCCCTGCTCTTCCTTCCCGATAAAGAGCCCGCTTTTCTGTTTGTTTTTTTCGGCTGGTATCCGGCCATGCGGGGAAAGTTCAGTCGACTCCATCCCGCGATTTTCCGCTGGACTGTAAAACTGCTTTCCCTGAACCTCTGCGCCGTGCTTGCCTGGCTTCTCCTTGTCAAGGTGTTCTCCCTGGGTGATCTGGCGCAGGACTACGCGGACTTTACTGCAGGCATGGCCGCTGTAATGGCTGTACTGTGCAATCTGTTTTTCTTTGTTTATGACCTGCTGCTGCGGCGCTTTGGCGCGTACTGGCATCGCCGGAGGCAGGAATTCCATCACACCCCGAAAGAAGGATAATCCATGATGCAGCGACCCTATTCGAAAGCCGTCGTCTCCGCCAAAGCGGAGCGCTATCTCCGGCAGCATCATCCCTGGGTATACAATACGGACATTCTGCTTGCCCCGGAATCTGCTGTGAACGGCGATCTTGTGGACGTAGTGACCGAGAAAGGGCGCTGGATGGGAACCGGATTCTACAATTCCAATTCCAAACTCGCTCTCCGAGTGGTCAGCCGCAATACAAATGACCGCTTTGACCGCGCTTTCTGGCAGAGGCGCGTGCGCTATGCGCTGCAATATCGGAAAACGGTTATGCCGGGGGAAGATTTTCGCTGCTGCCGGCTGATTCATGGCGAGGCGGATGGCTTTCCGGGACTCACGGTTGACCGATATGGAGAAATTCTGGTCGCCCAGTGCCAATGCCTCGGTCTGGATCGAATCAAGCAGGAAATCTACGATGCCCTTCTCGCGCAGCTGCGGGACGCCGGCGAAAGCATTCAGGGACTCTATGAGCGTAATGACGGTCCCCTTCGCGCCAAAGAAGGCCTGCCTTCCGAAAAGGGCTTCTACGCCGGAACCGGCAGCGGCTCCTGCCTTATTCGGGAAAACGGGCTGGAGCTGCTTGTGGATTATGAAAACGGGCAGAAAACCGGGTATTTTCTGGATCAGAAGCGGAATCGCCAAGCCGTGGCACGCCTGGCAGCAGGAAGGTCCGTCCTTGACTGCTTTGCGCATACCGGCGGATTCGGACTGAACTGCGCCGCCGCCGGTGCGAAGCGGGTCGTCTGTGTGGACGTGTCCCAGGCTGCGCTGGATACAGCGGGGAAAAACGCCGCATTAAATCATCTGCATCCGGAATTTCTCTGCCAGGATGTCTTTGTGCTTCTGGATTCTCTTTCACTCGGGAACGCCAAGCCTTTCGACTTGATTATTCTGGATCCTCCGGCGTTTACAAAAAGCCGCGGAACGCTCCGGAGCGCTCTGCGCGGCTACCGGGAAATCAACCGCAAGGCGATGCGTCTTCTTCCCCGCGGCGGCTATCTTGCTACCTGCTCCTGCTCCCATTTCGTGACCGATGCACTCTTCTGCGAGATGCTCCGCGCCGCGGCGATGGATGCCGATGTGACTTTAAAGCAGGTCGAAGCACGGCAGCAGAGTCCAGATCATCCGATTGACTGGGATGTTCCGGAAACTTCCTATCTGAAGTTTTATATTTTCCAGGTCTGCTGAACCGATAAAAAAAACGGAGGGATTTTCGTCCTTCCGTCTAATGGCAGCCCGTCCGGCTGCCCTCCGGGCTGAATAAGGCTATTCTGCCAGCCGCACAAGACTTCCGATCACAACATACCGTGCATCCTCATACTCCGAGGAGCAGGTAGACAGCGTGACCGTACGGGTTACGGTGCTCAGGCGGACATTGGATACAAAATCCGACTGCTGCACGCATTTTTCAAGATATGTATGGAACTCCCCGCTGTTTCCATACATATTGTAGGAATCCGAATCGGAAGGCGTCACGAAACCCGCCAGCACATCTACGCGGTAGTCCGCCTCCTGCGTCAGAATCCAGAAAGTCGGATGTGCATCGTAATAGCTCTGACTGGCAAAGGAAGTAAGCTCTCCGAACATGCTCCCGTCCCGCATATGGTGCCCGTAGATTACGGTGCTCAGGTCGCTGAAGTTCGGGCTGTTGCGGTAGTCCATGAAAATGCTTCCCGCCACCGCTTCGCTTCCGTCAATGAGGCGGTGCACGTAGTACTGGTTATCCTGCCCCTGAAGAATCGGATAGCTTATATTCGTTCCTTCGCAGTACACCCAGCCGCGCACATCCGGATTCTGTTCCAGAAGCTTGTCGAAATCCACCGTTATAGGAGCCTGTTCCCCCGGTTCCTCCGCAGCGGATCCTCCGCTGTCCTCGGTCCTGGCTTCTACAAAAATCGTGCTGCCGGTGTTGCTTTGCACCGCTTCCGAATTCAAATTTTCGTAGGCATTGTTTCCCCGATCATATTCCGCACGGATCCCCAACAGCGCTGCCACTGCAAATCCAATCAGTGCCAGCGCTGCGATAACAACCAATATGTTCAGAGTTCTTCTCATAGAGGCCGTCCTTCCGGAGCGGGGTTATTTTGTTGCGGCTCCGTTCTTTCTTTTCAGGTTGGAGACGACAACATAAGCAATCAGCGCAACGCCGATCCCGCCGATCACAATCCACAGAACACTGTCCATTGTATCGCCGGTTTTCGGAATGTCATTCGTAGGCGTGCTGGAGGCGGAAGAAGATCTTCTTACGCTGACTCCCGCAACGCTGCGGTTCACAATTATAGTGCGGTTCGCCTGGACGCCGACCGCTACGGTGCTCGCATGGTCCACAAGAACGGCGGAATCCACTGGAGCATCGACCGACGCGACGTGATCGTTTCCGCTCGCATTTGACTGGGAATCGGAATCATCCGTACCTCCGGTGCCTTCCGAGCCGGTGCCGCCGGAGCCTTCCGTCCCGGTGCTGCCGGAGCCTTCCGTCCCGGTGCCGGTATCGCCTGTCCCAGCTCCCGAATTATTGGCCTGCTTGCCTCCGCCGGAAGATGTGGTCGCTGTATTGTTTTTGGGACCGGACTGGGCATTTACATTCTGGTCATTGTTAACAATGACATCTGCTGTATTTTGCGGGTCTGAATTCGATCCTGCCGGCTCCTCCGCAAATGCGGTAATGCACAGCACGCTTACAAGAAACACAACCAGAACCAGCATCGATAGAGCTTTCTTCGATCTTCTCATACTGACTTCCTTTCTTCGCACGGCTTAGCCCGTGTCGGTGCGAATAAAATTCTTTTTGTTTTGTTGTCCACCGGAAAATTGTTCCGGTCCGGAGCCGTTATGCAGCACACGGCTGCGGGTTATTGCCGGTCTTACTGCAGACTCATCCAGTATTCGCTACCGGATGTGTCTCTATCAAAGAGGTGCCCGTTCGCTGCCTCCATGATCTCATAATAATAAGGATTCGACGCATTCACATCCGTGAAGGAAATCAAGGTGTCGGCATTCGCATCGATATACGCCTGATCGGGATCGCGCCCCGTCATCAGATTCATGATGGCAACCAGTTCTTCCCTAGTAACCGGGATATTGGGGTAGAACCGTCCTTCTTCATTGCAGATAAACCCGTACGCCGCACAGGAGGAAATAGCGTCATACGCCCAATAGCTTTCCTCCACATCGGTGAAGTTGAGCTGCGTCGCTTTCTGCGGGAAGAAGCGGGAAACCATCTGGCAGAGCTCCGCCCTTGTCAGTTTCCGGTTCGGTCGGAATGTCCCGTCTTCAAACCCCGTAATTACGCCTTTGTAGCTGAGGCAGGAAATCCGTACATAGTACTTGCTTCCCAGTGCGACGTCCGAATAGGTTTCGGTCGTTTCATACTCCTTATCCTTAAGGATGTTATAAAAGATATAAGCCGCCTCGCCGCGGGAAACGGTCTGTTCGGGATTGAACTTTCCTTCCGTTCCCGTTATATAGGCGCTGTGATCGGTTGTATCCACTTCCGCCTTGGTGTGGTCGACAGTCTCCTCTCGGGAGGATGCGCGCCCCGTCGCCACTTGCGTACTCTGCCGCACGGAAGCCGACCCATAGGAACGGTTGTAAATAAAGCCGGAATATCCGCCGTAGGACGGATAGGAAGAGCCGTCATCGCTATAATCATAAATGTAAACGGAACCGTTGGTGCTGACCACGCTGCCATCGCCGCGGATAATGATCGTTTCCTCATTATGCACGGAAGCCTCATTGCTGCCTTTCGTAACGGTTACTGTAGCGCCTCCGGCGCTGGCCTGGTCCGTTTTTGTCCCGCTCCCCGTAACGGTTCCTTCGGATGGCGCCGGCGTCGCTGCCGGGGTTTCTTCCGCGGATTCCTCCGCCGGAGGATTCTCCGCCGCTGCCGGAACCCAGCAGGCCGATAGCAGCATGGCAACGGTCAACACAGCGATAAGCAGTTTCTTCATGGTGTGCCTCATGTTCATCGGGTTTTTCTTCTTCAATAACATCTGCGGAAGGGATGCCGCGTGCATGAATGGTAAAAATTTCTATTTACATAATACGGAATTATTGCAATTAAATCAATGGCAGAATACCCGGCTTGTGAAAATTTTTTACCGAAATTTCTTCGCTTTGTATATTCTGCCGCAAATTTATTAACGCTTAATTAGAATCATTTTCTCAGCCCGTTTTCCGGTTCATCTACCGACAGGTAAAAAGAAGAATCTGCCGATCCGCCGCAAGGGTTTCAAGAAGTTTCATGGCCTGGCCTCGCCGAGCCTCATCGAGGTTGGCAAAGGGGTCATCCAGAATAATCGGGCAGCCGGTTTCCGAAGGCAGCGCCTGCGTGCATACGGCAAGCCGGACAGCGATGTAAAGCAGATCTACCGTGCCAGCACTCAGATATTGGGTGCTGTGCGGAAGGAGATCTTCCGCTCTGGCCGCTTTCATGGAGAAGTCCCGGCTGATTAGTAGATTTTCATAGCGTCCCTGCGTCATAACGGACATGTAGTCCGCCGCGCACTTGGCCAGTTTCGGAGAAACCCGGCTGTGAATTTCCGCATCTGACTCCGTGAGAACGTCCAGTGCCAGCGCCATTGCTTCATAGGTTTCTCTCAAATCCCGTCGCCGCTGCTCCATTGTCGTCAGGCTGCTGCGCAGAACCATCGGATCCCCCAGCGCCTGCATCCGTCCCTGTGTCTGTGCTATGGCTTCTCCGTACCGGCGCAGAACCTGCCGCTGGTTCTGAAGTTCCGCTGCCTGCTGCGATTCCGTACCGTTTCCGGAAAAATCCAGCTCCGTAAGAGTTTCTTTCTCAATGGAATCCCGGTAGTTTCGGAGTTTTTCCAGTTTTTCCGCCGCCTGCTGCATCTCCAGACGGGATGCGCTGCAGGCAGCAACTAGGTTTGCATAATTTTCCGCCGCGTGGACTATCTCCTTTTCCGATCCGGCGTCGTAGTGCTGGAGAATCCGCAGGTACTCCCGGTGGGCTCTTTCTCCACGAAGATTGCGTCGATAGAAGATAACCGCCAGGGCAGCGGCCAAGGCAGCAACCAGGCAGCCCAGGACTTCATAGACCCTCTGCCCCGTCCGAATACCGAAAAACGCCGCAGCGGCCGCCAGCAGGAGAAACAGAACGCACCAGAGAAAAGAATTTCTTCGCTCGGACTTTCTCCGCAGGCTTCGAGCCTGCGCTTCGTCGCGTTTGGCCTGCTCCAGCACCTGTTCCGGCGCTCCCTCCGAAATGGGAGAATGCGACAGCGCCGCCTGATCCGCACGGTGCTTTACGCATAGTCTGTCATATTCCTGCTGCGCCGTCTGGAGATCACGGCGGCTGTTCTGCAGATTTTCCAGCGCCTGCTGTCGGGTTTGGCGGCGGCTGCTGGCAATTGCATTTTCGAGTTTTCGGCATTTTTCCTCTTCCTGCGCCGAACGCACATGCAGAAGACGCAGTCGCTCGGATTCCTGCTCCAGATCCTCCAGCTTTTTCTGCGTATCCCGCATATTCGCTTCCAGTTCCGGAACCATGCCTTTCTGGTTGTAGGCGATTTTATGTCTCCAGGTCCGCAGCCGTCCGGCTGCCTCATCAAAGGAGGTATCCTCCTCACCGGTGAGAACCATGGAACTGATCTGCCGTTCCAGATCCGGGGAGTTTGTGATGCTCAGCGCTCCCTGCCCTACAAAGGCGCTCCGGGAGAAAACATCGGCGGTAACGCCGGTCAGAATCTGGCCCGCGTTCGTGCCGTTAAGTTCCGGCACGGGGATGTCGGTTCCCGTAAAGACGGCGGAAAACTGTCGCATCGGCCGATCCGGATTCGCCGTCCCTCTGCGCAGGGTGATCTCTCTGCCTTCCCCGTCGATTAGATCCATGCTGCCTTCCATCGGAGTCCCCGACCAGGGAGCGAACCGGGTTTTATCCGGGAGGCTTCCCTTTCGGGCGCGGGCGCTGCTGTCCACTCCGTAAAGCATGCACCGGATAAAGGCGCACCAAGTGGACTTTCCGGATTCATTCGGGCGCACGATCACGTTGAGTCCGTCCTTAAACTGCATGCTTTCTCCGTTCAGAACGCCGAATTTTGCGGTCATGCTACGAATAATCATCGGCCGTAACCTCCCGGTTATCCAGCGCTGCAATTCCCCATTCGGCAGCGCTTCGAATTCGCTTTCTGTCCTCATCGGATTCAGCCTGATCATACTGCTGCCGCAGCTTCTGCAGGAAAAGCCCCCGGAGCGTATCCTGTTCGGCACCCTGCCAGAGGTCTTTTCTCGCCCTGGTTTTATCCCGGATTTCCAAAGCGTAAAACCGATCCTCCAGCGTCCGGTAGAGGGAAGGAATGTCCAGCGGTTCGTCGATTTCTCCCTCCAGAACAAGCCGGCAGATGTCCCGATAGGTCTCTTCACGGGGAGGAAGCGTCTGCACCGGATCCGCTTCTCCGCTCATGTCAACATGCAGGACGCGATAGCACCGCTGCGCGATGGAGCATTTCTCCAAACGGCAGTCTGTCTCGGAGAGTTCCAGAAAATAAATATACTTTTCTCCGGTTTCATCGAATCCTCTGCCCTCGGGGCAGCCCGGCCAGGCGTACCATGTTTCCCCTTCCTGGAGAAGGCCGCTTTCCCTGTGACTATGCCCGAAAGCGATATAATCCATGCCGCTTCGGAGAATGTCCTCCTTTCGCACGGGATTGTAGCGAGATTCCGGCTGTCCTGCCTGGCCATGAATAACCATCAAATCCAGGGTATCCGGCTGCTTAACCGCCTCAAAACCTTCCAGCATGTTCTGGCTTTCTATATCCGTAAACGCCGCACCCCAGACACGCACGCCAAGTTCCGGCACGGGCACGCACTGCAGGCGGTGCTCCGTAAAGATATGCACGTTTTCCGGCCAGGTCAGCGTAAGATAAGGAGAGCCGGGAAGCACGCAGTCATGGTTTCCGGGCGCGATGAAAACCGGCACCTGCAGGGCACGGAGCGCGTCCCGAAGCTCTTCCTCCGTCTGGCGGAAGCAGGCTGCAGAATCGAACAGATCCCCGGAGAGAAGAACGATCTGGACTTGTCTGCCGGCAGCTTCCTGCGTGAGGCGCCGGAGAAGCTGACGCTGCTCCGCGCGGCGCTGCGCAGCTTTTTCCGCAGTCAGATTTTCAAAGGGAGAGTCGAGGTGGAAATCCGCAGCATGCAGAATTCGAATTGCAGTATTGCTCATAGGACGCGAATCGCCTCCACAGCCGTACAGCGGCCTGTCTTTTCCTCTATCGTAAAGATGCAGCCTTCCATCTTGCATGGCCCGTCGCCGGAATTATACCTCTCCGGAGGATTGCCGAGAAACTTTCCCACCGACTGTTCTACACTTACGCCGATAACCGAATGAATCGGGCCCGTCATGCCCAAATCTGTAATATACCCCGTTCCGCCCGCCAGAACCCGATCATCCGATGTCTGAACGTGTGTATGCGTTCCCCATACGGCGGAAACGGAGCCATCCAGCATATAGCCCATTGCGACCTTTTCGCTGGTACCCTCCGCATGGAAATCCACGAGAATAATTTTTTCCCGGATCTGCTCCAGGTAGTCCTTGGCTACGAGAAAGGGATTGTCCGTACTGAAATCCATAGTAAACCGCCCCAGCAGATTCATGAGGCAAATGTCCCCGAAATCCCTGTGATAGACCGCAATACCGCGGCCAGGGCACTGTGGAGCGTAGTTTGCCGGGCGAAGGACTCGGTCATTCTTTTCCATGTATGGCCGAAGTTCCGTCCGGATCCAGGTATGATTCCCCAGCGTTACCGCGTCCGCGCCTGCTTCCAGCATTGCGTCGATCTGCTTCGGCGTGACGCCGACAACATGGGCGTTCTCTCCGTTGACAACGCAGAAATCAATCTTCTGCTCCTTCTTGTAATCCGGAAGGCGGCTGCAGAGAAAATCCAGCCCCGGCTGCCCGCAGACATCCCCGATCGCTAGTACTCGAATGCTCATAATAACCCTTCTTTATCTTTTCCGACAGAATACTCTGTTTTAGATTAATAATTCTACCACAACCCCACTGAAATTGACACCGGAGCCGGACGCCGGAGATTCCGGAATCGGAACGGGAAAATCCCGGGCTATAGACCCGGGATGATTTCGCATCTGCAGTTTGTCGATGAGCTTGTTTGAAAAATAACAGGGATTGTTCTGAAAAACACCCAACAGATAATATTATATTTACTTTTCTATGCAGTTTCCATAGCAATAATTCCCAAATCTTACGTAAACTTTACAGTCAATCTGAATATGGAATTCTCCCGTTGACTATGCTACCATACAGTCAGACGAAAGTTTAGATAGAAGGCAGCCGGAAGGGTCCGGCAGATATTTTACGAAAGGAGTGCGCAGGCCTATGAAATTGCAAACAGACAGTGAAGGGCAGGTCTGGGCAAAGTAGACCTCGTTCTCAACACCCACGGGATGTTTTCCCGCAGCCGTATAAAGCGAATGATTTGGAAAGTGGCTGTTTTGACCGGGAACCTGCCTTAAAAACAGGAAGAACCGTTTTGGATGGACAATTTTGAACCTGAGTGTTTTGAAAGGAACGCCATCAGTCCAAGATTAGGAGTTAGTCCAATGTACAGTTAATCCGCCGGGTGCGCACAATGGCGCACCCGGTTTTCCTTTCCTTTTCCCGGAACTCGCGTCCGCTCTTTTCCCCGCCTCTTTGATTCTGCGGCAGGAAACCCGGCGGCGATAGAAGAAATCCCGTCGATATGATATCATGAAGGAAAGCTTTTCCTGAACTTGCAGTCGTGTTTTCGATCTGGCTTCGCAGAGGGATGCGATCCGCCGCCCGACGCGCCGAAAAAACGAGTGGGGAAATGCGCGCTGCACCGAACAGTCTCTGCAGGCGGGACGGCACCGTATCCCCGAAAGGAGTTGTATATGAAAAGTGTGAAAACTTGGAAGAACCTTTCGTGCCTGCTGTTTCTTCTGGTGGTTCTTTTTTCTCTGACGGCATGCGGATCCTCTATGCAGAACTCCAATTTCGCCTATACGGGAGATGTCTCGTCCGACGCCGCCAGCGTCGAACGCAGCAACGATGCGGCGGAAAACAGAGCAGGCGGCGAGGAAATGGCTTCCACGGATCAAAAGCTGGTCTATACTGCCAATGTAACGATTGAAACTTCCGGCTACGCGGACTCGGTTGCGGCACTTCGGCAGCTGATTCAGGACTTCGGCGCCGGAATTGAAAATGAATCGGAAAGTACGTCGTCTTCGGGCAGTGAAAAAATCCACTATTCATATTTTACGGTTCGGGTTGACCCGGAGCGCCTGAATGATTTTCTAGACCGCCTCCCGGATATCGGAAGCGTGACCGCTCGCAGCCTGTCCTCGGAGAATATAACCCAGGTCTACAACGACAACGAAGTCCAGATCGCCGCCCTGGAGAAAGAGGAACAGCGGCTGCTGGAAATGATGGACAAAGCGGAAACGGTCGAGGAAATGATCGCCGTAGAATCCCGCTTAACGGAAGTGGAAACGCAGCTCAACCAGTATAAGACGCAGAAAAGCTACTACGACAACGAAGTCCGCCATGCAACCGTTTACATAGACCTTGAAGAAGTTCAATCCTACCAGGATGTCGGAAATTCCTCCGGTTTCTGGGGAATGGTGAAAAAAACTTTCCGCAATTCCATCCATGCTCTGGGCACTTTCTTCGTCTGGCTGTTTACCGGCATACTATGGCTCCTGCCTTTCGCCGCTCTTGCCTGCATTGTCTGGCTGATTGTGCGTGCGATCCGCAAAAAGAAAAAGCAGAAAAACGGCGCTGCCGCTTTGAAGGAGCCTGTCCCGGACGACGAACCGTCCGAAGAGACGGGAGCGGCTCCGGAAGCAAAAGCCTCCGGCGATCCCGATCAAAATAGCAGCAAAAAATAGCGCAGGAGTCCTGCTCTTTGCGTTCTGCTCTGCAAATTCTCTCACAGGACGACATCCCCCGGCGCTTGTGAAGCCTCACACGATTAAAATCGCGTGCTTCCATGCCCGCGTTCCGCAGGCACAGACTCGCTGACTGAAGATACAGTCTGAATCCCGTGTCTCTATGCCGCAGCATAAAGCACTGAAAAAAGAC
>Ga0256404_1004951_pt1 | contig 24308 bp, 21 predicted proteins | sample RumenRJG_01DNA_FD_185990 | JGI IMG/M metagenome (GOLD analysis project Ga0256404, IMG submission 185990) | Bovine rumen microbial communities from Lethbridge, Alberta, Canada - RJG_01 | ecosystem: Host-associated > Mammals > Digestive system > Stomach > Rumen | place: Canada: Alberta | collected... | reverse complement strand
ATAGGCGTCCTCATACTTCTGCAGAAGGGCTTCCGGATCCTTCCAGAATTCTCCTGCGTTTATGTCCGCGTTCAGATAACTGGTGAGGGTCTCTCCTTCCGTCTTCGCCGACTGCAGCATGACCTGGTACTCGGTCACAAAAAAGATCATGGAGATGCCGATGATCACGATGAGGATGATGCTGACGAAGGGGATGAGGATCCGGTTTTCAATGGACATACGGAACCGGCGGGTCATAAGGCCCTCCTCTCACGCGCCGAGAACAGGAACAGCGCGGCTCCCGCTGCCGGCACGCCGAGCATGGCGGGATGAAATTTAAGATGATCCGTGTAGTACAGCGGGTAAAGAAGCATGATCATGATGCTGCCGGTGATCAGGGCCGCCCGGACGCCGCCGAAGGTGATCCGCCCCGGAAAGAGGACCGACGCATACAGCGGCGGGAACAGAAGGATCGCGACGATGCCCCAGAGGTCTCCGCCGAAGGACAGGATGAATTCCGGAGGATTCAGGGTCAGCAGCATGGCCAGGGTTCCGCCGGCCACCACCGTCAGCCGTCCCAGCATGACGACCTTCCGCGGGGTCGTCCGCCTCCTGCCCAGATTCCCGTATATATCGTAGGAAACTGCCGAAGCCACCATGAGGAGCTGGGAATTGGCGGTGGAGATGCAGGCGCCGATGACCGAGAGGAAGAAAAAGCCGCTCCAGGGCCCGTAGAGCTCATGATTGATGAGGCGGATGAAGATTCCGTCCGTCGTGAGCCGCTCCGGGATCACCGGGACCAGGACCCGCATGGCGAGTCCGGTATTGACAAGAAGGAAATAGACGTAGATGAGGATCCCGATGGAGATCAGGACCGTGCGCTGGGCTGTTCTGCTGTCCTTCGCGCTGAGCAGGCGGACGATATACTGGGGATTTGCCGCCAGGCCCAGCCCCCAGCCCCAGAACATGGAAAAACAGGTAAGAGGCGTGAACCTTCCCTGGAAGAAACGCATCATCTGTCCCGGCCCGGTGGGGATCTGCATGCCGGGATGGGCCATGCCGCTGACCATCGCCGCCTTCCCGTACATCTCGCGGAAACCGCCGCACTGGGACACGCAGCTGAAGCAGACCACGCTCAGACTGACGGTCAGAAGGATCAGGTTGAGCATGTCCGTCCGGAGCACGGAGCGGTATCCGCCGATGGTGGTGTACATGATAAAGAGATAGACCATGCCCACCGCCGCCGGGTAGGGAATGTCGAACATCTCCGAGGCCACCATTCCGAAGCCCTTGTACTGGGTGACCAGATAGTTGATGTAGACGATGATCAGGCTGAAGCCTGCCGCCGCCTGCAGCGTGCCGGAACCGAAGTTCAGGCGGATCATCTCCGGGACCGTGATGGCCTTGCTTCGGTACAGGTATTTCGTCACCAGGGCAAGGAAAAAAGCCCCGAGGAACCAGGGCACAACTGAATAGAGGAGCGGCGAAATGCCCTCCTCATAAACACTTCCGGTGAGACTCAGGATCGTGATGGCAGAGATCCAGGTGCCGGTGAATGTGCAGACACATTCCCGGAGTCCCACCTTCCGTTCGCAGATGAAATATTCCTCCGGCGTACTGTTGCCGCCGAAGCTTCCTTTTCCCATGATAAGCAGGATCACGGAATAGATGCAGAAAAAGCCGAGATAGATCGCTGTTTTTCCCATGCGGAACCTCTCCGGCCCCCCTGGTACTGCAGGGCATGATCCTCCTGCAGCAGACGCAGAAGTCCTGCAGCAGGCAATTCCGCACTGCTGCAGGCATGACTGTGTTTACTGCAGGGCATTAATGTACCGGCAGGCGGCAAGGGCTGCCGTCGCGCCGTCAGCCACCGCGGTGGTGAGCTGGCGCACGTTCTTGCTGCGGCAGTCTCCCGCGATGAAGATACCGGGCGTCTTCGTCAGACACTGCTCGTCCGAATCAAAGTAGCCGAAGCTGTTCAGATCCGCCAGATCCGCGAAGGCTTCATTCTCAGGGATGAGGCCGATGGCCACAAAGAGACCGTCGCACTGTATCTTCCGGGACGCGCCGTCCTTCTCCAGGATCTCCACGCCGCGGAGTTCCCCGTTTTCCGTCAGGAGTCCGGTGATCTTAACTTCGGTAAAAGTCTTTACGTTCGGGCGGGAGAACAGGATCTTCTGCAGGGATGCTTCCCCGGTGAACACCGGGAGATCCTGCAGCATGATCACCTCTTCGCACTTGTCCGAAAGAAGGATCGCTTCCTGGAGGGCAGAGTTCCCGCCGCCTGCCATGCAGACCTTCTTTCCTTTGTAGAAATCTCCGTCGCAGACCGCGCAGAAGGAGATTCCTTCGCCCACCAGCTCGTCCTCGCCCTCGAGGCCCAGCATGCGGTGCTTTACGCCTGTGGCCAGGATCACGGTCTTCCCTTCGAAGCTGCTGCCTTCTTCTGTCAGGACTGTCTTCACTGCCCCGCCGTCCTGCACGCCGGAGACCGTCTCAAACTCGATCTCCGCGCCCTGGGCAAGGATCTGTTCCAGCATTTTGTCGGCGAACTCGTTCCCGCTCATGGAGAGAGTTCCCGGATAATTCTCGACCTTCGGGGAGTGGGTGATCTGCCCGCCGAAGCCGGCCTTCTCGATCACCAGCGCCTTTTTCCCGTTCCGCTGCGCGTAGAGCGCCGCGGTCATGCCGGCGGCGCCGCCGCCGACAACGATCACATCGTACACCATAGTCTTATCTCTTCATCAGCCAGCCCTTGATGTCGGACACGCCCTTGAACTTCTCAAAGGTATCCCCGTGGACCAGGACCAGCGTCGGCGCCTGACGCACGCCGAACTTCGTGACCAGTTCCTTCTCCGCATCCGCGTTCAGCGCCGTGTAGGCAATGCCCGCGCGGTCCAGGAGGGCGCCCGCCGCCTTGCAGTTCGGGCAGGTCGGGGTCTTGAACAGGAGGATCGTTCCGTCCGCGATCTCGGCGGATACGGCCTTTGCCGCTTCCGCGGCCTTCTGCACTGCCGCTGCCGGGGCGCTCATCGCCGCGACGATCTCCGCCGCCTTTGCTGCCGCGCTCATGGGCTCCGCCGCCGGGGCCGGTGCTTCCATGACTGCCGTCGGGGCGGTCATCTTCTGCGCTGCGGGAGTTTCGTCCGCCGGGGCCGGATTCGGTCCCACATGGCTCAGGTGGGAGCGGCCGATGTTGTAGACCTTGCGGTCCTTGTACTCCTGGGCTTTGCCGTCGTTCCAGTTCTGGACCGGACGGTAATATCCGGTGATGCGGCTGTAGACCTCGGTCTTCTTTCCGCAGATCGGGCAGGTGAACTGCTCGCCGGTCAGATATCCGTGATCCGAGCATACAGAGTAGGTCGGGGACATGGTGTAGTACGGAAGCTTGTAGTTCTCCGCGATCTTCCGGACCAGGGCCGCCGCAGCCTTCCAGTCAGGCAGCTTCTCGCCGAGGAAGGCGTGGAACACGGTTCCGGATGTGTACAGGGTCTGCAGGTCGTCCTGGATGTCCAGCGCGGAGAACACGTCCTCCGTGTAACCCACCGGGAGGTGGGAGGAGTTGGTGTAGTAGGGCGTGCCGTTCATGTTCGCGGTGATGATGTTGGGATACAGCTCCTTGTCATGCTTCGCGAAGCGGTAGGTGGTGGACTCTGCCGGCGTCGCCTCCAGGTTGTACAGGTCGCCGTACTTCTCCTGGTAGTCGGAAAGACGCTCGCGCATGTGGTTCAGCACGTCGCGGGTGAAGCGCTGGGTCCGAGGATCGGTGAGGTCCGCGCGGAGCCACTTCGCATTCAGACCCACCTCGTTCATGCCGATCAGGCCGATGGTGGAGAAGTGGTTGTCAAAGGTGCCCAGGTATCTCTTGGTGTAAGGATACAGACCCTGCTCCAGAAGCTTGGTAATGACGGTGCGCTTGGTCTTAAGGCTGCGTGCAGCGATATCCATCAGCTTGTCCAGACGGCTGTAGAACTCCTTCTCGTCGTTGGCGAGGTATGCGATCCTGGGCATGTTGATGGTCACGACGCCGATGGAGCCGGTGGACTCGCCGGAACCGAAGAAACCGCCGGACTTCTTCCGGAGCTCGCGCAGATCCAGACGCAGTCTGCAGCACATGGAGCGGACATCGCTGGGTTCCATGTCGGAGTTGATGTAGTTGGAGAAGTACGGGGTGCCGTACTTCGCGGTCATCTCGAACAGAAGACGGTTGTTCTCGGTCTCGCTCCAGTCGAAGTCGCGGGTGATGGAGTAGGTCGGAATCGGATACTGGAAGCCGCGGCCGTTGGCATCGCCCTCGATCATGATGTCGATGAAGGCCTTGTTCACCATATCCATTTCCTTCTTGCAGTCGCCGTAGGTGAAGCCCACTTCTCTGCCGCCGACAATAGCCGGAAGGTTCTTCAGGTCGTTCGGGCACTCCCAGTCGAGGGTGATGTTGGAGAACGGCGCCTGGGTGCCCCAGCGGCTCGGCGTGTTGACGCCGTAGATGAAGGACTGGATGCACTGCTTGACTTCCTTCTGGGACAGATTGTCGATCTTCACGAAGGGGGCAAGGTAAGTGTCGAAGGAAGAGAACGCCTGGGCGCCTGCCCACTCGTTCTGCATGATGCCGAGGAAGTTGACCATCTGGTTGCAGAGGGTGGAAAGATGACTTGCGGGGGAGGAAGTGATCTTTCCGGGAACGCCGCCGAGGCCTTCCTTGATGAGCTGCTTCAGGCTCCAGCCTGCGCAGTAGCCGGTCAGCATGGAGAGGTCGTGCAGATGGATGGCAGCGCTGCGGTGCGCCATGGCGATCTCGTCGTCATAGACTTCGGAAAGCCAGTAGTTCGCGGTGATCGCGCCGGAGTTGGACAGGATCAGTCCGCCCACGGAGTAAGTGACCGTGGAGTTCTCCTTCACGCGCCAGTCGTTGATCTGGAGATAGTTGTCGATCAGCTCCTTGTAGTTCAGGAGAGCGGAATTGACGTTGCGGACCTTCTCGCGCTGTCTGCGGTACAGGATGTAGGCCTTCGCGACATCTGCATAGCCGGACTCGGACAGCACCTTCTCGACGCTGTCCTGGATGTTCTCGACCGTGATCTGTCCGTCGATGACCTTTGCCTCGAAATCGGAGGTCACGTGGAGCGCAAGCAGTTCGATGACGCTCGGATGATAGTTTTTCTGAAGTGCCTCAAATGCCTTGGTGATCGCCGCGGTGATCTTGCTGATATTGAATTCCGCGATCTGACCGTCTCTCTTAACGACCTTATACATATAAAAAATCCCCCTCTGTAGACGTAATTCCGACCGCCCGGAAGCGGTACAGGAACAATACTATCACTGAAGGGGGACAAAATCAATATCTGCGGTCCGGTTTTTACCGAAAGCACAATATCTAGTGTCCGGACTTGCCTGAATTTTATGTAAATTACCAGATTGACAAATTCTGCCGCAGCCGGCAGGATCTGCGGGTTCCGGGAAAGGCCGCGCCCGGAGTCAGTCCACGCCCCGCAGGCTTACCTGCCGGACGTATTTCCGGGCCGTGTCCGCATAGAGAAGCATCTCTTCCTTTGACGCCGCTGACAGGCCTCCGAAGGGGACGGAATCCCTGTCTGTAAAGCTCTGGAGAAAATACTTCCCGGCGCCCTCGATCATCTTTCCGATCTCCTCGAAATCCCGCTGCTCATGGAACTCCTTCACCACCGTGGTCCGGAATTCATAGTCGGTCCCGCTGCCCATAAGGAGGGCAATGCTCTCCCGGACAGGGGAAAGATCCAGCGTCTCCCGTCCGGCAGTCGAAGCGTACTTCTCCGGGCTGTTTTTGATGTCCATGGCCGCGTAGTCGATGAGTTTCTCTTCCAGCAGACGGCGCAGCATGTCCGGGTGATACCCGTTGGTGTCCAGCTTCACCGGGAATCCCAGGGAGCGGATCCTCCGGACAAACTCCGGCAGGTCCGCGTGGATGGTGGGCTCGCCTCCGGTGACGGCGACGCCGTCCAGCAGTCCTTTCCGCTTTGAGAGGAAGGAGAAAAACTCCTCCTCTTCCATCAGCGGGACCGCGGTCCCGTCCACAAGTTCAAAATTGTGGCAGTAGGGACAGCGGAAATCGCACAGCCCGAGGAAGACGGTGCAGGCGACCCGCCCCGGGAAATCCAGGAGGGTCATTTTCTGAAGTCCGTATATTTTCATGCGAGGTCTCCTTTGCAGTCAGCGTTCGATGTTGCCGTGACCTGCTTATGATTCATTGTCCTTTGTTCCATCCCGTTACACAGCTGCCAGGATATGAAGGTTCCGGAGCGCACTGTCGCTGATCCCGTCATTTACGGAGTAGGCATGCTTTTCCAGGTCTCCGCAGATGGCCTGGGTGAGTTTCCGCTCCGTCAGTACGTCGATCACGTCGGAAGCAATGCCTTCGATCACCGTATACTTCTCTTCTCCCGTCTCACCGTCGTTGTCCGTCGTCAGGAGATACTCCATCAGTTCCGCCTCAATGGAAAGCAGGGGCAGGGCCCGGAGGGCGCGGAAACTCCACTTGTAGTAAGGCTGGTAGACGCCGTTCAGGAGAAAAATGACTTCCATGGCGCTCTTTACGAACTCAAACACCGCCAGCTGGGCAGCGCCGGTCTCTCCGCGGCGGAGGCAGCGCTGATAATTGTACTGTCCGGACTGGGCCATCAGGAGCAGGTGCCCCGCCAGCTTCTTCCGGCATATGTCCTCCGGAAAGGCAGCCAGCCGGCTGCGGATCTCTGTCACCTCGCCGAAATTGTCGAAGAACAGGACCCCGTTTACCGACTCCGCCAGAGACTGTTCCGGTGTCCGGAGCCACTGCTCCGGGGTGAGAACGCCGTCCGGCGTCCCGGTCTTCTCCGTGAAGTATTCCGCCGTCCGCATCACGCCGTGTCTCGGGCCGCCAACCGGCTGGATCATGGAACGGCGGAATCCGCCGAATTCCTTCGGAAGCTTCGCGTAGGCCCGCTCCAGGAGGAACGCGATCCTCCGGTCCACCACGTCTTCCCCCGGAAGGAAAATGCAGAACCCGGGCTCAAAATCGTGATCCCGGGAGACTTCATCGTCAAAGCCGAAGCACTCGGAGCCGCTGCCGGTGATCCCTGCTGCAAGATACGGAAGAAGCTCCGGAAACTCCTTCTCCAGCATCGGCCGCCCGCAGGCTTCAAAATACGCTTTCGCAAGTTCAATTCCGTTCATAGATCTCTTTCGACCTCCGCTCCAGTTCCTGCGCCGCCAGGAAATATCCGTAATAGGAAAATGCCGGCGCGCACTTTTCGCATACAAAGGCATAGTATCCGGGATCCGGCCCCGGGCCTTCGGATCCGGCTGTCTTCCCTTCGGGACTCACCGTCTCCCCGGCCAGAAGCTCGTAAGCCCGGTCCAGAAACGCGCAGATCTCTTTCTCGCTCTGTTCCATGCCGTCCCGCGCCTCCAGAAGGTCCGCCATATTCAGGTATGTGATTGCCTGTTCCAGGTGTCCGTCCGGGACCCCGGCCATGGCTGCCAGCGCCTTCTCAAACAGCTGCATCGCCTCCTCAAAGCGTCCCAGGGCAGCTGTGGTCAGCGCCATGTTGTTGCAGAGTCCGCCGAGGAGAGCTTTGTCAGTCCGCGGATTCGCTTCGTAGACTGCCCGGGCTTTTTCAAACAGGGCGAGGGCCCGTTCGTTTTCCCCGAAGGCGCTGCAGGCAGTTGCCGCGTTTACATAGGTCGTTCCGGAACTGATGGTCCCCTCAAAATCCAGCCTGGAAAGAAGCCTGACTGCCTCTTCCGCGTTCGCGAGGGCCCTCTCCCGGTCTCCGGTCTTCCGGTAATGGCCTGTCAGTTCATTCCGGAGCATCAGCTGTCCCCTGAGATCATTCCCCAGCCTGGCCTCCTCCAGCCAGTACAGCAGATGCCGCTCAGCGCCTTCATAATCCCGGCGTGACATGTATTCGTCCATTTTTTCGATGATCCGCTGCTGCGGGACAGGCTTGATATCCTTCGCCACGCCGAAGGGTTCCTCACAGAGCACGCACCTCGGCTCGATATAATCTTCCGGTCTCAGTTCTCCGCCCATCTGTTCCTCCGTTTCATGACCTTTTCAGATCCGTTCTCCGGCCATGCGCTATACCGGCCGTGTGCTTACCGTCCAGGCACTATACCGGCCAGGCACCGCACCGGCCGCTGTCTCAAGAGTATACCACAAAAAAGGGCCCGGCGCTCCGCGCCGGGCCCTCACTCCGCATTATTTATTTTCCGGTGTGGGATTTGATATAGTTCAAGACAAAATCAAAGTCCGCGTCTTCGGCATACACCTGGTTTCTGCTGAGCAGCTCATTGACGTAGATGGTATGTCTCCCGCGGTTTTCCTTGACTTTCCGGACTGCGCTGAATTTTGTATACATCGAACTCCGGGTCGCGGAAAGCATTCCGGCACCCGCCACCGTAGGCCGCCCGGCGGCAGCGCCGGCCAGAGCCACAAGCCATCCCATGGCCTCAGCCTTCTTGAACTGGCTCTTCATCTGGATATGGTTCACGCCTGCTTCGTCCATCTCAAACAGGACCTGATACTTCCAGCCGTACATCGCCGCCACGATCAGATAGGCCAACACACTGATCACTGCCAGCACAAGGATCAGGATCACAATGATCTTCAGATCATTCGGATCGGTCCAGCCCGAGATCCCGCCTGAGAAGATTATGATAAGCAGGGCCACGATGCCGAAGGATAATGCCATGACCTTCAGGGTCGTGATCAGGATCGCGGGATTGGTCAGCATATTGAATTCATAGTTCCAGCGGTACTTTCCGTCCGGGCAGAAATAAACATTCTCCGTGACCCTGGTGCCGCTGACCGCGGACGGGTCTCCGTTCTCCGGATTCTCCCGGAAGGTGTCCGGTCCCGGTCCGGTCTCCTGCATCATTCCCGGAGCTGCCCCGGGGAATCCTCCCGGCATCCCGGCGGGTGCGCCTCCCTGGAATCCTCCGTTCATCGTGCCCGCTCCGGTCTCCGCAGCACCCGGAGCGCCTTCCGCGGCGGGTCCGGGAACCGGTGCGCCGCAGGCATCACAGAATCTTGCGCCTGGTTTCAATTCCTTTCCGCAGTTTTCACAGAACATAGTTTTCCTCCCTCCGGGCCGGCTTGTTCCGGCGCCGCGTTTTCTTCTATGTCCATTCTATTCATAACTCCGGTCTTTTTTACAGTGTGAACATAATATCGTCATTGACAAAACACAGTCACACTTTGCTTTATTTTTGTTTCCTTCTATACTTTTATATTAGTGCCCCTGAAAAGTTTCCTGAAAAGTGTACCCGTAAACAGGAACTATTCTGAAAGAGGAAGACTACATCATCGGAGAATAGAAACGACATGGTATTCAAAGACAAACTGAACCTTCTTATGGAAACGCTGGATGCGTCCGGAACGCAGATTGCCGCCTTTGCAGGCTTTGACCGTTCCAATATCAGCCATTTCCGGAGAGGATCCAAGACACCCAAGCCCAGCGGCCGCACAGCCCGGAAACTCGTTCTCGGCCTCTGCCGGTATGCGGAGAGCAAAGGAATGAAAGAAACTCTCTGCAGTATTGCAGGCACATCTCCGGATCTGTCAGAGGAGGTCCTTTGCCGGAAGCTCTCCGGCTGGCTCTTCGAAGGTCTTCTGGATCCGGCCGCAGATAAAAACTCCGCGGGAGGAACCGGAAGAGTCATCGCATTCCAGTCCTTTGCGGACCGGCTGGACGCGGCAATGACTCTGGCCTCCCTTTCCAACATCCGTCTGAGCCAGATGATCTGCGTGGACGCGTCCCTGATCAGCCGTTACCGTTCCGGAGAGCGTTCCCCGAGATCGAACCCGGATCTCGCCGCCCAGATCAGTGAGATCCTCTGGCAGCGGATCCAGAAAAACGAAAAAATGCCGGAGCTTCTGCAGCTCATGCACACCCCCGGCGGAGAAGTCAGCGAAAACGAGTTCGCGAACTGGCTCTGCCAGTTCGACACTCCGATCGACAGCGGCGCCTCTTCCGCGGAAAAGCTTCTGAAAAAATTCGATTCCTATTCCGCGGAGATCAGCTTCCCGCTTCCTTCTTTCTCGGAAGCGGCCCCGGAATCTGTCCTCCGCAGCAGGAAAGACCGCTATGACGGGACGGAAGGGCTCCGGACCGCGGTCATCCGCTTTCTCGGGAACGTGGTGCTTTCCGGCGCCAGGGAACTGTACCTTTACTCCGACCAGAACATGGAATGGATGACCGGAGACCAGGAATTCCTTATGAAATGGGCCGCCCTCATGAGCGCCTGCGTCAAAAACGGCGTCCGCATCCGCATCATCCACAACATCGACCGCAACCTGCAGGAGATGAGCGACGCCATCACGAGCTGGCTGCCGCTTTACATGTCCGGCATGATCGAATCCTTCTACAGCAGGAAAAAGAACGACGGGAAGTTCACCCACACGCTTTTCCTCTGCCCTGGGTACGCCTGCATCAATGCCTGGCATGTAGCCGGTGCGGAGGCCGGCGGGATCTATCATTACGATACGGACCCGAAGATCCTCTCCTTCCTGGAATCTTCGTTCCAGGAGCTTCTGGCCTTCTCACTTCCCCTGGTCCGCATCATTCCCGCCTCCGCCGACCATCTGTACGGCGGAACCATTCTTCTGAAGGACGGAAAAGGATCGGAGACCAGGATCGATTCTCCGCTGAAGAACATGATGATCACGATCTCCCAGGACGACGTCCTGGTCACGCGGGCCGCAGATCCGCATATCTCTTTCCACTTCACACATCCGCTGATGTACCTCGCCTTCCGGGCCTACGCGGAAGAGCTGACCCGGAAGCAGGAGTAAAACCGCGCTGAAAAGTACCTCCGTAAAAACCTGTATGCTGAAAAAGACCTCCGCACTGTAAACTGTGCGGAGGTCTTTCTGTTGTGTTTCTGTTGTCTTTCTGCGGAATTCCCGTTCCTTCCGGTCCCGGGGTCCGGGGCTTTAAACCGCCGGATCTCAGAAGATTCCGAGCAGCTTGCTGTAGGAGGTCAGAGCGCCTTCGGTCTGCTTCGCGAGGACCTTCTTCGCGAGGACCTTGCCCAGCTGGACGCCCTCCTGGTCGAAGCTGTTGATATTCCAGACAAAGCCCTGGAACATGACCTTGTTCTCGAAATGCGCAAGGATGGCGCCGAGTGCTTCCGGAGTCAGCTGGTCGCCGACGATGATGCTGGAGGGACGTCCGCCCTCGAAATACTTGTTCCTGTTTTCATCGTCCTTGCCGCAGGCAAAGGCCATGATCTGCGCCGCGACGTTCGCGCAGAGCTTCTGCTGGCTGGTGCTGTCCTGGATGATCACATCGTTCGCCATCTGGCTCTTCTTAAAGCCGACGAACTGGATCGGGACGATGCCGGTGCCCTGGTGCAGGAGCTGGTAGAAGGAGTGCTGGCCGTTGGTTCCGGGCTCACCGAAAATGACCGGGCCGGTCTGATAGTCGATCTCCTCGCCGAAACGGTTCACGCTCTTGCCGTTGGACTCCATATCGAGCTGCTGGAGGTGTGCCGGGAAGCGGATGAGGGCCTGGGAGTAGGGCAGGACTGCAGTGATGCCGTAGCCGAGGAAGTTTCTCTCGTAGACACCGATCAGGGCATCCATCAGAGCCGCGTTCTTCGTGATGTCCTTGTTCTTTCCGAGTTCATCCTCTGCAGCAGCGCCGTCCAGGATGCGCTGGAAGATCTCCGGACCGAAGGCCAGGGACAGGATCGCCGCGCCGACGCAGGAGGAGGAAGAATATCTTCCGCCGATATAGTCATCCATGTAGAAGGAATCCAGATAATCCGGGTTGCCTGCCAGCGGGGAGGTCTCGCTGGTGACCGCCACCATGTGCTTCGACGGATCCAGTCCGGCCTTCTTCAGAGCCTCCTTCACGAAGGTCTCGTTGGTCAGGGTCTCAAGGGTGGTTCCGGACTTGGAGACCAGGACGAACAGTGCGTGGGCAAGGTCAGTGCCGGCCAGGACCGCGGAAGCGTCGTCCGGGTCGACGTTGCTGATGAACTTCGCTTCCATCTTGAAGCAGCCGTTCACCTTCGCCCAGTTCTCCAGCGCCATGTAGAGAGCGCGGGGGCCCAGGTCGCTGCCGCCGATGCCGATCTGCACTGCGGTGGTGAACTTCTCGCCCTTCTCGTTGACGATCTCGCCTGCATGGACCTTCGCCGCGAACTCGCCGGCTCTCTTCTGCTGTGCCACGTAGAACTCTCTCTTGTTGACGCCGTCCGCAATGACGTCCTTGCCGAGCTGGCCGCGGCACAGCTGGTGCAGGACCATTCTCTTCTCACCGGTGTTGATGACTTCGCCGTTGTACAGCGCCTCATACTTCTCCGTGAGTTCAGCCTCGTCCGCGAGCTTCTGCAGCGCTGCGATGACGTAGGAATCGACCTGCTTCGCCGCATAGCTGTAGACCAGGCCTCCTGCCATCGGGACCTGATACTCCGCGACGCGGGCAGCTCCGCCCTCACCTGCCATGGCGGTCTTCAGACAGACCGGCTCCTTGGCAAGGGTCTCAAGGGTCTTGTACGAATCCAGCTTTGAAAAATTTGTCCACTGCATAGTGATCCTCTCCTTTTCTGGTTTTTTCGTGTGTCGAAACGCTGCTTGTCAGTTGGTATAGTTATCAAAATATCCCTGGACCAGAACCACCGGGGTACCCTTGTCGCCGGATCCGCTGGTAAGGTCGCAGAGTGAACCGATGAGGTCGGTCAGCTGGCGCGGGGTCGTGCCCTGGGTCGCCATGGTGCCCTTCAGATTCGCGTCCTTCTTCCGGATGCTCTCGGAGATCGCCTCCTTCAGCGCCTCGCCGGACAGATTGCTGAAATCATTGTCCGCAAGGTACTTCAGCTTCAGCTCGTTCGGAGTGCCGATCAGGCCGTCGGTGTAGAACGGGGAGACCACCGGGTCCGCCAGCTCCCAGATCTTGCCCTGGGGATCCTTGAATGCGCCGTCGCCATAGACCATGACTTCGACCTTCTTCCCGGTCTTCTCAAGGATCTTCTTCTGAATGCTGTCGACCAGCGGCTGCGCGTCCCGCGGGAACAGCTTGACCCTGTCCTCCGTGGACTTGTTGGAGCCGAGGAGCCCGTACTTCTCATTGCATCCGGAACCGTTCACCGGAGCGTTCAGGATCTCGTCCAGGCTGCAGACCTTCTTTGCGCCAGCTGCCAGAAGGACCCTCTTGGTGCGCTTTCTGGTGTGAATGTCGCAGTTCAGGATGCAGTCCGCGTAATTCAGGATGGCCTTCGCCTGGTTCGCGAAAATGATCTCCGGCTCTGCGCCGCACTCGCGGATCAGCTTCTCGTAGTAGTCCACATAGTCGACACCGGTGAACTCATGGACATTGTACCCGAACAGCTCGCGGTACTTTTCCAGGCTCAGCACATCGCTGTAGGGATTCACGCCCGACTCGTCGATCTGATCCTGGGTGACCAGAGCGTTTCCGACCTCGTCCGACGGATAGCTGAGCATCAGGACGACCTTCTTAGCGCCCTTCGCGATGCCGCGGAGGCAGATCGCGAAACGGTTCCGGGAAAGGATCGGGAAGATGACGCCGATGGTCTCTCCGCCAAGCTTGGTCCGGACATCCTCCGCGATATCTTCAACGCCTGCATAGTTTCCCTGGGCTCTTGCGACAATGGACTCCGTCACCGCGATGACGTCGCGGTCGCGAAGCTCGAATCCCTCCGACTCTGCCGCCTCCAGCACGCTGTCCGTCACGATGACAGACAGGTCATCCCCTTCACGGATGATAGGACAGCGGATGCCGCGGGATACAGTTCCGACTCTTCTCTCTTTCTTGTCCATGTGAACGTTCCTTTCTGCAGAACAATGCATAGCTTAACATTATAATTATATCTGATAGGCGGAACGCCATCAAGCGTTCCGCCCGACCAAAGCGAAGGGAATCAGCTGTTTGTCACGACCCGGCGCACGCGGAGCACGCCGTCGATCTCCTTCAGCCGCTCCACCGTATCGTGTGGCATGGGAGCGTCCAGATCCAGCAGCGTGTACTCATAATTGCCCTTGCTCTTGGAGTGGAGACTCTCGATGTTCAGTCCGTTCTTTCCGAAGAAGGAAGCGATCTGGGAGATCATGTTCGGGATGTTCCGGTGCAGGATGGCGACTCTCGCCTCCGTGCGGCAGATGCCGGCATCCAGATCCGGATAGTTCACGGAGTGGCGGATGTTGCCGTTGTCCAGGTAGTCCTGAAGCTCCCGGACTGCCATGACAGCGCAGTTGTCCTCAGCCTCTTCCGTGCTGGCGCCGAGATGGGGAAGGATGACCGCGTTCTTCATCTTCGCGGAGACCGGGTTCGGGAAATCGGAAACGTAGGTCTTCACATGACCGCTCTCCAGCGCCTCCGCCATGGCTTCCTCATCCACCAGCTCATCCCGCGCAAAGTTCAGGAAGCGGACCCCGTCCTTCATCCGGGCGATGGCATCCCGGTCCACCATGTGCCGGGTGGACTTCATGAAGGGAACGTGGATGGTGATATAGTCGGCGTTCGCGCAGAGCTCCTCCAGCTGCTGGACATAGATGACCTGGCGGTTCAGGTTCCAGGCGGAATCCACAGATACGTAAGGATCATAGCCGCAGACCTTCATGCCCAGCTCCACCGCGGCGTTGGCGACCATGACGCCGATGGCGCCGAGTCCGATGACGCCGAGGGTCTTCCCGGCGATCTCGATGCCGGCAAAGGCCTTTTTCGCCTTTTCCGCCTTTTTCTTCAGATCCTCCGCGTCCGCATTCTCACGGACCCAGTCTGCGCCGTCCACGATGCCGCGGGAGGCAAGCATCAGTCCGGCGATGGTCAGTTCCTTCACCGCGTTGGCGTTGGCGCCCGGGGTGTTGAACACGATGATGCCGGCTTCCGCGCAGCGGTCCAGCGGGATATTGTTGACACCTGCGCCGGCCCGGGCGATGGCACGGAGTTCTGCCGGGAATTCCATGTTCAGCATATCCGCCGAGCGGACCAGCACGCCCTGTGCATGCTCCATGTTGTCAGTCAGGGTATAGCCTTCGCGGAAGCAGTCTGTTCCCACGCGGCTGATGTTGTTGAGGCAGCAGACTTTTCTGTCCTTCATCATGATTTTCCTCCTTTGCAAAAAATCAATGGTATTCTATCACATTGCCGGAAATTATGTAGTATAATGTAGTCAGGAACCTCGTTCCATGAGTTAAATTCTTTCAAAAAGGAGATACATTATCATGATTGAGCGCAAGTATGTTATCGTCGATCCCGTTGGTTTCCACGCAAGACCCGCAGGAGCACTCGCGAAGGTTCTGAAGCCGGTTGCCAGCACAATCACCGTCGAGAAGGACGGCAAGACCGCTGACATGAAGAAGCTGATGAAGGTCATGGGCCTTGGAATCAAGCAGGGCAATGAGATCACCGTCACCATCGACGGCGCGGACGAGGCTGATGTCGCAGCTCTGCTCGACAGCTTCCTGAAGGAGAACGGCCTGATCTGACCATTACGAATGTATCAAAAAAGATCCGGAAAGCTGGGCTTTCCGGATCTTTTTATGTATCATCCCACGCTCCGGTTGTAGATGACGACATCGCCCTCCTTCTCCGGAAGGAAGGCATCGCTTTTCTCCTTTCCGCCCTTTCCGGGGCAAAGACTTAAGGTGCCCCCCTCAGGATCCCTGTTCCGCAAGATACTGCTTCACATACCCGAGGAAAGTGTCCATCTCCTCGTCCGTGCCGATGGAGATGCGGAGATAATCCTTGATGAGGGGTTTGTTGAAATGGCGGACAAAAATACCATCTGCCCGCATCGCCTCAAACAGCTTCTTCGCGTCCGTTCCTTCCCGCTTCGCGAAGATAAAATTTGATTTCGAGTCCCCGAAGGTAAATCCCAGGGCGGAGAGTTCTTTCTTCACCCGCTCCCGGGTCGCGATGACTTTTGCCGTCGACTCCTCAAAATATGCCCGGTCTTTCATCACCGCAGCGCCCAGAAGGATCGTCGGCGTGGTCATCGTATAAGAATTGTAGGAGTTCTTCACGCAGTTCAGCGCCTTGATCAGGGCAGGGTGTCCCATGGCGAAGCCGATACGGACGCCTGCAAAGGCACGGCTCTTCGAGAAGGTCTGGACCACCAGAAGGTTCTCGTACTTCTCCGTCAGCGGGAGGGCGCTCCGGGCGCCGAAGTCCACATAGGCCTCGTCCACGATCACCACAGATTCCTGGTTTGCCTTCACGATCTCCTCGATGAGATCCCGGGAAAGCTCAACTCCCGTCGGCGCGTTGGGGTTCGCGATCACGATCCCGCCGTTCGGCTTCATATAATCTTCCGGGACGATCCGGAAGTCCTTGTCCAGCGGCTGCGTCTCATACGGGACCCGGAACAGGTCCGCCCATACATCATAGAAGGAATAAGTGATATTCGGGAAAAGGACCGGCTTCGGGCCGTTGAAAAACGTCAGGAACGCCATGCCGAGCACATCGTCGGAGCCCACGCCGACAAATACCCTGTCCGGGCTGATGCCGCAGTACTCCGCGATCGCATCCCTGAGCAGAGACGAATCCGGATCCGGATACTTTCTGAGAATCGAGGGATCCATGGAGCGCAGGACCTCCGCAGCCGCCGGGGACGGCGGATAGGGATTCTCGTTCGTGTTCAGTTTGATCACCCGGGGGTTCTTCGGCTGTTCGCCGGGCGTGTATGGTTCCACCTTGCGGAAATTCGCTTCCCATGCTTTCATATGTTCCATTCTCCTTATCCGCCGGCACCTGTTCCAGGGGCCGGCATAATATTCCGTCTTACATTTTTTATCCCGGGTCCGCACGGAAAATACCGCCTCTCCGGCAGTGTCCTATTCTTTCCTCAGCGCCCGCGTCGTCCGCAGAACAGCGCCACCGCAAGGGTCTCAGCGAAGTAGAACCAGGTCGCGGGGTTCGAGAACCAGGTCGTGAAGAAGGAAAGACTCAGATACACGGCAATCTGTGCAAAAAAGACGCAGACCGCCGGCCCGTGGTCCTCCCCGATCCGCTTCTCCAGAAAATAGCAGAGTCCGCCGAGAATACCGGAGAAAAGCACCACGCCTGTGGTTCCGAAATCATACCAGGCATCATAGAAGAGCGTCAGGGTCGTGAGCTCGGTCTTTGTCACGAACAGCGGGCTGGACACCAGCTGCGGGAACACGAACTTCAGCCCCGTCAGGGCCCAGAGCGGATAGAGGCTCCGGATGCCGAAGGTATGATGCGTAAGATCCCGGATCAGGCAGTTCAGGTTGTCGTAATTGTTGGCGATATAAATATAGGGCTGGCTGATGAAGATCGGATAATTCCGCTTCATCTCAAAGATCCCGTTCAGGTACTCCACACTGTGGCTCCGCGCCACGGTCAGGATAACATACAGGACCAGCAAAGCCGCAGCGCATGCGGCGCCGGCCGCGGCAGGAACCCGGTTCCGCCCCGTGATCAGCAGCGTTATCCCGGCAAACATGGCCGCCAGTATCATCTGGGAGCGGGACACACAGAGCACAGGGATCAGGAACGAAAGAAAGATACAGAAGCGGACGATGTTCCTTTCCCGCAGCGGAGCTCCCGGTTCGGCGGCGGTCCAGACAGCCGCGAACGCAGGCACCAGGACACAGGACACGGTAAAATAGTGGACGCCGCTGATATGGAAATAAGAATACGCGTGGGGCACCCCCCGCACCAGGAGGGGAACATATCCCAGCAGGAACGCTTCCAGCAAAAAGGCGCACAGGGAGATTCCGGTGATGATGACGATGGAAAGAAACAGTCTGCCGCGCCGCACCCCGTTCAGCCGTCCGGGGGCCGCTCCCCGCACCGCGGGGCCGTTCCGGAGTCTGAGCCATTCCACCGCCAGCCAGAAGGCCGCGTAGGCCAGAAACAGGACCGCCCAGGTCATAAGTTCCCAGTCCGTCTGCAGGCGGGAAAGCTTCAGACACGCCAGTCCCTGTCCGCCCACAAAGCTCAGGGAAAACAGCGCCCGGAGACGCACCGGAAGCCCCGGTCCCCGCATATCCTGCGCAAACAGGACGAGGGCGGCAAAGATTAAAACAATCCCGGATAAAGCATACAGCGATATCCGGGAAAAAAGCATGCCTGCCGCGTAGCAGATCATATAAACTGTCATTATTCATCCTCTCCGAATGCCAGTTCCGTCAATTCCACGACAGCCTCCAGCGCTGCTTCCTCGTCCGGACCGGAGCAGCGGTATTCCACCTCTTCCCCGTATTTCACGCAGGCGCCGAGGACGCTGAGCACGCTCTTCGCGTTGGCTTCAGTGTCCCTGCACACCAGCTGGATCTTTGATCTGTATTTCAGCGCTTCCTTACAGAGATTTCCCGCAGGTCTCAGGTGAAGCCCGCCCGGATTGATGACCGTGACCTTCCGGCTTACCATAGTATCCTCCTCAAATCACTCTGTTTTTTTATCCCAGAGGGAGAAGACCCCCACTGAGATAAACGCTACTTTATTGCGTTTCCTCCGCCTCCCCGGCTGTCTCAGTGTCTGCCTCAGTGTCAGTGTCTGTATCCGTGTCTGTATCTGTGTCAGACTCCTGCTCTGCCTCCGAAGCCGTCGCCTCGTCCGCACCCGGGATCGCGGCTCCCGGGCCGTCCGCCATGTCGCTCACGACCACCGTGAAAGGCGTTACGGAAGCGATCGCGGTATTTGCAGGCGTCGTCAGTTCCAGGGATCCCGAATTCAGTCCGAACTCCATGTCTTCCACGTTCAGAACGGCATTCAGGTCCGAAGGCTGCACCGTGCGGAGATCATCCGGCAATCCGCTGAGCTCCACGGAAATGATCTCCGGTGCCAGCGTATAGACGTACCCGTCTCTCCGGTTCTCCACTCTGATCCCGTTGTCGAGAGAAAGCTGGAAAGCCTGCGTGTTCAGCGGCTCCACCTTCAGAGTCAGCTGGACGTCGGAGTTTCCGATGATCGAAACTCCGGGCGGCAGATAATTGTTCAGATCCACCGAGATGATCTTGTCCTGGGTGGAGTTGTTCACACTGATCTCGCTTCCGGAGACCGTCAGGGAATCCAGCTTGTCCAGGATGCTTCGCTCTCCGACCACGCCGATAGATTTCACCGAGCACTCCACTCCGGTGAAGCGGTAGCCCGGGGCAGCCTGTCCTTCTGCCTGGAAATCAAGGGCCAGGGTCTTTCCCCTCAGCATATGGATCTTGTAGGACACCATTTCCGGATCTGTCGTAAGACGGTTGTCCGTGATCTCAAAGCGGTTCCCGTTCGCGTCAAAGAAGGTGATGGGCGCACTGCCCTCCAGGTCTCCGGATGCGCCGGTGACGTCCACCTCCACGCCCACGGAACTGATACGTCCGACAATGGAGACCGGCCCGCTCACCATGACCGTCTGGGGATCCACCGTCATGCTGCCAACGGAGAACCCCTCTGCCGGCGTTCCCAGGACACGGGTCGCCAGGCTGAAGCTCTTGTTCTGCAGATCCTCCGTGCTGACCTGGAGGCTGGCGGGCCGCACGGTGGGCGTCCCGATGATCAGCTCGCGGTTACCGGTAACCTCCACCTCCACCGGCACGGAACCGGTGACTGTGTAAAGCGCTGCCATATCTGCCGTCGCGCGGAAGTTGTCTTCGCTGATCCTGTAGGCATCCCGGGTCCGGACCTTATAGGAAACGGTCACGGAATCGCCGCCGACGACCGTATATGTCTTCCCGGCATTGGTCAGAAGTTTCCCGTTCAGGATGGTCACCGGAACCGTTTTCGACCGGATCACCTCCGGATTGGAGATATTGACGACCGTAGCCCAGATCAGGAACGCCACAACGACGGAGACCAGCTTCAGCGCCAGATTATTGGTCAGTTTTCCTTTCATTCCTCTTCTTCCCCTTCAGAAATCTGAAGCTGAAACGTCTAGACTTCTCAGTGTCAGGCACGTCGGCAAGGGCTTCCAGCAGTTCCCGGAGTTCATCCGGGGTGTAGATCTTCAGGAGTGTCCCGCCTCTGGCCACGGAAACGCCGCCGGTCTCCTCGGATACAACGATCGTCACGGAATCCGTCGTCTCGCTGATTCCGATCGCGGCTCTGTGCCGTGTCCCGAGATCCTTGGAGATCTTCATGTTGTCGGACAGCGGCAGGTAGCAGGTCGCAGAGACGATCGTGTTCCCGCGGATGACGACCGCACCGTCGTGGAGCGGCGTATTGTGTTCGAAAATATTGATCAGAAGCTGGCTCGACACGATACCGTTGATGTCGATTCCGGTGCGGATGATGTCGTCCAGCGAAATCTCCTGTTCAATGACCATCAGGGCGCCGGTCTTTGCCCGGCCGAGCTCAAAGGACGCTTTGACCAGCTCATTGATGGTATGCTCCGTAAACAGCGGCTCATTTGCCTTTCCGGAATCCATGAGCTTGTTCAGGTCGATAAAGTTCCGGCTCCGGCTTCCCAGTTCCTCCAGGGCTCTCCGGAGCTCCGGCTGGAAGATCACGACCAGCGCGGTCAGGGCGACCGTCGCCAGACGGGAAACGATGAACAGGATCGTATTCAGATTCAGGGCCGTACAGATCACGACGAAGATGCCGATGATTATCAGTCCCCGGAGCAGCACCCACGCCTTCGTGTTGTTGACCCAGTACAGGAACTCATAGACCATCCACGCAATTATGGCAATCTCAAGAAGCCCCGTCGGACCGATCCGGGGAATGAAATACGGCAGTGATTGCAGGGTTTCCAACAGAGCAGACATTTCTTACCTCTTGCTGCGTTCAATATCTCCCTGCCGCAGGCAGGGGCAGGATCATCGTTCCGCCGGTCCGGGAGCCGCGCCGCTCTCCTGCGGGCGGACCGGTTTTCCGGCTCCCCGCGCTTTTCTGGCCGTACTGATCTTCCGGACCTGGGGCGCGGGGGCGGTCACCGTGACCTTGGGAACTGCTTTTACATAGTAAAAATACTCGTCGTCCTCAAACTGTGTGTATTCCGTCCTGCTGTAGTCCACATGGAAGACGAAGAAGCGGTAAACGCCGGCCAGCAGTCCCGATACCGCGATTCCCGCAAGCAGGGACGGGAGGGAAAGCGAAACATCGTACAGGAAGACACCGGCGAAAAACACCAGGAGCATGACCAGGATGCCGGCGATCACCGCGACAGTCCAGGCCTGATTGAAGGCCTGGTTCCGGATCAGCCACACGACGATGGCTGCCGCGGCGAAAGCCAGGATGTACAGGATCATCGTCCGGTTCATGATGATGCCGTTCAGCATCTGCATGTATTTCTGGGTAATGTCCACGGATTCCCCGTTGGTCAGCGGACCTGCGTTGCTCCGCACATACTGGAGCAGATGGAAGACCACCACGCCGCAGCTTAAGGGAATGACCGAGACCAGTGCCCCGGAAAGCCCGACGAGCAGGGGGGCGACATAAGGGATCTTCAGCACGAAGAGCAGCGGCGTCAGGATCATGATCCAGCTGTCTCCCGGCGCGAAGCCGTAGTAAAGCAGGGCGACGACCAGAAGAAACGCGGCCGTGATCAGCGCAAGCTCCAGCGAGACGGCAAAAATATGGGCCAGCATGAATAGCGCCAGGATCCAGCAGATCCCGCCGAAGGGGCAGACGCTGGAGATCAGCGCGAGCACCAGCACGATGGCCGGGGATTTCAGAACTTTCATATAACCCAGCGCCGAATTCAGGCAGATCATGGAGACCAGCGCGGTCAGGAAACGGATGCCGGCGGTGATCGCCGTGCTGTGTTTCCCGTAGAACGCCCGGAGCTGCTCCCGAAGGACCAGAAGTTTAAGCATTTCTTCCGCCCTCCTTTCCCAGATCCCGGATCCGGTCCCGGATCTCATATCGTTTCTTCAGACGGTTCAGTTTGGTGTAATGGATCTCCCGTTTTTCGACGGCTGCGGCGTATCTCCTGCGGTAGACGATGACGGTGATGATCTCAAAGACTGCAAGCCCTGCGAGGTAGATCAGGATCCCGGTCCGGGCATATTTCACGACTTCCATCACGTCGACGGTGTTCAGGATCCGTTCCAGGATGTAAAGCATGACCACCCCGAGCAGCAGGCCGTAACTAAGCGTCCATGCAAAAAAGGACTGGAGCATGTGCTTAGCGACATAGTCCCTGCGGAAAAAAACCTCCGCCGGGCGCTCCCGCTTCCGCTCCTTCTTTTCAAACAGGGCGATCTCATTCATCAGCCTGATCTTGTCGTCGTTCAGCATAGGTCCGATGTACCTTTTCGTGTTCCTCTCATTTTTCCGTTCCCGGAATACCCGGGCCGGGACATTCTTCATGTATCATACCATAAGACAGTATAGCACAAGCCTTTTTCAAAAGGAACCAAAGGGGGGCCCCAATAAGGTTTACAGTTTCCTTACGGGAAAGCTCGCCATTGTGGAAGGGCCGGGGAAGTGCTAAAATTGAAACGGACAGACTGGCCCGGCCTGCTCCGGGCAGAACTGAATACATCATGTACAGGAGAGGACAATTATGGCAGAGGTATTTATTAACAATCATCCGCTGGTACAGCACAAGATCACCATGCTCCGCAGCACTTCGACAGGAACCAACGAATTCCGTTCCATGGTCGAGGAGATCGGTATGCTGATGGGCTATGAGGCCCTGGCAGACCTCGAGACCGAAGACATTGAGATCGAGACGCCCCTGGAAAAGACCATGTCTCCCGTGATCGCAGGCAGAAAGCTCGCCGTTGTCCCGATCCTGCGCGCAGGCCTGGGAATGGTCAGCGGCATCCTTGCCCTGGTCCCCACCGCAAAGGTCGGACACATCGGCCTCTACCGTGATCCCGAGACCCATGAGCCCGTCGAATACTACTGCAAGCTGCCGAGCCCCATCGAGGAGCGCACCATCGTCGTCACCGACCCGATGCTGGCAACCGGCGGTTCCGCCTGCGACGCTCTGAAGCTCATCAAGGAGCACGGCGGAAAGAAAATCAAATTCATGTGCATCATCGCAGCGCCGGAAGGCCTGGAGCGTCTTAAGAATGCGCACCCGGACGTCCAGATCTACGTCGGACACCTGGACCGCCAGCTGAACGAGAACGCGTACATCCTGCCGGGCCTCGGCGATGCCGGCGACCGCATCTTCGGCACGAAGTAAGACGCTTCCCGGACCGGCGCGGTCCGCTGAAAAGTTATGACCGGGCAGCTCCGCTGCCGAAAATAAACACCCTCTGCATCCGCAGGGGGTGTTTTGACTTCTGAAGGTGTCCGTACTTCTGAAGGTATCTGTATTCTCAGCGTGCTGTGTTCTGTTTCCGTCAGCTTCCGAAGACCCGGTCCGCGTAGCGCACCGTGTCCATCGCTTCCTTCGCGTAGCAGTCCGCGCCGATCTCGTCCGCGTACTCCTGAGTCATGACCGCGCCGCCCACAACGACCAGAGTTCCGGGCTTCTCCGCGCGGAGCCGCCGGATCGTCTCCTCCATGCTTACCACCGTCGTCGTCATCAGGGCACTGAGGCCCACCAGCCGCACGTTCTCTTCGATCGCCTTCTCCACGATGGTCTCCGCAGGGACATCCTTTCCCAGATCCAGGACTTCATAGCCGTAGTTTTCCAGAAGGACCTTCACGATGTTCTTTCCGATGTCGTGGATGTCTCCCTTCACCGTCGCGAGGATCACCTTCCCCTTCATCTCCCGGGGCGTGCCGCTCATGGCGTCCTTCACCACCTCGAACGCGGCCTTCGCCGCCTCAGCGCTCATCAGCAGCTGGGGCAGGAAGACAGTCCCCCGCTCAAAGCCCTTTCCCACGATGTCAAGGGCCGGGATCAGTTCCAGATTCACCACATCAAGGGGGCCGATGCCTCCGTCGATCAGGATCTTCGTCTCTTCCGCCGCCCGGGCAGCCATCCCGTAACGCACTGCCTCACCTAACGGAGACGAAAGTCCGTCCTCCGCCGGGGCATGACCGCCGGAGCCCGCAGCTCCGGCTTTTCCCGCACCGGAACTGCTTCCCGCAGTGCCTGCACTTCCGGCACTGCCTCCGGTTCCTGCACTTCCCGCAGCACCGGCGCCGCCCCCGCCGCCTTTTTCCTTCCCGGCAAAGACACCCGGGACGTCAGGGCTTCCGTAGGCGCTGATATAGCCTGCGCACTGGGGATCCTGTCCCGAGAGGGCCAGGAAGGCGCGGTAAGAGGCCATCATGGCCGCGCTGTTCGGGTTGATGATGGCGCAGTCCAGACCGTTCTGAAGAGCCATGGTGAAGAAAAAGGCATTGATGACCTCTCTCTGGGGAAGGCCGAAGGAAATGTTCGAGACGCCGAGGATCGAATGGCTGTGCAGTTCATTGCGGACGCGCCGCACCGTCTCAAGGGTCGTCATGGCAGATTTCGTGTCTGTGGAGATGGTCATCGCCAGCCCG
>Ga0256404_1004949_pt1 | contig 24321 bp, 17 predicted proteins | sample RumenRJG_01DNA_FD_185990 | JGI IMG/M metagenome (GOLD analysis project Ga0256404, IMG submission 185990) | Bovine rumen microbial communities from Lethbridge, Alberta, Canada - RJG_01 | ecosystem: Host-associated > Mammals > Digestive system > Stomach > Rumen | place: Canada: Alberta | collected... | reverse complement strand
GGGCCGACCACGGCGTCCTGCACGCCCATACGGAAGAAGTAGGGCGTCACGTTGGAAAGGGTCGGGGAGCTGGAGGAGACGCAGATCTCAACCAGACCGGCATCGTCGATGATGGGCTGGATGGCCGCGGTGCAGTTGGTCAGGGAGGAGCCCACCAGGGCCTTGATGTTGTCATCGTCCGCCCACTTCTGGGCGCCCTTGGCCGCGTTCTGCGGGTCGCCCTGGTCGTCGTACTTGTCCAGGACGAGCTTCGCACCGTTCACGCCGCCGGCCGCGTTGATCTCGTCGAAGGCCAGCTCCATGGCGCGCTCCTGGTCGTTTCCGTAAAGCGCGTTGTTTCCGGACAGCGGGTTCACCATGCCGATGTGGATCTCAGCGTCAGCCGCAGTGACCTTGCCGGAGGCGACCCACGCCTTCGGGGCCTCGGCAGCAGCTTCCTTCTTCTCCTCAGCCTTGGCTTCCTCGGCGCCTTCCTTCTGGAGCAGCTCGAACTTGCCGTCCTTGACGGTCAGGGTCAGGTAATCCCGCTCCCACTCGTTGTTGGTGAAGGTGACGGTTCCGGTGGCACCGTCGTAGTTGGTGTCCACCAGGGCCTGCTGCAGTCCGTCGCGGGTCAGCTCGCCGTCAGCAGCCTGCATGGCTCTGTCGGCTGCATCCGCCAGGACGTAGGCCATGTCGTAGGCCATGGCAGCGAAGCTGTCGGGGGCCTGGTCGTACTTGGTCTGGAACTTCTCAACCAGCTCCTGCACCTGCGGATCCGGGTTGGTGGAGATGTAGACGCTGACGCAGTTGGCGCCGTTCATGGCATCACCCGCGATCTCCAGAGCCTTGTCGGAGTACAGGGAGGTGTGGCCCATGATGAACACGTCGTTCATGCCCAGGTTCCGCATCTGCTTGATGATCAGGGAGCAGTCGGTGACGGTTCCGCAGAGGCAGACCGCCTCGGGGGCGTTGTTCTTCACGGTGGTCAGGATCGCGGTGAAGTCCTGGTCAGCCGGGTTGTACTCGGTGTAGTCCAGGAGCTCGGCGCCGTTGGCCTCCGCGTACTCCTTCAGGCCGTTCGCCAGGTTCTTTCCGAAGTCGTCGTTGGAGTACAGAACGGACATCTTCTTGAAGCCTCTGTCAAGGCAGGCCTTCGCCATCTGCGGGCCGACCACGGCGTCCTGCACGCCCATACGGAAGAAGTAGGGCGTCACGTTGGAAAGGGTCGGGGAGCTGGAGGAGACGCAGATCTCAACCAGGCCGGCCTCGTCGATGATGGGCTGGATGGCCGCGGTGCAGTTGGTCAGGGAAGATCCCACCAGGGCCATGACGCTATCGTCGTCCGCCCACTTCTGGGCGCCTTTGGCCGCGTTCTGCGGATCGCCCTGGTCGTCGTACTTGTCCAGGACGAGCTTCGCGCCGTTCACGCCGCCGGCCGCGTTGATCTCGTCAAAGGCCAGCTCCATGGCGCGCTCCTGGTCGTTTCCGTAAAGCGCGTTGTTTCCGGACAGCGGGTTCACCATGCCGATGTGGATCTCATCGGACTTCGCCTGCACCTTGCCGGAGGATGTCCAGGCCTTCGGGGCCTCGGCAGCAGCTTCCTTCTTCTCCTCAGCCTTGGTCTCTTCTGCCTTGGTCTCTTCCGCCTTGGTCTCCTCGGCCTTGGTCTCCGCCGGAGCAGCGGTGGTGGCAGGAGCCGCGGTGGTGGCCGGAGCCGCAGAACCGCCGCAGGCCGCGAGGCTGGCGGTCATGAGCCCGGCAAGCAACAATGAGAGAGTCTTGCTCAAGTTCTTTTTCATACTTTCCTCCTTTTGAAAATATAAAAAATTACGAAACCATCATAGCACAGCTAAATAATTATTCAAATAGACATTTTGTCCTGTATAGCCCTGTCCCGATGGACTGAATAGTGTCCCGGAATAGCATTCTTCCGATAATATTCAGGTTTATTCAGTATAATGATATGCAAATTTAATGATAGCCTCCGTGAAAGCAGCACTTATTCTGGCCAAAATACCAGAAAAATCATATTAAATCTGTTCCGCCATGTGCAAGCCCCCGGTTTTCGCCTTTATAGTTAGTGAATAAAAACTCATAATTCCCATGAATATTCAGTAATACACGCATTGTCTGCATAATAACTCAACATCAGTTGAGAACCCCCGCCTGTGCTTCTGCAGTGCTGAGGCGGGGGGCTGATCTTAGCGCTTCAATTTTTAGCACTCGCCTATTGACAGTGCTAATAACCAGTGCTATGATGCAGTCGTGGGCAGATGTTCTATGTATTGTAGAACACCGTAAACATTCGGCACCCGCTGCATTCTGAGATCCGGGGGCTGAATCATACGGAACAGACAAAATGTAATTCAGACGCCCGCAGAATCGAGGTGAAACTTTATGAATATCAGCAAATTTACGCAGAAATCCCAGGAGGCGGTACAGCTCTCCCAGAAAATCGCCCTGGAGAACGGCAACCAGCAGATCGATGAGGAGCATCTGGCTGCGGCGCTTCTGGAGTTGGAGGATTCCCTGATCGCGAATCTGCTTGAAAAGATGGGCAGACAGAAGGAGCTGTTTGCGGGAGAGGTGAACACCGCCATCGGAAAGCTTCCGAAGGTCAGCGGCGGCCGGGGCCAGGAGTACCTGACCAACGACCTCAACAAGGTACTGACCTGCGCGGAGGATGAAGCCAAGGCCATGGGCGACGACTACGTGTCCGTGGAGCATCTCTTCCTCTGCATGCTGCGCTACCCCAACCGGGCCATGAAGGAAATCTTCCGGGCAGAGAACATCACCCGCGAGGAGTTCCTGAAGGCGCTCTCCGCCGTCCGCGGGAACCAGAGAGTCACCAGCGACAACCCGGAGGCCACCTATGACACCCTGAACAAGTACGGCCAGGACCTGGTGGAACGGGCACGGGACCAGAAGCTGGATCCCGTCATCGGCCGCGACGAGGAGATCCGGAACGTGATCCGGATCCTCTCCCGGAAGACCAAGAACAACCCGGTGCTGATCGGTGAGCCCGGCGTCGGCAAGACCGCCGTGGTGGAAGGCCTGGCCCAGCGAATCGTGCGGGGCGACGTGCCCGAGACCCTGAAGGACAAGAAGCTCTTCGCCCTGGATATGGGTGCCCTGGTGGCCGGCGCCAAGTACCGCGGCGAGTTCGAGGAGCGGCTGAAGGCCGTCCTGGAGGAAATCCGGAAGAGCGAGGGTGAGATCATCCTCTTCATCGATGAGCTCCACACCATTGTGGGCGCCGGAAACGCCGAGGGAAGCATGGACGCCGGAAACATGCTGAAGCCCATGCTGGCCCGGGGCGAGCTGCACTGCATCGGCGCCACCACCCTGGACGAGTACCGGAAATACATTGAGAAGGATGCGGCCCTGGAGCGGCGGTTCCAGCCTGTGATGGTGGACCAGCCCACGGTGGAGGACACCATCTCCATCCTGAGGGGCCTGAAGGAGCGCTACGAGAACTACCACCACGTGAAGATCCAGGACGGTGCCCTGGTGAGCGCGGCGGTGCTCTCCGACCGGTATATCACCGACCGTTTCCTGCCCGACAAGGCCATCGACCTGGTGGATGAAGCCTGCGCCATGATCAAGACGGAGCTGGATTCCCTGCCCGCCGAGCTGGATGAGCTGAACCGGAAGTGCATGCAGATGGAGATCGAGGTCACGGCCCTGAAGAAGGAGACCGACTCCCTGAGCCAGGAACGGCTGAAGGAGCTGGAGAAGGACCTGGCGGAGAAGAAGGCGGCCTTCGCAGAGCAGAAGGCCCGCTGGGAGAACGAGAAAGAGAGCGTTGCGTCCCTGGCAAAGCTCCGGGAGCAGATCGAGGAGACCAACCGGCAGATCCAGGACGCCCAGCAGAAGTACGACCTGAACCGGGCGGCCGAGCTGCAGTACGGCACCCTGCCCGGGCTCCAGAAGCAGCTCGCCGAGGAGGAGGAGCGGCTGAAGAGCCGGGATCTCTCCCTGGTGCACGAGGCCGTGACGGAAAACGAGATCGCAAGGATCATCTCCCGCTGGACCAACATTCCCGTGGCCAAGCTGAACGAGTCCGAGAAGTCCAAGACCCTGCACCTGGACGAGACCCTTCACAAACGGGTCGTGGGGCAGGACGAGGCGGTGCAGAAGGTGGCGGAGGCCATCCAGAGAAGCCGGGCCGGCATCAAGGACCCGAAGAAGCCCATCGGCTCCTTCCTCTTCCTGGGCCCCACCGGCGTGGGCAAAACCGAGCTCGCCAAGAGCCTGGCAGAGGCCTTGTTCGACGACGAGAGCGCCATGGTCCGGATCGACATGAGTGAGTACATGGAGAAGTTCTCCGTGTCCCGCCTGATCGGAGCGCCTCCGGGATACGTGGGCTACGACGAGGGCGGCCAGCTGACGGAGGCCGTCCGCAGAAAGCCCTACTCCGTGGTCCTCTTCGATGAGATCGAGAAGGCCCACCCGGACGTGTTCAACATCCTCCTGCAGGTGCTGGACGACGGCCGCATCACCGATTCCCTCGGCAAGACCGTGGACTTCAAGAACACCATCATCATCCTCACCAGCAACATCGGCTCCCAGGCCCTGCTGGATGGTATCACCCCCGACGGAAGCATCGAGGAGAGCGCGGAGAAGGCCGTCCAGGCCGAGCTCCGGGCCCGGTTCCGCCCCGAATTCCTGAACCGGCTGGACGAGATCATCCTCTTCAAGCCGCTGACGAAGGACAACCTGGGCGGCATCCTTAAGCTTCTGGTGGCCGATACCAACCGGAGGCTGCAGGACCAGGAGCTGTCCATCCGCCTTACCCCCGAGGCCATGGATTACGTGGCGGAAAACGGCTACGATCCCAGCTTCGGCGCCCGTCCCCTGAAGCGCTTCCTGCAGAAGCACGTGGAGACCCTGGCCGCGAAGCTGATCCTCTCCCCGGACAGCGGCCTCACGCAGGGCAGTGTGATCGTGATCGACCGAAAACCCGATGGCGACGGCCTGGAGGCGCATGTGGAGCAGGCTCAATAAACACGGCTGAAATAGTCGGCCCGGGGAATTCCCCCTGTGTTCGGACGCTGCAGCTTACATCCGTCCGTCTCATCCAAAACACCCCCCAGAATGAGCGTAAACGCCATCTGGGGGGTGTTTGTCTGATATCGGACGTCTGTGCTGCAGAGCCGGACACCTGGGGGAATTTCACCCGAGCCTTATATTGTGCAGCTGTCTATAATGTCTTATGTGCAGTTTATGGAGCCTGTTCACAGCGCCTGAAATAAAAATGATTTTGTTACAGCTGCTTCAGCGCCACCCGGGGCTTCTCGCCCCGCTCCAGGTCCATGACCATGTAGGTGGGGCGGCGGCCCTCCTGTCTCGGGTAGGAGAGGCTTCCGGGGTTCAGCATCAGCACCCCCTCCTCCTGGGCCAGGCAGGGCTTGTGGGTGTGGCCGAACATGGCTACCTCGCAGTGCCGGGACTCGGCCTCGCTGCGCAGCATCTCTGTGTCCAGGGACACGTTGTAGTAGTGGCCGTGGGTCAGCAGCATGCGGTGTCCCAGAAGGGTGACCTCCTTCTCGCTGTCCAGATCGGAAAAGAAGTCGTTGTTTCCCTTCACCATGAGGAGATCCGCGCTTCTGGCCAGCCACTGGTGGTAGAGGGCCTCGCTTCCCTCGGCGTCGCCAAGGTGGATCATCAGGTCGATGGGCGACTCCTTCTCCAGGACCTTCTTCAGGTTGCCGTTCTGCCGGTGGGTATCGCTTACAATCAGTATCTTCATCCTTTCCTTCTTCCCTCAGAGAATCCCATCAAGCTTCTTGCGCATGGCCCGCAGGGCTTTTCCCCGGTGGCTCACTGCGTTTTTCTCGTCGTCTGTCAGCTCGGCGGAGCACTTTCCGAACTCCGGGAGGTACAGGATCGGGTCATAGCCGAAGCCGTGGCCCCCGGCGGGCTTCTCCGCGATCAGCCCCTCCATGGCTCCCTCTGTCACCAGGTGGGTGCCGTCGGGGAGGATGCAGGCGATGGCGGCCCTAAACCGGGCGCTCCGCTTCTCTCCCGTCACGCCCTCGAGGCGGCGGATCAGCTCCGCGTTCTTCTGGGAATAGGGCGTCTCGTGGCCCAGCCACCGGGCGGAGTAGATACCCGGCTCCCCTCCAAGGAAATCCACACAGAGGCCGGAATCATCCGCCATGACGATGGAGTCGTCCTTCAGGAGGGCGCGCACGGCCTCCGCCTTGATCAGGGCGTTTTCCGCGAAGGTGGTCCCGGTCTCATCGGGATCGGCGGCGGCGCCCGCCTCCTTCATGGATAGGATCTCGGCGTCCAGGTCCGCGAAAATCTCCCGGAACTCCCGCATCTTGTCCGGGTTCCCGGTGGCAAAAACAATTCTGTGCCTGCTCATCTCACTGCTCCCCTCTCGGCTTCTTCGGGGGCCGCTTCCCGCTGAACTGATAGAAATACGTCTTCATCATGCCGTTGTAGATTTTCCGGTTCTTGTCCGCCTTCCGCCCGATACACTTCTCGGCGTCGGGGTAGGCGGTGATCATGTACAGGGACCAGTCCTGCAGCGCCCGGAAGCGCTCTCCCAGGGTGGTGTAGAGTGCCTTCAGGCCCTCATCCGCCCCGATCCGCTCTCCGTAAGGGGGATTGGTCACCAGGAAGCCGTACTTCTTCGGGTGGGACAGCTGCGCCACCGGCCGCTCCTGCAGGTGGATGAGGTGGTCCACCCCGGCCCGCTCCGCGTTGCTCCGGGCGGCCTTCAGCACCACAGGGTCAATGTCGTAGCCCTGGATATCCGTCTCCACCTGGAGGTCCAGGAGGTCCTGGGCCTCATCCAGCGCGTCGTACCAGAGCTTTTTCGGCACCAGGTGCTCCCAGGTCTGGGACAGGAACTCCCGGTTCATGCCCGGCGCCATGTTGGCCGCCATCATGGCCGCCTCGATTGGGAAGGTGCCGCTGCCGCAGAAGGGATCCACCAGGATCCGGTCCTTGTGCCAGGGCGTCAGCAGCAGGAGCGCCGCGGCCAGGGTCTCCGTGATGGGCGCCTTCGCGGTCTCAGTCCGGTAGCCCCGCCGGTGCAGGGAGGCCCCGCTGGTGTCCAGGGACACGCTGACCCGGTCGTTGTGAATAAAGACCCGGAAGGGGTAGGCTTCCCCGTCCTCCGGGAAACGGGTGAGGCCGTAGTGCTCTCCCAGCCGCTTCACCATGGCCTTCTTCATGACCGACTGGATGTCGGAGGGGGAGAAGACCTTGGAATTGATGGATGTGGCCTTGGTGACCCAGAATTTCCCGTTTTTCGGGATCAGTTCCTCCAGGGGAAGGGCCGCCGTCCCCTGGAACAGGTCCTCAAAGCTCTCCGCCCGGAAGCTGCCCACGTCCAGCAGGACCCGCTCCGCCGTGCGGAGCCAGAGATTCGCCCGGACGATCGCCTCTGCATCCCCCGCGAAGGTCACCTTTCCGTTTTCTGTGGCAGTCACGTCGTAGCCCAGGTCCGTGATCTCCCGCTTCAGCACCGCCTCCAGGCCGAAGTGGCAGGGGGCCGTCAGACTGTAAAGCTGTTTCATAACTTCTCCCGCTCAAATCAAAGGCAGCATCCCGGAGACCAGCCTCCAGGGTGCTGTCGTTATCAGATTTCTCTGTTCATTTTTGTGGTTCTTCAGACAGATGTCCCGCCTGCCGGCATCGCCCGCTCAGTCTCCCAGGACGTTCCGGATCGCCATGGGCTCCGAGTAATCCCAGTCGGTCATCTGGATGCCCTTGCCGGTGCCCACCGCGTGAATCGCCTTGCCGTCGCCCGCGTAGATGCTGACGTGGTTCACCACGCCGTCCCGCGGCGTTCCGTCGTACGCGATGATATCGCCGGGTCGCATCTCCGCGACGCTGACGCCCACACCGCTCTGGGCCTGTCTGGAGGACTGGTGGTACAGAGAGACGTTCGCCGCCTCTTTCATAATATACATGATAAAGCCGGAACAGTCAAAGCCCGTCTCCGGAGATGTTCCTCCGTAGACGTAGGTTCCGCCGATAAAGCTCTTAGCCATGTCCACGATATCCCGTCGCACCGGGCTGACCCGGTTCCAGTCGGTTCCGCCGGCCAGGACGCCCCTTCCGCTGTTCGGCTCCACCGGCTCCGAGCTGACGCCCGGTCCGATCTGCCCCTGGGCGGCCTTCTGGGTGTTGCCGAAGGGGTCTTTTCCGCTTCCCGAGGACCCGGAGACCGTCCCCGTGTCCGTGCCCAGCCTGCTGCTTCCGGCCTCCGGACTGCTGCTGGCCGCTTCCGGACTGCTGCTGTTCGATTCCGGCTTGCCGCTGGCTGCTTCCGGCTTGCTGCTGTTCGCTTCCGGCCGGGGCGGTGCCTCCTGCTTCACGCTGCTCTCCGTCTCTGCCGGCGCCGGTGCGGAGATCAGCTCGACCTTCTCCTCCTCCGGCTCTGTCAGCGCGGAGGATGCAGCCGGTGCCGCAGGCTTCTCCGCTGACGGTTTCGTCTCTGCCGCGGTGGTTTCCGCGGGCTTCGCCTCCACCGGCTTGGCTTCGGCGGGTTTCGTCTCGGCGGGTTTGGTTTCAGCGGGTTTCGCCTCAGCTGCTTTGGTTTCGGCCGGTTTGGCTTCGGCCGCCTTCGTCTCGGCAGCCTTCGTCTCCGCCTTGGTCTCAGTGGGAAGCGCCGGGACCAGCTCCTCCGACGCGGCCGCGGTCTGGGTGGTCTGAGTCTTCTGCTCAGTCCCCGCGTTCTGGGACGCTTTGGACGTTTCCGCGTCGTCCGAGACTTCCGAACCGGGCGCGCCGCCCACCACAGCAGTCACGTCTGCAAAGGCCGGGGCCGCTGACGGCACCGACATGCAGAAGGCCAGGACCGCCGCAGCTATGATCCTCTGTACTCTTCTCATGGAAACCTCCAAATGGTATCTTCTGCGTGCAGCACCCAGGTCTCAGAATGCCACACTCAAATGTTAAAAAAGTGTTTCGGTACCTCCAAGTATAAGGAGGCCGAAACACTTCGTCAATGTAAGAATAACTTACGATTCCCTTTATCCGCAGTACCTTTCGCCTCAGATTATCCGATAAAGCTGGCGATCCGGACAGGCTGGCGGTAATTCCAGCGGGAGACCTTGATCCCGGTCTTTTCCGTGGAGGCGTGCACGATCTGGCCGTCACCGATATACATGGCCACATGGTTCACGCTTCTGCCGTTTCCGTAGAACAGGAGGTCGCCGGGCTGCATCTCGTCAGCGCTGACGGTGCGCCCCTGGGTGGCCTGCTCCCGGGAGCTCCGGCAGAGGCTCACGCCCGCAGCGTTCTGCATCACATACTTCACGAAGCCGGAGCAGTCCGCCCCGGTGTGGGGATCGTTGCCGCCCCAGACGTAGCGGCCGCCCACAAAGGACAGTGCGTAGTCCACAACATCCTGTCGAAGCTCTGCCTTCTCTTCGGCCGCCTGGGCGCTGACTGCCTCCTCCAGGCGCTGCTGGTCCTGCACCGCAGCCAGGGCGCCCTTCTGAAGCGCATCGGCGTCTGCGCTGTCCGCGCCGCCCTTCTCCGCAGCTTCCTGCGCTCCCGCTTCCTTCTGGGTCTCTGCTGTCTCCTCTGCTTCTGCTTCTTCTGCCGTCCCCGGGACAGCCGTCATGTCGGAAGCATCCTCCGCGGTGTAAATGATCTTTGCCGCGTATGCCGGACTGAAGTCTGCTGCCAGGGTGATGGGAAGGGATAAAAGAACCGCCGCAACGGCGGTCAGGAATGATCGTCTCATAATATGCCTTTCATTTGTTACATATTTGTTACGATCATGATTATAAATGTTACAAATCCATCAGTCAATGTGTTTCGTAAAACTTAAGCTTTATTAAGAAACGTAAGACCGGATCTTGCGGTCCGGTCTCGTGAAGGTACAATATGTGCGATTCGAGGGATTAACCCGATGATGCGGCAGGGTTCCCTGCCGGTAGAATTTCAGCTTTATGGCCTGTCAGCTTTATGGCCTGACCCGTTAAAGACGTCACGAACACCGCGGGAGAACGGGGAAAGCGGCAAAAATTTCAGGTCGTTCCCGGGGCCTGCGCCGGTCTCTCCCGGCGGGAGGCGATTCCCGCGGGGGAATAAACCGTGACCACCCGGTTTCCCAGGTCATCGGTGTACTCATATGTCACGCCGGCGGCCGTGACCGTCCTGTACTCTTCTCTCTCCCGGCTGACCCGGACCGGCTCCCTCTGCGGCCTGCGCCAGACAACGCCCGCTCTGGCAGGCAGGGGTGCCGCGCATAAGAAGAAAGCGGACAGCGCCGCGATCCGGACCGCCCTCCGGACCCTGTTTTGAATCTCTGCCCTGATCGCTGCCAATGCTGCACCTCCCACGCTCCTGCCGTCTGAATCTATCCAGGATCTCCGCCTTCACACCTGCGGCTGCGCAGAAAGCAGCCGGGGACAAAGGGGCTTCTGACCCTGATATCATTATAGCTCCACTTTTCCCTCCGGGAAACCGGCGTCCGTGACAGACAGCGGTCGAAAATATTGCTTGACAGGAAATTTCCTGGTCGCGGCCGCTGCGGTGACACGAAAATGCGAAACGGGACCGGCATGCCGGTCCCGAATCAAATTTCGAATCAAATTTCGAATCAAATCCTGTCAAATTCTGTATCCAGACTATGGAATCTGGAAGCAAAGCGGACATTCGCAATCCGCTTCGCTGCCTGTTCATGAACCGCAGCCGCCCCTTACACGAAGGCCTTGACCTCGTTCTTGCAGGCGCCGGTGGTCTCGTACTCCTTCAGGTTCTGGAGGGAGACGTCGATCATGCTGTAGACCGCGCCGTCGGTGAAGAAGGCCACGTGGGCGCTGTAGTTCACGTCCGGGCGGGAAATCAGCTCCTGGAAGACCGGGTCGTTGATCTCCTCCATGGTCTTCTTCTTCCGGACGAAGGCGGACTCGTTCTCGTAGACGTCGAAGGAGAAGCCGGCGAGCTTGCCGCTCTTCAGGGCCTCCAGGACCGCCGCGTAATCCACCAGGCCGCCCCGGGCGGTGTTCACCAGGTAGGCGCCGTCCTTCATCATGGCGATGGTCTCGGCGTTGATCAGGTGATAGTTGTCGTCGGTCAGCGGGCAGTGCAGGAAGACAATGTCAGAGGTCTTCAGCAGCTCCTCGTTGGAGACGTAGGTGCAGAGCTCCTCGGCCGCCTTGTTGGGATAGGGATCCGCGCCGACGATCTCGGCGCCGAAGCCCTTCAGGATCTGCATGGTGGTGCGGCCGATCCGGCCGGTGCCGAAGACGCCGGCTCTCATCTGGCCCAGCTGGCGTCCCTTGAGGCCCGCCATGGTGTAGTCGCCGCCGGCGATCTTGATGGTGGACTTCTTCCAGTTCCGGATGATTAAGAGCGCCATCAGGATGGTGTGCTCGGAAATCGCCTCCGGGGCGTAGAAGGGAACGTTGGCGCACTTCAGGTTGTGACGGTGGGCCGCCTCCAGGTCGATGTGGTCCGCGCCGGCGGAGCGGGCCGCGATGTACTTCACGCCCTGCTTCTCCAGGATCGCCGCCACCTCCTCGGTGATCGCGCAGTTGGTCAGAATCACAAGGCCCTCGCAGCCCTTCGTCTTGTCGGCGTTGGCAGCGGTGAGGGGCTCGTCTGCGAACTCAAAGGTGAAGCCGTAGGTCTCCTCGGCCTTCTTGTAGATGGGAAGCTCGTCGGGCTGCACGCCGTAAACTCTGATATGCATGGATCTCCTCCTGTTTCTGCGAAAGTCCCTGTCCGAATTCCTGTGTCCCCAGGCGCAGACCTTGTTCCGCCGGGAGGCCAGGGCTTCCTCCGCGGAATCAGAATTGTATCTGTCCGGCGCCCAGGTCTCAGAATACCAGGGGTACTGGACAATCACAAAAAATCTGCCTCAGCCTTATTGTACTGAGACAGATTCTCTTTCACAACCTACAAATCCGAACGGCTTTTTCCCTTTGAGTGGACATTTTGTAAAACCAGAGAATTGCTACATCCGGAACAGCATGCGGACAACGAACACCACGATGAGGAGGGGAAGCAGCACCGGCGCCAGCAGGGTAAAGAGGCTGAAGAAAATGATGACCACCAGCACCAGGATCGCCAGGAGAATCAGGGCCGGAACCAGGCAGCCGCTGTAGCCGGAGTCCGGGAAGGTGCTGAATGTCCACCCCCGGCCGTCCTCCGAATCGCCGTCCCGAAAGCCGCCGTCAGAGCTGCCATAGAAGCCACCGCTGCCGTAGGAGCCGCTTCCGCCATCGGAACCGCCGTCGCCGTAAGCGCCGCCGGAGCTGCCATAGCCGCTTCCACCGCCGGAGCTGCCGCTGCCGTAGGAGCCGTTGCCGCTACCATAAGAGCCGCTGCCCCCGTATGAGTCGCCGCCCTGGCCCTGATTCCCGGCGCCGTTTCCCGCCGGGCGGTCCGGAATCCCGTCCACCTCGTAGCCCGCGGCCTCCAGAATGGAGTGGGCAATGAGGGCCGAGCGCCCCAGCTCCTCCAGGACCTCCTCCTCGGTGCGGCCCTTCCGGACCTCGCCGTCGATGTAGTTCCCGTAGAAGTTCAGGTTCTCCGCCACCAGGCTGTCGGCCCCCTCCTCCAGGAGCCGGTCCTTCAGCTCGTCCAGAAATTCCTGTTTTGTCATAGTCCCGTCCTCAGATCTGGTGAATCAGGAGCCCGCTGCGAAGCTTCGGCTCAAACCAGGTGGACTTCGGCGGCATGAGCAGGCCGGCATCCGCCACGGCAAGAAGCTCTTCCATGCTGGTGGGATACATGGAGAAGGCCGCCGCCTTTCCCTCGTTCACCAGCTTTTCCAGCTCCTTCGTGCCCCGGATCCCGCCCACGAAGGCGATGCGGTCCGAGGTCCTGGGGTCGTCGATCTTCAGCACCCGGCCCAGCAGGTGGTCCTGCAGCACCGACACGTCCAGTCCCGCCACCGGGTCCGCCTCCCGGAGCTCCTCACGGAACTCCAGGCGGTACCAGTGCCCCTGGAGATACAGACCGAAGACGCCCTTTCCGTCCGGCACCACCGGCTCCGTGCCGTCGTCCCAGATGGAGAAGGGGGCGTCGGCCTCCAGGAGGAAGTCCTCCGGGGAGATGCCGGCCAGATCAGACACCACCCGGTTGTAGGGCAGAATCTGGAGCTCCGTGTCGGGGAACAGCACCGAGAGGAAGTAGTTGAACTCCTCGTCCCCGGTGTAGCCCGGGTTCTCCGCCCGCCGCTTTAAGGCCACCTTGACCGCGCTGGCGGCCCGGTGATGCCCGTCGGCAATGTAGGTGGCGGGAATCTCCCGGAAATATCCCTCCATGCGGCTTATGGTCTCCGGATCCGCCACTTTCCAGACCCTGTGGCGGATGCCGTCCTCCGACACGAAGTCGTAGAGGGGCTGCTTCTGCTTCTCCTCCGCCGTCAGCTCGGAGAGGCCCTTGTGGGCCCGGTAGGCCAGGAAGATGGGGCCGGTCTGGGCGCTCAGGGCGTCCACGTGGCGAATGCGGTCCTGCTCCTTCTCCTCCCGGGTGTTCTCGTGCTTCCGCACCACCCCGTTCAGGTAGTCGTCCACGGAGGAGCAGGCCACAATGCCGGTCTGGCTGTGGCCCTTCATGAGGGGCGCCAGGGCGCCGCTCTCCACCGTCTGCTCATAGAGGTAAAAGGCCGGCGCCGGGTCCGTCAGGAAGGTCCCGTCGTCCATCCGCTCCTCCAGAAGCCGCCGCGCGGTGGCGTAGGCCTCGTCGGAATACATGTCAAACTCCGGCCCGTACTGTGTCTCCGGCCGGTCGATGTTCAGAAACGACAGGGGCTTTCCCTCCACTGCCGCCTTCGCCTCCTTCCGGCTGTAGACGTCGTAGGGGAGCGCTGCCACCTGGGATACCTTGTCAGGTGCCGGGCGGACCGCCCGGAATGCTCTGACAACTGCCATACCCATACTCCTTTCGAGAGGGCCGCTTCACCACTCTCAAGCAGATCGCGCCCTCAATACTTCTCAGTTTTAGGGAGGGCCGCTTCACCGCTCTCAGGCGGATCGCGCCCTCAATTTTTCTCAGCTCTCAGTCTCAGGAGGGCTGCTTCACCACTCTCAGGCGGATCACGCCCTCAATGCTTCTCAGCTCCTTCGCGCAGTCCTCCTCCACCTTGGTGCCAAGGTCCAGGAGGGTGTAGGCGAAGCGGCCGCGGCCCTTGTTGGTCATGTTTTCGATGTTGATGCCGTGGCGGGCCAGGATGCTGGAGATCTGTCCGATCATGTTGGGCACGTTCCTGTGCATCATGGCGATCCGCTCCAGGCACTGGCACACGCCCATGTCGCAGTCGGGGTAGTTCACGGAGTGGCGGATGTTCCCGTTGTCCAGGTAATCCATGATCTCCTTCACCGCCATCACCGCGCAGTTGTCCTCTGCCTCCTCCGTGGAGGCCCCCAGGTGAGGTGTGATGATGGCGTTCTTCATCTTCACGGAGACGGGGTTCGCGAAATCCGAGAAGTAGGCCCGGACCCGGCCGCTCTCAAGCGCCTCCGCCATGGCCTCCTCATCCACCAGCTTGTCCCGGGAGAAGTTCAGGAACACCACGCCTTCCTTCATGAAGTCGATTTCCTTCTTCCCGATGAGCCCAGGGTTCTTCTCCGTCAGGGGCACGTGGATGGTGATGTAGTCACAGACAGAGCAGAGCTCCTGCATGCCGGACACGTGCCGCACCTCCCGGGACAGCATCCAGGCGCCGTTCACCGAGAGGTAGGGGTCGTAGCCGTAGACCGTCATGCCCAGCTCCACGGCGGCATTGGCCACCTCGGCGCCGATGGCGCCCAGGCCGATGACGCCCAGGCTCTTTCCCTTGATCTCGGAGCCCACAAAGGCCTTCTTGCCCTTCTCCACGTCCTTCGCCAGGGTGGGGCTGTCCTTAATGGAGCGGACCCACTCGGCGCCGGAAATCACGTTCCGGGAGGCCACCAGCATGGCGCAGAGCACCAGCTCCTTCACGCTGTTGGCGTTGGCGCCGGGGGTGTTGAACACCACCACGCCCTTCTCCGCCAGCTCCTCCAGCGGAATGTTGTTCACGCCGGCGCCGGCTCTCGCCACCGCCCTCACGTTTTTCGGGAGCTCCATGTCGTGCATGTCGGCGGAGCGCACCAGAATGCCGTCAGCCTCCTCCAGGTTGTCCGTCAGCTGATAGTGGGGAAGAAAGCTGTCGGTTCCCACGTGGGAGATGGCGTTCAGACACTTGATTTTCCGGATCACCTGCTGTGCTTCGCTCATTTCGCAGCCTCCCGCTCCTCGAAGGCCTTCATGAACGCCACCAGCTTCTCCACGCCCTCAATGGGCATGGCGTTGTAGAGGCTGGCTCTCATGCCGCCCACAGTGCGGTGTCCCTTCAGGTTGATGAAGCCGGCCGCCTTGGCCTCGGCCACGAACTTCTCGTCCAGCTCCTTGTCCCCCGTGACGAAGGTCACGTTCATCAGGGAGCGGTCCTCCTTCCGGACCGGGTTCTTGAAGAGCTTCGACTGGTCCAGGAAATCGTAGAGGATCTTCGCCTTCTTCTCGTTGTGCTTCTTCATGGCCTCCAGGCCGCCCATCTTCTTCAGCCACTTGAAGACCTTCCCGCAGATGTAAATGGTGTAGCAGGGCGGGGTGTTCAGCATGGAGCCGTGCTCGGAGTAGCTCTTGTACTGCAGCATGGTGGGGGTGCCGGGCAGCGCGTCGCCGATCAGGTCCTCACGGACGATGGCGATGGCCATGCCGGCGGGGCCCACGTTCTTCTGCACGCCGCCCCAGATGATGCCGAACTTCGACACATCCACCGGCTCGGACAGGAAGTTGGAGGACACGTCCGCCACCAGCACCTTCCCCTTGGTGTTGGGAAGCTGGTGGTACACGGTGCCGTAGATGGTGTTGTTCATGCAGATGTAGACATAGTCCGCGTTCTCCCGGATCGGAAGGTCGGAGCAGTCGGGGATGTAGGAGTACACCTGGTCCTCGCTGGAGGCGACGGCCTTGGCGTCGCCCCAGATCTGGGCCTCCTTCAGGGCCTTCTTCGCCCACTGGCCGGTGACGATGTAGTCCGCCACCTTGTTCTTCATCAGGTTCAGGGGAACCATGGCGAACTGGATGTGTCCGCCGCCCTGGATGAACAGGACCTTGTAGTTGTCCGGGATCTGCATGAGCTCCCGCAGGTCCTTCTCTGCCTCGTCGATGATGTTCTGGAAGTCCTTGGAGCGGTGGCTCATCTCCATCACGGAGGTACCGGTGCCCCGGTAATCCATCATCTCATCAGCAGCCTCTCTCAAAACCTCCTCAGGCAGGACCGCAGGCCCGGCGCTGAAATTGTACACTCTTCCCATGGGTACTTCTGTTCCTTTCTAAAAAACTAAAACCATTTTATATCTTTTATTTACTTCTTCAGCTTCAGATCTGACTCGTCAAAGGTGGAGCTCAACGACGCCCCGGGTGAGCACATGGGGAACACCTTGTCGTCCTCGTCGATCATGACTTCGATCAGCATGGGGCCCTTCTCCTTAAGCGCCTCGGCGAAGGCCTCCTCAAAGGCCTCCTTCGAGTCCACCCGGCGGGCCTTTGCCCCCATGGCCTCCGCCAGCTTGCAGAAATCCACCTTGTCCTTCAGGACGGTGGCGGAGTAGCGCTTCCCGTAGTAGAGGGTCTGCCACTGCCGCACCATGCCCAGCACGTGGTTGTTGAACACGATCTCGATTAACGGGAGCTCCTCCCGCACCGCCGTGGCGATCTCGTTCATGTTCATGCGGAAGCACCCGTCCCCGGCTATATTGACCACCACCCGGTCCGGGTTCGCCACCTGGGCGCCGATGGCGGCCCCCAGGCCGAAGCCCATGGTTCCCAGGCCTCCCGAGGAGAGGAAGGTGCGGGGCTTCGTGTAGGTGTAGTACTGGGCCGCCCACATCTGGTGCTGCCCCACCTCCGTGACGATGATGGCGTCGTCCGGCGTCATCCGGTCCACGCACTCCACCACCCACTGCCCGGTGAAGCGGCTGCGGTCGTAGCTTAAGGGGTACATGTCGGTCATGCGCTCCGCGTGCTCGAACCACTCCTCGTGGCGCATGGGGTCGAGCCTCGCGTTGATCCGGCGGAGGATCCACCGGGCATCCCCCACCACGCACTGGGTCACCCGGACGTTCTTGTTGACCTCGGCCTCGTCCACGTCGATGTGCAGGATCTTCGCCTTCTCCGCGAAGGTGTTGGGATTGCCCAGCACCCGGTCAGAGAAGCGCGCGCCGATGGCGATCAGGAGGTCGCACTCCTGGATGCAGTAGTTTGCGGCCTTGGTGCCGTGCATGCCGGCCATGCCCATGTAGAGCTCGTCCTTCTGGCTCAGGGCCCCCTGTCCCATGAGGGTGCAGCAGACCGGCGCCTGGAGCTTGTGGGCCAGCAAGGAGAGCTCCTCAGAGGCCCCCGCGGAGACCACGCCGCCGCCGGCAATGATGCAGGGCTTTTTGGACTTCTTGATGAGCTGGATGGCCTTCTCCAGGTCCTCCTCCCGGAAGTGCTCCTTCGAGGGCCCGATCTTCTCGGGCTCCCGGGGCACGTAGTCGCACTCCGCCGCCGTCACGTCCTTGGTGATATCCACCACCACCGGGCCCGGCCGGCCGGTCTTCGCGATCTGGAAGGCGCGGCGGATGGTGGGCGCCAGGCGGCGCACATCCTTCACGATGAAGGTGTACTTGGTGATCGGCATGGCGATGCCCGCAATATCCACCTCCTGGAAGGAGTCCTTTCCCAGGAGGGAGAGGCCCACGTTGCAGGTGATGGCCACCACGGGGCTTGAATCCATGTAGGCCGTGGCGATGCCCGTCACCAGGTTCGTGGCGCCGGGGCCGCTGGTGGCCATGCACACGCCCACCTTTCCCGTGGAGCGGGCGTAGCCGTCGGCCGCGTGGGACGCGCCCTGCTCGTGGCTGGTCAGCACGTGCCGGATCTCCGGGTGCTTGTAGAGCGCGTCGTAAATGTTTAAAATTGCGCCGCCCGGATAACCGAAGACGGTATCCACTCCCTGCTCCTTCAGGCAGGCCATCACGATTTCCGAGCCGTTCATCTTAGCCATGAATGATTTCTCTCTTTCCTCTTATCCGGTTCCGCCTCAGTCCTTCTTCAGGCCCTCCGCGGACAGCACCGCGCCCTGGGGCGCCCCGGTCACCAGCTCCCGGTAGCGGGCAAGGTACCCGTCCACCTGGTTCACCCTGGGCTTCCAGGTCTTCCGGCGCTCCGCGAACTCCTCCTCGCTGACCTTCGCGTTCACTGCGTTGTTGTTGATGTCGATCTCGATGATGTCGCCGTCCCGGAGGAGGCCGATGGGTCCGCCGGCGGCCGCCTCAGGCGCCACGTGTCCGATGGAGGCGCCGCGGCTCGCGCCGGAGAAGCGCCCGTCGGTGATGAGGGCCACGCTGGAGCCGAGGCCCATGCCCACGATGGCGGAGGTGGGGTTCAGCATCTCCCGCATGCCCGGGCCGCCCTTCGGGCCCTCGTAGCGGATCACCACCACGTCGCCCGCCACGATCTTTCCGCCCTTGATGGCGGCGATGGCGTCGTCCTCGCAGTCAAAGACCTTTGCCGGGCCGGAGTGCTTCAGCATCTCGGGCGCCACGGCGCTCCGCTTCACCACGCAGGAATCCGGGGCGATGTTGCCCTTCAGCACGGCGATTCCGCCGGTCTCGGAGTAGGGGTTCTCCACCGGGCGGATCACCTCCGGGTTCAGGTTCCGGCTGTACTGGATGTTCTCTCCCACGGTCTTGCCGGTGGCGGTCATGCAGTCCAGGTTGATCAGGTTCTTCTTGGTCAGCTCCTTCATGACGGCGTAGATGCCGCCGGCCTCCTCCAGGTCCTCCATGTAGGTGTAGCCGGCGGGGGCCAGGTGGCACAGGTTCGGCGTTCTGGCGGAGACCTCATTCGCGATGTTCACGTCGATCTTCACGCCCGCCTCGTGGGCGATGGCCGGCAGGTGCAGCATGGTGTTGGTGGAGCAGCCCAGGGCCATATCCACCGTCAGGGCGTTCATGAAGGCCTTCTCGGTCATGATGTCCCGGGGGCGGATGTTGTTCTTCCAGAGCTCCATCACCTGGTTGCCCGCTTCCTTCGCCAGGCGGATTCTCTGGGAGTAGACCGCCGGCACCGTGCCGTTGCCCTTTAAGCCCATGCCCAGGACCTCGGTGAGGCAGTTCAGGGAGTTGGCGGTGTACATGCCGGAGCAGCTGCCGCAGGTGGGGCAGACCTTGTTCTCGAACTCGGTCACCTCCTCCTCCGTCATCTTTCCTGCGGTGTAGGCGCCAACCGCCTCAAACATGCTGGAGAGGGAGCGCTTCTGTCCCCGCACGTGGCCAGCCAGCATGGGGCCGCCGCTGACAAAGACCGTGGGGATGTTCACCCGGGCGGCCGCCATCAGGAGGCCGGGCACGTTCTTGTCGCAGTTGGGCACGCAGACCATGGCGTCAAACTGGTGGGCCTTGGCGAGACATTCGGTGGAATCGGCGATCAGGTCCCGGGTCACCAGGGAGTACTTCATGCCCACGTGGCCCATGGCGATGCCGTCGCAGACCGCGATGGCCGGCACCACCACCGGCATGCCGCCGGCCTCGGCGACGCCCAGCTTCACGGCGTCCACGATCTTGTCCAGGTTCATGTGGCCGGGAACGATCTCATTGTAGGAGCTGATAATGCCGACCAGGGGCTTCTTCATCTCCGCTGCGGTAAAGCCCAGGGCGTTGAAGAGGGAGCGGTGGGGCGCCTGCTGCATTCCGGTTTTTACATTGTCGCTTAACATAGCCTTTGTCCTTTCTGCCCTCTTTTCAGATGCGGGCGATGATCTCCTGTCCCATTTCCCTGGTTCCGACCTTTCTGCAGCCCTCGGTCCAGATGTCCGGCGTGCGGATGCCGTCCTTCAGCACCTTCCGCACGGCCTCCTCCACAGCGTCGGCCTCGCCGTCCAGGTTCAGGGAGTAGCGCAGCAGCATGGCGGCGCTTAATATAGTAGCAATGGGATTCGCCAGGTCCTTTCCGGCGATGTCGGGGGCCGAGCCGTGGCTCGGCTCGTAGAGTCCCAGCCTGGACTCGTTCAGGGAGGCGCTGGGCAGCATGCCGATGGAGCCGGTGACCATGCTGGCCTCGTCCGAGAGAATGTCGCCGAAGGTATTCTCTGTCACCACCACGTCGAACTGGGCCGGGTTGTAGACCAGCTGCATGGCGCAGTTGTCCACCAGCATGTGCTCCAGGGTCACCTCCGGGTACTCCTTCGCCACCTCCTCGGCCAGCTTTCTCCAGAGGCGGGAGGTGTCCAGCACGTTGGCCTTGTCAACGCTAAGGACCTTCTTTCCCCGCTTCATGGCGATGTCGAAGGCCGTGCGGAGGATCCGCCGGATCTCGTTCTCGTCGTAGATCAGGGTGTCCAGGGCCGTGGTGACGCCGTCCACTTCCTTTGTCCAGCGCTCTCCGAAGTAGAGGCCGCCCGTCAGCTCCCGGACAATCACCATGTCAAACCCGTCCTTCACCAGCTCCGGCTTCAGGGGGCAGGCGCCCGAAAGCTCCGGGTACAGAAGGGCCGGGCGCAGGTTCGCGTACAGTCCCAGGGCCTTCCGGATCTTTAAGAGCCCGGCCTCGGGCCGCTTTGCGGGAGGGAGCTTGTACCAGGGGGACACCGCGGCGTTTCCGCCCACGGCGCCGAGAAGCACCGCGTCAGAGTTCCTGGCGGTTTCCAGGTTCTCATCGGTCAGGGGCTCCCCGTACTTGTCGATGGAGCACCCGCCCATGTCGATCTCCGTGAACCGGAAGCTGTGTCCGAACTTCTCACCCACGTGTTCCAGGACCCGCTTCGCCTCGCGCACAATCTCCGGACCGATGCCGTCTCCCGGAATCACTGTGATTTTCGCTTCCATCCGTGTTCTCCTTTCTGATGTTCTCCCAAACCCAGGCCCCTTCGCCTCTCTTGAATACTTCTCCAAAGGCAGATTACCCTTAATCATAAATCATGAAGGGAAAGATTTCAACGAAAAAAGACCGCCCGGGAGAGAGTCTGTCTCTCCCGGGCGGTCCCGGTCAACTCAGTGGGGGAGTTCCCCGCCTCTATAGGCGGTGGGTGCAAGAAACAAGCTTGACTCAGTGGCGGGTGACAATCCCCCACTGAGTTGAGCCTCCGGCGGATCGCAGGTCAGGACAGAGGAAAGCGCGCAAGCGCGCTGTCCTGACCGCGCGCGCTCGGCAAGCCGAGCACGATTGAATTCATTAGTTCTTGCCCGGCTCCTTCAGGGTGTCATCCCCCGTGCTCATGACGCCGTCAATGCCCAGCTCGTAGCCGCCGGGTGCGGTGGTGTTTCTCCACATGTACCCGTTCTCGGGATCCAGGTAGTACCACTTGTCTCCCTCCAGGTACCAGCCGGTGCGCATGATGCCGTTCTGGTCAAAGTTGTACCACTTGTCCCGGATCTGGCGCCAGCAGTCCTTCACGATCTCGTTGCCGTCCGGCTTGAAGATCCAGCCCTGCTCCGTCTGCTCCCAGGTTCCCCGGCTCTCCTCCTCCTCGTTCTTGTCCTTCTGGGCCTTCGCCTGGTCGGCGGAGACGTAGACGTCGTTGGAGTCCACCCAGTGGCCCTTGATGTTGGGGTCCTTTGCGTTGATGGCCCTCACCTTGAAGTGGTACTTGGCCTCCCTGGTCATGAACTTTGTGCCGTCGTAGGTCAGCCCCTCCACGATCTGGTTTCCTCCCAGGGTGGTGCCGTTCCGCATGAACTTGACCTCGTAAGCCCCGGCTCCCGTGGACTCGGACCAGGTGCAGACGCCCCCCTCCAGCTGGGCCTTCTCGATGGGCGCCACCTGGGTGTCCAGGGGCGGCAGCTTCACCTCCACCGCCAGGGTGTAGCCGGAGTCCTCCCGCGCCGCGCTGACGTAGGTGCCTCCCGTCAGGTGGATCTCGCTGGCCTTGGTGACCCGGAAGTAGTAGCCCTCGGCCGCAGTGAGATAAATCTTGATCTGCGGCACATCCTCCAGGGTCCAGTAGAAGGTGTCGTTCATCACCTCGTAGTGGTCAAAGTCATACTTGTTTCCGGAGGTCCTGATCTCCAGCTCCTCCTCTCCCAGGTCCTTCTCGATCTCGATGTAGCCCGAGATGTTGATGGACACGGAGCGAATCGGCTTGTCGCTCTTCTCATAGGCGAAAACCGTCCCCGGAATCAGGGCCGCCAAAACCATGCCGAAACAGATTCCCTTCAGATGTTTCAAACCTTCACCCCCATTCTGTGCTGTCGATGCTGCAAAAACCATTCCTTCCCGCCGCGCCCGCCTGTCTCCCGGCGCCGCGCGGCCATAGTCATTCATCGGCGGATCGGCCGGGATTTCCCGCCTCCCCCGGCGGGCGAAAAAACCGGTCTCTCCGCCTTAAGATTAGCTTTTCTCCGCTTCACCCGTCAATAGAGAAAGCCTTACGATTTTCGTAAACCAGATGGCGAAAATCGCAAGGCTTTTTGGGAAACTTGTCTCTCTGTACGGTTACTTTGCCACATCCTGGACTCTGGATTCCCGGATCACATTGACCCGGATCTGTCCAGGATACTGCATCTCCTGCTCGATCCGCTTCGCCACGTTGTGGGCGAGAAGCACCATCTCGTCGTCGTTCACCTTCTCCGGGACCACCATGATCCGGACCTCCCGGCCCGCCTGCACGGCGAAGGACTTCTCCACGCCGTTGAAGGAGTTGGTGATCTCCTCCAGCTGCTTCAGCCGGTTGGTGTAGGTCTCAATGGTCTCTCTTCTGGCACCGGGACGGGCCGCCGAAATCGTATCAGCCGCCTGCACCAGGCACGCCACCAGGCTGGTGGGTTCCACATCCCCGTGGTGGGACTCCACCGTGTTGATGACGATCGGGGACTCCTTGTACTTCCGGCACAGTTCCGCGCCCAGCTGCACGTGGGAGCCCTCAACCTCGTGGTCGATGGCCTTTCCGATGTCATGCAGCAGGCCGGCTCTCTTCGCCATGCGGACATCCACGCCCACTTCCTCGGCCAGGTGTCCGGCGATCTCCGCCACCTCGATGGAGTGCTTCAGGGCGTTCTGCCCGTAGCTCGTGCGGAACTTCATGCGGCCCAGGTACTTGACCAGCTCGGGGTGAATGCCGTGGACACCCACCTCCAGCACGGCGGCCTCTCCGGCCTCCCGCATGGTCTGCTCCACTTCCTTCTGGGCCTTCTCCACCATCTCCTCGATTCTCGCGGGGTGGATGCGGCCGTCGTTGATGAGCTTTTCCAGGGCCACCCGGGCCACCTCGCGGCGCACCGGGTCAAAGCCGGACAGCACCACAGCCTCGGGCGTGTCGTCCACGATGAGCTCCACGCCGGTCAACTGCTCCAGGGCCCGGATATTCCGGCCCTCGCGGCCGATGATTCTGCCCTTCATGTCGTCGTTGGGCAGCTGCACCACGGAGACCGTGGACTCCGCCACGCCGTCCGCCGCGCAGCGCTGAATGGCCAGCACCACGCACTCCCGGGCCTTCTTGTCCGCCTCTTCCCGGGCCTGGGTCTCCAGGTCCTTGATGAGCTTCGCGGTGTCGTGCTTGACATCCTCCTCCACAGACTGAAGGAGGAACTCCTTCGCCTGCTCGGTGGTCAGTCCGGAGATGCGCTCCAGCTCTTCCATGCCTTTATCATAGAGAGAATCCACCTCGCGGCTCCGCTCGGTAATCTTCTCCTCGCGGGCGGCAAGGGCTGCTTCCTTCTTCTCCAGGGAAGCCTGCTTTTTGTCCAGGTTTTCCTCGCGGCTCATGACGCGGTTTTCGTAGTGCTGAAGTTCCGCCCTACGCTCCTTTGTCTCCCGCTCCAGCTCGTTTTTCGAGCGAAGGGCTTCCTCCTTCGCCTCGAGCATGGCTTCCCGTTTTTTCGCTTCTGCAGTTTTCAGGGCTTCCTCAATGATTTCGCGGGATCTCGCTTCCGCGCTGCCGATCTTGCTTTCATACGTCTTCTGCCGATGTTGAATTGCAAGGTTCCAGCTCACGAGGGCCACAATCACTGCAGTAATCAGACACGCAATGATAATTTGTGACACAGAGCACCTCCTTATTCAGTTTTCATGGTACAGGATTTTCAAATGATGCCGCTCATTTTTCAGAGCAACTACTATATAATAACAGAAGCTATTTTTTTCCGCAAGGCAGGAAGTCGCAAAAATTGTGGCGGATGCACATCTTTCTGGCACTTTCAAGTCCGGCAGTGGTTACATTTTTCCGCGCAGCAAAAAATCCGCGGCTCACGAGGGAATGAGCCGCGGATTTCGCGTTTTTTTCTCAGTGGGAGAAGACCCCCACCTCTACAGGTGGTGGGTTCAATCAAACTTGTCTCAGTGGGGGTCCAATCTCCCACTGAGATAACGCTCCGCGGGGATGCGCAGGCGCGCGGAAATGTAATTGTT
>Ga0256404_1004945_pt1 | contig 24329 bp, 22 predicted proteins | sample RumenRJG_01DNA_FD_185990 | JGI IMG/M metagenome (GOLD analysis project Ga0256404, IMG submission 185990) | Bovine rumen microbial communities from Lethbridge, Alberta, Canada - RJG_01 | ecosystem: Host-associated > Mammals > Digestive system > Stomach > Rumen | place: Canada: Alberta | collected... | reverse complement strand
ATTGTCAATTATCAATTGTCAATTATCAATTTAGCGAAGATATTCAGGTGGCTATTGCGGCGGGGTCCCACCTCTTCCCATTCCGAACAGAGAAGTTAAGCCCGCTTGCGCCGATGGTACTGCAATGCAATGCGGGAGAGTAGGAGGCTGCCATTTTTTACAAGTGAAGACCCTGATTCAGCAATGAGTCAGGGTCTTTTTCGTGTGTTGTTTCTGCCTGTCAGAGCAACTGGTACTCCGTGCGTGCATCAAAGCAGGGGCATTTCTTATTGACGCCGGGCAGGTCACGGTGACCCAGGATCTGTGCTTGGGGATGTTCCCGTTTGAGCCTCTTGAGCAGTGCTAGGAGTGCTCGCTTCTGTTTGACTGTCCTGGTATCGGCCGCTATGCCCTCCTTGTCGAGTCCGCCCTCGTAGCATACACCCAGGGAACGACTGTTATAGCCTTTGGCATGAGCACCGACGAGCTGCTCGTGGCGTGTCTGGGTGACGGTGCCGTCGCGGGTGATGTAGTAGTGGTAGCCTGTGAACCCGAAGCGGTCGGCGTGGTCGCGGATCAGTTGCATCACGCTATAACGCTGGTTGCAACGGGTGGCCGAGCAGTGCACTACGATTAAATCTATACTACGCATGGGCTACATACAACTAGCTACACCGAGTGCTGTGGCGATGGCCGACAGCATGCTAATACTTGTTTGAATCACGAATTTCCAAAATGTCTTATTCTTCATCATTTTAAATGGTTAGGTTTCACACTGATTGATTAATATTTCACGCTGATTATTTTAAGTTCACACAGAAATCACAGAAATCACGGAAATTGGCTGCGCCTCCAGTATTTGCAAAGCAAATAGAAATCACAGAAATCTTTCGGCCACGGATTCAGCGGATTCAGCGGATAAAGAATCGCTTGCGATTCTCATTTCTGTGTTTTCCGTGATTTCTGTGTGAGATTATAACCTCTGTGCGAGGCTTAGGGGTTCACTGGTCCGCCACCTCCGTTGTTCCCTGTCTCCGTGTTTCCTCCCGTGGTCCCGCTGCTGCTAGCACTGCTTGTGCCTACCGTGGCCTTCATCAGTGAAGCCTCCAGGTTCAGGCTCTTGGTGATCAGTTCACCGGTGGCACGTGCACGGAGTTTCACGCCCTGGATATTCTTGACGACCGAGAAATCGGCCTCGCTCTTGGCACCGCCCTTGGTGTTCTTGATACCCAGAGAGAAGATGGCAAGGTCGGCAATCTTCACGTTCTTTCCCTCCAGAAGCTGTTCCTTGATGATGCTGACCATATCGGTGAGCAAACCATTGACAGCACCCTTAGAGAAACCGGTGTTATGGAGGCACATCAGTTCTGCCAGCTTGGAGAGGTTGACGGTCTGCTTAATGTCGGGATAGGCAAACCAGTTACCTTTTGATACAGAATGCGGGTTCTTGTTTTGTTTCAATACGTAGGAAATCATAATGGTAAAGTTAAAGTGAATAGTGAAGAGTGAAAAAAATCTTTTAGTCGCTCCGCTTTGTAAAAGCGAGCAGAACTCGAGCGGCTTCCGCGCGAAAAGCTTTCTACACTCGTCAGAGCGTTTCTCTGATAATGCAAAGGTACTACATTTGGAAGCCGTGATTCGTGCACAACGTGCGCATCGATGCCTGCGGATGCGATAAAGTGCGATAATCTTTATGGTTCACCCAGATGTTCTATGATGAACCTGACGGCCTGGGCCGAGTAGAATTTGGCGTGCCTGCTCTGGTGACAACTTCTCAGTGCTTCAACGAGTGAGGGGTTGCCTTTTATCCACTTTGTGAGGTGATTGGTGGCTACATGAGGTTCGCTGTCGGGGAAATACATGAGAGCCAATTCGCTTTTGGGGTAACTTTTGATAATCATTTTTCCTTGTTTGTTTTGATGGATTTGTGCCTGTATTTGACTGTAGATTTATAAACCACTTGTTTTGACATCGCAGTTTAGTGACTTTGAGGTCGTAAATTAGTGACTTACGCCTTGTTACTCAATGATTTACGAGTCCTTATTCAGTGCTTTGGCAGGCCTTAACCTATTGTTTGTGAAGAAGGCTTTCTGAGAAATACAGATACAGATGATACAGTACATTTTATAGACTTTCTCGCGTACGTATATGTGCAGGTGTACGCAAAGCGTTTTCAGAATACCTCCGTATCATCTGTATCTGTATGTCCTGTTTCCTGGGCCATAGCACTGCGTAAGGCACGCATTTCCTCTGCACTTCTGCGTATCGCAATATAGCCTCGTACGTTTCTGCTTGTCTTTCGCTCGAAGCCTAATTCGGCAAAGGCACGTCCCAAAAGAACACTACTGATTTTCTGAGTGATGCCTAAGCCCACAATTTGCAAGGCCAATGCGATGCTGATAAACTCGCCAGGCTCTTTTCCAACGGGTTTGCGGAAGTACTGTTGTACAAGTTCCTGTTCCAGTCGCGGTGCCTCAAACTGCTTGTTGTGCTCCTGCAGCTTCAGGATTTCCTCGCGTGAGAACCAGTAGCGGTAGCCCTGCTGGTAGAGGGTATAGGCCTGTGAGTAGATACCCATATAATCGAAGGGATGATCTCGTGGCGACTCGATGCTTTCAACTTCAAAGGGCAGCCAACGGCGGTTGCCCGTGGGGTCGCTGAGAAACTGAGCGTTGTTACCCGTGTCACAGAACGAGGCGATATGTTTGCGGTGTTCATGGAAGTGGGCATAGGCAGCACGCTCGTCGATAGAGGGCATGGTGACAGCAGCCTTCAGTTGGTTCATCTCTGAAGGCTTCATCGTGTCCAGCTCTTCGCAGCACACCAGTCCGTATTGTGCCAGTGTCAGGAGGTCATCACGCCCCATGCGGTTGGCGTTTGTTTTCGTATAGAAGTATTTCGAAAGCTCTGGCGGTAGCAGGTAATTGAACCAGGTGGTCTTATAAGAGCCCTGTTCACCGATGAGTACCAGGATCACATTGTTGACCACCTTTGGGTCTATCCATCCTGCCACCATGCCCACCAGCCATTTCTTCAGGTAATTGGCAAAGAGCATCTGCTCCTCTATCTCGCCCTTCACCGTGACAGATACCGACATCGCCAGGATATAATCCTGTCCGTCCCATTTAGGCAGGTGTTCCAGAAAGTAGAGGAATGGGTGATAGTCGGGCACAAAGTCCGACTCAATCACATGGTATACATCCTGGATGCGCACCTTCTTCTCTTTCGACATCTCCGTCCATAGCGAGTTCACGATGCGGTCGGTGATAGGCTGCCAGTCGGTGCCGTCGGTCTCATAGCTCGACGGGATCCTGCACTCCACGCGCTTGGTGATGACGTTATGTCTCAGGAAGATCCTGTCCGCCAGAAAGGCCTTGATGTCTTCTGGTGTCGCCGTATATTCCTGCCAGTTAGGTTTCCGTTCTTTCTTCTCTCTTTCATTCTTCTTTTTCTTCTCCTTTTCCTTTTCATTCATGGGTAAAGTCTATTGGTTCACCCCACAAAGTTACTATTTTTTCCCCTTTTCCCATCCCCATCCTATCACTTCGTGTCACAACTCTGCACAGCCAACCTCCCCTCCCCTGTTTATCGGCTCTCCGCACCATTTTTGGATGAAACAAAATCCATGTCACAACTTTAAAAAAAACTCGCCGAGCCCATACTTTCGGATGTCTCGGCGAATATTAATTTTTAGGGGGGATCGGGGAACTCACTCCCTTCCCAGTGGATTAAAGCAAACCAACCTTCTTATAAAAGGCCGTTCATTCGCATCCAGCGTTTGCCTTTCGGAGTGAGGCAATAGAGCAGGAATAACATACAGGGTACTCCTACTGTCAGTGCAACTAAATAAACTCCCATAATCAGTTTCCTTTCTTTTTATCTGTTAATACTAGTCCTACTCCCAGGGCCATGAAGGCGATGAAGAGTCCAAGGATGTATATCACTTTTTAGTTGCGGTTTCGAGCGTTCGCGTCTCGTTGTCATTAACTCGCGTTGAATTGATTTCTGTGTGCAAAGATACAACTTTTTCCAGATATTCCCACCAAGAACACCCTTTTTTTATTCTACGGACTTAAAGGACCTTTTGGACTTTGCCGCCAAGGCGGCGCTGGCGCTGCCCGTCCTTCTAGTCCCAAGAGTCCGTAGACTTATTTTTCCTTAGGGCACTACGACCCTACGGCCATTCTTGACGTAGATTCCCTTGGCGGTGGGCTTGCCGCTGAGCTTCATGCCATCAAGCGTATACCACTCTGCAGCGGAAGCAAATTCCATTCCCGACGTTCCGTCGCCTACCCGTAGCCTTTCACTTTTCACTATTCCCTCTTCCCTTAACGAAGTGGTCTGTGTGGGCTCATCAAAGGCTATGCGGGCGGCAGAGATGCTGCCGGCAGTAAGACCGCCCTTCAGCTGGAAGTAGGCACGACAGGCACCAAGGGAGGCACCAGCCTTTGGCCAGTACAGTTTATTAGCCCCTGCCACAAAGAGTATAGACGAGTTATCCTCCGTCATTTTCCAATAGTCGTAACGGCCGCAGAAGTCCACGCAGGTAGTCTCCACGTTGTGATACTCCATCTCCTCAATGGTGACGCCAGTGAACACAGGGTTCACAATGTCGCGCGTAGCAGGATCGGCCTCATCATAGCCCACTGCCTTGGGCCACTTGATGATATACGGTGTGCCGGCCTGAAGCGCATCAACGGGGTCGCTGAAGTTCACCGTCAGGCTACCGCCGGAATACGAAGAACTTCTGAGCGTGCGTGCCTCGGCACCAGCCAACGGACTGCCGGCGATGGTTACATTGAAGGGCAGGCAGATGGTGTTCCACTTACCGTCCTTATACAGCGTGCGATGATCAAGCAGCACATCGGTAACATTACTTTTGTTGGTCTTGATCTTGTCTACGTTTATAGCATCGTTGTCAAGCAACAGAGTGATGTCGACAGTCGTCTTCGTTCCAATCTGCGTAGTACTACGTATATTGTTATAGAGGGCAAGTTCGTTTGTACCGCCATATTGGGGAATGAAAGTGAACTGCACATTCTTTGTCTCGCCGGCCGCGACATTGACTATCGTTCCCATCACGAATGTGCCACCTGCACTCAGGACGACATTACCGTTGTAAGGACCGCTGCCGCCGGTGATGGTAGCTGTGACGGTCTGCTCATGCCCGATGATCTTATCGCCCGTGACAGCGAGCGTGGCATCGGGCAGGACATTTGCCGGGATAGGCACACTGATGGTCAACTCATTACCGGCGATGACGGCCGTCAGTTGATAGGCGTTGCCATCATAGCACTCCTGCCAGTCGGTGGTACCAGTTGGACGGCTCATCACCTTGATATAATAGGTGCCATTGCCCACGGAAGCAGGGATGGTGACGGTAGGCGTGCCATTAAAGTATTCGTTCCATGCTTTCGTCTGATTCTTCTGGTCATCGAGCGTATGCACCACTTCCCCACTGCCATTGACCAGCTGTAAGGCCACATCAAAAGCCGTGGGGACAAGGTAGTAAGCATACACCTTGTAAGTGAGCCCGATGCCGGTGAAGGCTTCTTCCACACTGCTGCGGGTGAAGGTCTTGCTGGAAGCCGAGACATCGGACGGGCCAAGGCTCAGCGTTTCCAACGAGAGACAATAGTCGGCATTGCCTGCTACAGGTGGCTGGATACCGATGACAGCATCCTGACCGAAGCTGAAGCCATCGAGCGTAGAAGAGCCGCCGGCACCCTGTTCATAGGGATTAAGCAACGTCAACAGGAAGTAGCCGTCGCTAACACCGCCCCATCCCCAGTTGATATGGAAATAGTCGGCATCGTTCTCATACTTATAGCCATCGCACAGGAACGAGTGTCCTCCGCCACAGCTCTGTCCGCCCAGCGCTACAGGGCGACTGGCGGTCAGTTCACTATAAATCATCCCCACCCAGGCATCGTAGCTGTAGTTCTGGCGATAGCAGTGCTGGATGCCGCCGTCGAAGCCGAAGCAGGTCTTCAAGGCATAGGGGATATTCTCGCCATAAGCCGACGAGCCGCCATTGGCACTCAGGCCATAGACCATCTGCAGCGACGCGCCGCAGTATTGCATCAGTTTGGCCACGGCATTGGCAGCCGCACCCGTACTGTTCTTGGTATAGGTGGTGGTCATACTGGCCCAGTCGAAGGAGGTGGCGGGAAGGTCAGCCACGGTCAGGTTGACAGCTTCCTTGGCTTTATTACGGGTCGTGAAGGAATATCCGGGGATAGCGGTGCTGGCAGCAGCGAAACTACTGTGGGCATAGTGATAGTACAACAGCTGCGCCAAGGTGGTAGCCACGCAACCGGTCACGGCATGCTCATCGCCAATCGCTGGACACAGGTTGTTGTAGGGTGCGCCCTGACTCCACTGGGTGGTAAGCAGCGGCTCTATGGCACCAAGACCGCCCCGCGTCAGAGGAACAGCTCTTTTACTACTACCAGTCTGAGCATCATCGCCCAACAGGGCTATCTGCTCTTCGTAGCCGTCCAGCATATAGCGCAGGCCATCGGGCATGTCGTCACCGATGCTGCCGCAGTCGGCATAGCCCAGGATAGCGGCGGTGCGGTCGTCGCCACTCACAATGACGAAGCCATTGTCCTCGCCCAGGTTGAACACATAGTAGCTGGCACTGGTAGTACTATTGCTACCGCTGCGGCTACGGCTTTTCTTCACATGCTGACTCAGGGCATCGGCCTTCTTACCGTGCTCCTGGAGGAACAAGCGTGCCTTCTGACGTGCCTCGCCTTCGCTCACTGGTGCGGCCAGCAGCGACAGCGCAGAGAACAGCAGTAGCAGCAACGCCATGTTGCGCTTAGCGACCTTCGCCATCCAAGCCTTCATCTTCAAGCGTAAAAGTATCATCGCCTACAAGGTTAGAGTTAACACTTTGAACGGGGCCGTTGCTACCTGTCAGGAGGAGCTCGCCCTGGTGAATGGTCACTACCTGCACAGCAGGTTTCAAGTAATCCTTTTTCATACGAATTATTGTTAGATTAATAGTTTTTGCGATTGCAAAATCGCAAATAAATTTTCGATAATCGGGTATGTAAGAATATATTTTTCAAAAAAAAATCATAGCTTCTCGGCATCTTCTGTAGCATAGGTGGCCGCATCGATCACATTGCCATACTCCGACAGGGAGTAGAATATATAGCAATAGACCGCGATGCCCATGCAGAGCAACACGGTATAGGGGGTTATATGGTGTGGGAATACGGCGGTGACCACTATCCCGCCAAGCCCAAAAAGTACGATGAGATGGCAGGATATCACAAACGAGTGGTGACCGCTGAGTACGGTACGCTTGGCTTCGGGCGTCCACCATTTTGGCGCCATTTCATCGGCTGGCATGCTTATCAGGTTGCGCCGTACCAGGAAATAAGTGCGGTAGAAAATGAAAGCGATATAACCGGCGTGGATGAAGAAGACAAGAAAGGAAAAGTGGATAACGAAAAGTGAATAATTTGCTACCGCTGTCCAATAGGATGCGAGACCGACCAGGAGGATGGTGAGGTCGCGAAGGACGACTTTCTTCTTGAGATAGTCGGGACGCATCAGTGAGGTGTGGCTCCATCCGAAGAGGACACCGCCGATATGGAAATAACTGACTGAAAGGGCAGAGGCAGCTGCCGGCCATGAGGTGCGCCACTCGAAATAGGCATGCATGGCAAAACCGATGGCAAAGATGACGTAGCAAAGAGCTACCAGCATACGCGCACGACAGTAAACACCATAATTACGGTACCAGATATTATTATACAGCAGCACGAAGGCTATCAGGAAATTGATGCCGGCTGCCATCAGAAGAACAATATGGTATAACTCGTGTGCCATTAAAGTTTATGGTTGACTAATTCCATTTTTCGGCTGCAAAAGTAATGTTTTTATATAAAAGAAGGTGTTAAAAATTCCACAATGGTGTTAGAAATTCCACAATAAGGTGTTTAAATTCCGCGAATTTTAACACCTAAATCGTCGTTTTTCCGCATTTTTTCGTAATTTTGCACTCCGAAATGGAATTGATGCAATTTTCTGCCGTCGTATTGCTGACGCTACTTGCGCTGAAGCTGCTGCTCCTGCCAAAGAAGGTGGGAGTGAATCCTGTGGTGGGAAATGCACGCTGGCTGATGACTGCCGGTATCGTTTTACTGGATATTCAGTTCCTGTTGCAATATACATTAGGATTGCGCGCCATGGGTGTGACCCAGGCAGTGATGGTCAACCTGTTATTGTTCATCCCCTGCAGTTGGAATATCTCACTGTCAATACTCTTCCTGCAGCGCAGAGGTCATGTCAGCACACTGGATAGATGGCTGGGAGGCATCGTATGGCTCATCGCACTGCTGCTGATAGGCACTGCCGCCTATATTGACGGACAGCCGCTATTCAGCGACACACCGGAACTGCACTGGGCGGAGGTAGCGTCATCCGTGCTATACCTGTTGCTGCAGGGCCATTACAGTTGGCGACACCTGAAGAACCTGCGCTCTATGCGCAATACCTTGCAGAACTACTACGACCGCGATATGGACGGCATGCTGCTATGGATGCAGCTCAGCATCCTGGTGCTGATGGTACTGGCCTTGATGGTGCCACTGCTCATCTTTGTGGAGAGTAAAGGACTGGCCATATTCGGCATCCTGTTCTTTGCGGGAATATTCTACCTGGTAGACAGTTTCTCGAACTATGTGGTCAGTTCGGCTCCTAAACGAATGCAGGAGGCTGAGGAGAGTGAAGATGAAAAGGAGGAGGACACCGACCAAGCCGACTTCAGTGCCCAACTAATCACGAAATGGATTAATAATGGCGGATACCTGCAGATAGGAATGAAGTTGCCTACTACCGCCGAAGCCATCGGTATACCGCAATACCAGCTCTCTGCATGGGTCAAACAGCAGGGACTCACCTATGCCGGTTGGATAACCAGCCTGCGTATCGAAGAGGCCAAGCGTATGCTATGCGAGCATCCTGACTGGAACAATGAGACGGTGGCACAGCATTGCGGATTCAGTGACCGCAGCTATTTCCAGACGGTGTTTAAAAAGGAGACTGGCATGACACCTTCTGATTTCCAGGAAATGAAGAATCAATAAAAACGAACTACATACCATATACAAGAAAAAGGCTCCCAAGACGAATCTTCGGGAGCCTTTATCATTTATATACGAAAAACAATGTGTATTAATTCTTGTTGGCCTTCTTGCGCTGGTCGTGGTCGAGGATGGCCTTACGGATACGCATTGACTTGGGCGTAACCTCTACCAGCTCGTCTTCCTTGATATACTCAAGGCACTCCTCAAGCGACATGATGACCTTAGGAATGATACGGGCCTTGTCATCGGTACCAGAGGCACGCACGTTGGTGAGCTGCTTAGCTTTGCAGACATTGACCACGAGGTCGTTGTCGTGAACATGTTCACCTACTACCTGACCCATATAGACATCTTCACCTGGATCGATGAAGAACTTACCACGGTCCTGCAACTTATCAATAGCGTAGGCAAAGGCATTACCGGTTTCAAGAGCAATCATAGAACCGTTGGCACGGCGCTCGATATCACCCTTATAGGGCTGATACTCCTTGAAGCGGTGAGCCATGATAGCCTCACCCTGAGAAGCGGTCAGCACATTGGTGCGCAGACCGATGATACCACGTGAGGGGATATCGAACTCGATATTGGTGCGCTCGCCCTGAGCCTCCATAGAGGTCATCTCACCCTTACGGCGGGTAACCATATCAATCATCTTGGAAGCGAACTCCTCGGGCACGTTGATGGTGAGTTCCTCGATAGGCTCGTTCTTCACACCGTCAATCTCCTTATAGATAACCTGGGGCTGGCCAACCTGCAGCTCGTAGCCCTCGCGACGCATGGTCTCGATAAGCACAGAGAGATGGAGCACACCACGGCCACTGACAATCCACTTGTCGGTAGAGTCCTCGAACTGCTCTACATGGAGGGCGAGGTTCTTCTCAAGCTCTTTCTGCAGACGGTCGTTGATATGACGAGAGGTAACGAACTTACCCTCCTTACCGAAGAAGGGAGAGTCGTTGATCTGGAAGAGCATAGACATGGTAGGCTCATCGATAGCAATAGGAGGCAGGGGCTCGGGATTCTCGAGGTCGCAGATAGTGTCGCCAATCTCGAACTTCTCCAGGCCGATTACTGCACAGATATCACCGCACTCAACCTCGTCAGTGCGCTGGTGACCCATACCATCAAAGGTGTGGAGCTCCCTAATCTTGGTCTTCTCCATAGAACCATCACGATGGGCAATGGTGACCTGCATACCGTCCTTGAGGGTGCCGCGATGTACGCGACCCACGGCGATACGGCCTGTGTAAGAGCTATAGTCGAGAGAGGTGATCAGCATCTGAGGGGTACCCTCGAGCTTCTGAGGAGCAGGAATCACCTCTACAATCTTATCAAGAAGATAGGTAATGTCAGTGGTGGGGTTGTTGTAGTCCTCACCCATCCATCCGTTCTTGGCAGAGCCATAGACAACGGGGAAGTCGAGCTGGTCCTCGGTAGCATTCAGCGAGAACATCAGGTCGAATACCATCTCGTAGACCTCCTCAGGACGGCAGTTGGGCTTATCTACCTTATTAACTACCACGATAGGCTTCAGACCAATCTGGAGTGCCTTCTGCAGCACGAAACGGGTCTGAGGCATGGGGCCCTCAAAAGCGTCGACGAGCAACAGACAGCCGTCGGCCATATTAAGTACACGCTCTACCTCGCCACCGAAGTCGCTGTGTCCCGGAGTATCGATGATATTGATTTTGGTGCCTTTCCAATTGATAGAAACGTTCTTGGAAAGAATGGTGATACCGCGCTCGCGCTCCAGGTCATTGGCGTCAAGTACCTGGTTGCTCAGGTTCTGTCCCTCACGGAAAAGATTTCCTGCCAGCATCATTTTGTCGACCAGTGTTGTCTTACCGTGGTCTACGTGTGCAATAATTGCAATGTTCCTAATGTCTTGCATAATACTAATACCTTAAAAAAAAATGCCGAGAAAGTATCCTCGGCACAATCCAGCATTTCGCCTCTTTCAGTAGCGGGAGCCGGGATTGAACCGGCGACCTCATGATTATGAATCATGCGCTCTAACCAGCTGAGCTATCCCGCCATCTGCTTGTAAGCGGGTGCAAAGGTACTGCTAAAAATTAAGAATTAAGAATTAAGAATTAAGAATTTTCTTCTACTTAACATTTTTTATGAAACAACACGTATTTTTTCCGTATCTATGGCGGTTTTTTCCGTCTTTTTTTGTACTTTTGTACCCGAATAACTAATCTTGTGATAAAGTAAAAACTTACCAGTAACAATATGCTGAAACAACGATTAAACTTGGAATATCCCCTTGCCGCAGGAAAACCCGACCTGCTTTGGCAGTTACTGAGCACAGATCATGGATTGGAGCGTTGGTTGGCCGACCGCGTTGTAGAAGACAACGGCGTGATGCAGCTGACGTGGGGCAGTCCTTACGGTGAACATCACACACTAAGTGCCAACATAGTAGAGCGACAGAAAAACAGTCATATACGTCTGCAATGGGTAGACGAAGAAGAACCGGAAGCTTATTGGGAAATGAGAATTGGCAAGAGCGAACTGACGGAAGAACTTTGTCTGTGCGTAGTGGACTTTGCCCCAGCAGAAGATATTGAAGACCTGCACGAACTGTGGGACGACAATCTGGACCGACTGCATCAGTCGAGCGGATTTTAAGATTTAAGGATTAAGGTTTGAGGTTTAAGGTTTTTGTATCCCTCCGATAACAAGCGAGCGGAGGTTTATTGTTAAAAAATAACAAGGTACACGAGAAATCTCAAACCTCAAACCCCAAACCTCAAAAAAAATGAGTACCTTTGCAGCCTGAATTATGTTTAGGATAAAGAAATTAGATATATTTATCGCGAAACAGTTTGGACTGCTTTTCGTAGGAACCTTCTTCATTTGCCTCTTTGTGCTGATGATGCAGTTCCTATGGCGTTATGTTGACGAACTTATCGGAAAGGGACTGTCCATGGAAATCCTGGCACAGTTCTTTTGGTATATGGCCCTGGGACTGATGCCGCAGGCCTTCCCCCTGGCTATACTGCTGTCATCGCTGATTGCCTACGGAAACCTGGGCGAAAGCAGTGAGCTGACTGCCATTAAGGCGGCAGGCATCTCGCTGATGCAGTCTATGCGTTCACTCATTTTCATTGTACTCTGCATCGCAGGTATCTCATTCTACTTCCAGAACGTCGTGGTGCCCAGTGCCAACATGCAGCTGAAGCAACTGCTGGTATCCATGAAACAGAAGAGTCCGGAACTGGAGATTCCTGAAGGTACATTCTACGACGGAATTCCCAATTCAAACCTATACGTTGAGAAGAAGGACCTGAAAACCGGTCACCTGTACGGCATCATGATTTACCGTCAGACAGGCTCGTATGAGGATCAGACCATTATCCTTGCCGACTCAGGCATGTTGCAGTCTACAGCGGAGAAAAAGCACCTGCTGCTGACGCTATGGAATGGCGAATGGTTTGAGAACATGCGCTCACAGGATATGGGTGGCACGGCCGAGGTGCCTTATCGCCGCGAGTCATTCGGACATAAACAGATTCTGCTGGACTTTGACGGTGATTTCAATCTGGCCGATGCCAGCAACTTCACAAATGATGCCAGTGCGAAGAGTGTCATGCGCATCCTGCACGACCTGGACTCTATCAAGTTATCCAACGATTCTATAGGACGTTCCTTCTTCGAGGAGGCCAGGAACTATACCTTCAGGACAGAGGAGCTGACCCCGCAGGACTCGGTTAAGCTCCAGTCACTGACCGCCGAGGACATCCCCGTCATGGACAGCGTCTATGCGAAGATGAGCCAGGACAAGCAGCGTGAGGTGGCACGACAGGCCGCACGTCAGGCACAAAACGCACTGAGCGATGTGGAGATGAAGAGCGACTACGCAAAATACCAGAACCGCCTGGAGCGTGTGCACCTGCTGGAGGCCATCGGGAAATTCACCCTGGCACTTTCATGTATCATCTTCTTCTTTATCGGTGCACCACTGGGAGCTATTATCCGAAAAGGCGGACTGGGTGTGCCTGTCATCGTGTCGGTCATTGTGTTCCTGGTATTCTACCTATTGGATATGACTGGCATGCGTATGGCCCGTGATGACAACTGGACCGTATGGTTCGGGCGCAGCATATCCACGGTAGTACTGGCACCGCTGGCAGTCTTCTTCACGTATAAGGCCAACCGCGACTCTACGGTCTTCAACATTGACGCCTACCGCCTCTTCCTCATGCGCATACTGGGTCTGCGCATGAAGCGCAACATCACACGCAAGGAGGTGATTATCGAGGAGCCGAAATACCGCATGGATGCCAATATGCTCCAGACTATCAACGAGGATATCGCCATCTATTCGGAAACACACAAGCTATTACGCTGGCCGTCCCCCATCAAGGTATTCTTCCGTGCCGGTGACGATCATGAGATAGAACATATCAACGAGGTGCTGGAGACGACTATCGAGGACCTGGGATACGCACGCGACAAGCATGTACTATATACACTCAACGAGTATCCTATCATAGCCACGCATGCACACACGCGTCCGTTTGAAAAGAAATGGCTGAATATCGTCAGCGGTCTGTTCCTGCCCCTGGGTATCTTCTTCTATTGCCGCATGATACGCTTCCGCCTGCGCCTGTACCGCGACCTGCGCGACATCAGCAATACTAGCAACAAGTTGATGCCAATTATCCTGGAGCTGGCCGACAAGCAAATGGACAAGTTGCTGGACGAGACTTATAAAGATTATACAAAACATGAAATACAACAAAATGATGGAGACATTCAAGCTGAACAAGATAAGTGAGGCCATCGATGATTTTCGTGATGGTAAGTTTGTAATCGTGGTAGACGACGAAGACCGCGAGAACGAGGGTGACCTAATCTGTGCCGCAGAGAAGATTACACCTGAGATGGTGAACTTCATGCTGAAATATGCACGTGGCGTATTGTGCGCACCTATTACAATCAGTCGCAGTGAGGAACTGGACCTACCCCATCAGGTCAGTGAGAACACCTCTGTGCTGGGTACGCCCTTCACAGTGACGGTGGACAAGCTGGAAGGATGTACCACCGGTGTGTCGGCTCACGACCGCGCCGCTACCATCCAGGCATTGGCCGACCCTGCATCAACCCCTCAGACGTTTGGACGTCCAGGTCATATCAACCCGCTTTATGCACAGGACAACGGCGTACTGCGCAGGAGTGGACACACGGAGGCTGCAGTAGACCTGTGCCGTCTGGCAGGACTCTACCCCGCAGGTGCACTGATGGAAATCATGAATGATGATGGTACGATGGCCCGTATGCCGGAGCTGCAGGCCTTTGCCCAGAAGCACAACCTGAAGATTATCACCATCAAGGACCTGATTGCCTACCGCCTGCAGCAGGAGTCGCTTATCGAGGTGGGCGAAGAGGTGGATATGCCTACAGAATACGGTCATTTCCGTATCATCCCCTTCCGTCAGAAGAGCAACGGACAGGAGCACTTCGCCCTGATAAAGGGTGAATGGAAAGAGGATGAACCCATCCTCGTACGCGTACATTCTTCATGTATGACGGGCGACATCCTGGGAAGCCGACGCTGCGATTGTGGCGAACAGCTCCACAAGGCCATGCAGAAGATAGAGAAAGAGGGCAAGGGTGTCATCGTATATATGCAGCAGGAAGGCCGCGGCATAGGACTGATGAATAAGTTGGCCGCCTACAAACTGCAGGAGGAAGGCTATGACACGGTAGATGCCAACCTCTGTCTGGGATTCAAGGCTGATGAGCGCGACTATGGTTGCGGTGCACAGATGTTGCGCCACATAGGCGTACACAAGATGCGTCTGATGACCAACAACCCCGTGAAACGCGTAGGACTGGAGGCCTACGGACTGGAAATCACGGAGAATGTGCCCATCGAGATAACACCGAACGAATACAACCTCCGCTATCTGAGAACAAAACAAGAGCGCATGGGACACACACTACACCTGTAGTCCACCACGCTGACGAAAACCTAAGACCAAACACCAATAACACTAACCCAAATGAAAAAAATTATACCGATAGCACTATGGCTGGGCGCACTATCACTGATAGCTTGCGCCCTGCTGTGTTTTGAGTCCGACCTGCTTTGGAAGGTACAGCAACAGAACCTGTTCCTCTGTTCATCACTGTTCTTTAAGCAAATGATGGTGACGTCAGGTGGTATGCTCTCCTATCTTGGCACATTCTTTACACAGTTTTTCTACCATCCATGGATAGGCGTCGTGATGCTATGCGGCTGGTGGTGGCTGCTTATGTGGCTGGTGAAACGAGCGTTCCAGATACCCGACAGGTGGATGCTGCTGACGCTCATACCGGTGGGGTTCCTGCTGATAGCCGACACGAGTCTGGACTACTGGATTTACATCCTGAAGCTGAAGGGATATTTTTTCTCGGCAACCATCGGCACCACAGTTGGCGTGGCATTATTATGGCTGTTCCGCATCCTGCCACATAACATTTGGTTACGCATGGGGCTTGTCGTGCTGACCGTGGCAACAGGCTATCCCCTGATGGGTGCCTATGCCCTGGCCACAGCCTTGCTGATGGGGATTTGGACATGGCGGCTGACAAACGCAAGAAAAGAAAACATCTGCGTGTCTGTCATTGCCCTACTGAGCATCATCGTCATCCCCCTGGCCTGTTATCGCTATGTGTACTATCAGACTCACATCAGCGATATCTACCTGACGGCACTTCCCGTCTTCACTGAAACAGAGACGCTATATGCCTACTATATCCCGTACTATCTGTTGGCGTTGTACTTTCTCGTCATGGCGGTTGTCCGCCTGAACCCCACAAAACCCATTAAGCCCACAAAGCCCATTAAACCCATCCTCCTCCAAGCCCTGCTCCTAGTCGCCCTCATCGCCTGCATCTGGCATTTCTGGTATAAGGACGACAACTACCACCACGAGCTACGCATGCAGCGCTGCATAGAACAGGCCGACTGGCAAGGCGTGATTGACGAGGGAAAGAAGCAGGAAGGGGAGCCCACACGTGCTATTGTGATGATGCACAACCTGGCGCTGAGCCGGTTGGGACTACAGTGCGACATGATGTACAGCTTTCCTAAAGGATCGAAAAAGCCCAATACACCTTTGCATGTATTCATGTATAACACGGCCGGACGGCTGATATACTATCATTACGGCATGATGAACGAGTGCCACCGTATATGCATGGAAGAAGGCGTAGAGTATGGATGGAGCGTAGAACGGTTGCAATATATGGCAAGGAATGCGCTGTTCAACAATGAAGCACGGGCCACGATGAAGTTTCTGAACCTGCTCAGGCAGACCTGTTATTATGGCGACTGGGCCGACCACTTTGAGGGTCTTATCAACCGGCCTGACCTGATGGCCAGTGATATGGAGACGGGGCCCATCACACACATGATGCATTATCCTGATGTGCAAAGCGCTGGTGACGGTTTCGTAGAGAAGAACCTCATGGAGGTGCTCTCAAAGACAGACGCCAACGAACCTTATTTCCAGGAACAGGCTGTGCTGGCTGCGATGTGGACCAGGAACGCAGCTGATTTCTGGGCACGCTTTGAACATTATGTCAACATGCATCCCAACAGGCCTGTGCCACGTATCTTCCAGGAGGCAGCCTACCTCTTTGGCAATATGGAGAACCTGTCATTCACAGAAGAACTGCCTGTCAACAAGGACGTGAAGGAAAATCTCCACGGCTTCATACAGGTCATGCAGCAATGCAACTGGAAACCTAATGCGCAGGTACGCAACTATCTGTACCAGAGATACGGTACAACCTATTATTTTGAATTCTTCTTCCTAAAGGATATTACTTATTTTTGATATGAAGAAACTGTTTGCTATCATTATCGTCGCACTGTCAATGACGGCCTGCGGCAACCAGATACCCACCACATACGCCGAGTCAGAGGAGTCGCCGGCCATCTATCCCGACTACACCGGTGTCACGGTACCCATCAACATCGCACCTTTAACCTTCGAACCTGACGGGAAAAGCGATGGCATCGTGGCACGACTGACTGCTGGTGACAAGGAGATTATCTGCGGAGGCACAAAGGTACAACCGGACTTCGACGACTGGCACCGTCTTACAGAATGTGCGAAAGGACAGGCCATCAAGGTGGAGGTTTATATCCAGAAGGATGGTCAGTGGACTAAGTTCAAGCCATTTGACATCTATGTATCTCCCGACTCCATCGACCCGTATATCAGTTACCGACTGATAGCGCCATCGTATATTACCTACGAGGAGCTAACCATCAACCAACGGTGCCTGGAGAACTATGACGAGGAGGTGATCTACGATAACATGCTCTGTCAGAATCCCGCAGACGGACAGTGTGTCAACTGCCATAGCTATCAGCAGTACAACCCTGAGCGGATGCAGTTTCATGCGCGTCAGTATCAGGGAGGAACCGTCATCGCCTACGACGGAAAGATACGTAAGATTAACATGACGTCCGACTCTATCCTTTCGGCCGGTGTCTATCCTGCCTGGCATCCATGGCTGCCGCTGATAGTCTATTCCACGAACAAGACGATGCAGACCTTCCACATCACCAATCCAGACAAGATTGAAGTGTTTGACACGGAGAGCGACTTGATAGCCTACGACGTGGAACGCAACGAGGTGACGAATATTGAAAAGGAAGCAACAGAATTTGAGGTGTTCCCGACCTGGGCTCCTGACGGCAAGGCACTCTACTACTGCAGTGCACATTTCGAGTTCAAGGATACGGTGTCACCTGGCGTAGAACTCATTCAGCGCTTCAAGGAGGTGAAATATAATATCTACAGGAAGCGTTTTGACCTGGGAACCAAGACATTCGGGCCGCGCGAACTGGTGTTCCGTGCAGATACCCTAGACATGAGCACCACCCTGCCCCGTGTCTCACCCGATGGCCGTTATCTGATGTTTACAATGGGCAAATATGGAGTATTCCATATCTGGCATAAGGACGCTGACCTGTATATGCTGGATCTTGCCAATGGAAAGGTTCGCTGCATGGACGAAATCAACTCGCCCGACGTGGAGAGCTATCACTCATGGTCAAGCAACGGTCGCTGGGTGGTCTTCAGCAGCCGTCGTGACGATGGGAATTTCACGCGTCCGTTCATTGCTCACATCGATAAAAACGGGCATGGAGGAAAACCGTTCGAATTGCCCTGTGCCGATCCCGATTATCACCGCCAGTTCATGAAGAGTTACAATATCCCTGAATTGATGAAAGGTGCAGTCAAAATCACCCCACAGTCATTTGCCGACGCACTCAAGAAAGACGGAGAACAGGTGAAGTATGTACAACATCTTAACAAATAGCAGGAGATAGTGCATAAAAAACAAAAATTAGAAATTTTTTCTTTGCGAAGAGAAACTTTTTGATTAATTTTGCACGCCGAAAGAAACATTTTGAAAACATATGGCACAATTATCTAACCGTTTGCAGCGACTTGCACCTTCAGCTACACTGGCTATGTCGCAAAAGAGCTCTGAGATGAAGGCTCAGGGTGTTGACGTGATTAACTTGAGCGTCGGAGAACCCGACTTCAACACGCCCGACCACATAAAGGAGGCTGCCAAACGAGCCGTAGACGAAAACTTTTCGCGCTACTCGCCCGTACCAGGCTATCCCGAACTGCGTAAGGCTATCGTAGAGAAGTTGAAGCGTGAGAACGGACTGGACTATCAGATGAGCGAGATTCTGGTAAGTAATGGTGCCAAGCAGAGTGTCTGCAACACCGTAATGGCATTGGTGAACCCCGGCGAAGAGGTCATCATACCCGCTCCCTACTGGGTCAGCTATCCACAGATGGCTCTGCTGGCTGGTGGTACCCCTGTATTTGTAGAGGCAACCTTCGAGCAGAACTTCAAGATGACTCCCGAACAGCTGGAGGCTGCCATCACCCCAAAGACCAGACTGCTGATTCTCTGTTCACCCAGCAACCCAACTGGTTCGGTTTATAATAAAGAGGAATTGCGTGCGCTCGCGAACATTATATTAAAACACGAGGATCTGTACGTCCTGGCTGACGAGATCTATGAGCATATCAACTACGTGGGTCATCATGAGTCTATCGCTCAGTTCCCTGGTATGAAGGAGCGCACCATCATCGTCAACGGTGTCAGCAAGGCATATGCCATGACCGGCTGGCGCATTGGCTACATCGCCGGTCCTGAGTGGATTGTAAAGGGTTGTAACAAACTGCAAGGCCAGTACACCAGTGGTCCCTGCTCTGTAAGCCAGAAGGCTGCAGAGTTTGCCTACACACAGAGTCAGCAGTGCGTGGAAGAGATGCGTCAGGCCTTTGAGCGTCGTCGCAACCTCATCGTGGAACTTGCCAAGCAGATTCCCGGACTGGAAGTGAATGTTCCCGAGGGCGCGTTCTATCTGTTCCCCAAATGCTCAAGTTTCTATGGCAAGACAACGCCCGACGGCCAGAAAATTGAGAACAGTACAGATTTGGCCATGTATCTGCTCGAAGTAGGACATGTGGCTACCGTGGGAGGTGATGCCTTCGGTGACCCCGACTGCTTCCGCATGAGTTATGCCACCAGCGACGACAATATCCGTGAGGCAATGCGCCGTATAGGAGAGGCACTAAAATCCTTAAAATAAGCGTTAAATGTAGTTAATTAAAGCGGAAGTACGCATTTATTTGCTACCTTTGCGAGGTGATTGCGCCCAGAGGCTAATAGCCTATGGGCATTCGTCGGCTAAATAATACTTAATCGAACAATTACAATTTAATAAATTCTTATAACTTAAAAACAAAACAAAACAATTATGGCAACAACACAGAAAGCCGCTGCTCCTGCAGCAAAAAAAACTAGTAGCGTCGGTATCAAGGATGCTATCTGGGTAATCGTACTTTGTGCAGCTATTGCATTCTGCAACTTCTTCTTCAACTTCGGTCAGGCCGCTAACTTCGAAGGTGGTGACGCCGCTGGTGCTCCTCTGAACATCTGGGGTACTATCTATAAAGGTGGTGTTATCGTGCCTGTGATCCACACACTGTTGCTTACTGTGCTCTTCATGGCTATCGAGCGCGTATTCGCTCTGAGCAAGTGTATCGGTAAGGAGAAGCTCGCTACATTCCTGGCTAAGATCAAGGCTGACCTGAAGGCTCTGAACTTCGACGCTGCTCTGCAGCACTGCGCACAGCAGGGTGGTTCTGTAGCTAACGTGGTTCGCGCTACTATCACTGCCTACAAAGAGGCTGACGCCGCTCAGGGTGTTAAGAAGGAAGTGAAGATCGCTCGCATCCAGGCTGCTCACGAGGAGGCTATCGCAGTAGAGATGCCTACTCTGACAATGAACCTTCCTCTGATTGCAACCATCGTTACTCTGGGTACTCTGACTGGTCTGCTCGGTACTGTGGTTGGTATGATCAAGTCATTCCAGGCTCTGGCACAAGGTGGTGGCGGTGACTCTGTTGAGCTGTCAACCGGTATTTCTGAGGCTCTGATCAACACCGCATTCGGTATCGGTACATCATGGCTCGCCGTTGTATCTTATAACTTCTTCACCAACCGCATCGATAAGATTTCGTTTGCATTGGACGAGATTGGTTATTCACTTGCTCAGACCTACAACGCTACACACGCAGACGAGGCTTAATTTTGTCTAACCCTTTAATCAATTTACTACTATGGGTAAGATAAAAATTAAGAAAAACGATGTCTGGATCGACATGACGCCTATGTCGGACGTGATGGTGCTGCTGCTGACATTCTTTATGTTGTCAGTAAACTTCACGAAGAACGAGGTGGTGAAGGTCATAACGCCAGGTTCTACAACCATGGCCAAGGTATCTTCATCAGCCATTCTTGATATCACGATCGACCCCGAAGGCCGCGTGTTGATGAGCACTGACAAGACGGTGACGATGCAGAAGGCACTCGATCAGATGCTCAAGGACCGTGAGACCAATCTCACGCCAGACCAGAAGCAAGAGATTATCAACTTCAATCAGATTGGTATTCCCGTGAAGAGCATGCCCGAATTCCTGAGCAAGAGCCACGAGGATCAGATCAAACTGATGAAGGTGACAGGTATTCCAACCGATAGTCTGCAGAATCGCGAAGACAAGATGAGTGAATTCCAGCTTTGGGTAAAAGCTATGAAGAATGGCTACAAAGAGTGGTACAACGATCTGTCTGACGCAGAGAAGACCGAGGTTTCAAGCGCTAAGCTCGAAATCAATATCAAGGCCGACAAGGATACTCCTTACAGTGCTGTCAAATTGGTCATCGCTGAATTGCAGGACATCAATGAGAGCCGCTACAAGTTGGTTACACAAGCTAAGAAATTGGAGGAATAAGATATGGCTAAGAAAAAAGAAAGCAAGCAGAAGAAAATGACCACCCGCGTGGACTTCACGCCTATGGTGGATATGATGATGCTTCTTATTACCTTCTTCATGCTGGTGGGTTCACTGCAGAAGCCTCAGGCCATGCACCTTACCATGCCTGCAAAGGATGATAACATGACCGCTGAGGATAAGGATAAGTCAAAGACAGAGAACACGATCACACTGTATCTGGCTGCAGACAACAAGCTCTATTACTACATCGTGGACAAGAAGGAAGATTTCGGTAAACCCGAATACCTGAAAGAGACCACATGGGGTAAGGAAGGTATCCGTGAAGTACTGCGCAACCACCGTCACGCTCCTACCAAGGTGCTGATGGATGCCAAGAAGCAGCTTGACACTTGGTTCAACACACTGCCAAAGTCTCAGCAGGAGACTAACGACTCTATCTACAACCGTGCTTTGATTATGATTAAGAAAGGTCACGTAGATATTGTTGAAAATGGTCAGCTGAACAAGGCCAGGTATGATAAGGTTGACAAGGACATGAGGAATTACGAAGAGACAAACATGGTACCCACGCTGGCCGTGAATATCAAGCCTCTGGACAATTCTAATTATGACAACCTGGTAACAATACTGGACGAAATGCAGATTTGTTGTATCGGTAAGTACGTAATCGATAAGGTTAACGAAAAAGATATGCCAATTCTGGAAGAGAATGGTATTAAACTCCAATAACCCATTAAAACGAAAGAACTATGTCAAAGATAGATCTGTTAGACCAAAAATGGATTGACCTCGTATTCGAAGGTAAAAACGAGGCATATGGTGCTTATACTATTCGTCAGGACACCAGCAGACGTAACCTTTATGCCATGTTGGCATTGGTTGGCGGTCTTGCCTTTATCGTTATCGCATTCCTTGGTGTTAACGTAGCACAGAATGCTATCGCAGCTGCTCAGGCAGAACACGAAACCGAAGTTGCTCTTGAGGCAATTGAGGAAGAGCTGGAGGAAGATAAGGACGATGAAGAGATCGTTTACGAACTTGAAGAATTGGAACAGCTCGTTGCTGAGGAGACTGTGATGAACTCTGAGAAGTTTACCGCCTATGAAATGGAAGACGATGCTCCCGAGCAGGTTACCAAGACACAGGATGAGGTTGCCCAGAGTGATGTTGCAATCGGTGCTATCGACTACGATCAGGGTAGCAACGAGGCTGAGCACGTTCTGAAGGTAAATGAGAAGGTTGTGGACGAGGTTCCACCAAAGGTAGAAGAAACAAAGGTCTTCGATGTTGTAGAACAGATGCCTCAGTTCAAAGGCGGTGATGCTGCCCTGATGGCTTATCTGAACAGTCACATCAAGTACCCCGTTATTGCTGAGGAGAACGGTATTCAGGGCCGTGTTGTTACCACATTCGTGGTTGAGCGCGATGGTTCTATCACCGACGTCAAGATTATCAAATCTGTTGACCCCTCACTCGACAAGGAAGCCGTTCGCGTTGTGAAGTCAATGCCGAAGTGGAATCCTGGTAAGCAGAACGGTTCTGCCGTACGTGTGAAGTTCACACTCCCTGTAACCTTCCGTTTGCAGTAAGCACATTTTTAACATGAAACGAACTCAATTCAACAATTTTATTATTGGATTGGCACTCTCAATAGGCTTGTTCCCCTCTTGTGGGGACAAGCCTTCTGATAATGCATACAAGGAGCAAGCCCGCTACTTTGCTGCCGATGAAAGTCTGAGTCCCGTCATTGACGAGGAACTGGACATCTTCAATATGAAGAATAAACGTGACTCTATCTACCCACTCTATATCAATGAGCAGGAGGCAATAGAGAAACTGATGAACCGTGAGATTCTGCTCGTCTTTACAACCAGAGCGCTCACCCCCAAAGAAGAAAATTTCCTCAAAGAACAACAATATAAGCCACGCTGCATACCCTTGGCCTATGATGCACTGGCACTCATTGTAAACAAGGCCAATCCGGACTCATTAATGACAGTGGAGAATTTCCGCAAGATTATGGCCGGAGAGATTACTACATGGAAAGAACTGAACCCCGACTCTAAACTAGGCAAGATAAAAGTCGCTTTCGATAATCCAAAGTCAGGCACCCTGCGTTTCGTTGTCGACTCTATCATGAAAGACAAGAAGGTAAAGACAGACGGTAACGTGAAAGCAGTCATGACCAGTGCTGAAGTGGTAGAGTATGTGGAGAACCACGAGAATGCCATTGGTGTGGTGGGCAGCATCTGGCTGAACGACCAACGTGACACCACCAATCTGATTTATAACCGCACCATTAAGGTGATGCGCGTCAGTAAGGCTGCAGAGGCTACGCGGGCTAATAGTTATACACCAGACCAGTACAACATCGCCTACGCCTATTACCCCTTCATCCGCACGCTCTATGCCATCTGCATTGACCCACGCTCAACAGGTGTGCCTCGTGCTTTTTCAAACTTCTGCTGGCTGCCTAACCCTGGTCAGCTCATCTTCTTCAACGCAGGACTGTTCCCTGCCCGTGCCGACTACTCCGTACGTGACGTCGTTATAGACTGATTAAACCAACATGGAAAAGAAACATCAAATAAACAACAGAAGTTTAACACTATAATGAGAATGATTATGAAAACTATGAAATATTTTATGATGGGTGCCCTGCTGTTTGGATGCAGCCTTGGCACAATGGCCCAGGACGGCACACCTGCCGATGTGGAGGCCGCAAGAAACTTAGTGAAGAACAAGCCTGCCGACTATGAGAAACAGATGAAGAACTTCATCAAGGCTAACAAGAAGAATGCCGACAATCTCGTAGCCATTGGTCGTGCTCTCTTTGAGGAGGGTGACACGGCTCAGGCTGCAGTATTTGCCAATCAGGCACTGAGCATTAAGAAATACAGTTTCG